>Ga0335070_10009503_pt1 | contig 11394 bp, 9 predicted proteins | sample Lox_Sample_13_FD_206722 | JGI IMG/M metagenome (GOLD analysis project Ga0335070, IMG submission 206722) | Soil microbial communities from Loxahatchee National Wildlife Refuge, Florida, United States - Lox_Sample_1.3 | ecosystem: Environmental > Terrestrial > Soil > Wetlands | place: USA: Florida... | reverse complement strand
CTTCCTCGTTGCACTGGCATCCGAGGCGCGCGGACCGCTGACGGTCTGGTGGCGTGGCGCCGATCTCGCCGCCTGCGCAAACGTGAAACCCAGAGCCACTTCCGCCTTGCGGCGGCTCGCCGCCCTCGAGGGACTCCCGATCAACGTCTACCCCGCGACCGGGGGTGCCGTGAGCGTCAGTGTTGGTTCCGCCACCGACCTGCTGCAGAGGGGTGAGAACACCCCGCAGCCCGAGGTCGAGCGCGGGAGGCTTGCCGCCCTTGCCAGGTGCCGTGGTCGTTGGTGGCGGGCGCGGGCCGGACGGTCCGCCCTGGAGTTGGTGGCCGGCGATCCCCCGGAGGTGCCGGCGTCGACCGGGCCAGGTCTGATCGTCACCACCGACCTTGCGGCTCTCGTGGCTGCCGCGGCACCCGTCCGGTGGGTGCCTTCCGCCCCTGCCCGCCTGGTGTTCGAAAGCACCGGGTGGGCGGCGGAGCTACCCGACACACCGGTGTCCCATGAGGTCCGGAAGCTGCTGGCGCTCGGTGGCGACGCCGCGGCTGACACCCCGCCCGGGGCACGTCACTGGCGCGGACTGCTCGGCGACCTCTGGGCCCTCCCCGGGCCCGGCCTGGTCGTGTCCTCCCGACCCGATCTCCTCGCGACGCTGCCCCACGGAACCATCGTGGGTGAGGCGGGGAGAATCCGCGGGGGAGACCTCGCCCGGCTCCTGCGGCGAGCGCTTGCGGCCGCTCAGGGGATCCCTGGGAGCAGCGCCTACACGGCCGGTCTGCAACGAGCGCTGCCGGTTGTCGAGGGCCTCCGGCTCGCACGGTGGTCAGTGCTCCCTCATGGCGGGCACATCATGTTCGAGTGGTAGCATGCCAGCCATGCCTCTCGTGAAGGTTCACCGACGGGGCGCCGTCACGGTGCTCGAGCTTGCGCGCCCCGAGACCGGAAACGCCCTCTCCGTCGCACTGGTTGCCGAGTTGACCGCTGCCGTGACCACCGCCCAAGAGGGCGAGGCCCGAGCGCTGGTGCTGGCCGGGAGCGGCAGGCACTTCTGCACTGGGGCTGACTTGCGTGAGCTTGCGGCCGGGGCGGGAGCACCTCTCGAGGAACGGGTTGCGGAAGCGCAACGGCTCGCGGCCCTGTACGCAGCTCTCCTGCACTGTCCGATTCTCACGCTTGCCGCGGTGCAGGGCGCCGCCTACGGCGGAGGCGCCGGTCTGGCCGCCGCCTGCGACCTGATCGTGGCCTCGCCGGAGGCACACTTCCAGTTTTCCGAGGTGCGCCTCGGTTTTGTGCCGGCCCTGGTTGCGACGTTCCTTCCCCGCCGCGTCCCCCACGCGGCGCTCGCACGCCTCGTGCTCGACCCGCACCCCCTGGATGCCCGGGCCGCCCTTGCCGTGGGGCTTGTCGATCGGGTCACGGACGACCCGCATGCGTCCGCAGAAGCGTGGGCGCTCGAGGTGTGCGGAAAGGCTTCGCCTGCGGCCCTGGCGGAGACCAAGCGCCTACTGCTCTCCTTTGCGCTCCCGAGGCTCGACCAGGAACTTGCCGAGGCGGCGAAAACCAATGCTCAGCAGCGCTCCCACCCCGAGTGCCTGCGCGGTGTTGCCGAGTTTCTGGAACGGAAGACCTTCACGGACTGGCTTCACAAGGGCTAGCCCCGCTCATTGCTGAGTCGGCAGATCGGGGTGCTCAGGGTCGTGGAGACGCACGACCAGTACCGGGCAGTGGACCTGGCGGATGACCTTGTCGGTGACCGAACCCAGCAGGGCGTGCTGGAGGCCCCGCGTGCCATGGGTTGCCATCACAATCAGGTCGCACCCCTCATCGGTAGCGAAGTGGACAATGGTCCGCGCAGGATGGCCGCGCACAACACAGATCTCGACACCACCGGCGCCGTTCACCTCCCCCCTGAGCTGCTCGAGCCTCCGATGCGCCTCGTCACGCAGGTGGCGGTGGTAGTCGGCCCAGGGGAGTTGGAACGAGAGGATGTCGGGGTTCGGGAATGAGTCGTCCACGACCGCGAGGAGTACCACCGGAGCGCCTCCAGCCCTGGCCAGGTCGAGGGCCAGCGCCAGCGGGCGCGTGCTCACATCCGTGAAGTCGACCGGGACCAGGATCTTGCGAAACATGCCCCACCTCCCCGTCGCGTTCTGTCACAACACAATGTAGGCGCCGTTGCGGCTTGACACAAATGCGGGGTGTCTCTACGATGCCGGTCCCCGGATCAAAGGCGTCCGCGGGAGGTTAGCTCAGCGGGAGAGCACCTGCCTTACACGCAGGGGGTCGCGGGTTCAAACCCCACACCTCCCACCACCCGCCGGGCCGATCTGACGACGAAGCGGGGTGGTAGTTCAGTTGGTTAGAACGCCGGCCTGTCACGCCGGAGGTCGCGAGTTCGAGTCTCGTCCACCCCGCCATTTCTCTTCCGTACACCGCGCTCACCGAGACTCGTCACGGCCCCCCATCCCCCACCCGCCGTGGGCACGTCTCGTCCACCCCGCCATTTCTCTTCCGTACACCGCGCTCAACGAGAGCCGTGACGACTCTGGCAGCCGTCTGACCCACCGTTTGTTAAACTAAGTTGAAGAGGACCCGTGGCATGAGGCGCTGTCCGTTCGACGCCCCTTCCACGGGGCCGCCGGAGCGGCACCGGGGCCAGCGCATGAACACACCACGGGAGATCACCGAGAACTTCCGCCTTGAGCGTGTGCTCAAGTCCAGTAAGTCCGCGATCGTTTTCCAGGCCGTGGACCCCGCCACCGGCAACGTGGTTGCCATCAAGCTCATACCCGCGGGCGCGCTCGCGGACCCCAAGGTCTGCCAGTCCCGCTTCCTCGCGGCGATGGCCGCACTTGCCGCGGTGCGACCGCCGGCGTTCCCTCAGCTTTTCGACCACGGCTTCACGCCCGACGGCAGCGCATTCATGGTGATGGAGTTGGTCACCGGTGCGCGACTCGAGGGTTCGGCGAGCTCCTCGCCCACGCGTGTTGTCCGCCTGATTCTGGAGGCGATTGAGAGTCTGGAGAAGCTGGCAGGGAGAGGGATCGCCCACGGCAACCTCGCCCCCGAAAACCTCCTCGCGGTCCGGCGCCCCGACCGTGAGGGGGTGAAGGTTCTTGGCTTCGGAACGGCCGCGTTCCAGGTGGGAGCGCTTGCACGCGGGGCGCTGGGCCTGACCGAGGGAGCCCAGTTCGCCGCCCCGGAGCGCCTCGAGCCGGCCACCGCGGAGCTCGAGCCTGACTTCCGCTCCGACCTCTACTCCCTTGCATACACGACGTGCGAGCTGCTGGGGGCGGAGGTTGCACCGGCGGACGCGGCGGCGCCTTCCGTGACCCTTCCTCCCCGAGCTCACCAGCGCCTCGTTGACCCGGTAGTGTTGCGCGCCATCCTCGAGCAGTCTCTGCGCCGGGACCCCGCCGCACGACCGGGCTCCCTCAACGAGTTCCGGCAGGCCCTCGAGCTGACACTCTTCGGCGTGAACAGCCAGCAGGCGGCGCTGGTGGAAGCCGACCTCGAAGAGCCTTTCGGGCCGGTCGGGGGTGAACCGGCGGTGCCGCCCGCGCCCTTCGCGCCGCTGCCGGTCCCCACCCAGGCGCCCGCGCCGCCCCTTGAAGCCACCCATCCCCAACCCAGGAAGGAAAAGGAGCGAACGGGGCCGGTTCCGATCCACCGCCTCCCCGAGTTGCCCGGTTCCCCGCCCCCACGTTCGGTGGTACCACCCGAGCCCGCCCAGCCCTTCGCCGCCACGGGGAGCACCGACGTCACGGCGCCGCTGCCGGCCGAAGCGACACAGCAACCCACGGCGGCGTCGGCACGACCGGCCGCCGCCCGCCGGAAACGAGGCTCGCCGTGGCGTGTGGTGCTCTGGGCTTTTCTGACCGTGCTTGTTCTGGGCGCCGCAGCCGCCGGCTGGTTCGTGTTCCGAGATCGCCTGATTCACCCCCGGCAGCGGGTGGCCGCGGTACCGACGCCGGTTCCCGTGCAACCGACGGCTGCCCCGCAGCCGACCGCACAGCCGGTGGCGGCCACCCAGCTGCAGAGCGCCGAGGCCGCCATCGCGCTGGGCGACCTGGTGGCCGCTCGGCAGGCACTCGATGCGATCTCCCCGGCCGACCTCGAGGTGCTATCGGCTGCCGAGAAGGAGCGCTACGAAAGCCTGCGGGCGGCCTACAACGCTCAGATCCAGCAGACCCTCGCCAAGGAGCTCGCCACCGCCCTGAAGGCCGGCAACCTCAAGGCCCTGGCGGAGACGGTCAGGGGAATCTCCAAGCAGGACGAGGCAACCTTTGCCGGCAACGCTGACTTCACCACCGCCCTCGAAGAGGCGAGGCGTGTCCTCAACCTGCAGTCACTGATGACCAAGGCGCAGCGTCGCGGCGACTGGGCGGAGGTCTTGCAGCACGCCACGGTGCTGGTCTCCCTGGTCCCCAAGTACACCCAGGCATCCGAGCTGCGAGAGAAGGCGGCGGCCACCCTCGAGCGCGAGGCCGACACGCTGGCGGCCAGCGGGAATTACGAGGTTGCGCTGGCACGCCTCGAGACGCTCCGGCGCGCTTGGCCCGATCGAAAGGGACTCGGGGATCACATCGAGCGCATGAAGGCCGACCAAGTCGCCGACCAGCGGCTCGCGGCGATCGTGGCGACCGCCGAGCAGGCCGCAAGGGACCAGACGCCCGAGAAGGGGCTCGCGGCGCTGGCGACCGCCACCCCCGGGCCGCGCTGGGAGGAGCGCTTCCGCCAGATTCGAGAGCGGCTGACCAGTCAGCTCGAGCAGTTGGATGCCGAGGCCCCGACGGTCGTCCTCATACCTGAGGCCAAGCTCGAGTACAAGAAGGGCGAGCCGGGAACGATCTCCGTGCGCATCCAGGACGACCATGCCGTCAAGAGCGCACGGCTCTTTGCCCGGGCTGAAGGGGCCGTCCAGTACGTGGAGCTCCCGCTGCGGCCCGCCGCCGGTTCCGACTATGTCGCCCAGATCTCCCCATCCTTCCACCAGAACCGCACCGTTGAGTTCTACGTCGTGGCCTCCGATTACTCCGACCACACGACCCTGTTGGGCAGCGCGCAGCAGCCCCTCAAGCTCAAGCGCAAGAAGTGGAGTCTGTTCGGAGGATGATTGAGACCCGCTCCTAGCGGGGCTCGATCATCCCGAGGAGCGCAGCGACGACGGATCCCTTCGCCCGCTGCTCGTCAAGCGTCCCTTTGAGGTCCCTCAGGCCGAGCCCAGTTGCTCACGCGCCACCGCGGCCAGTCGCTCGGCGGTCTCTCGGGCTTCCTCCTCGGCCGAGGCCTCGACCATGATCCGCAGCAGGGGCTCGGTGCCCGAATAGCGCACGAAGACTCGACCGTTGCCGGCCAGGCGCGCCTCGGCCGCTCGCACGGCTTTTGCAAGCGTCGGAACCTCGTCCAGCGGATGCATGGTGCCAACCCGCACGTTGAGCAGGACCTGGGGAAAGCGCTCGAGATCGGCGAGCGTCTCAAGCGTGGCCCCAGACCGCCGCGCCACGGCGAGGAGGTGAGCCGCGGTCAGCAGGCCATCCCCGGTCACGGCATGATGGCTGCAGATCACGTGCCCGGATTGCTCGCCCCCGAGCACGGCGCCCTCGCGCTGCATGGTTTCCCAGACCTCGCGGTCCCCGACCGGACACCGGACGAGTGTGATCGCCTCGCGGCGGAGCGTCACCTCCAGGCCCAGGTTCGACATCACGGTAGCGACCACCTTCCGGTTGGGCAGCGTTCCCGTTTCTGCCAGCGCCCGCGCCCACAGCAGGAGCGCATCGTCGCCGTCGAGCACACGCCCGGTGCCCGTCACGAGAATCGCGCGGTCGCCGTCGCCATCAAGGGCAGCGCCCGCGTCGGCGCGAAGGCGACGCACCTCCCGCGCGAGAAGTTCGGGGAAAAGAGCCCCGCACCGGGCGTTGATGTTGGTGCCGTCCGGCTCGGCATGAATGAGCGTCACCTCGGCGCCGAGGACGGTGAAGAACTCGTGCGCCACCGGCGACGCCGCCCCGTTGGCTGCATCCACCACGAGCCGCACGCCCGCCAGGGCCCGGGCCGGTAGCGAAGCCTCCAGCAACTCGAGGTAGCGCACCTGCGAGTTCGTCTCCGGCTCGGGGAGTGGCACGACCTGCGCCTCGTGCGGCATCGACGTCAGGGCGAGCTCGAGCCGCATTTCGTCCTCGACCGGGAGCTTGCTGCCCGTCTCGGCCACCAGCTTGACGCCGTTGTCCGAGGCCGGGTTGTGCGAGGCCGAGACCACGACACCCGCGCCGTAGCCGCCGCGGTCACGCAAGAGATGCGACACCGCAGGTGTCGGCAGCACGCCGGCCCAGTGCACCTCGCCGCCCGCACCGGCGAATGCGCCGCCCACCCATCCGGCCAGGGTCGGCGTGGAGGCGCGGGTGTCGCCGGCAAGCAACACCTTGAGCGGCAGCCCCGAGGTGCGCAGGTGCGCGGCGAGCGCCGCCCCTAGGCGCGTCAGCGTCGGTCGGTCCAAGGGAGGCTGGAAGGCGACCCCGCGAATCCCGTCGGTGCCGAACAGCCGGCCGTTCAACGGCGCTTGCCCCCGCGGGGCTCGGGGCGTGCGGGGGCGATCTCGACCGTCACCCGCACCGTGAGTGGCTCCACGACCCGCATCAGCGGGTTGGGCGAACGCACTGCCGCCTGCGCCTCCACCGGACCGTCGGCGCCGTCCACGTTCACCGGTTCCGTGGTGACGGCCTGCAGCGCGTCGAGTTGAAAACGGGGGCCGGTGAGCACCGCCGTCGCGGGATCCACGACCGTCGCTCCCACGGCAAGACCGACCGCGGGTTCGCCCACCACTCGGGCACGCACCGGTACCCGCCGGCGCCCGAGGCGCTCGAGCCGCAGCGGGACCTGGGAGGGTGAGACCGCCAGCACCTCGACGCCTGCCGGCACGACCACGTTGCGGGTCTCGACCGGGAAGTCGCGCTGGCCCTCGCCGGCCCCACGCAGGTCGATCACCACGCCGGTTTGGACCGGATCGAGGGAGCGCAGGCGCGAGAGGGGGCCGCGCACCCGCAGCGAGAGGAAGCGTGGGACCTCAGAGGTAATCACCATGTCCGAAGGGACGTTGACCAGCGTCACCGCGGTGTCGAGTTGGCGCTCCGAGATGCGCTCGCGGCGGTCGAGCGCGCTCGCGTACCAGACGAGGCACGCCAGTACAAGCGCGAGCACGACGTTGAGCGGACTGCGAGGGAGGAGCCTCACCGCGCCCCCTTCGGTCGCCCGAGCAGCAGCAGGTGCAGGAGAAGGTCCCGCAGCTCACGGCGGTCAAGTTCGCTGTGGAGTCGGCCCGCCTCCGCCACCGCCAGCGCACCGCGCTCCTCCGACACGACCACCGCGACCGCGTCGGTCTCCTCGCTGATGCCGAGGGCGGCGCGATGGCGCGACCCGTAGGTGGTTGATAGGTCGGATCGCACCGACAACGGCAGGAAGCAACCGGCCGCCGCGATGCGATTCCCCTGCACGACCGCGGCTCCGTCATGCAACGGGGTACCCGGTGTGAAGAGGTTCACCAGTAAGTCGTAGGAGAGGCGCGCGTCAATCGGGATCCCGGTCTCGACGAACGTCCGAAGCCCCTCGTCGCGCTCAATCACTATGAGGGCCCCGTAGCGGTGGGACACGAGCGTTTCGCAGGCGAGGACGATGTCGTTGATCAGGATCTGACGCGGGGAGAGGGCGGACGTCCAGCGCAGCAGCGGCGTGCGCCCGAGCGCCGCCAGGATGCGGCGTATCTCGTGCTGGAAGAGCACGATGATCACGAACGGCAGGTAGAAAAGCATCTCCCGCAGGACCGCCGCGAGGGTGATCAGGTCAAGGGCCTGGGCTGCCAGGTAGCTGCCGGTGAGAATGAATATCCCCCACAGCATCGAGACGGCTCTCGTGCCCTTGACCGCGTTGAGCAGCAGGTAGAACACCACCGCGACGAGCGCGATGTCCACGAGGTCGCGAAACCCGACCTCGAGGCGCGTCAGCTCCCTGAGGAAGACGAGCAGGGTGCTCACGCCGCCCCCCGTAGCGCCGACAGCACGGTCAGGAACTGAACCGTCGCGGCCACGTCATGAACCCGAACGAGCACACCGGGCAGCCCCACCGTCCCGGTGATCGCCGCGAGCGAGCCAGCCAGGCGTTCCTCCACCCCGCTCCCGCTGAGCGCCCCGATGAAGGATTTTCGGGACGCTCCGACGACCAGGCCATGGCCGAGCGAGGCAAGGTCGGGCAGCGCGGCAAGCAGGCGGAGGTTGCCGTCAGGGTCCTTGCCGAAGCCGATGCCGGGGTCGAGCAGGATGCGCCCGTGCGGGACGCCTACCTTCCTGGCCTCAGCGGCGCGCGCCCCCAGGAACTCGTGCACCTCGGCAACCACGTCCGCGTACCCGGTCTCGACCTGCATGGTTCTCGGCGAGCCCCGCATGTGCATCAGCACGATCCCCGCAGAGTGCTTCACCACGGCCGGCAGCATCGCCGGGTCGCCCGCGGCCGTGACGTCGTTGACCATGACCGCTCCCGCCGCGAGAGCCGCCTCGGCGACCTCCGCCTTGGCCGTGTCAACCGAGAGAAACGCCCCGGGTCGGAGCCGCGCAAGCTCCGCAACCACCGGCACGACGCGCCCGAGCTCCACCCCAGCCCCGACCGGCTCCGCCCCCGGCCGGGTGGACTCCCCGCCGACGTCCACGATGTCCGCGCCGGCATCGAGCAGCGCCAAGCCGCGTTCCACCGCCCGCTCGGGGGCGAGGAACCGCCCACCATCCGCGAACGAGTCGGGGGTTACGTTGAGGATACCCATCACCCCCGGGCGCCCACGCCGCCAGATCTCTGCCAGACGCTGCTCCAACACGCCACCACTGTACAGGAGAGCCGTGCAGGCTTCCAAGCGCTCCGGGCCCGAAACGTTGAGTCCCTCCGCCATGGTGGCGCGGGACTCGTCGCGCTTCCCACAAGTGGCACACCCGACTTTGTTATGCTTCGCGACTGGTGGACTGGAGGCACTGATGCGTCGTGCGACGATCGGAGTGGCAGCACTGCTGGTGGCGACCGCCGGTGCAGCGCAGGTTGGGGACCTCGAACTCAAGCGTTTTGCCAAAGCCTACATGAGCTACGTGCCCGGTTCCGTATTCACGCTCGCCGAGAGCGCCCTCCACACTGCACCGGCCGGACCGTACCAGACAGTGCGGATCGAACGCACAGCGCCGGGGACGGACAACAAGGAACCGTTCGCGATGCTCGTGGATCCACTGACGAGGACCGCGGTGGCGGGGCTTCTCTTCCCCCTGCCCCCCCAAGAGCTTCTGGTGACCGGAGAGACGCTTCCCACTTTCGTGCAGCAGATGCTCCCGCAGGCTCTCAGCAGCTACCTTGGCAACCGCGTGAAGATCCCCTGGCCCATGAGCCCGATCCGGCCCACTGGCGTGCTCCTCCTCGTCGCCAGGGTCGAGACCGGGTATGGGGCGACGAACATGGCGCTCGCGATCAGCACCGACGGCAAGTACCTCGCACTCGGCGGAAGCTGGCCGCTGGGGCGTGACCCGCGCGCGGTGCGCCGGGAAATTCTCGCGAGTGCTGACGTCCAGTGGGATCCCGGCCACGAGAACGCCGTCGTCAAGCTCGTGGAGTTCTCCGACTTCGAGTGCCCCGCCTGCAAGCGCGGGTGGACTGTGGTCAGGCCCGCCCTCACGGAGGCCGGCGAGAACGTCCGCCATGGGCTTGTAAACTTTCCGCTCTACAACTCCCACCCCTGGGCGTTCCGGTCTGCCGTCGCCGGGGCGTGCATCGGCTCGCTCTGGCCGGACCGCCTCGTGGCGCTCAAGGAGGAGTTCTATCGGCTGCAGGACTCCCTCACCCTCGAGATCGTCGATCCCGCCGTCATCGGGTTCCTCTCTCAACAGAGCCTGGATGAGAAGAGCTTCAGGGCCTGCTACCTCAAGGATCCGGCGATCGACACCGTGCTCCACCAGCTCGAACTCGGCTACCGCTTCGGGGTGTTCGGCACACCAACCTACTACGCCAGCGGAGAGCAGCTCGCCTGGGGCGATGCGGAATTGCTCACCAAGCGCCTCCAGGCGATCATCGCCGCGAAGGGCCGCCCGGAGGATGCAGCTGAGGTCGTGGTCACACCCAAGCCCACGGCCACGGAAACCCGAAGCCCGGGACACTGACGTCCGCGTCCCGAGCGCGGCGAGTGCCCCAGACTCGAGCCGGGCTCGGGCGGTTCAGCCCCCGGAAACCTGGCGCGCGACCTCGACCGCTAGCGCCACGAACGCCTGGGCGGCTCCGGACGACGGGTGCGAGACGACGATCGGGGTGCCCGCGTCACCGCCCGCGACGATCGATGGGTCGATCGGAACCTCACCCAGGAATGGCACACCAAGCTGCTCGGCGGTGCGCCGACCTCCGCCGTGCTTGAAGATCTCGCTCGTCTTGCCGCAATGCGGGCAGACGAAGGACGACATGTTCTCAATCACCCCCAGCACCGGAACGTTGACCTTGCGGAACATGGCAAGCCCCTTGCGCGCGTCGATCAACGCTACGTCCTGGGGTGTCGTCACGATGACCGCGCCGTCGAGGGGCACCTGCTGCGTGATCGTGAGCTGGGCATCCCCGGTGCCGGGCGGCAGGTCCACGATCAGGTAGTCGAGCGTTCCCCACTCCACGTCCTCGAGGAACTGTTGCAGCGCCTTCATCACCATGGGACCCCGCCAGATCACCGGCGTGTCGGGGTCCATCAGAAAGCCCAGCGACATCACCTTCACGCCGTTCCCGTCGACGGGCAGGATCTTCTCCTGGGGGCTGACCATCGGCTTGTCCGTGCAGCCCATCATCAACTGCTGGGAGGGCCCGTAGATGTCCGCATCGAGCAGGCCAACGCTTGCACCGGTCCGTTGCAGCGCCAGCGCCAGGTTGGCTGCCACCGTGGACTTGCCGACACCCCCTTTGCCCGACGCGACGGCGATCTTGGCGCGCACACCCGGGAGCAGGCCGCGTGGCGGCTGAACCGGGGTGGCCGCCTGGGGCGAGTGCACGCGGCAATCGAGCTTCACCTCCCCGACACCTGGCAGCTCCGAGAGCACACGCCGAGCCTCACGTTCGACGGCCTCGCCAGCGGCCGCGTTCGCGGTGGTCATCACGATCTCGACCGAGACGTCGCCTCCACTGACCACCACCGAGCGCACGAACCCGAAGGAAACGATGTCCCGGGAGAGCCCCGGGAACTTGACCTTTGCGAGCGCTTTCCTGACGTCCTCTTCACTCAGCGCCATCACACCTCCTCACGACCAACCGAAGTGCGCGCGCACCGCCTCGCTGGCCATCTCCGGGCTCCAGGGAGGGTCCCAGACGATCTCCACGGCCACGTCGCTCGCACCGGTCGCCCCCTGGATCGCC
>Ga0335070_10009502_pt1 | contig 11396 bp, 12 predicted proteins | sample Lox_Sample_13_FD_206722 | JGI IMG/M metagenome (GOLD analysis project Ga0335070, IMG submission 206722) | Soil microbial communities from Loxahatchee National Wildlife Refuge, Florida, United States - Lox_Sample_1.3 | ecosystem: Environmental > Terrestrial > Soil > Wetlands | place: USA... | reverse complement strand
GATTTGGATATTGAGATTTGGAATTTCAAGGGGTAAATCTCGCGCACGAATCACCAATATCCGACACCTCTCCGCATAGGTGGCCCTTGGTACGTTTCTTGCTTGAAATCCCTCCATCATGTCGAAACCTGAAGTGAATCTCCTGAATTATGCATTCTCTGAGTTTACGAAGGCCTCCGACTCGCTTATGACGTATTACCATTCTCTGGAGACACAGATCAGGCACCTGAAAGAACAGGTCGAAGAAAAAAACAGAGAGCTTGAGAAGGCACGGGAATACCTTCACACCATTCTTGACTCGCTTCCAGTGGGGGTTGTCGTTCTCGAAAAGGGGCCGGACCCCGTTTTTTCTAATAAGAACGCCAAAAGGCTCAACGGCGCCGGGTTTATCCATAGCCTCAAAAGTAGCGGAGAAACTTTTGGTGAGCTGAAAAATCCAACTGGCTTCTTCAGATGGAGGCGGGAAGCTCTCAACAACGGTTTTGAAGGAAGGGAAGTGGTGGTTTTTGAAGATGTGACACAAGTCGAAAGGATGAAAGAGAGACTGGAGCGCGATGAAAGACTGCGGGCCATGGGCGAGATGGCCGCGCGTATTGCCCATGAGATCAAGAATCCTTTGGGCAGTATGGAGCTGTTCCTCTCAATGCTCCAGCAATCGAAGCTAAGAAAGGTAGATAGGAAGTACGTTGAACACGTGCTTTTCGGTGTAAAGGCCGTGGACCGGGTGATCAATAACATCCTGTCTTACACACGCCCAAAGACACTTGTGTTTCAGGAGGAGAACCTTGCGGACCTGGTGAAGGATACTGTTGATTTCATGAAGGTCTCCATAAAGAGCAGGGATATTGCCATACGTGTCGAAATATTTCACGAGAGACGTTTCGCTTTTGATCCAGATCTGATGAAGCTCGTCATGATGAACCTCTTTGCAAACGCTATGGACGCTATCGAAGAAAAGGGCTCCATTACGATAGGAATCAAAGAGGAGCGCGGGTATGTTCTGGTCAGCGTTTGTGACGATGGTGTGGGCATGACAGAGGAAGTGCGCAAGAATCTCTTCAATCCCTTCTTCACAACAAAAGACAAGGGAGTCGGACTTGGACTCTTCATAGTGTACAACATTGTAAAGGCACACGCAGGTTATATAGAGGTTGAGTCGCAGCCCGGTGCGGGCTCGACTTTCCTAATCTATTTACCCGAGAAGAGGATATGAAAACAAACATACTTGTGGTTGACGACGATCTTCACATGAGACTCGCTCTTAAGGAGTCACTCAACAAAGCCGGATATTCGGTTTCTGTCGCGGAAGACGGATTGAAGGCCACGGAAGTGATCAAGCGGGGTTCTTTTGACCTCGTCATCACCGACGTGAGAATGCCCCATAAGAGCGGAATTGACCTCCTCGCGAGCGTGAGAGAAACCTCATCGCTCGTACCCGTGATCCTCATAACCGCGTACGGCACCATACAGGATGCGGTAAAAGCGATTAAAGAGGGGGCATTTGATTATATCCAAAAGCCCTTTAACACGGAGACCCTGTACGGCGTTGTGAAGCGTGCGCTCGGGCTCAACCGGGGTAAGATCATCTACGGGTCCCGTGCCATGAAAGACGTCCTCTGGAATGCGTCGCGCGTAGCCCGTTCAGACACGACCGTGTTCATTCTCGGCGAGAGCGGCGTAGGAAAAGAGCTGGTTGCAAAGTATATACATGAAAACAGCGAGAGACGCACCGGCCCGTTTATTCCCGTCAACTGTGCAGCCTTGCCCGACACCCTTCTGGAGAGTGAACTTTTCGGTTACGAGAGAGGTGCCTTTACAGGAGCTGTGGCAAAAAAACCAGGCAAGTTCGAGCTGGCGGATAAAGGCACGCTCCTTCTGGATGAGATCAGTGAGATGGACCTTCGATTGCAGGCAAAACTGCTTCGGGTGCTCCAGGAGAAAGAAATAGAGATCATCGGTTCCCGCTATCCGAAAAAGGTGGACGTCCGGGTCATAGCAACGACCAACCGGGATATGAAGAAATGTGTGGAAGAAGGGAAGTTCAGGGAGGACCTCTATTACCGGCTCAACGTTTTTCCCATCGTGGTGCCACCCTTGCGCGACAGAAAAGAGGACGTTCCAATTCTTGTCGAATATTTCCTGGCGAAGTATTCGCAGGGAAAGGACACGAGCATCTCGGACGAAGCCATGGAATTTCTCAAAGAAAAGACGTGGAAAGGCAATGTACGGGAGCTGGAAAATACTCTCGCGCGGGCCTGCATCCTGTCTGATTATTCCATAGTGAAGCTGACCCATCTTCAAGACCTTGAAGCAAGAAAGGAGCTCAGGGTCGGCTCAGTAAGAGATATGGAAATGAACCTGATCTTGGACACGCTACGCTCTGTCAATGGCAACAGGACTCAGGCAGCTACCATCCTTGGCATCACCGTGCGAACGCTGCGGAACAAAATCAAGGAATATAAGGAGCTCGGAATAGCCGTGCCCCAGGGGTGTCTCAATGCCGCTAATTGATCTCATCGGGAAGGCGCTCAGCATACGGACTGTTTATCACAAGGTGATAGCCGGAAACATAGCGAACGTTGACACGCCCGGGTTCAAAGAAAAGGATGTCGATTTCAAAAAACAGCTTGACCGGCAGATGAGGTATTCCGGTAGTGTGGCGATTGAAGAATCCCCACAGGATTCTTTAGGTTTTGCCTCTCTGGACGAGAATAGCGTCAATATGGAGACTCAGGTGATGAAACTGACGGAAAACAGTATGTACTACGATGCACTGGTGCAGGCGCTTTCCAAGAAGTTTTCTATGATGCGTTACATAATCAATGGAGGAAAGTAACATGGGAATGTTCGATGTGCTGAAAATTAGCTCCTCCGGACTCCGTGCCCAGAGGGTGAGGATGGAAACGATAGCAACCAACCTGGCCAATATTCACACGACACGCACAGAAGATGGCGGTCCGTTCAAGAAGTTGAATGTTGTACTCGGTTCTTCCGATGCTTCCGGAGAAAGGTTCAAGGGGGTCTTCAACCAGAAACTCGAGGGCGTGGATGTGGAAGAGATAACAGAGAGCGAAAAGCCCTTCGAGAAAACCTATGACCCTTCCCATCCGGATGCGGATCAGGAAGGGTATGTGACATATCCAAATGTGAATGTGCTTGAAGAGATGACCGATATGGTGTCTGCCACGCGCTCATATGAGGCCAACGTGAATGTTATCAATACCACCAAGCACTTGTTTCAGAAGTCTTTGGAGATAGCAAAGTAGGAGGCTCACGATGAAGATAGATGGCGTAAACACGAAAGGGATGGCTGAGCAGCTTAAAGGCACAACAAAAGGGGAGTCCTCCTTTGTTGATACGCTGAAGGATTCCATCAAAAAGGTGGGTGAGCTGGAAAAAGAGGCGGACAAAGAAGTTGAGAAACTGGCAAAAATGGAGAGCGATGACGTTACGAGTACCATGATGGCAATAGAGAAGGCAGACCTTACCTTCCAGCTCATGATGCAAGTCAGAAACAAGATACTCGATGCCTACCAAGAGATTATGCGTATGACGGTCTAAATAAATGGCAGGCGCTGAAGTTTATATCAACAACGTAAAAAACTTCATCAAAACAACGCCAAAGAAGAAGCTCTATCTTTACCTGTTTATCTTGGTCGGAGCGCTCGGAGCAGCGATCATCTCTTATTCGCTGGCCCAAAAGGAGGACTACCATACGCTTTTTTCCGGGCTATCGATGGAAGACGCTTCCAGCATTGTTGCCAAGCTGAAGGAGTTGAAAGTCCCTTATAAACTGGGCATGGAAGGCACAACTATTTACGTGCCTAAAGAGAAGGCGTATGAAGTGAGGCTCATGCTTGCGTCCCAGAACGCATTGCCCGGATCAGGAGGCATAGGATTCGAGCTCTTTGATAAGACGAACTACGGTATGACCGAGTTCATGCAGAACGTCAATTACAAGAGGGCAATCCAAGGGGAGCTCTCCCGGACAATCAACCAGATGCCCGAAGTAAAGGCATCGAGAGTGCACATCGCAATACCGGAAAAGACGCTTTATACGGATAAGGAGAAGCAGGCCACTGCCTCCGTTTTCCTGAAGTTGAGGTCCGGAAAAACCCTGGGCAAGGAGCAGATACAGGGGATTGTTATGCTGGTAGCAGGAAGTATTGAGGGGCTTAAACCGGAGCAGGTAACCGTGATCGACTCTTCGGGAAAGATTCTTTATAAGGGTGGGGAGCCGGATTCTCCGATAATGGTCTCGAGCCAGCACCTCGAGTTTCAAAGGAACATAGAACGGAGGCTGGAGGAGTCGATCCAATCGATGCTCGACCGCTTTCTCGGCACGAACAAGTCGATCGTGCGTGCCACAGTTGACCTCAACTTGCGGAAGGTAGAAGAACTCCAGGAGGAGTACTCTCCGGAGAAAAAGGCCATCTCGAATGAAAAGAGGGCCCACGAGAAGTCAAGCAACAAGAGCCTGAAGGCAAGCGGCGTACCCGGGGTGGCATCCAACGTACCCGGACCGCAGAGAAACGTAAAACCGGAAGGCCCTGAACGTTCGAGCGAGGCTGAAAAAGAAGAGGCCGAAGTTTCTTACGAGGTGAGCAAGACCGTGAAGAAAATTGTCGAGCCATTCGGAGACATCAAGCGGCTGTCGCTGGCTATCGTTGTTGACGGCAGATACGAGAAGATAAAGGGCACTAAACAGGAAGAACTCAAATATAATCCCAGATCGCAGAAGGAGCTGACTGACATCAAGGAGCTGGTAGCCCGTGCCGTGGGATATGACGAGGGGCGAGGTGACAAAATAGAAGTCATCAACATGCCTTTTGAACTGGAAGGTTTAAACGAAGAGAGAGAATTGATGCAAAGGGCCGAGCGCAAGGAACTGATCATGACTATCGTGACCTATGGGCTTTATGCGGCCGTGGCTCTTCTTCTGCTTCTCTTCGTTGTCCGGCCACTGTTGCGCCGGAGTAAGAAAGAGGGGGCCAGTTTACCCGTGGGTGCAGTTCGGGATGTCTATATTAAGGAGGCTGACGAGGAAGCAGGAGCACTTGAAAAAAAGAAGGAAGCGCGGTCTCTGGGTCCCATGCAGGATAAAGCTCTGGTTTCTACCATCATAAAGGAATGGGTCAAGGAGAATAGGTAATGGAGCGGGAAGAGATCAGCGGTATCAAAAAGGCTGCGATACTCTTGCTGACCATGGATGAGGACCTATCGAAAGAGGTGATCAGGGACCTGGATGAAAGCGAGATCGAGTTGATCGGCCAGGAGATCTCAAAGCTTGAGTCGGTCTCCAGGGAAACAGTGACGAGAATCAACGAAGAGTTCACGAGAAAGTTGCAAGAGAAAAGCACGCATATACTGGGTGTACCGGCCAAATTCAAGGGACTGCTTAACAAGAGCCTTGGGGAGGACAAGGCAGCGTCGCTCTGGCAACAACTGAGTACAGACAAGGTGAATACCAGCAAGTTCCTGAAGAGCTGTGACTCGCGCATACTGGCGAACACGCTGAAGGGAGAACACCCTCAAACGATTTCACTGGTGCTCTCCAATATGGAAATCAAGCAAGCTACGGAAGTGGTGGGTTTTCTTCCCCAACAGGTGCAGAGTGACGTGATCGTACGCATGGCTCACCTGGAGAGGGTGGACAAGAAGATCATCGAAGAGATCGAAGGCGTGCTCAAAGAACAGCTTGAGTCGATCGGTGTGGTGGAAGGAAGGCGTCTGGGAGGCATAGAAGTAGTTGCAAGTATGCTTAACCAGATGAACAGGACAACCGAATCAGAGATTCTGGAATCGATAGAGGAGTCGAATCCCGAACTTGCCGAAAAAATAAAGCAGCTCATGTTTACGTTTGAAGATCTCTTGAAGACTGACGACAAAGGAATCCAGCTGCTTCTGAAAGAAATATCCTCCGAAGATCTGACCCTTGCGCTCAAAGGAGCGTCTGAAGCGCTCAAAGACAGTATATTCAACAACATGTCAGAACGCGCGGCAAAGATGCTCAAAGAAGACCTTGAGGCCATGGGGCCTGTGCGCGTGTCCGACGTTGAAAAGGCGCAGGTCAAGATTGCTATGGTCGCCAAGAAGCTGAGCGAGGAGGGGAAGATCATGTTGACGGGAGGAGGCGACACCTTTGTCTGATGAAGCGGAGCCGCTTGCTTTTCACGATCTGACTGACCTTCCCTTGGAACAAAGGCCCGAGTTCAGACCTCTCCTGGAACAGACCGGAGAAGAAGAGTCTCCCGGCGTTCGGGAAGCAGCAAAAGAATCTGAGAGCCTCCCAGAAGAGTTTCAGGAAACAATTGATGTTGAACAAGAGACACGACGGATTTTTGAGGACGCGTTTGCCCAGGGAGAAAAGGCCGGCCACGAAATGGGCATGAAAAAGGTTGAGCCGCTCATTGAAAAGCTGAACCAGCACCTCGCTTCGATCGAAAGCCTGAAACAGGAACTATTGGGAAGGGTAGAACGCTTTGCCACCATACTTGCGCTCACTTTTGCTGAGTCGATTGTTCTCAAAGAATGCGCAGAACACAGGGAGATAACTCTTTCCATGATCAGAAAGGCCTTGGAAGCCTGTGAGGAAAGAGGTGAATGTCTGGTCAGACTGCCGAAAGAGGATGCGTGGATGATCTCGGCTCAAGGCGGGACCTCGTGGAAGATCATCCCCGACGAGGAACTAAAGGAACCAGGCTTTGTAATAGAAACAAACTTCGGCGACATAGATGGCAGAATTTCAACCCAGCTGGAGGAACTGAAGAAGGAGTTTCTCGGAACAGCAGAGAGGACAGGTTGAGGTAAAGACAAGAGCAAAGGTAGAGGTAAGGGCAAAAGCGATAGAACGGGAAAGAGATCAAGCAGGTGGAGGTAAAGGCTAAAGCAAAGGTAACGTCGAAGAGTATGGTAGCTCCATGAAGAGAACGTGGAACTTATGCCAGCTTGCATTCAAAAATAGAGCAAGGCGACCAGGAGGATAGCGACGGAGGTGTACTACTAGTACGTCGGAGTCGTGCCGACGCAGGCAACGAAGCTATATGAATGAAGACGAGCTGGCATTAACTCCTGAGGACGAATCAAGGCTCAACTCGGTCAGAAAGAGACTTGCAGCGCTCTACCCCTACCAGATGTACGGGAAGGTGTCTCAGGTGGTCGGGCTCGTGATCGAGGGCAAGGGTCCGGTCTCGTCTGTGGGTGACGCGGCCCTGATTTACCCGACCGATGGCAAACCGCCCATTAACGCCGAAGTGGTAGGGTTCAGGGAGGGCAAAACACTGCTCATGCCCCTCGGAGAGTTGCGAGGTGTAGGCGTCGGATCAAGGGTTATTTCGAAAAAAAGTGTTGTTAACATGGGTGTCGGTTCCGGTCTTCTGGGGAGGGTGATAGACGGATTGGGAAGACCCATGGACGGGCGAGGAGAGCTGAATACTGTAGAGCATGTGCCGATCTACAGGGATACTGTAAATCCGCTGAGGAAGAAGATGATAGCGGACCCCCTCGATCTTGGGATACGCGCTTTTAACGGCCTCCTGACCTGCGGACGCGGGCAGCGGCTCGGCATCTTCGCGGGGTCGGGAGTTGGCAAGAGCGTGTTGCTCGGTATGATAGCACGACATACCGAGGCGAACGTAAATGTGATTGGCCTGATCGGCGAGCGGGGTAGGGAAGTGAGGGAGTTTCTTGAACGGGATCTTGGCGAGGGCCTCAGCCGTTCCGTGGTGGTTGTCGCTACCTCGGATCAACCGCCGCTTATAAGGGTGAGGGCGGCCTTCCTCACGGTTGCCATAGCCGAGTACTTCAGGGATAAGGGTGCCGACGTGCTTCTTTTGATGGACTCGCTGACGCGGTTCGGGATGGCTCAGAGGGAGGTAGGGCTCGCTATCGGCGAGCCGCCAACGAGCAAAGGTTACACCCCCAGTGTTTTTTCCCATCTCACCAAACTCCTGGAGCGCACCGGCAACGGGGAGGGTACCGGAACCATGACAGCCATCTTCAGCGTGCTTGTGGAGGGTGATGATCTTGACGACCCTATTGCGGATGCCTCACGCGCTGTTCTCGACGGCCACGTAGTACTCTCGAGAAAGCTGGCCGACTCAAATCAGTATCCAGCCATCGACGTGCTGCGGAGCGTGAGCCGGACCATGAAGGATATAGTTGCAGGCGAGCAGCTTCAGTTGGCCAACCGGATAACCGAAATACTCTCGGAATATGAACGGGCCGAAGATCTGATCAACATCGGTGCATACAACCCCGGCAGTAATAAGAAGATCGACTACGCCATCTCCATGATGGACAAGGTTAAGGCTTTTCTCGCTCAAGGCGTTGATGAAAAAGTGACGATCGACAAGACCTTCGATAGTATGAAACTCCTCTTCTATGCGTAGCGAACGGCTGCAGCGCATCATCGAACTCAAAGAGCGACTCATGGAAGATAAGGAGCGATTACTCGATCAGCATGTCAAAAAAAGAAATGCTATACAGAGCAATATTGAAGGGTTAGATGATGAAATTAACAACAATTATTCTGATCTCTGTTCAAGATGCCTAGACGGAAATGAATTCACATCACTCATAGAGTATTTAGAGCATCTCAAAGGGATGAAAGCTGAAGCCCTGACCCAGAAGGCTCTCCTTGAGCGGAAGATTGCCGTTATTCGTGCTGAACTCTACGAGATGTTCAAAGAGATCAAAACGCTTGACGCCCTGAAAAAAAGGACATTCTCCGCAGCAAAACGAGCAGAGAATAAGAAGCTTCAGAAGCTTTTGGACGAAATCGCCCTTAGGTTGGAAAGCCGAAAGACATAGTATCGGCTCGGTGGGAAAAATTTTCCCCGTGTGGAGTTAATTTCCCCTCTCTTTTGTCCCTTTAGCTAGTCTTAAACGTGTGAAAACCCTTGTGCTGACGCGATATTCAGGGATGGCACGTTTCTTGTTTAATCAGAGTCGCCATGAATAGTTTCGCTGTACAAGGGGCCAAACCAAACGATTTGCCCATTTCTTACGCGACGGGCGGTTCTTCTAGCATTGGCGGCAGCAGCCAAGCCAGCGGGACCACCAGCTTCTCGCGGGCATTAGAGAGGGCGTCAGCCCAACAAAACTGCGCAGACAGACAGAACGACGATCTCCGGGCGGTGGGAGAAAACAGCGTTCAGAGAAGAGATGACCAGGCCACGACCGCCGCGCCGGCTCGAGAAGATCGCCGAGCCGATGGCATTCAGAAAAAAGAGCAGATAGACAAGAATTCTGCAGGCAGTACGCAGAGCGCATCCCAGACCGCGGACGCAGCTTCCAATGCTGCAGTTCAGCAAGTGGATGCTCCACAAACTACCCGGCCCGACGAGCCCCCAACGAACGACGTGACCATTACCATCTCTTTGACAGATGCAGGGGATGGCGTGAAAGTCTCTCTACAGGGGCTTCCGGCAGAATTACTCAATGCCCTGCTCGCAGCTTGCAGCAACGGATCCAATGCGGGCCAGGCCGTTGCTCAGGCCATAACAGCAGGCACCGCGAACCAGGCGGACAGTTCGGCCTCTGATGATAACGGGCTCGCGTCCCTCACAGACGGCTCTGTCAAACAGGCGTCTGCCACAGAGGGTACTGCGAAATTGACGGTGAAAATACCCCTCGATCTCGCCGACGTGCAGAATAGCGTGAACCAGATCCTCTCCATGCTCCAGGCCCTCGTGGGCGCACTTGAAAAGAACGCTTCAAACACGGTCGATCTCCAGCACGGGCAACTACAGAATGCTGACTCGAAGGCATCCGACTCACTCGCTCAACTGCTGCCGAACAAGGTGCCAATTAATGGTGCGTCAACGAACAAAGGGCCAACCTCAACCACGGCGTTCACAAACCTCATCTCTGAATCGGATACACAGGATTTGGAAGCCGCAACGACCGCAACGCCCGGGTCGATTGGTCTGAACGTCCTCCCTGACAGTCTCTCGGAACTCAAGCTCCCGAAAGACACAGACCTCACCGAATCACTGCTTTCCAAGGTCAAAGTGGTTGTCTCATTGCCTGGAATCGTGGAAGCAACCAACGAGACAGTAGAAAAAGAGACAGGCGCTTCATCTGGAGGAAACGGAAACAGCAATTTTGCAGAACAAGGCGCCTCTGTGCAGGCAAGCATCCAGCACGAGGAGACGCTGGCCGAAGCTTCAACTACAGCTTCGTTCGGCAGCATCGTGGCCGATCGGCTGGCTGCGGTGGCAGAGCAGGTCGGGGTACGAGAGAGGCCGCTCGACATCTTGCTCCGCCTGAAGACCGAAGGCGGAGAATCGCTCATGGTCGGGCTCAAGGATCAAGCAGGAAAAATAGTGGTACAGGTAAGATCTGCTGACCAAAATATGGTCGGTTTCCTGGAATCACAAAAAGAGACCATTGTTCGTAACCTTGAAGCGAAGCAGGTTTCATCGAGTATCTCAGTCAGCCCAATCGAAGAGGACGCTACCAAGAGACAGGGTAGAGAGCAACAAAAAAATATGTGGGGAAGGCGGCGCGAGCCCGCGAACCCGTATATAGAAACATCGATCTAAGGGGGAGTTATGGCCGTTCAGTCGGTAACCGGTGCTACAAACCAGCAGAACAGTTCCACGACCCAGCAGAGCGCATCCGGGGTCTCCCTCGACCCCAGTGCATTCCTGAAAATTCTTATCGCCGACCTGAAGAACCAGGACCCTTTGAATCCTGCAAGTCCGGAAGATTTCATGAGTCAGCTTGCCCAGCTCACCCAGGTGCAGCAGCTGAACAATATTTCCAGCGCGATCAGCGCGCTGTCGCAAAGCAGTCAGCAGGGGAGCATAGCACAGTGGCTTTCCATCGTGGGTAAGAAGGTGGATGCCCAGAGTACCACGCTGTCGACAGGAGATCAGGTCACCTTGTGGCCTCAAGGCGCGTATGACAAGATCATTCTCACGCTGATAGACTCTAGCACCGGCAATATGCAGCAGGTTACCTTCAAGAACGGAGATCCGCTCACGTACACGTACAATGGCACAGACAACGTCACATTCGGCGTTTCGGCAACCCTGAACGGGTCCCCTGTGTCATGCGGAGTTGAAAACTCGCGGGTCGTACAGGGAATCCAGACGAATAGCTCGGGAGTCCAGGTCATCTTCGGTGACGGAACAACCATGTTGGCTTCCGCAATCACTCAGATTACACAGTAGGAGGTATCAGGTATGTTAAGTTCACTCTATTCCGGTATTAGCGGGCTCACCGCGGAAGGTCAGGCGATGGGCGTCATCGGGAACAATGTGGCGAACTCCAACACAGTGGGCTTCAAGGGGAGCAGAGCTACATTTTCAGATATGCTCTACCAGTCGATTTTCGGTACAGCCGGCACGAGCCAGGTGGGCAGGGGCGTTGCGCTGGAGTCGGTGGAT
>Ga0335070_10009501_pt1 | contig 11397 bp, 9 predicted proteins | sample Lox_Sample_13_FD_206722 | JGI IMG/M metagenome (GOLD analysis project Ga0335070, IMG submission 206722) | Soil microbial communities from Loxahatchee National Wildlife Refuge, Florida, United States - Lox_Sample_1.3 | ecosystem: Environmental > Terrestrial > Soil > Wetlands | place: USA: Florida... | reverse complement strand
GGTGTCCAGGCCCATGTGCGTGAAGCGCCCGATGACGTCGATCACGCTGTTGGCGTGCACCGTCGTGAACACCAGGTGCCCGGTCAGCGCCGCCTGCACGGCGATCTGGGCGGTCTCGGGATCGCGGATCTCGCCGACGAGGATCTTGTCCGGGTCGTGCCGCAGGATCGAGCGCAGGCCGCGCGCGAACGTGAGCCCCTTCTTCTCGTTGACCGGGATCTGCAGCACGCCGGGAAGCTGGTACTCGACCGGGTCCTCGATGGTCACGATCTTGTCGTGGCCGTCGTTGATCTCGGTGATCGCCGCGTAGAGCGTGGTGGTCTTGCCGCTGCCTGTCGGGCCGGTGACCAGCATCATGCCGTAGGGCTCGCGCGCGAAAGAGCGCAGCATGCCGAGCGACTCGGCGTCGAATCCCAGTCGCTCCAGGCGCAGGCCGCGCGCCTCGTCCGAGAGCGCCTGCTTGTCGAGGATGCGCAGCACCGCGTCCTCGCCGAAGATGCTCGGGATCACCGAGACGCGCACGTCGATCTCGCGCTCCCGGACCTTCACCTTGAAGCGCCCGTCCTGCGGCACGCGCCGCTCGGCGATGTCGAGGCTCGCCATCACCTTGATGCGCGAGAGCACCTGCTCCGCCTGCTCGCTGCCCTCTGCGCGCGCTACCTGCGACAGCACGCCGTCCAGGCGGTAGCGCACGCTGAGGCCCGCGCCGGTGGACTCCAGGTGCACGTCGCTCGCGCCGATCTTGAGCGCGTCGTAGAGCGTGGAATTGACGAGCTTGACCACGGGGCTCGAATCCTCGTGGATGCGCCGCAGGGAGAGGTCCTCGGCGTCGCTCGCGTCGGCCGTTCCGTCGGCTTCGCGCGCCACGACGCCGTCCATCGCGCGCAGCGTCTCTTCGTGGGCGGCCATCCAGGCCGCGATGTCGCCGTGGTGCGCGACACGCGCCTCGAAGGGCACGCCGGCGAGCTCCTCGGCCCAGGCCCGCAGGCGGCGGTCGAACGGGTCCGCGTGCACGAGCACCAGCGCGCCGCCGGCGTCGCGGAACATGATGCAGCCGCGCGCCTGTCCTTCAGGATAGGGGATCACGTCGAAAGCCGGCGCGAGCGCGTGCAGCTCGTCGATGGTCGCCATGCGCAGGCCCGCGGTGGCCGCCAGGCGTCCGGCAAAGCCCCAGGCGTCCAGCTGCGAATGCTCCTCGAGCATCTCGAGGAAGCGCGCGCCGCCGGCCGCCGCGCGTGCGTGCGAGAGCTCCTCGTCCGTGAACGGCGGCGCGTGGACGATCGCCGCGGGCGCGTTCACTTCACCGTCCCCGCGAGCTCGAACACCGGGACGTACATCAGCACGATGATCGTGCCGATGACGATGCCGAGCGCCGCCATCAGCAGCGGCTCGAACAGGCGCGTGAACCAGTCGAGCCAGCGCGCGGTCTCCTCGTCGAGGAACGCGGCGATGCGCGCCAGCATCGCGCCCATGCTGCCGCCGCGCTCGCCGACCCTCAGCATGCGCACCGCGACCGGCGTCGCGAGGCCATGCCGCTCAAGCGCGTCGGAGGTCGTCTGGCCCTCGGCGATGTCGCGCCGCGCGGAGGCGAGGCGCTCCCGCAGCAGCTCCGGCAGCACGCTCGCGGCCAGGTCGAGTGCCTGGACGATCGGCAGGCCGCCCTGCACGAGCATGCCGAGGGTGCGGTAGAAACGCGCGAGCTGGAAAAGGCGCATGCGCTCGCCGAGCGCGCCGCGGCGCCAGGCGAAGGCGAGCAGCCGCGCGCGCACCGCCGGCTGCGCAAGCAGCCAGCCGGCCGCCGCCAGCAGCCCGGCCGCGAGGGCCGCGAGCAGCAGCCCGTGCGCCTGCACCAGATCGCCCCAGGCCACCAGCACGCGCGTGCTCCAGGGCAGGTCGAGCCCCGCGTCCGCGAAGACGCCGGCAAAGCGCGGCACTACGTAGGCGAGAAGGAAGACGAGCACCAGGGCGCCGGTACCGAGAAGCAGCACCGGATAGATCGACGCACTGATCACCTTCTTGCGCGCGGCGTCCAGCTGCAGTTGATAGGCGGCAAAGCGCGCCAGCGACTCGGCGAGCGCGCCCGTGCGTTCGCTCGCACGCACGTTGGCGACGAAGAATTCGGGGAACGCCGCAGGCTGCGCGGCAAGCGCCTGCGACAGCGAGCGGCCCTCGCGCAGCCTTGCCATGACGCCGTCCAGCACGCTCGCGCTCGCCCCGCCGCGGTCCTTCTCGGCGAGCGATTCGATCGCCTCCATGAGGGACAGCCCCGCATCGAGGAGCGAATGCAGCTCCTGCGCGAACAGGAGCAGCGGAAACCGCGCCCGGCGCGCCGGCGCAAGCCGCGGCAGGCGGCCGAGCGCGCGATTGCCGATGACCGTATAGCCGCGGCGCTGCGCTTCGGCCGCCGCCGCCTCCAGATCGGCCGCCTCCAGCGCGAGCACGGCCATCGGCGCCGACCCCTTCACCACCTTGAGCTCGTATCGCATCAGCGGCTGCTGATATCCTCGCCGTCGCCGGTGCCGCCGGGCTGGCCGTCCTTGGCGAGGGAAATCAGATCGAAGTCGGTTCCCGAGCGCCCCGGGCTCGAATACACGTACGGTCTGCCCCAGGGATCGAGCGGCACCGCCTTGCGCAGATAAGGCCCGTCCCAGCGGGTTTCGTTGGCGGGCCGCGTGTTGAGCGCGGCGAGGCCCTGCTCGGAGGTGGGATAGTGACCGGTGTCGAGCCGGTACTGGTCGAGCGCCTTCTCCAGTTCGACGATCTGGGCGCGCGCGGTCTTGCGCTCGGACTTGGCGACCTGGCCGAAGTACTGCGGGGCGACGAACCCGGCGAGCAGTCCGATGATCACCATGACCACCAGCAGCTCGAGCAGCGTAAAGCCGCTCGTCAGTCCATAGCCCTTTCGGACTCCGATCAGCATCCGCATCTTTGTGAGTAGAGGGTCGGCCGGGGCGTCCATCGGCAAGGCCATGGACGCGACGGCGGGTATTCTCAACGCCGACTGTGACATCTGGACGAACACGAGAAGCCCGAAAGGGCCGGAGCCTGGTCATGAAGGTGCAATCGTCCGAAACGCGATTTGTTTCGGCACCGCCTCACTCCCGGCGGCTCCCCTGTCGGGAGATGCGTGTTCGGTCAAGCGAGTACGGCGCTTGCCTCGTTCGTGCCGCGCGCCGCAGTGTCATCGCCCTGTCGCGGCAAGAGGCTAGGGTTCCGCTGTCATCACGATGCAACAAGGAAATATGGTCACATCAGCGATCTTGCGACACTCGCACCGACCCGCAGCCACGGCCGGGTTCAGCCTGGACGCGGAACGGATCGAGTCCATCCTGCGGTACGCGCGGCCTCTCGGACATCACGAGGACGCGACCAATCTCAACCTCGGCTTCGGATTCGTGTACTACGGCCTCGCGCGCGCGTTGCGTCCCCGCCATGTCGTCGTCATCGGTTCCGGTTTCGGCTTCAGCGTCGCCTGCTTCGCGCTTGCCCTGAAGGACAACGCGCTCGGACATTTGAGCTTCGTCGATCCATCATATTCGGTATTCGCCGATGGACCGCTCAAGACCATTGGCGGAACCGCGCATTGGAGCGACGCGAACAAGGTGTCGCGCCATTTCGCGCGCTTCGGCATCGAGGACGTCGTCACGCATTACCGCATGCGGAGCGACGAATTCTTCAATGCCTATGCGCGGCAGGCATTGCCGGGGATCGACCTCGCCTTCATCGATGGCAGCCACGCGTTCGAGGACGTGAAGCACGATTTCCAGGAAACGCTGCGTCGAACCCGCCGCAACAGCTACGTGCTGCTGCATGACACGAACATCTACATTCGGGAGCTCGTGCGCCACGCGGGAGTCAAGCGCTGGCTGCGGATGCTCAAGCGGCGCAAGGATCTCTTCGAGATCGTGGATTTTCCGTTCGCTTCCGGCGTCGCGATCGTGCGCGTGCTGGAGAACGAAGCGTGGACGTCGCTCGAATCCTTTCGATCGTCTCGCTGATCGCGACCTGCGCGGCGGCGGCGTACGCCTATTGGCGGATGGTCTGGTTCTGGCGCAACCCCGAGCGAACGCCCCCGCCAGGCTACGGAATCGTGTCGGCCGCCGACGGCACCGTGGTGTACGTCAAACGCGTCGCGCCGGGCCAGGAGGTCATCAGCATCAAGCAGGGCCTCGCTGCCAGACTCTCCGACATCGTGCGTGAGGACGTCGATGCGCCCAAGCTCTTGATCGGTGTCTTCATGAGCCCGTTCGACGTGCACTACAATCGTGCGCCGATCTCGGGCGAGGTCGAGTTCGTGCGGCACCATCCGGGCATGGGCGCCAACCTGCACATGGGCCGCATGCACTGGCGTGTTCTGCTGCGGCGTGGACCGTATTGGGCGGGAAGCCAGCACATCGTGCGAAACGAGCGCACGGTGACGAAAATCACTTCCGGATCAAGGGAGAACGGGTACTCCTGTTACGTGGTCCAGATCGCGGCGAAGACCGTGAGCGGGATCGATTCCTACGTCGCGCAAGGGGACCGCGTAGGCAGAGGCGAAATATTCGGCATGATTCGAATCGGATCGCAGGTTGATCTCGTCTTGCCCTGGCATGACGGCATGGCGGTCCTCGTCCGGCCGGGAGACCGGGTGCGTGCGGGCGAGACCGTGCTTTGCGAGGAGCGAGCGCCGGCGAGCGCCGCTTGTCATATCGATGTTGCTTCCGGTAACGCAAGCTAAAGATATGAAATCGAGACGAATTTCTATCCTTCCGTAACAATGCCGCACAATGGCTTGTAATGTTTGAAATCCGCTCGAAGCCGGCTCGCAGGGCAATGGCATTGACCGCACTGTCCGAAATCCGGCAAGATTTTCGCCGCTCGAAAGGCCGTGCGTAAGAGATTTGCGCGCTGCCGCTCGCGCGGCATGCGGTTTCAAGGCAATTGAAGAACGAACCTCCGTGGCTTTGCTGCAACTCTTTCGAAACGCGAGCGATGCCAGGCCCTACAAGGCGGGAGACGCAATATTTCGTTGCGGCGATGCCCCCGACAACATGTACGTCATCGTCGAGGGCAAAGTGCGGATATCGGTGGAAGACCGCGTTCTCGAGGATCTCGAGCCGGGCGGCGTATTCGGCGAGATGGCGCTGATCGAGGAGCTGCCTCGCTCAGCGGACGCGATTGCCGTTTCGGACTGCAAGGTCGTGCCGATCGATGAACCCTGGTTCACGTTCCTCGTGCAGCAGACGCCCTACTTCTCGCTGCACATCATGCGCGTCATGGCCGGCCGACTCCGGCGGATGGAGGGCCGGTTGCTCGAGTCCCGGAAGTAGGCTGGCCGATTCGGCGCGGCGCGCCGCCCCTTCTCCGCCCCGCGCGGCCCTTGATTCCGGTCAACGTCTGCGGCGCGCCGGGCTGGAAAATGAAGCTTCAGATGACGGAGAAATCCCGAATCGTCGAGGCGCTCGGCGAGCGCGGCCTGCTCCTGCCGGCGCTCGTGAACGAGGCGCTCGCGGCCAACGATCGGGCCAAGTACCGGTTCACGCTGCTGCAGGGCGCGAAGGCGCACGCCGACTACCCGGACGCGCCCCATTCCTCGCTGCGACGCGAGCGGGAGGTCGCCGGATTGAACGATCCGGGGCTCGATGCCGTCGTAGCCGGCAGCGCGAAGCTGGGTGCGGACGCATACCGCATTCCCAAGGCGAAGCAGATCTGCGACGGCCTGTACGAGGACGTGCGGGCGATGATCGCGCCGCTCGACGCCGGGCGGGAGGCCGCGGCGCCGCAGTACACGGCGCGCCTCGAGACGCTGCGCGCGCAGCTGCGCCTGCCCGACGAGGACCTACTGGAGGGCGCGCGCATCGATGCGATGACCTCGGCCGGCAGGCGCGAGCACGACAGCGTTCACCTGCTGGTCATGGACCTTCACAAGGCGCTGAACAAGATCCAGACGCGCATCGCCGAGACGTCGATCGCCGGCGCGAAGGCCTACGCGCTGCGCGAGGAGGACCGGCCGCTCGTCGAGGCGTTCATGCGCGGCCTGAATCGGACCGCGGCGCTGAAGTTCGACCACCCAGGCCTCGCCACGACGGCGACCCGCAGCGGCTCGAGGCTCGTTCTGCAAAACGACATCGGCACGACCGATGCGCACGTTCTCGTCGTGCACGTAGCGGCGGACTCGATCTCGGTCACCTACACCGATGTCCACCTGCAGCGCCTGCTGTTCTTCGAAAGCATGCTCGACGCGTTCGAAACGCGCTGGGAGGACGCGCTGTCGCGCACCGATCGCGCGATGCAGGACGGGGTCTACCACCTTGCGGTGGGCCGCTTCGAGTCCGCCGAGCCCGAACGGCGCAAGGCGTACCTGGAGTTCCTCGGCTCTCGCATCGTTTTCCTGATCGACTGGAACCGTGCGCGCAAGCGGCTGCGCGGCTTCGTCGGCAAGTCCGCGGCCGTCGAGCTGCTCAAGTGGGCGGCGGCCAATGACGTCGGCCACATGGCCTTCCTGAAGGCGGGCGGCGAGCAGCTCATCTACGATGCGCTCGAGTTCGCGTCGAAGGGGCCCTTCCGCTTCGGCGAGACGCTTGCCGACATGCTCGGCGAAAAGGCGGCGGTGCAATATCTGCAGTTCGTGCTGAAGACCTGCGCCGCAGGGCTGCTCCACGGGCGCGACGAAGCGCTCATCCGGGACGAGGTCCGCGCCGAGCTCCTCGACCACATCCGCAGCGCCCGGCACGGGCTGCTCGACATCGCCGCCGAGCACGCGGCGCTGATCCTCGAGATCGCCGCGGGGTTGAGGAACGCGCTCCTGCGCCTCAACTCGGCGGATGCGGCGGACCATCTGCGGCGCAACGCGCAGCGTGCGAAGGACTGGGAAGGGCGCGCCGACGAGCTGGTGAACCGGGCGCGCGCGGCGGACAGGCGGGCCGATGCGGGCCGGTTCGTCCGCCGGCTCCTCGAAGCCGCCGACGACATCGCCGACGAGCTCGAGGAGGCCGCCTACCACCTCACGATCGCGCCCGCCGCGCTCCCGCCGGCGCTGCTCGAGCCCTTGCGCGAGCTAGCGGGCCTGGCGCTGCAAGGCGGCCAGGAATACGTGAAGGTGCTCGAAGCCGCGCGGTCGGTGCGGCGCGGCGCGGCGCGTGAGGACATGCAGGACTTCCTCGAGGCCGTGCACCGCGTCATGGCCATCGAGCACGAGGCGGACCGAGTCGGGCGCGGCGTCGAGGCGGCGCTCGTCGCGGGTGCGTCCGATTTCCGGCAGCTCTACGTGCTCTCCGAGTCTGCGACGAACCTGGAGCAGGCGACCGACGGACTGATGCACGCGGCGCTCATGGTGCGCGATCATTTCCTCGGCGAGGTCATGACGGGCTGATGGCCGTGGCTCCGCAGTGGCCCGAAATCGTCGCCTTCGGTCCCGGAACGCGCACCGCCGCGAAGCTGGAAGTGATCGGTTTCAAGGCGCACAACCTCGCACGCATGGCGGGCGCCGGCCTGCCCGTGCCGCCCGGCTTCGTGCTCGGCACGAGCTTCTGCCGGCGCTTCTTCGAAGCCGGCGGAAGGCTTCCGGACGACATGCGCCCGCTGCTCGCTTCTCAGGTCCAGCGGCTCGAGCGCGACAGCGGTCTGGCGTTTGGCAGTTCGCGCAAGCCGCTTCTCGTGTCGGTGCGCTCCGGCGCGGCCGTGTCCATGCCGGGCATGATGGAGACATTGCTCAACGTCGGCCTCACCGAGAGCTCGTTGCGCGGACTTCTGCGCATGACTGGCAATCCTCGGCTCGTCTGGGACTCGTACCGACGGCTCGTGCAGTCGTTTGCGGAGGTCGTGCATCGTTGCCCCCGGGCACCGTTCGAGACGGCGCTTGCGACCGAGCTTCAGGCAGCGGGCGTGTCTCGCCCGCAGGAGCTCGACTACCGCAGTCTCGAAACGCTCGCGCGCCGCTACCTCGCGGTCTTCGAGTCGCTCAGCGGACACGAGTTTCCGCAGGATCCGATGGATCAGCTCGAAAGCGCGGTCCGTGCGGTGTTCGAATCCTGGAACGCGGAAAAGGCCAAGGTGTATCGGCGGATGAACCGCATCGATGAGAATACGGGCACGGCGGTCACCATCCAGCGCATGGTCTTCGGCAACGCCGGCGGCACGTCGGGCTCGGGCGTGGCATTCACGCGCGATCCGGCGACCGGCGAGGACCAGCTGTACATGGATTTCATGTTCAACGCGCAGGGTGAAGACGTCGTGTCGGGCCGGCGCGCGTTCGGCGAACCGGTGGCTCTGGAGGATGCGCTGCCGGACGCTTTCCGGGCGTTGCACGATGCGCGCCACGTGCTCGAGGCCGAGTTCCGCGACGCCCAGGAGATCGAATTCACTGTCGAGAACGGCAAGCTCTATTTCCTGCAGACGCGATCCGCGAAGCGCACGCCGTGGGCTGCGCTGCGCATCGCGGTCGAGCAGGCGAACCAGGGCTTGATCGACCGCCGCACGGCTCTCGCGCATCTGTCTGCTTACGATCTCGCGGCGATCCAAGAAGTGCGGCTGGAGGCCGTCGACGGCGCGCGCCTTCTGTGTCGCGCCGAGCCCGCCAGCATTGGCGTCGCTTCCGGCGCGATCGCGCTGGACGCGCAAGCGGCGTCCAGGTTCGCCGGCGCGGGCCGGGACGTCATTCTCGTGCGCGAGGAGACCTCGACCGATGACATCGCAGGCATCGCCACGGCGGGCGGCATCCTGACGGCGCTCGGCGGCCGGACGTCGCACGCCGTCGTGGTGGCGCGCCAGCTGGCCAAGGTCTGCATCGTCGGCTGCCGCGAGCTGGTCATCGACTTCCCGGCGCGGCGCTGCGCGATTGCGGGCGAGTGGTTCAACGAGGGCGACGTCATCTGCCTCGACGGCCGTTCCGGCCAGGTGTTCGCCGGCGAGCCGCTGCGCGTCGTGGAAAGGCCGACCGCCTATCTCGCCGAAGTGGAGAAATGGCGGCGAGAAGCGGCGCCGGCGGCGAAAATGTAGTGCAGATTCGAAGTTCCGGGGCGGCCGCTCGGCCGCGTTTGAAACCCAGCGCTGCATATTGATCCTGCGCAAACGCGCCGATGCCGGACTGCGCGATGCTTTTTCCTGAATGCAATTCGAACCTAGTCTGAAGGCCGGCGCGCAGATCGTGGCGGTGCGACGCTTCGCGCGCGACTTGGGCGTCCATGAGGAAAGCGCGGTCGCCGTCTTCGAAGCGCAAGTCCGCAGCCTGCAATCCCAGGCGAGGGTGACACGCTACATCGCCGTGCTCGCCGAAAAGCGCGCCAAGGACGCCCTACGGCACGCCGCTCGGAGCGCGCCGTCGACACGCTCGGTGAAGCCGTCGGCTCGCTGATTGCGAGCGATCGGGGCACCGGCGCGCCCGAGTCCGCCGTTGAGGAACAATCGCCGGGCAGCTCGACGCAGGCCGGGTCAAGTCTGCGCCGATGAGGCCGGGGCGGGAACGAAACGACGTCGCTCGATGAAAAGGCTGTTGCCCGCCTCGCGCTTGGCCATGCGCTTCGCGTCGGCGGCGGCAGCCGCGACCTGCGCGTGTGTCTCGAAGCTGCCCGGGCTCACCGGCGCCACCCCGATCGACAGGCACGGCAGCGGGTAATGCTGCAGTCGGCCGAGGCGGTCGGACGCCACGAAGCCGCCGCGAACGCGATCATCTGCGCCGAGAAAGCCGCCGACGCGCTCGCCGAAGAGTTCAAGCGCCCGTCTGCAGCGCGCCTCCCAGTCCTCGCTCTGCATCAGCGCCATGAAGTCGTCGCCGCCGATGTGGCCGACGAAGTCGATCCTGGGATCGCTCACTTCGGCGAGCACGCGCGCCGCGAGCTGGATGATCTCGTCGCCGCGCTGGTAGCCGAACACGTCGTTGAACGGCTTGAAGTTGTCGACGTCCGCATAGCAGGCGGCGAACCGGCAGCCCGCCGCGATCAGGCGCTCAACATGCTCGGCGATCGGCACGTTGCCCGGCAGCAGCGTGAGCGGATTCGCATAGCGCGCGGCGGTGATCTGCATCTCGGTGATTTCGCGCATCAGGTCCTGCGCGGTGCCGATACCGGCATAGCGCTTGTCAGACACCACGATGAAGCCATCGAACAGCGCGCCATTTTCGCCCGCGGTGACCTGCGCGCTGATCTCCTGGATGCTCGCGTCGATGTCGACGATCGTGGGCCGCGCATTCATCAGCATTGAGCACGGCCTCCTGCCGTAGAGCTCGCGGCGATAGCGGCGCGCGAAACGGTCGATCACGGACATCCGATTGATGATGCCGCAGGGCGCACCGCCGTCGACGACGGGGACGAGATGCAGGTCGGGGTCGGCTTCGAACCGCGAGCAAACAACGTCGTTTTCCACGTTCGGCCCGACTGGCTCCACGAATCGCAGGATGCGTCGCGCGGTAACGCGGTTGACGCTGCGGCCGGGCGTCGGAAACACCGGGATCGCTCCCCCTGAGAGCCGGTTCCAAACCGAAGTCGGCCCATCGAGCGGCGGCCGCTCCAGCGGCAGCCCGATCAGATGTCCCTGGCCGTTGCGGATGCCAAGATCGCGCACGGTCTGGAAGTCGGTCTCGTCCTCGATGCCTTCGGCGATCACGGTGCTGCCGGCGGCCTGCGCAATCTGCTGGACCGCGCGCACCATCTGCAAGCGGAGCGAATTGCGCTGAATGCCCTGAACGAAGTGCTTGTCGACCTTGACGTACTCCGGATGCAGCTCGGACCAGAGGCGCAGGCTCGCGAAGCCTTCGCCGAGGTCGTCGAGCGCGATGCCGAAACCGAGCGCGCGGCATTTCAGCAGCTCTTCCCAGGCCTCCTCCGAGTCGCGCGTCGGGCCGTTTTCCGATAGCTCGATGACCAGGCGCTTTGCGGCGATGCCATGCCGCTCGAGCAGCGGCAGCAGCGCGCGCGTGTCCACGCGCGGGTCGGCGAGGGCCGCCGGACTGAAGTTGACGAACAGCTTGCCCGGAAGCCCCAGCACGCCGAACTGCTCGATCGCGCGCTGCACCGCGAGGCGCTCGAGGTCCGAGCCAAGCTCGTATTCGCGCGCGAGCGCAAACAGCGCGTCGGGCAACTCGACCGCGCTGCCCGCTGGCCCGCGCGTCAGTGCCTCGAAGCCGTAGATGCGGCCGTGGCGTAGGTCCAATATGGGCTGAAAGAACGTTCGCAGCCCGCCTGCATTGAGGCAAGCGAGCAGGCTGCCGTCGGCGCGCGATGCCGAAAGATTTTGTGAATCAATAGGTTCCACCTCCATCAGCATTCGGGAGGACCCTCCGCTGCGGACGCTCCGAAACTACTGGTCGGATGTGACCAAAAGATGACCGCGCGAACGCTGCCGCGTGATCGAAACAAATCTGACGAGTGTTACTCAATCGCCTCGCCAATCTGAATGTTCCTCGTTGAACGGCGCGAAGCA
>Ga0335070_10009500_pt1 | contig 11397 bp, 8 predicted proteins | sample Lox_Sample_13_FD_206722 | JGI IMG/M metagenome (GOLD analysis project Ga0335070, IMG submission 206722) | Soil microbial communities from Loxahatchee National Wildlife Refuge, Florida, United States - Lox_Sample_1.3 | ecosystem: Environmental > Terrestrial > Soil > Wetlands | place: USA: Florida... | reverse complement strand
CGTGACCGCGCTCGATGACCTTGTCGGCGGCCCACCCGGCGAGCGTCGCCACGATCGCGATGCCGGCGAAGCTGAAGAACGTGTAGAGGCCCGATTTCTGCAGCGACAGGCCGCGCTGCTCCACGAGGTAGGCCGGCATCCAGGTCATGCAGTAGAACGTGAAATAGTTGTAGCAGAAATTGTTGATCATCCCGCCCCAGATCACGGGGCTGGCGAGGATGCTCGCGAAGGAGACCGACGAGGCGACGCGCTTCCTCGCCGCGAGCTCGGCCGGCGAGGGCAGGTCGTTGCGCGCGATGCGCAGCCAGGGCACCAGCCACACGAAGCCCGCGAGGCCCGTGGCGACGAACATCACCTGCCACGAGTGGTTCACGATGAGCCATGCGGCGAGCGGGGCGCCGATCGCGGGGCCGAACTTGCCGCCCATGGTGAAGATGCCGACCGCGAGGCCCTTGCGGTTCTCGTCCACGTTGTCGCCGATCCAGCGATAGCTCGCGGGGATCACCACGGCCTCCGCCGCGCCGATCACGAGCCGCATCACGATGAGGCCGGTGAGCGCGGTCACCATGCCGGTGAGCGCCGTCGCGACGCACCACAAGGCGAAGCAGATGGTGTACGGCCATTTCACGCCGTAGCGGTCCACGATCCATCCCATCGGCATCTGCACCAGGCCGTAGGACCAGAAGAACGCCGAGTTGAGCCAGCCGCGATCGACGTTGGTGAGGTCGAAGGCGTGGATGAAGTTCTTGTCGGCGAGCGCCGAAGCGAGGCTCGTGCGGTCGACGAAGGAGATCAGCACGCCGAGCGTGAGCAGGATCAGCCCGACCCACGGGCCCGCGGCCCGGGGCGGCCTCAGCGCGCTGGCCTCGATCGTCGTCATTCCCGGCGGGTCTTCGTGTTCGTCGTCGCCAGGGAAGGATACAGGCTCAGCGCCGTCTTTCCGAAGATCCACGCGCGCTCGTCGTCGGTGAGGCTGGCGAGCCCCGCGCGCGCCTCGTCGAGGATCTCGGCGAGCGTGCCGGGCGAGGTGGGAAAGTTGGAGCCCCAGGCCAAACGCCCGGCGCCGAAGGCCTCGACCACTTTCGGGAAGAACGTCTCTGCGCTCGCCTTTTCCTTCTTCACGTCGCCGAAGATGCGCGGCGTGAGCTTGAGGTAGATGTTGGGCAGCGCCGCCAGCGCGAAGAGGCCCTGCGCGTTCGCGTAAGGCGGGCCATCGAGCACGTCGGGCCGCGCCAAATGATCGAGGATGATGTTCACCGCCGGGAAGCGCCTGGCGAGCATCGTGACCTGCGGCAGGCCGATCGGCCCCGTCTGGATGCACATCGGAAGGCCCAGCTCGGCACAGGTCTCCCATGCCTTGAACGAGCGGGGATCCTCGAGCTCGCTCGGATCGAAGTCCTTGGTCGATCCGCCGGTGAAGATGCGCAGGCCCGCGAGGCCCTTGTCCACCCAGGCACGGATCACGCCGTCGGCGTTGTCGTCGAGCATGTCCACCGACCCGACGGCGACCAGCCGGTCCCGGTACAACGCGCACCCGTCGACCACGTACGAGTTGTCGAACCCATAGGTGGTCGACGAGTGCACCACGGCCGCCTTGGCCACCCTGGCCTGGTCCATTGCGGCGATCAGCGACTGCACCGTGTTCGGGCGTTCCTGCGACCAATCCGAGCGCTTGCCGAAAAGCGGAGCCGGCGGATAGCGCCTCTCGTCGTCCGAGATGATGTGGGGATGGATGTCGATGATGTCCATGCGTTATTTGCCCCGCGCCTTCAGCTGGCGGTCGAGGCGCGGATAGACGCGGCGCGCGTTGCCCTCGCAGATGGCGCGGCGGTCCGCGTCGGAAAGCGCCGGGCATGCGTCGAGGTAGCGCTTCGTGTCGTCGAAGAAGTGGCCGGTCTGCGGATCCTTGCCGCGCACGGCGCCGATCATCTCTGAGCCGAACAGGACGTTGCGCGGCGGAATGACCTTCGTGAGCAGCTCGACGCCCGGTTGGTGGTACACGCAGGTGTCGAAGAAGACGTTCTCCAGAAGGCCTTCGAGCGGGCGCTTGGCGAGCTCGAGCGACATGCCGCGATAGCGTCCCCAGTGATAGGGCACCGCGCCCCCGCCGTGCGGGATCACCAGGCGCAGCGCCGGGAAGTCTTTGAAGAGGTCGCCCTGCACGAGCTGCATGAACACCGACGTGTCGGCGTTGAGGTAGTGCGCGCCGGTGCCGTGGAAGTTGGGGTTGCACGAGGCCGCCACGTGGATCATCGCGGGGACGTCCAGGTCGCAGAGCGCCTCGTAGAGCGGATACCACTCGCGGTCGGTGATCGGCTTGCCGGTCCAGTAGCCGCCCGACGGATCCGGATTCAGGTTGCAGCCCACGAAGCCCATCTGCTCGACCGAGCGGCGCAGCTCCGGGATCGAGTTCTTCGGCGGCGCGGCCGGCGATTGCGGCAGCTGGCAGACCGGCGCGAAATTGTCCGGGTACAGGTCGCACACGCGACGCACGAGGTCGTTGGAGACCTCGGCCCACTCGAGGCTGGTGCGCTCGTTGCCCAGGTGGTGGCTCATGAGCCCGGCGATGGGCGAGAAGATCGTGAGGTCGCTGCCGCGCTCGCGTTGCAGCTTGAGCTGCCCGTTGCCCACGCCCTCGCGGATCTCGTCGTCGGAGACCTTCGCGCCGTCGCGCGAGGGCGCGTTGGCCGGGTCGTTCGCGTGCAGCACCTGCTTCGTGCGCCAGTCCCGGAACGATTGCGGGACGGTGGTGAAGTGCCCGTGGCAATCGATGATCATCGCGGATCGACGAAGGTCTCGGCGAGGCTCATGCGGCGTGGCGTGAGGCCCTGCTGGAACGCGGTGGCCTCGAGCTTCTCGATCGTCTTCAGGTTCTCGGCCAGCCCGTAGGGCAGGGGATCGTATCCCACGATCTTGCGCAGCTCGAGATACTTCTTGTCCGTGGCGGTCGTGGCCTCGCCCTTGTCGAGCTTCGCGAGCCAGCCCTGCTTGGCTTTCGCGAACGCGTCGAACAGGGATTTCGCGACCCAGGGATTGTCTTTCAGCACGGCATCCTTGACCACGATGGTACCGTGCATCGGGTAGACGCCGGTGCGCGCGTAGGAGCGCGCCTCGAGCTCGGCGGCGTCGGGGAAGAGGTCCGGGTAGTCCGCCTCGACTTCCTTCCAGCCGCCGGTGGGCGCGCCGGTGCGGCCGATACCCGCCGCCGCGGCGAAGCCCGCGGCGAGCTCGCCTTTGGCCATCATCTGCGCGAGCGAGGTTCCGGCGGGCGCGTGGATCACGTTCGCCGGCAGCTTCAATTGCGTGACGTGCTCCTCGTCGTCGACGACCCAAGTGACCTTCGAGCTGTCGAGGCGGAACTCGTCGATGAGCACCTGGCGCGTCCACACGCCGGTGGTGACGGAATACGCGCGCACGCCGACCTTCTTGCCTTCCAGGTCCTTCGGCGACCGTATGCCGGCATCGGGGTGCACCAGCAGGCCCGCATGGTGGAAGCGGCGCACCACGAAGATGGGCAGCGCCACGAAGGGGGCGCCGAAGGCGCGCGCGATGATGTACGTGGTCGGCGCGAGCTCGCAGACGTCGAACTCGAGGTCGCGCACCATGCGCCGGAAGGCGCCGATCTGCGGCTTCACGGTGATGAATTCGGCCTCCACGCCCTCGATGGGAATGGAGCCGTCGCGGATCGCCGCGGTGTGCGGATGCTCGGCGACGGCGATCTTCAGCCTGGGTCTGTTCGGCATTCCCGCATCGTGCCGCCGATCCATCCGCCGGTCGATTGAGTAAAATCGCTGGGGGATTAAGGAAATGGTTAAGCTATGAAGGAACTCGACTGGTACCTGCAGGTGAACCTCAAGGCGCGGCAGCTGCGCCTGCTGGTCACCATCGATACCTACCGCAAGCTGAGCCACGTGGCCGACGTGACGCACGTCACGGTGCCCGCCGTCTCGAAGGCGCTCGCGGAGCTGGAGCGGGGGCTCGGCCTCACGCTCTTCTCGCGCACCGCCCAGGGCCTGGTGCCCACCCCCTACGGCGAATGCCTGATCCGCCACTCCCGCGCGATGATCACCAACCTGCACCAGGCTCGCGACGAGCTGAAGGCGCTGGGCTCGGGAAGCGAGGGCCGCATCCATATCGGCGTGCTCCCGGCCTCGGCCTCGGTGCTGCTTCCCCACGCGCTCGCCATCCTCAAGCGCAAGTCCCCGCGCAGCAACGTGCTGGTCACCGAAGGCGCGACCGCGACCCTGCTTCCCGAGCTCTGGCAGGGGCGCGTGGACCTGGTGGTCGGCCGGCTGCCGCCGCCCAGCGGCCTGGGCGGCTTCAAGGAGAAGGAGCTCCTCGAGGAGCCGGTGCTGCTCATGACCGGCCGCCACCATCCGCTCGCGCGCAAGAAGAGCCTCAAGTGGTTGGACCTGCGCGACTACCCGTGGATCCTTCCGCCGCCGGGATCGATCCTGCGCGATCCGCTGGAGCGCGCGCTGCAGGCGCACGGCGTTCCTCTGTCCAACAACTACATAGAGACGCTCTCGCAGCACTTCGCCCGCTCCTACCTGCAGATCTCGGATGCCATCGCGGTGATGGCCGGCACCCTCGCCAAGGAGCCCGGGCAGCCGCTGCACGCGCTGCCGTTGGGCCTGCCGCGCCTGCTGCGCCCGGCCGGCGTGCTGTGGAACCGCGACCGCAGCCTGTCGCCCACGGCCAAGCTCGCCATCAGCTGCCTCGAGGAGGCGGCCCGGCACGTGCAGGTCCGCATCGGCAAGCAGGGCAACGCCGCGGCTTAACCATTGCCTCAAGCCTGACGCAACTTTTCTCAATCGACTGCGCGCGGGAGTCCTCGGCAAGATGCGGGGGCGTGCAATCGGGGGAGACCACAACGTGAAGCGGGCAATCAGACGCAACAAGCATGCATTGGCAGCGACGGTCCGGGCCTCGGCGCTCGCGTGCGCGGCCGCGGCCTCGCCGGTGCTGGCGATGGACCTCAACCCGGGCGGCGACTGGGCCATCCGGTGGGACAACACGGTGCGCTACAGCGTGGCCACGCGCATCCAGGGGCAGGATGCGGCGCTGCTCGCCAATCCGAACGGCGATGACGGCGACCGCAACTTCAAGAAAGGCCTCATCTCGAACCGCGCCGACCTGCTCTCGGAATTCGACGCGCAGAGGAACGGCTTCGGCATCCGCCTTTCGGGCGCGGCCTGGTACGACAGCGTCTACAACCGGACCAACGACAACGACTCCGCTTTTACCGTGAACCACGGCAGCGTCCCGTACAACGAGTTCACCTCGGGCACGCGCGACATCGCCGGGCGCCATGCGGAGATGCTGGACTACTTCGTGTTCGGCCGCTGGGACCTGGGAAGCACCACGCTCTCCGCGCGCCTGGGGCAGCACTCGCTCATCTGGGGCACCAGCCTCTTCTTCGGCGCGAACGGTATCGCCAAGGGCATGGAGCCGGTGGACGTGTACAAGCTCTCCATTCCCGGCACCGTCGCCAAGGAGACCACCATCCCGGTGAAGCAGCTCTCCTCGACGTGGCAGGTCGCCGACGCCACCAGCATCGAGGGCTACGTGCAGTTCCAGTACAAGGAGACGCGCCTGCATCCGGCCGGCAGCTACCTCAGCAACACGGACATGCTGGGCGATGGCCGCGAGCGCCTGTTCATCGGCGCGCCGAGCGCGAGCAAGTGCGGGCCGCCGCGCACCTTCGTGAACTGCTATGTCGACTATGCGGGCCTGGACGATTCCTCCAAGATCCACAACTACGGCTTCGCGCTGAACCAGCGCGTGGACGCGCTGCAGAGCGACGTCGGCCTGTACGCGATCCGCTACAGCGACAACTCGCCCTACATCTCGACCAACGTGCCCGGCGGCTCCTTCCAGCTCGTGGTGCCCAGCCGTCCGGTCACGGCCGTCGGCGCGAGCCTCTCCACGTGGGTGGGCGATGCGAATCTCGGCATCGAGGCGTCGGTGCGCCAGCACCAGCAGCTCGTCGCGAAGCAGGGCGTGATCAGCCCGGGCGACCCGGCCTACCCCCTGGGCCGCACGGCGCACCTCAACATCTCGTGGACGATGCTGATGCCCAAGGCCGCGTTCTGGGACGGCTCGGCGCTGGTGGGTGAGTTCGCCGCGAACAAGGTGCTGAGCCAGGAGGACGTGCGCACTGTCATCCCGGGCGCGGTTCCGGCCGGCACCTCCAAGGTCGACGACACGCGCGCCAAGCAAAGCTCGGGCATCCGCGTGATCTTCACGCCCTCGTGGTATCAGGTGGCGCCCGGCTGGGACATGAGCATGCCGATCAACGTGGGCTACTCGTTCCGCGGCATCTCGATGATCGACCAGGCGTTCCCCTTCGGCGGCAGCCCCACCAAATCGGGCGATGCGAACCTGGGGATCACCGGGACCTACCTCAGCAAGTACATCGTGAACCTCACGTACACGAACTTCTTCGGCAAGCCCGCGGACAACCCGATCGCCGATCGCGACTACATCCGCCTCAGCGTGCAGACGACGTTCTGAGAAAAATTCCGACAGGAGAGAGATCCATGCAAGCCACCCTCCAACGCCGCCCGCTCGCGCTCCTCGTGGCGGGCCTGCTCGGCGCCGCGGCCGCGATGGCGCAGAGCGGCGACGCGAAGCTCACGCCCTACGGCGCGGAGCGCGCGGGCAATGCCGACGGCACGATCCCCGCGTGGGACGGAAAGGCCGTGCACACCACGGCCGACGAGAAGGGACGCCGGTCCGACCCGTTCGCAAGCGAGAAGCCGCGCCTCACGATCACCAGCGCCAACGCGGCCGCGCAGGGCGACAAGCTCTCCGACGGCACCAAGGCGCTGCTCGCCAAGTACCCCGAGTTCAGGCTCGAGGTCTACCCCACCCATCGCACCGCGGTTTTCCCGCAGGCGATCTACGACAACGTGGCGAAGAACGCCACCCGCGCGAAGATCATGAACGACGGGCTCACCGTGGTGAACGCCTATGGCGGCATCCCGTTCCCGAATCCCAAGGGCGGCCACGAGGCGGTCTGGAACCACAACCTGAGCTACCGCGGCCAGTTCACCACCTTCCTCTCCGACAAGTACGTGATGACGGCGAGCAACCAGCGCGTGCTCACCAGCCGCCAGCAGACGGCGCTGCTCTATCCGTACTACGACCTCACCTCGAACGGCGAGAAGTTCAGCGGCGAGTGGGCGAGGGCGCGCATCAGCATCACCGAGCCGCCGGCCTCCTCGGGCCAGGCGCTGCTCACCATCGACTACGTGGACAACTACGGCAAGCCCAAGGATGGCTGGCAGTACATCCCGGGCCAGCGCCGCGTGCGCAAGTCGCCGACCGTCGCCTACGACACGCCCGACCCCTCGACCGCCGGTATCGCCAATTTCGACGAGGTGAACCTCTTCATCGGCGCGCAGGACCGCTACCACTTCAAGTTGCTGGGCAAGCGCGAGATGTACGTGCCCTACAACAACAACGGCCTGATGCTCAAGCCCCTGGCCGAAGTCATCGGAAACGGCACGCTGTCGCCCGCCGCCGTGCGCTGGGAGCTGCATCGGGTCTGGGTGGTGGAAGGCACGCTGCGCGAAGGCAAGCGCAACGTGGATGCGCGCCGCCGCCTTTACCTCGATGAGGACACGTGGCAGGCGGTGCTCTCGGACACGTGGGACGCGCAGGGCAAGCTCTGGAAGACCGGCCAGGCGTTCACGCAGCTCGCGGGCGACCAGCCGCTCGCCACGACGTTGAGCTACGCGATGTTCGACCTGCTGGCCGGCGCGTGGATGTATGCTGCGGCGATCAACGACACGGGCGGCGTGACCTACGCCGACTACGATCCGAAGCAGCTCCCGAACTTCTCGCCGGCGGGCCTCGCAAGCACCGGAGTGCGCTGAGCTGGGTCTCGATCGCCGCAATTTCCTCGCCGCGGGCGTAGCGCTCCTCGCGGCCGGCCCAGTGCGCGCCGGCGCGCCGGCCTCGCCGCTCCGACGGCCCGCGCTCGCGCTGCGGCAACCGACGCATTGCGTGCTGCTCGCCATCGCGCGTGCCGGCGAACGGCTGGTGGCCTGCGGCGAGCACGGCGTGGTGGTCCTTTCCGAGAACGCGGGCCGCACCTGGAGGCAGGCGCAGGTGCCGGTGAGCGTGACGCTCACCTCGCTCGCTTTCGCCGATGCGCGCGCCGGCTGGGCCGTGGGACACCTGGGTACCGTGCTGCGTACCGACGACGGCGGCCAGACCTGGCAACATGTCTTCGACGGCACGCGCGCGCCGCAGCCGGTGACGGATCCGTTGATGCAAGTCGCGCTGCGCGGCGACGGCTCGCTGGTCGCCGTCGGCGCCTACGGGCTCGCGCTCGCAAGCCGCGATGGCGGCCGCGCCTGGCAATCGATCGCGCCCGGCCTGCCCAATCCCGAGAACTACAGTCTCTACGGCTACGTCGAGCGCGGCGGCGAGCAATGGCTCTTCGGCGAGCAGGGCTTCATGCTGCGCGCGGAGAAGGGCGATTTCCGGCCCGTGCAGGCACCCAGCCCCGCGACGCTCTTCGGCGGCCTCGCCTTGCGCGACGGGACGCTGCTGCTGGCGGGCCTGCGCGGCAAGGTGCTTCGCAGCGCGGCGCCGGGCGCGGATCTCGAGGCCATCTCGACACCGGTCGATGCGTCGTTGTTCGCGGGCGTGCAGCAGGATGACGGCGCCGTGGTGCTCGCGGGTGCCGCGGGTCAGCTTCTCGCCTCACGTGACGCCGGCGAGACCTTCAAGCTCCTCCCGCTGCCGGCCCGCTTTCCATTTTCCGGAATCGTCGCGGCGCCCGACCGCGCGCTGGTGCTGGTGGGCCAACGCGGGCTCCTGCGCGTCGAGGCCATGGCGTGACCATGGCGATCGACGCGGTGCCGGTGGCTCCCGCGCGGTCGCAGGACTTCGACCCGGCCTCGGGCTCCCGCCTGGAGCGGCTCGTCTTCAACGGGCGGCGCTGGGTGCTCGCGATCGCGCTCGTGCTCACCGTGGTCCTGGGCACCCTTGCCACGCGCGTCACGGTGAACGCGAGCTTCGAGGCGATGCTGCCGCTGGGGCATCCGTACCTTCAGAACTTCCTCGCCGAGCGCAAGAAGATCACGGAGTACGCGAACCAGCTTCGCATCGTGGTCGAGCGCCGCGATGGCGGCTCGATCCTGGACAAGGACTACCTCGAGACGCTGCGGCGCATCAACGACGAGGTGTTCCTGCTGCCGGGCGTGGTGCGCGGCCAGATGAGGTCGCTGTGGACGCCCTCGGTGCGCTGGACCGCCGTGACCGAGGCGGGCTTCGAGGGCGGCACCGTGATCCCCGACGACTACGACGGCTCGCGCCGGTCGCTCGACCGCGTGCGGCTCAACATCGAGCGCTCGGGGCAGGTCGGGCAATTGGTGGCGCGCGACTTCAGATCGAGCGCGCTCATCGTGCCGCTCGCCGAGCACGGCGACGGCGTGGCCGGCGCCATCGACTATGCCGCCCTATCGCAGCAGCTGGAGGCGGTTCGCGCGAAGTATTCGGTCGACGGCGTCACGGTGCGCATCACGGGCTTCGCGAAGGTCGTGGGCGACCTGATCGACGGGCTCGCGCAGGTGGCGATGTTCTTCGCGCTGTCGGCCGCGATCGCGATGGCGGTGGTGCTCTGGTACACGCGCTGCCTGCGCAGCGCCGCCCTGGTCACCGCCTGCTCGCTGGTCGCGGTGCTCTGGCAGCTGGGCCTCATGCGGCTCATGGGCTTCGCCCTCGACCCCTACGCGGTGCTGGTGCCGTTCCTGGTGTTCGCCATCGGCATGAGCCACGGCGCGCAGAAGATGAACGGCGTCATGCAGGACATCGGGCGCGGCGCCTCGCGCGAGGTGGCGGCGCGGCTCACGTTCCGGCGCCTGTTCATCGCCGGCTTCACCGCGCTCGTCTGCGATGCGGTGGGTTTCGCGGTGCTGCTGCTGGTGGACATCGCGGCGATCCGCCAGCTCGCGCTCAGCGCGAGCCTGGGCGTGGCGATCCTCGTCTTCACGAACCTGATCCTCCTTCCCGTGCTGCTCTCGTACACCGGCGTGAGCCCGCGCGCCGCGCAGCGCACGATCCGCGAGACCCAGGCGCTGGAATCCCGCGGGCGCTGGGAGCTGCTGGTGGGATTCACCGGCCGGCGCATGGCGCTCGCCGCGCTGGGCGTGGCCGTCGTGCTCGCCGCCTGCGGCTTGTGGGCGGGCCGCCATCTCCAGGTGGGCGACCTCGACGCGGGAGCCCCGGAGCTGCGGCCGCACTCGCGCTACAACCTCGACAACGCCTATCTCACGAAGCACTACGCCACCAGCAGCGACGTGCTCACGCTCATGGTGCGCACGCCGCCCCAGACGGCGATGCGCTACGACGTGCTCGAGCGCGTCGACGACCTCGAATGGCGCCTGCGGCAAGTCGTGGGCGTGGAATCGACGCTGTCGCTCGCCACCATCGCCCGCCAGAACGCCGTCGGCATGAACGAAGGAGAGATCAAGTGGTACGAGCTGCTCGCCGACCAGGGCGCGCTCAACACCGCCGGCTCGCGCGCGCCGCGCAGCGCCGTCGATCCGGCGTTCTCGCTGCTGCAGGTGCAGGTCTTCCTCGCCGACCACAAGGCCGACACGCTGCGCCGCGTGACGGCAGAGGTGGAGCGCTTCGCGCGCGACAACGACAGCGATGCCGCGCAGTTCCTGCTGGGCGCCGGCAGCGCGGGCTTCGAGGCGGCGACCAACGCCGTCGTGCAAGGCGCCAACCGCCAGATGCTGCTCTGGGTCTACGCGGCCGTCGTGCTGCTCGCCTATGTGACCTTCCGTTCGTGGCGCGCGGTCGCCTGCGCGATCATCCCGCTCATGCTCACCTCGGTGCTCGCCGAGGCACTGATGGTGATGCTCGGCATCGGCCTCAAGGTCGCGACGCTGCCCGTCGTGGCGCTCGGCGTGGGCATCGGCGTGGACTACGCGCTCTACGTGCTGAGCATCATGCTCGTGCAGCTGCGCCAGGGCGTGGCGCTTGCCGAGGCCTATCGGCGCTCGCTGCAGTTCACCGGGCGCGTGGTGATGCTCACGGGAGCCACGCTCGCCGTCGGCGTGGCCACTTGGGCGCTGTCGCCCATCAAGTTCCAGGCCGACATGGGACTGCTGCTGGCCTTCATGTTCGTCGTCAACATGCTTGGCGCGTTGGTGCTGCTGCCCGCCCTCGCGCACTTCCTGCTCACTGGCGCGGGATCCTCGCCTTCTCGATCACCGCTTGCCAGCGCTTGATGTCCGCCCGGATGCGCTCGGTCATCTCGAGGGAGGAGCCGGCCTGCGGCGTGATGCCCATCGCCGCGAGGTCGGACTGGATCTTCGGCGAGGCGATCGCGTCGCGGAATGCCGCGCCCAGCTTCTCCACCACGGGCTGCGG
>Ga0335070_10009499_pt1 | contig 11398 bp, 5 predicted proteins | sample Lox_Sample_13_FD_206722 | JGI IMG/M metagenome (GOLD analysis project Ga0335070, IMG submission 206722) | Soil microbial communities from Loxahatchee National Wildlife Refuge, Florida, United States - Lox_Sample_1.3 | ecosystem: Environmental > Terrestrial > Soil > Wetlands | place: USA: Florida... | reverse complement strand
AGCAGGCGGGATTGCCAGGCCATTTTTGCCGAAAGCCACCGGCAATACCATGGCCCAGCCTTACGATCTGACAACCACGATCCAGCTCGCCAACCCGCTGGCTACGACCGAGTTGATCAACATCTCTGTGCGCCGGATCAGCCTGCCGGCAGACTGGAATGTGGTAATCTCGCCTGCCCAGGTTAGCCTGGGGCCGGGAGCTCAGACTACCGTGACTGTGACCGTGATAACCGGCTCGCCGGTGCCGCAAGGCAGCGATCCCCAGGCAGCCATCGAAGGCTATGCCGGGACGCAACTGCTGGGTGGCGTAGTGATCGACCTGGGCATACCGAATTACGCTCCCTTCGACGGAAAGCTGCGCCTGTATTTACCGACGATCAAGAAATAAAGAATGATCAGGTTAGTGTATTTCTGTTTGCAGTCCGGAGCACTGCAAACAGAAATACACATTATGCTCAGGAAATGGCAGCTTCCATTTCCCCCAGGGCGCGGGCGATCGACCGGATGGCCGAGCGGCGCGTCCGATTGAATCTGCCTTCGGAGATGTACAGGTGCGACATGATGTCGCGGTTCGGCTTTTCTTCCTAGCAGGCGTCCAGCAGGATCAGATATGGATACCATTCCGCGGCGGCGGGTCGCACACATATACATTACAATAACGCCCGCTAAAAATCAAAACCTGAAAATCGTCGTTTTTTTTAACCTGAACACCCTTGCATCATTTTAAAAGCAGGCTATACTATAAAAACTACAGATCTTCAAAAAAATATGGGTCGTGGAGTTTTTTATGCGAGCTTAACTCGCATAAAAAACTCCACTTTGCCCATTAATAGGGAAGATTCAAAATTACGAATGCGCCCGGGGATAATTGCTGCCCTGCATGGAAAAAGTAACAGAAGCCCTTTCTTCAGAAGACAAACCTCCTTCTATTAGAAGCTTGTATAACCCATCCAAGTCTGTTGTTTACGCGGGTGAATTCGCCCCGCGGTTTTTTTTATCTACTTAACGTAGCAAGCCAAACCGGCGAACTGAGCCAAGACCTGCCGGAAACAGTGCTCTTTTCAACATGGAGGAGAAGATGCGAGCTCTAAGGTTTTTGTTTTCAATTGTCGTCGGTTTTACGCTGCTGGTTGGCTGCGCCACACCCACCACGCCGGCAACGGTGACCTCTGCTCCGCCCGCGGCCGGCGCCACGAACGCTCCGACGCAAGCCCCAACCGTGGCTCCAACTGCTGCTCCGACCGCCGCTCCGACCAGGGTCCCGCAGAAGGCCACATTTATATTCACCCAGGAATTCGATTCCCTCAACCCGCTCTATACGAACATGTACTTTTCCGATATTACCCAGCAGTTCTGGAACTGCTGGGCCTGGGATTATGACGATCAGAATCAGGCTCGCCCGGTGCTGGTGAAAGAGGTGCCTTCGACCGATAATGGCGGTGTCTCTGCCGACGGCAAAGTGATTACAATGAAACTGCGGGATGATATCGTCTGGTCGGACGGGACGCCGATTACGCCGGATGACTTCATCTTTACCTGGCAGATGTACATCAATTCGAACAATACGGTTGCTACCACCCACCCCTATGACCTGATCGATAAAATCGAAGCTCCCGATCCACATACCGTGGTGACCACATTTAAGGATCCTTTCGTAGGCTGGGAAGCCGCGTTGTGGAGGGGGTTGCTGCCCAAGCACATCCTCCAGCCTGTGTTCGATAAGGACGGCAACATCAACAACGCTGATTACAACCGGGCACCAACGGTCGGCTGCGGGCCGTACGTGTTTGACACGTGGGAATCCGGCAGTTATGCTCGCTTTGTGACTAATCCAAAATATTGGGGCGCGAAACCGAAAATCGATGAGCTGACGATCAAGTTTGTGCCGGACGATGCCGCCCAGGTTGCAGCCTTAAAAACTGGAGACGGTTTATTAGGCGCTTTTATTGCTTATTCTGATATCCCGGACTTGCAGAAAGCCGGACTCCAGGTCATGGCTGTTAAATCTGGCTATGACGAGGGCATTTATTTCTACCTGGACCCGAAGAAGGGCCACCCGGCTTTGCAAGATGTGCGGGTGCGCCAGGCAATTGCCTATGCCACCAACCGTCAGGCTTTGACCAAGGATCTATTGCTCGGCCTGACCAAGCCAGCTGCCACCGATTGGGATAATTCTCCCTGGGTTGATCCGAAACTTGAGCCTTATCCATTTGATCCTGAAAAGGCCAAGAGTTTGCTGGATCAGGCCGGCTGGAAGCCCGGCCCGGACGGAGTCCGCCAGAAGAGCGGAGTCAAACTTGAATTGAAATATGGCACCACGGACCGCGAGATTCGCAAGGACACCCAGGCCGTTTTCCAGCAGCAGTTGAAGGACGTTGGCATCAAGGTGGATTTGCTCAACTTCGATTCGGACACTTTCTTCAACGGTTATGACAAGCAGGGCCCGGCTGCCACGGGGCAGTTGGATATATACGAGTATTCCCAGTGGCCGACCGGTTTTCCGGACCCCGACAACTCCGAATGGCTGTGCAGTGAAATTCCAACCGCCGAAAAGCCATCCGGTAATAACTGGTCTGCCGTCTGTGATAAAGACCTCGACAAGCTATTACAGGACCAGCGAAACCAAATTGTTATTGCAGATCGCCAGCAATCTTTTTATAAGATCACGCGCATGATTTATGAAAAGGCTTATTGGATTGGCCTCTGGCAGGACCCGGATCAATGGGCGGTCAATGCGAAGCTGAAAAACGTGAAGATTTCAGGAGTTTCGCCTTTCTACAGTATTGCAGATTGGGAAGTCACGCAATAAGAGATCAATTGCCGGTGTGGGAGCCGCAGCTCCCACACCGGCAATATAGATTATAAAAAATGACACGTTACATCATCCGGCGCATCTTGCAGGCCATCCCGCTGATATTCATATTGAGCATCGTGCTGTTCGTGCTCATGCAAAATATCGGCGATCCGCTGGCGACCCTGGGGGGGCGCACGGTCACCCGCGCTGAGGATCGCAAACGCCTGGCGCGCCAGCTCGGCCTGGACCAGCCGGTGCTCGTGCAGTATGTTTACTGGCTGGCGGGCAACGATTGGACCAAGATCGACATGAATGGGGACGGCATTCCCGAGACGCCGGGCACCCGCAAGGGGGTCCTGCGGGGCGACTTCGGCACTTCACTGACGGAAAGGAGGCCAGCCCTGGACGTGATCGGCGACCGCCTGCCGAACACGCTGTTATTAATGCTGATGGCTGAATTCGTGATCGTGGCAGGCTCCTTGCTGCTCGGGATCTATTCGGCCTTGCGGCAGTATTCGTTTTTCGATAACCTGGTAACCGGCATCTCTTTCGTTGGGTATTCACTGCCGATTTTCTTCGTGGCGCTGGTAAGTGTTTACATCTTTTCGGTAAATTTCCAGCGCTGGGGACTGCCGCACCTTCCGCCCAATGGCATGTTCGATCCAAACGTCGGCGAGACGGTGGGGCAGGTGCTGGTGCATTTGATTCTGCCGGTTTTCAGCATTGCCTTCATCAGTTTTGCCGCCTACAGCCGGTATATCCGCAGCACCATGCTCGAGGTGCTCAGCCAGGATTACATCCGCACCGCCCGCTCCAAGGGACTGACGCGCCGGAATATTCTCTTTGTGCACGCCCTGAAGAATGCGTCCCTGCCGATCGTGACCATCGTTGGCCTGGACCTGCCCCTGCTGTTGGGCGGAGCGGTGGTCACCGAGCGCATTTTCGCCTGGCCCGGTATGGGCCGCCTGTTTCTGGATGGCGTGTCACGCGGCGACACGCCGGTGGTGATGGGCATCCTGATGATCATCGCCGTGGCGGTGGTTTTCTTCCAGATCGTGACCGACCTGGTCTACGCCTGGCTCGACCCGAGGATTCGCTATGGATAGCGCCACTTCGGTCGCCCGCCTGGTTCCGGATGAGCTCGAGGCGCCGCCCCTCAGCCTGCGCGAGCTGGTCTGGCGCCGTTTTCGGCGCCACAAGATGGCCATTTTTGGGCTGGTGATGCTGGTAGCGCTGTTGGCGTATGCCTTCGTTCCGTCCTTTTTCATCAGCGAGGATTACGCCAACCATACAGATACGAGCCTGCGCCTGCACGCGCCTTCCGCTGACCATCCCTTTGGAACGGATACGGTCGGGCGGGATATTCTGGCGCGTACGATTTACGGAGGCCAGATCTCGATCATCATCGGCCTCACGGCTGCCATCCTGGAAGTGCTGGCCGGCGTCCTGATCGGCGCCATGGCCGGTTATTACGGAGGCCTGCTCGACAGCCTCCTGATGCGCTTTACCGAAGCCATGCTGAATATTCCCCAGATTTTCTTGCTGATCGTGATGGCTAAATTCTTTGCGAGCGGCATCCCCAACATTGAATTCCTGGGACGCGAGTACAGCGGCAGCGTGGTGGTGATTGTGCTGATCATTGGCCTGACGAGCTGGCCTTACCTGGCGCGCATCGTGCGGGCGGAATTCCTGTCGCTTAAGGAGCGCGAATTTGTGCTGGCGGCGCGCGCCACCGGCACCCCAACCCGCCAGATCATTTTTGGCCACATCCTGCCCAACTGCATCGCCCCGATCGTGGTTACGGCCACGCTGGGCGTGGCGAACGCAATAACCCTGGAGGCCTACATCAGTTTCCTCGGCATGGGCGTGCGGGCGCCGACGGCCACCTGGGGCAACATGCTCGAAAATGCCAACAACTACATCGAAAGCGCGGCCTGGCTGTGGTTCTTCCCCGGCCTGTTGATCGTGCTCACAGTTCTGAGTATCAATTTCCTGGGAGACGGCCTGCGGGATGCCCTTGACCCGCGCAGCCGGACGCTATGAATACCCTTCTGGAAGTCAGCGATCTGCGCACCCAATTTCACACCCCCGAGGGTAACGTCTTCGCAGTTAACGGCATTTCTTTTAATATCAATGAGGGTGAAACCCTGGCGGTGGTGGGGGAGAGCGGCTGCGGCAAGTCCGTCACCATGATGTCGATCCTGGGGCTGATCCCTATTCCGCCGGGTGAAATCGTTTCGGGCGCAGCCGTTTACCGCGGCCGGGACCTGCTGAAGATGAGCGAGCACGAGCTGCAGAGAGTGCGCGGCAAGGAAATCGCAATGGTGTTCCAGGACCCGATGACCTCGCTCAACCCGGTGCTGACCGTCCAGCGCCAGATTACCGAATCGCTGCGGACGCACATGGGTATGGATGCTCCCATCGCCAGCCGGCGGGCGCTTGAATTACTGGATTTGGTCGGCATCCCTGACGCTGCCAGGCGCTTGAACGAGTATCCCCACCAGTTCTCAGGCGGGATGCGCCAGCGTGTGATGATCGCCATGGCGCTGGCCTGCCAGCCCAGCCTGCTGATCGCCGACGAGCCGACCACGGCCCTGGACGTGACCATCCAGGCCCAGATCATCGAGCTGGCGATGCGCATGCGCGACCAGCTTGGCATGGCGATGATCTGGATCACGCACGACCTGGGCGTGGTGGCGGGCCTGGCCGAGCGGGTGATCGTTATGTACGCCGGCTTTATCGTCGAGGAGGCCGGGGTGGATGACCTTTACGATGACCCGCGCCACCCTTACACCCTGGCTTTATTGGGCGCCCTGCCGCGAGCCGACCGCCGGCGGCACCAGCGCCTGAAATCTATTCCGGGCGCGCCGCCCAGCCTGCTCGTCCAGCCCAGGGGCTGCCCCTTTGCGCCGCGCTGCGAGCTGGCAGCCGATAAATGTTGGGCCGAGAGTCCGTCCCTGCGTCCGGTTGGTGCCGGGCACCGCCTTGCGTGTTGGTTCGACGTGAAAGAGATGGCATCATGACCCAGACCGTATCGAAGACTTCGATTGAACCTGTCGTGCGGCCGGCTCCGCTGGCTCCGCACGAGCTGGTTGGCCCGATTGAGCCGTTGGTGCGCGTCAGCGCCCTAAAAAAATATTTTCCAATGACGCGCGGGCTGATATTCCAGCGTGTCACCGGACAGGTACGTGCCGTCGATGGGATCTCATTCACGATATTGCGCGGCGAGACCCTGGGCCTGGTAGGCGAGAGCGGCTGCGGCAAGACTACTGCCGGGCGGACGATGCTCGGATTGTACCGCCCGACCTCCGGCTCGGCCAGCGTGGACGGCCTGGATTTGCAGGCGCTGCACAATAGCCAGTTGCTGCATTTCCGGCGCAAAGCCCAGATGATCTTCCAGGACCCGTATGCCTCGCTCAACCCGCGCTGGACGGTCAATGCGATTGTGGGCGAGCCGCTGCGGGTGCACAACCTGTTCAAGACCGAGCGCCAACGGGCCGAGCGGGTAAAAGAGCTGCTCGAGCTGGTGGGCCTGAACGCCCGGCACGTCAACCGCTTTCCGCACGAATTTTCGGGCGGGCAGCGCCAGCGGATCGGGGTGGCGCGGGCGCTGGCCTCCGAGCCGCTGTTCATTGTCTGCGACGAGCCGATCTCGGCCCTGGACGTGTCGATCCAGGCCCAGGTGGTGAACCTGCTGGAAGATTTACAGGATCGCCTGGGGTTGACTTACCTTTTCATTGCGCACGACCTGAGCATGGTGCGCCACATTTGCGACCGGGTTGCGGTGATGTATCTCGGCCTGATCGTAGAGACCTCCGGACGGGACGAGCTGTACGAAAGTCCGCTCCACCCCTATACCCAGGCCTTGCTCTCGGCGGTCCCTATCCCCGATCCGAAGAAGGACCGGGCTCGCCGGCGCATCACCCTGCAGGGAGACGTGCCCAGCCCACTCAACCCGCCGTCCGGCTGCCGCTTCCACACCCGCTGCCCGATCGCCCGTTCCCACTGCGCTGAACAGGTGCCGGAGCTGCGCGAAGTCATGTCGGGGCATTATGTAGCCTGCCATGAAGTAAAATGAATATATCCGGATGTTACCTGCGGCAGTACAACTGCCGCAGGTAACATCTGGATTTATTCTTGGAACGAAAAGCCTCCTGATTGCGTCTTAGGTTTAGTAGCTTCAGGCACAATTCGTCGTATTTTCCTGGAATTGCAGAGGGAGGGCTCCGGAGATGAAATTCAATTTAATCGGATGGATCGGCCGACATCGTTTTCTAACCGGCGCGATCGTGGTATTGGCGGCGGCTGCGGGCGGATTTATGATCTGGCGCAGCGTTCAGCCGCCGGTTTCCGGGGGACAAACGATTCCAATCCAGGGCAATACGGGCGGGCAAACCGGCGTCCTGATTGCTGCGGCGCCAGTTCTGGCGCCGGTTTCTTTGCGCCTGAGCGAAGGGCAATCCATCCCGCAGGCGGCCGCGCCTGTGCCCGTGGCGACGGGCGAGCCGCTGGCACCTGACCAGACCGGCCAGATCCTGTCGCGCCTGCCGACCCTGGCGGTGGACCCCTCGACCCAGGTCGATTTCAAGCTTCCCACAGGCCCGATTCCGCCGCCGCGCACCGGTAATACCATCCCGCAGACTTTCCCGCCGGCCCAGACGGCCACCCCACCCGCTCCGGCCGAAAGCGGGCCGCTGCAGGTGCTGCGCTATTCGCCCGAGGGTGAAATCCCGATTGCGCCCTTCATCGACATCACCTTCAGCCAGCCTATGGTATCGCTCACGACCGTAAGCGAGCTGGCAGCCAGCGCCGTGCCTGTCCAGATCGAGCCGCCCCTGCCGGGTACCTGGCGCTGGCTGGGCGCCCGCACCTTGAATTTTCAGTACGACTCGACCCTGATCGACCGCCTGCCCAAGGCCACCAATTATCACGTCACGATACCCGCAGGGACAAAATCGGCCACGGGCGGCACGCTCGACAAGGCGGTGGAATGGTCTTTCAGCACGTCGCCGCCCAAGGTGACCCTGACCTACCCGGACAATAACACGCCCCAGCCGCGCAGCCCCTTGTTCTTCATCCACTTCGACCAGCGCATCGACCCGGCCGCGGTTCTAAAAGGTATCCAGGTGACGGCAGCCGGGCAGACGGCTGGCCTGGAGCTGGTCGGAGCGGACGCTATCAAGGCCGATGATAAGCACAGCTACCTTCTTAAGGACGCCAAGGAGGGACGCTGGCTGGCTTTTCGGGCCAAGCAGCCCTTGCCGGCGGACGCAGAAGTAACAGTGCTCATCCCACCGGGCACGCCTTCGGCCGAGGGTCCCCTGGTTACGAAGGACGCTCAATCGTACGCTTTCCACACCTATGCCGCCTTAAAGATCGTAGACCATGGCTGTTCATACAGCGGCAACACTTCCTGCCAACCCCTATCACCCTTCTTCATCCGCTTTAACAACCCGATCGACGAAAAGGTGTACCAGGAATCCATGCTGCGCATCTCGCCCGACTTGCCGGGGGCGGTGGTCAACGTTTACGGCGACACCATCAACATCCAGGGCGCGAGCAAGGCCCAAACGACCTATACCGTTACGGTGAGCGGCGACCTGCAGGACACCTTCGGCCAGAAACTCGGCCAGGATGCCCGGCTCACCTTCCAGGTTGGACCGGCTGAGCCAATGCTGTACGGGCCGCAGGGCAATTTTCTGACGGTGGATCCGGCCGCCAAAACCCCTGGATTTTCGGTATACACCATGAATTTGCAGCAGCTGGACCTGAAGGTTTACGCCGTCCAGCCGTCCGATTGGACCAATTTCAAGCTCTTCATGCGCAATTACAACCAGAACACTGCTCCCGGCGAGCCGCCGGGGAGAAAGGTGCTGGATAAAGCCCTGCCGATCGAAGCGCCTTCCGACAGCCTGAATGAGGTTACGATCGACCTGTCGAGCGTGATGGACGGGCCGTACGGCCATTTTATCGTGCTGGTCAAGCCTTCCGCGAGCCTGCTGAAGGCTGACCCCAACCGCTACTGGCAGACCGTAGTAACCTGGGTCCAGGTCACTCAAATTGGACTGGACGCCTTTAATGACGCCAGCAGCCTGGTGGTGTGGACGACCGCCCTCAAGGACGGCGCCCCTCTGCCGGGCGCCAGTATTACCTCCGGGCCTTCGGGCGGAAAAGTAGCAACTACCGGCAGCGACGGCACGGCTCGCCTGGCAATTCCCAATGGAACGACCTACCTGGTCGCCAGCCAGGGCGCTGACCGGGCCATCCTGCCTCACGATCCGTATCCCTGGAGCGACGAGACCTGGAGCAGCCGCCCCCTGACGGACGAGCTGCGCTGGTACGTGTTCGATGACCGGCAGATGTACCGGCCCGGAGAAGAAGTGCACTTCAAAGGCTGGCTGCGGCGAATCGGCGCAGATCCAAACGGAGACGTGGGATTGGTTGGCAGCGGCGTAAGCTCGGTGAGTTACCGGGTGGTCGAATCCCAGGGGAACGTCCTGGGGAATGGCACGGTTGACGTGAATGCCCTGGGCGGCTTCGATTTCGTTTTCAAGCTGCCGGACGCGGTCAACCTGGGATACGCCAGCCTGGTATTGGATGCGCAGGGAAGCCTGGGCAAGATCAATGCGCAGGAATTTACCCACTCCTTCCAGATCCAGGAATTCCGTACGCCCGAGTTTGAAGTGACGGCGCGCAACGAGTCGTCCGGCCCGTACTTCGTAGGCGGCAAGGCCACCGTGGCGGTTGACGCCAGGTACTATGCCGGCGGGCCGCTGCCTAACGCCGACGTGACCTGGCAAGTGACCTCGAGCGCCAGCCAGTATTCACCCCCCAACTGGCCCGATTTCACCTTCGGCACCTGGGTGCCGTGGTGGGGAAAATACGCTCTCGACTATGGTGGCAAATTCTTCCCGCCCGGCGGCGAGACGCGGGTCCAAACCTTCACGGGCAAGACGGACGCCAACGGCACGCATTACCTGGACGTGAACTTCGACTCGCTCGGCGGGCCGAAACCAATCAGCGTGGCGGCGGAGGCGACAGTCATGGACGTCAACCGCCAGGCCTGGAGCGATACGACCACCCTGCTGGTGCATCCCGCCAGCGTCTACGTTGGCCTGCGGGGCGACAGGGTGTTCGTTAACCAGGGCGATCCACTCAAAATTGATTTCATCGTGACCGATCTGGACGGCAAGCCGGTGGTCGACCGCCCGGTGGAAGTGGGCGCGGCCCGCCTGGAATGGAAGTACCAGAACGGCTCGTGGCAGGAGGTTGAGGCGGACGTGCAGACCTGCAAGCAGGGCTCACGCCCGGAACCGGTCACCTGCACGTTCAATACGCCTATTGGCGGGACCTACCAGATCACCGCCACGGTCACTGACGACCAGGGCCGCCAGAACCAGAGCCAGCTCACGCGCTGGGTCAGCGGCGGCAAGCTGCCGCCGGCCCGCCAGGTAGAGCAGGAACAGGTGACCCTCATTCCGGATAAAAAGACCTACCAGGCCGGGGATGTGGCTCAAATCCTGGTGCAGCCGCCCTTCAGCCCGGCCGAGGGCCTGCTGACCGTCAGCCGCAGCGGTATCTTATATACCCAGCGCTTCAAGATCGAGGGCAGCACGATCACGCTGACTGTGCCGATTGATGAGAAATTCACTCCTAACCTGGACCTCCAGGTGGACCTGACCGGTTCAGCGCCGCGCACCGGCGACCAGGGCGAGACCCTGTCAGGCGTGCCGGCCCGGCCGGCCTACGCCAGCGGCCAGCTCACGCTGGATATTCCCCCGCTCAAGCGCACCCTGGCGCTTCAGGTGAATGCGGAACAGTCCGAGCTCGAGCCGGGCGGCGAAACGGTGATCCACGCCAGTGTGAAAGACGCCGCCGGCCGGCCTGTGGCAGGGGCAGAGGTGTCGGTAATGGTGGTCGATGAAGCCGTGCTGGCCCTGTCCAACTACCAGAGCCCGGATCCGTTGAGCGCCTTTTACACCACCCGGCCGGCCGACCTTTCCAGCATTTACGCTCGCGCCAACATTGTGCTGGCCAACCCTCAGGCGCTGAGCCAGGCCGCCCACGCCCCTGGCGTGGCGGGGAATTTCGCCCGCGAATCGGTTGCACAGGCTCCGGCTCCCACCGCGGCCCCAGCCGCAACCGGCATGCCCGGCCTGGCCGATAAAGCGGCCGGCGGACGGGGCGCGGCTGCCCAGCCCATCCAGGTGCGGGTAGATTTCAACCCGCTGGCGGTGTTTGCCGCATCCGAGCACACCGACGCTAACGGCGAAGTCCAGGTGTCCGCCAGGCTGCCGGATAATCTGACCCGCTACCGGGTCATGGCGGCGGCAGTGGATACCAGCGGCAAGCAGTTCGGACGAGGCGAAACGAACCTGACGGCCCGGCTGCCGTTGATGGTCAGGCCGTCTGCCCCGCGCTTCTTGAATTTCGGCGACAGCTTCGAGCTGCCGGTGGTGCTGCAGAACCAGACCGGCGCGCCTATGACGGTCGACGTGGCCGTGCGGGCGAGCAACCTCACGTTTACCGGCAGCTCAGGCCTGCGGGTGGAGGTGCCGGCCCGGGACCGGGTCGAGGTGCGCTTTCCGGCCAGGACCCAGATGG
>Ga0335070_10009498_pt1 | contig 11398 bp, 16 predicted proteins | sample Lox_Sample_13_FD_206722 | JGI IMG/M metagenome (GOLD analysis project Ga0335070, IMG submission 206722) | Soil microbial communities from Loxahatchee National Wildlife Refuge, Florida, United States - Lox_Sample_1.3 | ecosystem: Environmental > Terrestrial > Soil > Wetlands | place: USA... | reverse complement strand
CCTCCTCGTGCGCCTCTTCATCCATCGCGTCGCTGTCGGTGAAAGTCACCACCGCCGGGTACTTGCGCGTCGCACTGAGCGTGCGTTGTTGAATCAACGCCTGCACATCGTTCGCGGAGAGATAAGCTAGGTCCCCGACCTTGACCGGCCGCTTTGGCGTATGGATATCCGCCACCGACGAAGTCTCCGCCACCGCGCTGATCTCCAGTTCTGCCACTACCCTCGGATCATTGGCATCGATGACCGATCCCTGCTGCACCGGCAAGTCTGCTTCTCGCACCTCAAGCTTCATGCTCTCGCCCAAGCCTGAATTGCTTCCCCCGTCGAGATAGGCCACGCCGTCTGCAACATACTTGACCCGAAACACGGTGCGAAAGTTCGGGTCCGCTGCCTGCAGCGCCAGCAACGTCCGGTCCGTGTCAGGCGTCTTCGCCTTTTCAGACTCGCTCGGGACGTCGCTCGCGGGAGCCGCTTCAGCAATCGCTGCGCCCGTGCTCACTGAACCCGTCTTCCCCGATTCACCCGTCGAGGTCCCCGCTTCTCCAGACGGAAACATCTGCGACCCGGCAGCAGCCTGACCGCTTGCGCCGCCCGGAGAACTCGCGGATGCCGAAGGGAAGCTATTGCCCGCGTCGGCCGTGTGCGGCACCTCGTGTGTCGAAGCAACTTCGCTCCGCGATGACGAGCCCGGATCCTGGGAAGAATTAGCAGCGCGCGTTACTGTGGACGCAGAATTGGAGCCGCCTGCCGGTCCCCCGGCAGAAACGTCGACAGGTTGCGCACTCGACGAGTTGTAATCCCCAGTCTTCGGTCGTGGTCTGAAAACTCCGAGCAGCCCTCCCGAAGCCGCGCTCGCCGGCGCCTTGTGCTGCGAGTTTGAAAGATCTTCCGGCGAAACAACGAGAGTGACTCGGTTTCCTTCCGTCAACAATTGATAGGGAGTGCTCTCCTCGAGATCGACCACCACCCGCGTAATCGGAGGATCGGCCTGGTGTAGTCCAATCCGCACCCTGCGCACACCGGCGGCGTGCACCATCTCCTGTTTTTGTTTCCCCGCGCTGACTGTATTTGGAAGTTCGACCACCAACCGCTCAGGATTCTTAGCGACAGAGACCGTCGGCTTCACCGGCCCACTGAGCGTAATCTCCACCCGCACATCTCTGCCTGCCTTCACCACCTGCATCTTCTCGACAGTCGCCGAGGGAAGTGTCTGGGCCGCCATGCATGACACCCCAAGCAACCAGAACCCGATCTGTGCTCCTACCGCTCTCATGTTCCTCGATCAATCCCAGGTGCCTCGCTAGCCCAATCTCGTGAGTGCGCTTGCTGGCCCGTCCGCTCTGAATCCGCCCCTAGTTCCTTCGCCTGGCGCCGCCGCCACCGCCGCCATTCTTGTGGCACTGGTAGCAATTCACGCTGTTGTAGACGTACCCCTTGATGCCCTGATGTTCGCGATCGGTCTGACTCTGCGTATGGCAGTTCGTGCAGGTGAACACCGAATAATCATTGGGATTCGTGTGGCACGTCGCGCAATTTCCTTTCGCTCCGCCGTGGTTCATGTCCCACCACGTGTGATCGAACTTGCCATCCGCCCACTTGATCGTGTCATGGCAGGTCGCGCACGTTGTCGGGAAGTGCGCCGCCACGTGATTCGGATCGGTCGTCGCATAATACTCAGCCGAGTGGCAGGAGAAGCAATCGGTATTCGTAATGTTGTAGTTGTTGTTAACGTGGCAGTCCGTGCACACGCGCGGCGGCACCTGGTGCGAATTCGTCAGCGCCCAGCCCGTCTGGCTGTGGTCAAACTTCCCATCGCTCCATTGCAACGTGTCGTGACACATTTCGCATGTCGTTGGGAATTTCGCCGCCACGTGATCCGGATTCTTCGCCTGGTTGTAGTCGTTCTGGTGGCAGCTCACGCACGCCGTGTTCGTGATGTTGTAGTTGTTGTTGACGTGGCAGTCCGTGCACGTCCGCGGCGGCACCGTATGCGAATTCGTCAGCGCCCAGCCCGTCTGGCTGTGGTCAAACTTCCCATCGCTCCATTGCAAAGTGTCATGGCAGAGATCACACGTCGTTGAGAACTTCGCCGCCACGTGGTCCGGGTTCTTCGCCTGGTTGTAATCGTTCTGGTGGCAGCTCACGCACGCCGTGTTCGTGATGTTGTAGTTGTTGTTGACGTGGCAATCTGTGCAGGCCCGCGGCGGCACCGTATGCGAATTCGTCAGTGGCCATCCCGTCGCCGCATGGTTAAACGTTCCATCGCTCCACTGATTCGTGTCGTGGCACTGTTCGCATGTCGTCGGGAAATGCGCGTCCGGATGATCCACTGGCGACAGCGCCTTGTTGTAATCGTTCTGATGGCAACTTACGCACGATGTATTCGTGATGTTGTAGTTGTTGTTGATGTGGCAGTCGCTGCACTGGCGCGGGGGAACTGCGTGCGAATTCGTCAGCGGGAATCCAGTCTTCGAGTGATCGAAGTTCGCCGGGGACCATCCGTTCGTGGAGTGGCACACCTCGCAGGTCGTTGGGATTCCCTGTTGCGCGTGGTTCGGATTATTCGTGTTCTGATAATCCGTCATGTGGCACGAAACGCACGACGTATCGGTGATGTTGTAGTTGTTGTTCTTGTGGCAATCTGTGCAGGCCCGCGGCGGCACCGTATGTTGCCCGGTTAGCGGAAATCCCGACTGCGAGTGATCGAAGTTCGCGGGCGACCATCCCGACGTCGTGTGACACGACTGGCAGGTCTGCGAAAAGCCCAGTTGCACGTGATTCGGATTGGTCGAGCCTTGATAGTCCTTCAGGTGGCACGAAACGCACGTCGTGTTCGTGATGTTGAAATTGTTGTTAACGTGACAATCCGCGCACTGGCGTGGTGGAACCGTGTGCATGCCAGTCAGCGGGAAGCCGGTCGCCGAGTGGTCGAAATTCACGTTGACCCAGTTGTCGAATACATGGCACTGCTGGCAGTTTGTCGAGAATCCTCCGCCCACATGACTCGGGTTGCTCGCGTTCTTGAAGTCGGTCGCATGGCAGCTATAGCACTGCGTCGACAGACCTTCGAACTGACCCACCGCCGCTGACTTATGGCACGAGTCGCAATCCAGCGTCGCATGCGCTCCGAGCAACGGAAACCGGTTCATGTGGTCTTTGATCTGCGTGATCTGTACGTTCCATCCCTTGACCGTATGGCATTGCTCGCACTTGGCTCCAAACTGGCGTTTATGGATGTCGGCGTGGCAATCGGCGCAACGGGTGCCGGTGTTGGAAAAGACGGGCTTGGTATGGCATTCGTTACAGGTCACCGATTCGTGCATCCCGCGCAGCGGAAATTTCGTTCGATTGTGGTCGAACTCCGGTTTGGAGCGGATCGGTTTCCAGCCTAACGAGGTGTGGCAGTTCTGGCAGGCGATATCGAGTGGTCCGTGCGGACTTCGGCTGATGGCCGTCGGCCCCTGGCCCACGGCCACCGCGCCCAACACGAATAGGGACACGAAAGCCAGTTGAAATCGCAGCTTCAAAAGCTCTATCCGATCCCGCTCGGATTAGACCCCACAACTTTTTTGCTTCTAGCGGTTTCCGACTTTCGCTCAACTTGCGAGCAAACGAAGAGATTGCGACGACTTGTGCAATTCTCAGTCCGAACAGGGTAGCTATTTGGGCAAGTCGGGGAAAATTACGGAAGTACGGTATTGGTAAACAGCAAATCGCATGGAAACTGCGGCCTTGACTCGGAGTACATTGCACTTTCGTGTCATGTAAGTTCTGCACCCTACATAACTCTTTTACCGTTGCGCTTTTCAGCTCTTCTGCTTGACGGCCGGCCCATGGCAGGCTGCGCACTCCTTGGGGGTTGGCTTGTAGAACAGCACCGGTTTCCCATCCACAACACGGGTCAGAACGTGGCACTGCGCGCACCGGGTCTTCTGGTGCGCCCCGGCTAGCGAGAACGTCGTTCGCTTCTCATGATCGAACAACGACGGCTTCCACTTGTTGCTGTTGTGGCAGGAAACGCAGCTGGTCACCCCATTCGTCGCGAACTGCTTCCCGTGGATGTCCTCATGGCAGCCTTCACATTTGGTCGGCGCCGCCTTGAAGTCCACATTGGTCAGCTTCGTCTCCATATTCGGCGGCTTGTGGCAATCCGCGCACGCCGTCGCCCGGTGCGCCCCAACCAGCACAAAATCCGTCTTAGCGTGATCGAACCGCGACAACTCTTTCCACGACTTCGTCGAGTGGCACGCCTCGCAACCCGCCGGCTTGCCATCCAAGCCCGCCCGCAGCATCCGCTCCCGGAACTGCCCCTTATGCGGATCGGTGTGGCACGACGTGCAATCCAGGTTCTGCCAGTGATAGATCGCCGTCATTTTGTCGCCGGCCGGGATGATTTCTTTGTGGCAATCCGCGCAAGCCACGGCCGCATGCCCACCTGTGAGGAGGAATCGTGTTTGTTTGTGTTTTGCCAGCGAGAACGTCGACGGCCGGTATCCCTCGAGGTTATGGCACTGCTCGCACCGGTTTAGCCACGGCGCCGCCGCAAATTGCGTCGCATGGCGATCGGCATGGCAATCTGTACATTGCTGGAATTTGACCTTGAATAACGTGTCCTTGCCTTTGGGAACGTGGCACTGCTCGCACTTTAGCTGCGCGTGTTTTCCCTGCAGCGGATATGCGCTCGCCGCATGCTCCTTCGTCGTAAATAGAGAAGGCTTGAAGCCATCCACATTATGGCAGTTCGAACACTCAATCCCGCCCGCCCGTTTGGCAAACTGGCCCTTGTGCGGATCGTCTCTGTGGCAATCCGTACACTTCGCAAACGCCACTTCCTTCTTGAAATCTCCCTTGGCGTGGCACTGCATGCACTCCACCTGCGCATGTTTTCCCAGCAGCGGATACTTCGTTTTCGCGTGATCGAATCCCTGCGTCAGCCCCGCCGTCGAAACCCTCTTCCATCCCGCTGTCGTATGGCACGACTGGCAAGTCTGCTTGAAGCTGCCATGATGGATGTCCGCATGGCAGTCGGCGCACTGCCCGAATGGAATCCCCGCATATCGCGGCTTCCCATCCGCTCCCGGAGTGTGGCACTTCTGGCAGTTCACCTGCGCATGCAGTCCGGTCAGCGTATAGCGTGTCTTGGAGTGATCGAACTCCTTGATCGTGGCCACCGACCTCCAGTCTTCGAAGCTATGGCATTGGCGGCAATTCGCTCCCAGTCGCCCCTGGTGCGGGTCTTCGTGACAGGTGGCGCACGTTTCCGAGGCGCCAAGAAAAGTTCTATTCAGGTCCTTGACCTTGATTAGTACGCGCTCGGATGCTCCGACGTGCTCCGGGTTATGACACCTGTTGCACGCCAGCGCCGCGTGCTTGCCCTCCAGCGCGTATCCAGTCTGCTTATGGTCAAACGCAGAAGGATTCCACTTGACGATCTGAAATTCTTCTCCGTTGTGATCGGAATGGCACTTGACGCACCCCTGGCTCGACCCTGCCTCCAACTTGTAACTAGCGTGCAAGCCCGTGTGGGCAGACAGCCGCGCCGCGATTTCCCTATGACACTCCAGGCACTTAAAAGTAGGTTGACCGGCGGACAGTTTGTGGCAGGTCGTGCAATTGCTAGAACCATTCAGAGACTGGTGTGCGCGAGAGAGAGGGCCGGGAGAAATCTGTGCACTCGCCACGGCAGTGCCGATGAAGATCAGAAAAAGAAGGAAGAACCCGAAAAGGGTCCAGTTACGTCGTCCGACATCGCAAACTACAGTTGGCGCAGAGGTCAACTCGCCCTCACGCTTTAACTCCGTGAACAATCGGCTCCCCTTATCATGGAATGCGTGTCGCAATTTCCTTTCCATTCCCATGGGAGCCAGCAACATAGCATGAAACCGGAGAGTCAGCCATCTGCCGGAAGTACGATACTGGTCGCGGCCTGATGCTTGTCCAGCCCATCGCGGCTTATGTTTTCGACGTGTTGGCAAACGAGAGGGGTGCGCTTACTCATGTTGCAAACTCGCAGCTCTTATGGCTTAAGCTGGGTAGTTGCATCACCTTGGGGGACTATCGAACCATAGAGCTTACTAGAGAACACCCAGAGGTCGGAGGGACAACACTCATGATCTCTCCCGAGCAAAACGCAAAACCAGATTCTAGGCCAGATGGCCAGGAACCCCAATCACGTCCGGTCGAAACCCGGAGGCTTCGCGGCCGCAACCGAGCAGGCGGCAAGCGTCAGGAACGGATGATCATTCTCGGCGTCGTCAACGGCAACAACATTGTGGGGCGAAACCTTTAGTTCATCCCTGGAGGCTTTGACCCGGTTGCTTTGTTAACGCCCGAGGGTAGCACCATGACTGCGCCTTTAGGAGTGAGGAGGAAGCGACGGTCAGGCGCTGGGCAGAGCAGCTTTTCTTCCCGTGTTTCCGGCTTGTACAGAAGACCGCCATTCTCGACAACAACGAGGTCGAGAAGGTTTAACTGCGGAAGAACCTGGCACAAATCGTCTAGATGCCTTCCGGTCGCAAGGATCAGTTCTCGTCCGGACGCGCGTACGCGTTCTAACGCGGCGAGAGTTTTGTCATCCACCTTACCATCTGAAGCAATTGTGCCATCGTAATCAGTAGCCAGCAGAACAAATTGCATGTTGCTTCGATGCGCAAGGTCTAGGGCTCGCCGCACTTAAGAGCGCACTCTGAGGCGAGTTGTTATAGGTTTTGCACCGAACTTACGAATTAACGTGCCTGTAACTTGAGAGTCGCTTTGCCGCGCATCGAAGTGGGGCGCCACTCTTCGAGATACAAAATCCTGCAGGCAGTCTCCTCCTGTTTCGCGCAGAAGATCCCTGGCATTAGAAGGCATTATGAGCGAAGTTCTGTCGTTTCCCGATCACTTCAAAGAGATGGACGAAGCCAAGCCGTCCAAGCTTCACTGGAGGATCATGTTTATCTCAAGCATGGGGTTTCTCACAGATCATCGGCGTAGTCATGACCATCCTGAAGTCGCTGTGGCATGTGGGCAAAGTGGAAGAGAGCCTAGTTGAATCGACCGCGTTAATTGCATCGGCGTTTGGCGCCCTGCTATTTGGTCGTGTTGCGGACATGCTTGGACGCAAACGGATCTATGGCTCGGAGGTGCTAGTCCTGGTGGCTGATCGGTCTGCGCTTCATTCTCGGAATTGGAATCGGCGGTGATTATCCTGTGTCGGCCACCATCATGAGCGCGTATGCGGGCAAGTCATCGCGGGGGATGATGGTCACGCTTGTCTTCGCAATGCAGGCCACCGGGCTCATTGTGGGTCCGTTGTTCGCATCGGCGCTACTCGCTGCGAGAGTTCCCCAGGATATTGCATGGCGCATACTCCTCGCCTTTGGATCTGTGCCAGCACTTCCGGTTTATGGCGCTCGCCGGCATTTGAAGGAAATCCCGAGATTCCTTCATGCCGCCGGGCACGAGGAAGATGAGAAAGGGAAAGTTGTCAGAGCGAGACATTACGATGCAGGCAAACATTCCGTCTCGTTCTGGGATGGGTTCCATCGCCTGACAAATGATAATCGTCTGCTCAGCCGTCCGATAGGCGCGAGCGCTGCCTGGTTCTTAATGGATTTTGCTTATTATGGCAATACAAGTATCCAGCCCGCTTGTGCTGCAGGCGCTTGGCACCAATGATTCGCTGCTGCGCAAGACGATGACTCACCTTCCGATTTTCGTTGTGTTCGCCGCACCCGGCTACGCGGTAACAGCGCTCACAATGGATAAGCTCGGCCGTAAAACGATCCAGGTGCTGGGGTTCATTATGATGGCGGTTACGTTTACAACGATGGCCTTGGTTCCGAATCTTGAAGAGTACGCAATGCCATTCGTTATCGTCTACGGAATCAGTTTCTTCTTTGCCGAATTTGGACCGAATGCGACGACGTTCGTCCACCCCTCGGAAATTTCCCCAGTGCGAGTGCGCACCACCGGCCATGGAATTGCGGCGGCCATGGGCAAACTGGGAGGCTTCGTCGGCGTCTTTGCATTCCCCTTCCTGTTGCGCTGGCATGGGCTCTTGTCGGCTGAATCGGCGGCGCAATCGTCAGCGCCCTAGGCGCCCTCACAACTTTCTTCTTGCTTCCAGAACCCAAAGGCAAAAGCTTGGAGGAAATGGAACTAAAACCGGAAACTCCTATGGAGCGTGCTGCAGCCTAGGAGTTGAGAATAATCCCCTAGGAGTTGCTTTGTGGCAGGTTTGAGGTTCCGATTGCCGAAGCCCGAAACTTCGAAGGGACGAACTCGAGATCGCTTGCCTCGGCTACCGCCAGCCGAATCTGAAATTCCAGTGTGTCCAGCGGCACCGGATTCTGATAGTCAGATAAGCATGTACGTACAGCTGCGACTGGGCCGGCGTTTGATGTGCGCACCAGTCGATAGATCTTGACGGCTAGCGTTTCGGCCGCCCCTGGCGTGAGTAGCAGCGGGATATTCGGTTCCAGAGTCCCGAATTCGGAGTCTGGAATGTCGAGGCCACGCTTCTTGCACAACATTTGAATCAACCCGAAGCTCTCTTGCCCGGTGGTGGTTGGGAAAAGAGGAATCTTCACATCGATGCGACCGGGGCGTTTGAGATCGACTTCGATCAGGTCCGGGCGGCTAGAAGCAAGAATCCAGATCAGTTTCCCGCGATTCGTGCTGCTCCCCATCTCCTCGGCTAGCATCGAGTAGATCCGGCCGGAAATGCCTGAATCTCCGCTACCGGCGTCGCGCCGCCCGATCGATTGATCGGCTTCATCAACAAACACGTAACAGCGACCAAGCGCCTGCAGCAAACGGAAAATCCGTTCAAGATTGCCTTCCGTGCTGCCTACCCATTTGTCGCGAAAGTTCTTAAGTTTCACGACGGGGACGCGAGCTTCACCAGCCAGGCATTCAACCATGAATGTCTTGCCTGTGCCGACTGGGCCGCATAGGAGATATCCCTTCGGCATAGCGGCGAGATCACTTTGCTGCCAGAGTGCGATGTCCTGGCGGAGCCATGTTTTGATTTTCTCCTGGCCGTGAATGTCATCGAGGGTACGGTTGGATTCGATGAACTCGATCAGACCGTTGCAGTCTTTCTCGACAAGTTGTTTCTTGAGTTTCACGAGATCGTCGGGAATCAGGCGCTGGTGCGCGTGCTCACGTGTTTTCAGCAGCGTTTCAATTGCGCCAAGTGTTGAGCCGGCGAGCTGCTGGGCGACATTGTTCAGTTGTCCCGAGAATTCCTGCAAGGCGCTCGGATAAGCAGGATTCAGAAAAGTGAAGGCCTGAGAAAGTTCGTCAGGGGAAGGCAAGGCGATTTTGATGCGCGCCGCGCGAGGATTGTTCACGACCAGCGGATGCAGGTCATTCAAATTTTCCGTGATCAAGAAGGTCGCCAGTGAATGCCCAGCAAGTAAGTTTTCGCTCGACCAATCACGGATTAAGCTGGCGAGGGCGTTCAAATCGTAGTCAAAGCCTCCCTGCAACGCAGGAGCCAAAAGGTCGGCGCTCTTGATGATGCAGCCAACTTGTGTGCGGTCACGATTCAGACGGGCAAGATTCGCCGTGTAGCGAAAATAGTGAGTCAACGTTTCAACCGCAGGCCTCGGAGACTTCGGCAGATTTGGCTCTTCTTTCATCTGCGGCCACTTAGAGAAAATTTCGCCGCCTTTTTCTACACGAATGCCATTTCCGATGTCGTAGCTGAGGACAACATCGAAGCGCGGCAGCAGCATCTGCAGCAGAAAATCTGTTAGCCCGCCCAGATGCGGCGTCGGAGACGGGATGACCATCTGGTCGTTGACGTTGCCGAACACGATGAACTGGTTCGCCGCATTGCTCTCGTAGAGTTGGACGGCATCGAGCGCCCACTGCGGAAGATTAGGCCGCGGCGTGGTTTGAGGTTCGTTGGATGCGTCGGGCGTCGCCATCAGGCTGGCTCCTTCTGCGCCCTGGTTTTGGAGCGCCCGTAGGTCTGATCAAGGTCTGTAATTGCCGACTCATCGTCGCCGAAAATCGATCCGCCGAGCAGATCGCTGGCGAGTTCGATGTCGGCTGAAATTGTCTGCGGCTTCTGCTGTACGGTCGCATTCTCGAGAATGAGATCGACCTGGTTGTCGATGCGCGTCAGATCGCTCTCGATTTCTTCCAGCGTTTGCTGTTTTTTGTGCATCGTGGACAAGCGCTTCTTGAGAATGTTCAGGGTCGCCAGTTTGGACTGGCGTAGCGATTCGGTTTCCTCTCCGTCGCGAAGGTCGCTGTCTAGTTCCTTGATCTTCTTCTCTAAGCTATCTTCCGTTTCACTAGACGGACTTAGTAGATGGTGGCGTGCAACCAGCAACTTGAGATAAACCCATTCCAGATTTTTCAAAGCCTGATCGTTACTTTCGACGATGTAGTCCTCCGCCTGTTGGCTGCGAAAGACGTCGAGCACTTGATTGCACTTCTTTGCCAATCCCCACAAGCGCTGCTGCGCCGCAGACTCAAGAAGCTTGACCAGAGCCTGGCGCTTCTGATCGGCATCCCCTTTTGAGAGCTGGAGGGACTGCGCTTCTACATATTTTTGGAAACGCGGATTGAAGGCGAGAGACGGGATGATCGCAGCTTCAATCGCCATACCGAGCAGCCAGAATGCGGGTTGCGCAAAGCCAAGGATTGCGAATGCCGCCGTGCCGAGAACGTTGACGGGAATACGCCCGAGGCTCGGCACGTCGACACTGACCAGAAACGCGGACTTGAGATAGCGCCACACGCTGAGATCGGCCCCGCGTCAGCCAGTTTACGCTTTCTCCATCCCCGCCGGACCCATGGTTTTCGCCGGGGGCTTTTCTGCCTGCGGATCCGCAGAGGCCGCGATGTCGAGGGTAATGCCTTCCTTCGCGGCGAAATCAGCCAACGCCTGATCGGCCAGCGCTTTCTGTTCTGCTTCCTTCACCACTACACCGGAAGTGTCGAGCGTGTCCCGCGCCACGCGCACCCGGCCCGCCGCTTTCGACCGCTCTTCCTCTACGATGTTGTGCAGCCGGTCTAGGGTCTCCCCCGAACTCCCGATGTTGGTGATCATCCCGGAAGCCATTTCGGTGAGTTCGGCGAGGGCGCGCTTCATCTTCATGTCGTTGATGCCGGACTTGAGCGACTCGATCTTGTTGCGTGCCGCCGTGATCGCCACATCGCGCGCGCGCACAAGTTCTTTGTAGGTCGTTTCCGCTTGCTCAAGTTGAGTCCGGTTCTCGCCAAGCTCGCGCTCGATGGTCTGGAGCTGCAGCGCGTACTGCGCGGCTGAATCGCGATTGCCCGCGCGCAGGTTGGCGGTCGTCTTGGCGCGAAGATCGCGCTGCTCGGATTCGAGTTGGCGGACTTGCGATATCAGACGTTCGGCCAGCCCGGCGTGAGAAGCCAGGCCCTGGTT
>Ga0335070_10009497_pt1 | contig 11398 bp, 5 predicted proteins | sample Lox_Sample_13_FD_206722 | JGI IMG/M metagenome (GOLD analysis project Ga0335070, IMG submission 206722) | Soil microbial communities from Loxahatchee National Wildlife Refuge, Florida, United States - Lox_Sample_1.3 | ecosystem: Environmental > Terrestrial > Soil > Wetlands | place: USA: Florida... | reverse complement strand
CATCTCCTTCTACCCCACGACTTAACGGTAGCGGATTTGGAGCGAGAGAGGGGGTACGATTTTTCGAGATTGTTAAGGTACGAAATTAAAAGACTTCGGGTAGTACGAAATTATGCGACCTTACACCCGATAAACGACATCCAGTGAAGTTTTACCCTGCCAAACAAACCGTTTATTGGAGGAGATTTTTTTTTCGAGGTGCCTTTGTTCGGAAAAGCCGGTCGCATTACGTAGGCCACGCATAAAAAGAAAGAGATGCTCGATGGCTGCGAAGCTTGCCGTCCAACTTTTGGGTGATTTTCACGTTACCTATAACGGCCAGCCGGTTGGAAATTTTAGTACAGCCCGCCTGCAGTCCATTCTGGCCTTTTTGCTCATCCACCACGATATTCCCCAGCCACGCCGGCGTCTCGCTTACCTGTTATGGCCTGATTCGAGCGAATCCGGAGCACGGAATAACTTACGCCAGTTAATTTACCAGCTTCGACAGGCAATGCCAGATGCGGATCGCTTTTTAATCAGCGATGCCAATAGCATTGGTTGGCGGCTGGACGGCGACCAAACCTTGGATGTTGTCTTGCTGGAGCAAGCCCTTGACCAGGCGATGGCCGCCGAAAAACAGCAGAACCTTGATTTACAGCGCTATGCGTTAGAACAGGTGGCGCAAGTCTTTCAAGGGACTCTGCTCCCCGGGTGTTACGACGAATGGATCACTCCTGAGCGCGAGCGGATCCAGGCGATGATTGCCTTGGCGCTTCAGAAACTCATCCTCCTTCAGGAACAGCGCCGTGATTATTCCGCGGCCATCCATACCGGCCAGAGCTTGCTTCGTCTGAATCCACTGGATGAGAACCTTTATATCCAATTACTGCACCTCCACCGATTAAACCGTGATATCGCTGGCGCAGTGCTGGTCTATCAGACCGCGCGAAAAACATTGGAACGTGAGCTTGGCATCCTCCCTGGTCCGAATCTTCAGCAAGCTTATGAGCAAATCCGGCAGACAGAAATGGTTGGAGATGAAGGACAAAAAAACGCCGGCTCGCTCCAATTCCAAAATTTTATCGGCCGGCAGGCCGAATGGCAGAGGCTACGCGGAAGCTGGCAGCGGGCAGCCAAAGGCGCTGCCGGAATGGTCATCATCACCGGCGAGGCTGGGATTGGCAAATCCCGGTTGGCGGAAGAGATGGTGCTCTGGGCAGATCAACAAGGATTTGTAACCGCCAAGGCTCACGCCTACGGCGTCGAAGGGCAGTTGACCCTGGCGCCGGTTGCAGAATGGCTGCGCGACGCCCAATTTCAGTCCAGCATTACCTCTCTTGAGCCCATTTGGCTGATAGAGGTCTCTCGTCTCCTGCCGGAATTACGATTAACCATCCCCACTCTTTCAAAACCGGAACCAATCAGTGAGTACGGTCAACGACAACATTTCTTTGAAGCCCTGGCGCAAGCCATTCTTCTCCCTAAACGTCCCACCCTACTTTTCGTAGATGATCTGCAGTGGTGCGATTATGAAACGATCGAGTGGGTGCACTTTCTCTTGCGTTTTGATCCCCGCTCACCGCTGCTGGTCCTGGGCACCTTGCGCAGCGAGGAAACTCATCCGGCGTTGACCCGCCTGATCCAACAGCTCCACGCCTCTGAGAGCGTCACCGAGATTGAACTCCAGCCCATGGATGCATCCGAAACGGCCAAACTTGCCGGGCAGACGGCCGGAAAAGAGCTGGATCTCCTGACCGCGATGCGGCTATATCACGAGACGGAAGGCAATCCCTTATTCGTCATTGAACTGATCCGCGCCGGGTTCCGAGATCAGCCGAAAGAAGACGAAATGAACCCAGCTGAAGCTTTTCAGCCGGCCGTCCTTCCACCCCGAATGCAAGCCGTGATCCTCCAGCGGCTGGCGCAGCTTTCGAAAACCGCACGCCGCGTCGCAGAAATCGGGGCGGTCTATGGCCAGCCGTTTAATATCGACCTGCTGGTGCAAGCCGGGCACGAAGAGGAGGACAGCCTGGTGCAGGCCTTGGATGAACTCTGGCAGAAACGGATCATTAGAGAGCAGGCGGCCAACGCCTATGAATTTACCCATGAAAAACTGCGCGAAGTGACCTACACAGAAGTAAGCGCGCCCCAGCGCCGTTTGCTGCACCGGAGAATCGCCCAGGCAGTAGAAGCGCTTTTCGTTGCCGACCTGGAACCGGTCTTTGGCCAGATTGCCGTTCATTACGACCGGGCTGGCATACCTGAAAACGCCATACCCTATTACAACCGGGCCGGGGTGGCTGCCTCAAGCGTATATGCAAACGAAGTGGCAATTGCTTTGCTAAAACGAGGTCTAGAGCTCCTCCAGCAAATCCCTATCGGAACCAAACGCGACATCCAGGAACTGGCTTTGTTGTTCGCCATCATTCCGCTCTACCGTATTACCAAAGGATGGACCGCTCCCGAGCTAGGGCAGGCGCTAAATCGCGCGCTGTTGCTGTGCGACCAGGTGGGGACGCCCGCGCAGCGTGCGGAGATCCTTTACGGGTTGCAGTCTCTGTACGTGGTAGAAGACCGGCTTGAAAAAGTTCAATATACATATGATGAGATACGCGATCTGTTTTTACAAAACCAGGACAGCCCGCCGCTGTTCGCCGGGTTGATGTCTACAGGCGCCCGGCTGCACATGGGGCGGTTCGTGGAAGCCCGAAAATCTTTCGAGGAGATCATTGCCAGCCATAATGACGAGCATGTCAAAGATTTGCAAGCCTCGCAAGGGGTGAATTATCTGGCCCTGGGATATGCCTGGCATGCGCACGGGTTGTGGTTTTTAGGATTTCCGGATTCTGCGCTGCGGTGTGCGTTGGATGGCGTCAAGGTGGCGGATCAGTTTGCCCAACCGTTCAACCAGGCCCTAACCGTCACCTATCTGGCGATGCTACAGGAGCTGCGCGGCGATTCGGCTGCTTTTCGCACACAGGCAGAAGTGGCTTTGAGGCTGGGCAAGGAATATCGGGCGCCCTACTACCGGCAGTGGGCGCAGATTATGGTGGAGTTTGCCGATACTCGCGACCACCCTACGGTAAACCATCTGAGCCGTTTGGAAGAAGCCATCCAAATCTTCATGGCAACCGGCGCGCGCCTGCGTTTGCCCTACTACCTGTCCTTACTCGCCCGGGCTTACCAGCAGGCCGGGCAGATTGAAAAAGCCCTGAAAGTGAACGAAGAGGCCTTGAGCGCCGCGTTGAGCAGCCAGGAACGCTGCTGGGAGGCGGAACTGCATCGGCTGAGGGGCGAATTTCTACTTGATCAGGGTGCGAAAGCGAGCGATCGAAACGCATCGTCCGAGACGAACGCGTTTGCCGAAGCTGCGTTTCAGCGCTCGTTAGAGATAGCCAGGATGCAGCAGGCGCTGGCTTTGGAGCTGCGCGCCGGGGTCAGTCTTGCCAGGCTATGGTACGCCGATCATCGTGTGCCGGAAGGAAAACGGCTCCTCGCACCAATTCTCAAGCGCTTTAGCGAAGGTCACGATTCGCAGGAGATCCAATCCGCGCGATCCTTCCTGGAAATATCCGGCTAACGCTTCTATAGACATTTCTCTAACACCTCCCTTGCTAAAATAGCATAACTTTGATCAATTTACGGAGGTTATTATGAGTGGCATTTCCATCGGATTTTCCCCTGAAAAGGTAAAAGAGCTCCGCTCACAGGTGCGGGGACAGGTGTTCGAACCGGGCGAGCAGGGATACGAGCAAGCTCGGAAGGTTTATAACGGAATGATCGACCGCCACCCGGGGTTGGTTGCGCGCTGCGTAGACGTGGCCGACGTGATATATTCGGTCAATTTTGCCCGTGAAAATGGGCTAGACCTGGCAGTGCGTGGCGGCGGTCACAGCGGCCCTGGATACGGGGTCCTCGATAACGGGTTGGTGATCGATCTCTCGCAGATGAACGGTGTCAGGGTTGACCCGGGGAACCAGACCATACGAGTAGAAGGCGGAGCCGTGTGGGGCGATGTTGATCACGCTGGAAACGCCTTTGGCCTCACAGTCCCCAGCGGTTTCATCGCCTCCACCGGCGTAGGTGGGTTGGCTTTAGGTGGGGGCTCGGGTTACCTGACGCGCAAATATGGCCTTACGGTCGACAGCCTGCTTAACGTGGATATGGTCCTGGCGGATGGGCGTTTTGTGACCGCCAGCGCGACAGATAACCCGGATCTGTTCTGGGCGGTGCGTGGTGGCGGAGGTAATTTTGGCATCGCTACTTCCTTCTTGTTTCAGGGGCGGCCCGCCGGTACGGTTTATGGCGGCCCAATCTTCTGGTCGCTCGAGGATGCCGAGAAGGTGTTGAAATTCTGGCAGGACCTGATTATGAATGCCCCGGAGGATTTGAACGGTTGGTTTGGGTTTGTGACCATTCCACCCGTCCCAATGTTCCCGACGGAACATCACCTGAAGAAGATGTGTGTCATCGTCTGGTGTTACACCGGCGGCCTCGACAAGGCTGAAGAAGTTTTCAAGCCGATCCGTGAATTTTGCCCGCCGGTGATGGACGTGGCCGGGCCGATCCCCTTCCCGGTGCTGAACAGCTTGTTCGATGCGCTCTACCCAGCTGGGTTGCAGTGGTATTGGCGAGCTGACCTCTTCAACGAATTCAACGACAAGGCCATAGCTCTACACCTGAAATATGCCGCACAGCTGCCCACGCCACACTCTACGATGCACATCTATCCGATTAATGGTGCGGCCCACCGGGTTAGCCAAAAGGATACCGCATGGAACTATCGCCAGGCTAACTTTTCGATGGTGGTGGTGGGGGTTGACCCAGATCCAGCCAATAACGAACGCATGATCCAGTGGGCAAAGGATTACTGGATGGCCATGCACCCCTTCTCGGCAGGTGGCGCGTACCTGAACTTTATTATGGATGAAGGCGAGGACCGGGTGCGAGCTTCCTATGGCGAGAATTACACCCGCCTGGCGCAGATTAAAGCCACCTATGATCCACAGAATCTGTTCCACATCAATCAGAACATAAAACCAGCCGGCATGTAGCGAAAGCTCACTGCAAAAAAAGAACAGGTTTGGTTCCGCCGAGGAAAGCATACCTGTTTTTATGCCAGATGAATATCTCGAAAGGACCATCTTGCGAACTGCTCTTCTCTATCCTGGTCGGGTTGCGCCAGGAAGCCTGCGTGATGCCTCATATTAAAATGTTACTTTGCGGCTCCCGTGCGATGGTGATTGCTCACTTATGAGGTTGTTAAGTTTCCGAATGTTCTCTTAATCGTATATTCTGTGGGACTATTTTTATTCTGGATCTGATAAAGAAATTTTGAGTTATTTGTCAAACCTTCACTTTTCAGTTTATTCTACTTGTCATACAAATAATAAAATTGATTTCTTTTTCTAATAAGCATATACTGATGTATATACTCCAAATTATCTTCATCGTCCCCATAATTGCGAAAATTAGTTTATCCAGAATTGTTGGTTAGTGCCTTTTTGGGTCTGATGGGTGACACTGCCAATCTGAGTTTCAAGAATATTAGAATGCCCGAGACTAAGTTCTATGCTCGGGTTTTCCACCAAGTGCATGGTTGGGCGGCTCATCCAATTACCCTAGACTACCTCATATTCGCGTCGGTCTAGCAAGAGCAATCAAGGGAGGATATGATGAACAAAATTAGCGGAAAAATAGTGCTGAAAGAATCTGGTATTGGGATCCCTGACCTGCTTGTTTCTATTATCGATATCGATCCCAAAACGCAACCTGAAGAGATCATTGCCTCGTTTGTTGATGGCAACAATGCGCCTATTGCCGCAACTGGTCAGGGATTCCCAGGCGACCGTATCGGCTCGGTGTTGACCAATACAAACGGGACATTTGAGTTGGCTTACGAGGATGATGAGTTCAAGATACGCAACGAGAATGAAAAAAGGCCGGATCTGTTTCTGATTGTGCAGGCTCCCGAAGAGTCGGGCAGAGATTTCAAATCTCGCATCCTCTTTACATCAATAGCGTTTCGGCAAAATGCTGGGCGAACCGAACAATTCCTGATCTGGTTGACAACCGAACAACTGAAGAATGCCGACATTCCATTACCAACAATCCCAATCCAAGAACTGGAAAAATCCAAAAACATTGTCGCGCGCTTGGGCGATAGCGAGTTGCGTGATGAACAAATTACCGAGGGTTTGAGGGAAATTGCCAAAAAGCGCGTTGAAAATAAACGTTCTGTTCGAAAAAGATTTGACGCCAAGTTCAAGCCGGCATTGCATGACGCGCTATCGCGCTTGCCCAAAAACCTCCTCGATCCTGATCGCGTCGTTCGATCGGGTGAAAGTGTGGAAGAGAAGAGTTTTCGAAATATCAAACGCAATATCGAAGAAGTGGTAAACAGGCCCGATCAACGGGCGTCTTTGACTGGATTTCTCACGTTGACTGATAAACAAAAGGGGGCTATCAAAAAACAGCTGGATATAGGCTGCACTATCTCTGCCGAAGACCTTGAGAAAGTAATCGGCTCGGATCGGTCCAGAACTCAATCCTCCAGTTTTTTCTTACGTGAAGACCCTCTGGCACAAATTTGCCGGGAAAGAACGCAAACTGAAACCGAGTGTGCAAATTTACTGTTGGAAAGGCAGGATGGAAACAACGTTGATGCACCTGAAGGAAATACACCTCCAGTGGATTCAAACCGTACGGGGACCGGTGTCGAGACTGTGACTGAGCAGGATATCACGCGCTATATTGCCCGAGTCATGGATACCTTGACTTCGCCGGAAGAACAAGTGGTCACCGGGTTGACACCAAGAGCTGATCGGGCAATTGTTCAGCAGAATATCAAGAAACTCTCGTTTGAGCGCAGTCCGGCAGAAGTTCCTGCCTTCCATGACTTTCACAGCCTTCAGATTGCTTTCGAGCATGTCTGGCAGGAGGCAATTGATCGAGGAATATTAGATGTATCGGCTGATATCTATGAAACCATCGTCGAGTTGGGTGGCGACCCGGATCGCGCGATGGATGAAGATAATGAAAAGCGGCCGCCCTGGATCGCAGCACTGAATGAGGGCAATTTTGTCCTGAAGGTCCATCAGTCAGAGTTGATGAAAAGCCAGTGGTCCACTGAAATAAATTCAACTCAAGAGGGAAATGATCTGCACCGCGGTGATATTGAAGCGACCTATAGGGATGGGCGATATCCTCACAACCACACGCAACACCATCTGAGCAGACTGCCCGGACTCCTTGCCGAGCTCGAGAAACGCTTGCAGGAGAATTACGCTTTTACAATTTATGCTGCGAACAACAAGGAACGAAGCATAAACTTTGGCCTGCTGATCACGTACCGCCAAATCTGGCTGCTTGAAAACTATCAGGCGGGCGAATTGGTGCAGACCATTCCACTGGCTCCCAAGGAGACTCGAAAGTTCTCTAAAAAGACGGTGATCAACCGCAAGCGTTCCGAGAAAGAAGTAGAGCATCATCTCATGAGCCGCCGTGAGGAAGTGAGCCGGACCACCCGGGCGGAAGAGGAGATCACGCGCAAGGCATTTGTCAAAACAAACTTTACTCATTCGACGAAAGAGTCTTTATCAGTTCCAGTTGGGGATGCGACCATCGGCGGAGATACAACCAACAGCTTCAAAATCGATGCAGGTAAAGAGTCAAGCGATGTCAAAAAGTCATTCCACGAAGCTGTCTTCAAGGCTGCACAGGAATTTAAGCAAGAAAGGACAACGGAAATCTCGACCGAAGTCAGCGAGGAGTCAGAGTTCATCGAGTCAGGTGAGATCACAAATCCCAACGATGAAATTGCGGTAACGTTCATGTTCTATGAATTACAGCGCCGGTACCGGGTGACAGAAACCATCCACCAGTTGACGCCTGTCATCTTTGTGGCTCAAGAAGTGCCAGAGCCGCAAGACATAGATGAAGCCTGGTTAGTAGGGCACGATTGGATCCTCCGGCGTGTCATTTTGGACGACTCGTTCCTCCCTGCGCTCAATTATCTATCTCAAGACGTGGTCGGAGATGAAGCAGCGCTTGGTGAACTGCGTAAGAATGTGGACCAACAGCGCAGGATTGTGGATCAGCTTCGCCAGGAATTGTCAGCTGTGCGAGATCGTGCAACGGTACAACGTGCCTTACTGGAGAGAGGCATTTATCAGAAAGCTGGTGTCGTCAAGGATCACCGCACAAGCAATGGGGGCGGCGGCCTATTTGACAGTTTTGAGGATGCCGCAAATTCCCTGGTTGATACGGCAAGCGCGGCAGTGAGTGCGGCGGCAGGGGCGGTAGGCGATCTTGTGTTTGGCGGAGGCTCCTCGGGTCAAGGTCTCTTCGATGCTCTAAAAGGAACCGCAGATCAAGCGGCGGATGAGGCGCGCGATTTGCTGTTTCGCCTGGAACGCGAGGTGACGGCGCTCAATGAACTCACGGAAAAGTATACGAAAGAACTTGGTGCCCATCTCAATCGCAGGATGCAAGTTGCCCTGCACGTCAAAGATAATATCCTTTATTATATGCAGGCGATCTGGCTTCATGAGCCGCCCGATCAGCGTTTTTTCCGTCTGCATAATGTCAAAGTGCCGGTATTGAAGGCTAAGAAACGGCGCTTTGAAATTAATCTTACCGCGCCACAACCAGGTGTTTTGGCAAGTAAAGTGCACTGGAGGCTCACGCCGGATCATACACCGCCGCCGCCAGCAAAAGTATATCCCCTTAAAGCGCAATGGGAGATAGACCCAGATTTAAAGTTTGCGCCATTGGTTCAAGTTGCTGATTTGGATAACCTGCAAGGCTTTAAAGGCAACTACATGATCTTCCCACTGAAAGAATCAAATGCCTTAACGGACTTTATGATGCGGCCATACGTAGACCAGGCTTTCAACGAGCTGGTTGACCCCGATGATCTGGGTAACTGGACGCTGGAGGATTTTGCCCAATATATTTGCTGCTTGAAGGAAAACCTCACCGAGCAAGAGTTTGAAGCCATTCGTGATCAATTGAAAGAGCAGTATCAACGCCTTCTGACAGAATCCCGCCCCGATGACCAGATATTGGTCGTTCCAACGAACTCGCTCTTCATTGAAGCCTTACCAGCCGCTCACTCATTGATCGAGGAGTTCAAAGCTCGCCATCGCGCAATAGACGTGAAGAAGGTGCAAGCCGAAGTCCGCGAGATGGAATTGGAGAATATCCGACGTGCTGCGCGGGTCTTGGCAGGCGAACTGGAGGACCCTGATATTGAGAAGAAAATCATCGTTGAGAGCGACAGTAAAAATGTGATTGTGTCCCTGGGAGATAATTGAAAGGCAAACTTAACAAATTTTTCTGAGAAGGTCTTCGGATAATGCCTAAAAGTCAAGTCCATGAAGACCACCAAAGAGGTGGAAATCGTCTTGTAGGAGGTGAAATTGCCCAACGCGTATACGATTTGCTATGGGAACCAATTAGAGTTGGTGATCAACAAAAAATAAAGGCACGTGAAAACGAATTGATTAACTTGATTCGCTCATTATCCTTTGATGACGCTACAAAACTCAATTCGCGGCTTCAGCCGGGAGGTGACCTTTATTCCGATTTTCAGGCGAGGCTCTCTCTAGCTCTACAAAGTAAACTCATACGATTGCTCTCAAAGAAGATTACAGCCTCATTGCTTGCGGAAGGTGTGGTTGCCCTAGGGCATGCTACGTTTGACCGGCTAACTGGAAGCAGAGGGATTGAACGCAACAGGCAATTGGTGACACCGCCTGACTTGTCTGAGTCTGACCCCCTCGTATTGAGTCGTAGGCTGAAAGATATTACCAAGTTGCGAGCTAGCGGTTTGTCGCGGGAAGCTTTGGAGCGTCTTTCGAAAGAAGAGCCTGCAATACGGTCCGCCTTAAAACTCTGGAGCCAACGATTAAGTGATCCAATTGAACTCGAGAAATTCATGTCCCCGCTTGCTGCCGACATAGCGAAAGAAGTTGATCCTGCACTGACCAGCGTACACTCAGAGGGAGCTGAAATCTGGGCTACAGTGCATTGGACTGAGTATGAGACGATACGCGAATATGGGCCAGTACGATATCAAGATGTTGAGCCAATGCCAGTAAACCGCAGTGCCAAGGTGCGCTTGTATACTGTTGACCTTGCGACTATGGAACTCCAGACAGAAGGGCGAAGAGCTAACTTGGAAGGAAAGGTCGAATCAGAAGGGCTTGGTCTGCTTGACTATTTAGGATTAGCCGGGATAGCGAAGAGTCTTATCGCGTGGGGGGGGCGAGTAATTGCGAAACGTGTTGCACGCTCGGCAGCACGCGTGTTAACTTCGGAAGTGGGTGTTGAAGAGAGTGAATTAATTGCAGAACGGTTAACGGGTCGGGGTGTAGGAAAGGACATAAATCGTGTACCGAAAAATGTATACAGGAATAGGCCATTAGAAGAACCAATTAATAGAGAGCCTATAGGAAGACCCGTTACAAAGAAACTCACCCCTGAATCTAGGCCCAAATTGCTCGAATTCGAACCTGGTAGTCATCCACCTAGCTCCAATGAATATCGAGTTGGAAAATTCTTGGACAGCGAAGCACAGCAAGGGAGGCTACCCGGTATAGCGCGAGTGCGAGGAAGGGGTAAACTGGGGGCAGACTATGAATTGATACACACCGATGGGAGTACAACATTAGCAGATCTTTGGAATCCAACAGCCTCGAAATTTATTGGCAATCCTCCTAACTTAGCCAGAGCAATGGTAGGCAAAGTAGCTAGAAATCGTTATAGTCAGGCTGAGATCCTTTTTGTCGAGTTGCAGGGAGATTTGCGTCGTATTAGTGTTGTTGAATCGAAAGAGGCATCCCAACTGGCATTTAATTCAGGTACAAGCCTCAATCGAATTGTCTTTATCAAGAATGGCGAGATTATTGCTGATACATCAAGATGATTAAGTCATTGTATTTCAGTCGTGAATTATGCTTGGAATCAGTAGACCAGTCTCCAACAGGAGAGACAAGATGCCACAATCTGAAATTCAAGAAATTATCAACAGAGTTTCGACTGATAATGAAACTCGGTGAAAATTTCTGAGTGTGCTTGGCACATTAACTAAAGAGGATGCTGGTTTCAAGCAAGAGCTCCTGAACATACTCAATGAAGAATCGAAGGAAGACATTAAGAAGAAAGAACCGCAGTCAAAATTTCCAAATCTCAAAAAGGAAGCTGTATTTCAGGTTGTCCTTACGGGAATACTCACTGTCTTGTTTATCCTTTTTGTGTATTTGACATTTACACAGCTAACCACCAGACCTGAGGAAATTCCTATGTCTGGCGGCCACATGGAGATGTACGATCCATTTACGCGAGCCAAAGACATCCTGACCTTGATCCTACCCCTATTTACTACGGTCTTAAGTTTTTGGCTTGGGTTCCA
>Ga0335070_10009496_pt1 | contig 11399 bp, 6 predicted proteins | sample Lox_Sample_13_FD_206722 | JGI IMG/M metagenome (GOLD analysis project Ga0335070, IMG submission 206722) | Soil microbial communities from Loxahatchee National Wildlife Refuge, Florida, United States - Lox_Sample_1.3 | ecosystem: Environmental > Terrestrial > Soil > Wetlands | place: USA: Florida... | reverse complement strand
CGCTCGCCAATCGCTTCCAGCTGCCGGTGATCTCGTTCGCCGACACGCCGGGCGCCTATCCGGGCGTCGGCGCGGAAGAACGCGGACAGGCCGAAGCGATCGCGCGCTCGACGCAGGCCTGTCTCAATCTGGAAGTGCCGTTCGTGTCGATCGTCATCGGCGAAGGCATGTCCGGCGGCGCGCTCGGCATCGCGGTCGCCAATCGCGTCTACATGCTCGAGCATTCGATCTATTCGGTGATCTCGCCCGAAGCCTGCGCCTCGATCCTCTACAAGAGTCCGGAGAAGGCGACGGAGAAGACGCAGGAAATCGCCGCCGCCCTGCGCATCACCGCGCAGGATCTCCTCGAGATGAAGATCATCGACGGCATCGTGCCGGAGCCGGTCGGCGGTGCGCATCGCGCGCCCGAAGCGGCCATCGCCGCGGTCGGCGACACCATCAGCCGCGCCTTCGACGAGATGAACGGCCTCAACGCCCAGCAATTGCGCCTGCAGCGCCGCGACAAATACCTCGCCATGGGGCGCAATCTCGGCAACTGACGCCGACGGACGGCGCGCACTCTCCCCTGCTATCAGGGGAAAAATCAGGGGCAACTTTTTCCTCCCGCGCCGCCGTTTTTCATTTGACCCAATAACGGCGGGGCTTTCTCGCGCGTCGCGCCCCGGCACCAAGGCGAAGATCAGGGGCGCCCAGGGGAGAATCCGTCCGTGTACGTCCCTCCGGCGCTGCGTTTGTGTCACGAAAGAAAATTGAACCACAGAGACACAGAGGCACAGAGATATCGCGGCTCGCCCCGAGACTGTGCGCTTTCTTCGAGGGAATTTCTTGCGCGCGTTCCACCGAGATTGTGTCGCCGCAGAGGAGGAACGCGCGCAGGCAAACTTCGACAGTGAGCCCGGCCCGTCGGCGACGCCTTCGCTATCTCTGTGCCTCTGTGTCTCTGTGGTGATTTTTTTGGGCGCATAGGCCGGGCACCGGCCTCGGCAGGCGAATCAAAAACCCGGCCGCTCGAAAGAGCGCCGGGCGCAGCACTGCGTTATAACGAAAACGATAGACATTTTGATCAAAACGGACAAGCGCTACGATTGCGCGGGTGCCATGCGCGAGACAGGGGACCTGATCTCGCGGTGCCGCGTGGTTCGCTCACATACAATTTGTTTGGCGCGCAAAACCTGTGCGCGGCACGAAAGCCGGCGGATACGAAATCTGTTGCCGTGCGACGCGGGTTTTGCCGGGAGCGCGCTGCAAACAATTCAGCGTCCCTTCCAGGGTTCGTGCACTTCGTAGTGACAGGCTTGCGTCGGCCCGCCGCGGCGCACGGTGACGAGCTTGCGCCGCCTGAGGCGCCGCAGCGCGTTCTGCACGCTCGATTTCGACAGGCCGGTTTCCGAGGCCATCACCTGCAGGCTCGCGCCGAGGGCCGGTTTGCCGATGCCGCGCGTGTGCCGCCACAGCCAGAGATAGAGCGCGAAAGCCGATGACGCGCGATCATGCCCCAGAAAATCGCGCATCAGCGTGTCGGTGATGTAGGAATCGAGGGGCAGCCGCATGGCAATTTCTACTATAGCAAACTCTACCACTCTTGTCCCCGGCTGATCGCAAGAGGAATCTTCGCCCGCCGCGAAACGCGAAGAGGATATCGATGATCACGCATCTGAAATTTGTCGGTGTGCCGGTCAGGGATCAGGACAAGGCGCTCAAATTCTGGACCGAACAGATGGGCTTCAAGGTCATGACCGACCAGCCGATGGGGCCGGGCCAGCGCTGGATCGAGCTCGGTGTCGGCAGCGGGCCGACCTTCCTCGTGCTGTTCACGCCGGAAGGCCACGAGTCCCGCGTCGGCAGCTTCTTCAACGGCTCTTTCGCGTGCGACGACGTCGAGGCGACGTATCGCCAGCTTTCCGCCAAGGGTGTGAAATTCGTCCAGCCGCCGAAAAAGGAAGACTGGGGCACCTCGGCGCTGTTCGAGGATGTGGAGGGCAATACGTTCGTGCTGAGCTCTCGGTAAGCGCGAAGACTTCACCGGGACCGCGGACGTCCCGTCCGCGTGTGTGAAAGGTGCGGGCGGGGCGCCCGCGCTCCGACGCCATCGTTTAGGCAACGAGGCCTGATCGTCACCGCTTCCCGGGTTTCTCCACGCAGGCGGTGTTGACGGATAAAGCCGTCCCGAGAAGCAATGGCGTCGGAGCGCGGGCGCCTCGCCCGCAGACGCGGACAGGATGTCCGCGGTCCCGGTGAAGTCTTGCTCACTGGTTATAGTTCGCGCGCAAACGCCCGGATGTCGCCGACCAGATCGTCCGGCCGTTCCAGCGCCGCGAAATGGCCGCCTTCGGCAAATTCCGTCCAGCGCGCGACATTCATCGTGCGCTCCACCTGCGAGCGCGGCGGGAAGGGGATGAGGTCGATCGGGAAGCGCGCGATGGCGCAGGGCCGCGCGATCTTCGCCTTGTCCGGCAGCGGCGCGCCGCTCAGATCCTCGAACAAGCCGCGATAGAGCCAGGTCGCCGTGTTGAAGCTCCGCGTCACGAGATAGATCATCACATTCGTGAGCAGCTGGTCCTTGGTGTAGACCGTCTCGAAGCCTTTGCGGATGTCGGACCAGCCGTAGAATTTCTCGACGATCCACGCCGCCGCGCCGACGGGCGAATCCATCATCGCGTAGGAGAGCGTCTGCGGCTTGGTCGACTGCTCGCGGAAATAAGCGCCCTCGGCTTCGAAGATGGCCTGCGCCGCCTGCGCCGCCGCGATCTCGTCCTTCGTCTCCGGCAGAACGCCCGGCGGACGCCAGCCCATCATGTTCAGATGCACGGCGCGGCAGCCTTTGCCTTCATAGCCGAGCCAGGCCGAAATCGCCGAGCCCCAGTCGCCGCCCTGCGCGATGTAATTCGAAAGTCCCAGCACCTCCGTCATCAGCGTATCGAACAGCCGTGCAATGGTGCGCGGGCTGATCGGCCGCTGCGGCTTGCCCGAAAATCCGTAGCCGGGCAGCGACGGCACGATCACCGTGAAGGCGTCCTTCACGTCGCCGCCGAATTTCTCCGGATGCGCCAGCGGTTCGAGAATGTGCAGGAATTCGAACACCGATCCCGGCCAGCCATGGCTGAGGATCAGCGGCCTGGGCGAAGGTCCAGAACCTTCCACGTGGTAGAAATGGATGTCGATGTCGTCGACGCGATGCCTGAACTGCGGGAAGCGGTTGAGCTCCGTCTCCCATTTCCGCCAGTCATAGCCGTCGAGCCAATGGGCGCACAGCGCCTTCATGAAATCGAGATTGGCGCCGTAGGCCCAGGTTCCTTCGAGCCCCGGCCCGCGCGGCATCTCGTGCCACTCATAGGCACGCACCTTGGCGGCGATGCCGTCGAGCGTGGCCTGCGGAACTTCGACCTTGAACGGCGTGGGCATGGCGAACGTCTCCCCCGATGTCGTGGCGCATCAGGGAAGCACTTTGGCGCCGGGGACGCAAAGGACTGTCAGGGGCCGGTGACGGACGCTTGTTGAGCCTTATCGCCGATATGCGCCGCCAGGAATCTTTCCACTTCCCGAAGGAGCTGGGTTCGCGTGTCACCGAACTCCAGGTAGTGGTCATCACCCTGGAGCGTCACGAACTCGACGGTCTTTCCTGCTTCTTTCAGCGCGTGCTCCTCAATCTGGCTCTGTTCGAGAGGGACCGTCGTGTCCTTGTCGCTATGGACAAGCAGGATCGGAATCTTGACACGGTCAGCGAATTTCGCAGGCGATTGTGTGTCCATTTTGTTGTCGTCGACGTCGGCGCCGACCCTTCGCTTCCAGAGCGAGATCGACTCCGATTCGAACGTCGTGCCCGTGTAGAGCATGCGCCTGATATCAGAGAGCCCCGCAAAGCTGACCGCGCAGGCATAGAGATCCGGTGAAAACGTCGCGCCGGCGAGCGCCATGTATCCGCCATAGCTCGCGCCGACGATGCAGATCCGTTTAGGATCGGCGATGCCGTCGGCGATGAGCTTATGCACGCCATCCTGGACGTCGTATTGGACCTTACCCGCCCATTCTCCGTCGCCGGCTCTTGCGAAACGCGAGCCGTAACCGGAGGAGCCGCGGAAGTTCGGCTGCAGCACGGCATAGCCGCGCGACGCCATGAACTGAGCCCACCAGTCGAACCGCAGGGAATCACGAGCCTCCGGCCCGCCATGCGGAAAGACGACGGTCGGCAGATTGTGCGGGTCCCGTCCCGGCGGCAGCGTCAGATAGGCGTGGATGTCGAGGCCGTCGCGCGCCTTGTAGGGATACGGCTTCATGTCGCCCAGATCGGACGACTTGAGCGACGGATAGGCCTCCGCGATTTCGTTCACCTGGCGATTGGAGGTCGTGTAGAGCGACAGCACGGGCGGATTTTTCGGTCCCTGCGTCAGGATGACGAACGACGCACCGGCTCCGTCCCGGGACAATATGGAAACGCTCTGGCCGGGAAACGCCTTTTCGAGCGTTGTCTGGACGTGCTGCAAAGCGGGATCGAAATAGGTCGTCCGGGGCGCGTCGTCGATATAGGTCACGCCGATGACGCGGCCGTTGCGTTCGTCAGTCAGAACGTCGTCGACGTCGTAGTCCGCGCTTTCGAAGAGCGGCACGCCGGAGCCTGGGCTGCCCCAGGAATAGAGGCCGGTCGTACCCGTCGCGGTGGGGCGTTCGGCCGCGACCTGGGGGTTCGCCCCGATCGTCAATCCTTCGATCTCGAAGGCGGTGCCGCCGCGAACATCGTACTTGTACACTTCGCTCGCACCGACCATCACATGATTGACGAGATCGGAGCCCTGCTCGATTTGTCCGACGACATGCCCGTATCCGTCGCCGATGTAGCGGACCGTGTTCGTGGTACCGTGGGTCACCAGCTCGGCGAAGCCGTTCGTGAGGTCGACGCGATAGAGATCGAGCATGTAGTCGCGGTCCCAACGGTCGACTTCGGTCATCAGGACATGATCGGGATCGCCGGCGTCCATATCGGCGATCGAGCCCTCGTTGAAGTTGGCCCTGAAGAAAGGCGCGTTCGACATGAGGAGCACGGCCGTCTGCGTCGACGGCATCACGCTGACCGCGCGCGCCCAGCTGCTGACGCCCTTCGTCCATTTTGGCGTCAGATTGGCGTGGAAGATGCAGATCGCGCGGTCATTGCTCTTCCAATAGACATCCATCGCAAGAGCGCCTTCCATGCCGACGACGTAAGGCGCTGAGTTCGGCTGCGTCAGATCGAGGAACACGACCTTCTCGCGGCCGTTGACCGGCTTGATGACGGCGAGACGTTTGCCATCCGGCGACAGACGCGCGAGCTCCACGCCCGGCAGACTGCCGAATGCCTCGACAGGTGGCGCAGCGAGTGTCGGCAACGCCCGCGTGAACGCGAACACAAAAACAAACGCGCTCAGCGCGCGCCAATAGCTGTACATGAGGCCCCCAGCCCAAGAGGTGCTCACCCTATCGCGGGCGTTTTCGCGGGAAAAGGACCAACACGCTTGGGTTGAGCCGCAACGGCGAACGTCAAACCAGCGCGCCGTGGCAGTGCTTGAACTTGCGGCCCGAGCCGCAGGGGCAGGGTGCGTTGCGCTGGACCTTGCCCTAACGCGAGCGAGGCAAAGGACGGTTAGGGCGCCGTGACGGAAGCCTGCTGTGCCTTGTCGCCGATATGCGCTGCCAGAAAGCGGTCCACTTCCTTTAGCAGTTGGATTCGTGTGCTTGCGAATTCCATGTAGTGATCGTCGCCTTGAAGCTTGATGAACTCGACCTGCTTTCCGGCTTCCTTCAACGCGTCGTTCTCGGTGACGCTTTGCTGGAACGCCACCGTCGTGTCGCGATCCCCGTGAAGCAGCAATATGGGAATCTTCACTTGTTTCGCGAACTGGGCCGGCGATGCGTCGTCGGCCTTATCGTAATCCTTGTCCGCACCGATGCGCCGCTTCCAGATGGAGATGCCTTCGGACACCCAGAACAATGGCAGACGAATGATCGATCGAAGGTCCGACACACCGGCATAGCTTATCGCGCAGGCGTAGAGATCGGGCGAGAAAGTGGCGCCGGCCAGCGCCATGTAGCCGCCGTAGCTCGCGCCGACGATGCAGATCCGTTTAGGATCGGCGATGCCGTCGGCGATGAGCTTATGCACGCCGTCCTGGACGTCGTATTGGACCTTACCCGCCCATTCTCCATCGCCGGCATGAATGAACTTCGTTCCATATCCGGCGGAGCCGCGAAAATTGGGCTGAAAAACGGCGTAACCGCGCGTCGCCATGAATTGCGCCCACCAGTTGAACTCCAGGCTGTCGCGCTCTTCCGGACCGCCATGTGGGAAGACGACAAGCGGGAGGTTCTGCGCCGCGCGTCCCGGCGGCAGCGTCAGATAGGCATGAATGTCGAGACCGTCGCGCGCCTTGTAATTGTAGACTTTGACGTCGCCGAGATTGTCCGGACCGAGGCCTTCGTAGTCGTTCTCGATGATATTCACCTGATGATTGCCCGGCGTGTAGAGGGACAGCGTCGGCGGGTTCTTCGGCCCATCAGTGACCACGACAAATGCGGACCCCGCGACGTCGTGAGAAACGACGCAGACCGATTGACCCGGAAACGCTTTCTCCAGCGATCTCTGGACGCGTTCCAGAGCCGGGTCGAAAAACTGGCAGTGAGTCAGGTCGTCCTGGTACGAGAAGCCGATGACGCGGCCGTCGCGCTCGTCATGAAGGACGCCGTCGACGTCGAAGTTCGGGTTTTCGTACAGCGTCGTTTCGCCTGCCGCGGGCGTCCAGGCATAGAGCCCTTTGGTCCCGAACGCAGAAGGCTTTTCTTCGACAAGCTCCAGCTTGTCGCCGGCCGTGAGCCCGACGAGCTGGAGATCGCTCCCACCTTTGGACTCGATTTGCAGGATATCCTTGTCGTCGACAAAAACGTGACGGGTCAGATCGCGGTCTACGTGGATCACGCCGACGAAGGCGCCATATCCGTTGGTGATGTAACTCGTGTCGAGCCTCATCGCATGCAACAGCTCGGCGTTGCCGGTGACGATGTCGACTCGAAACAGCCCGTAGATTTGGTTGTGCACGCCCTTCATGTAGATATGGACGGGGTCGTTCGCGTCGGTATCCTGGAGCGAGCCGGGCATCAGCTGCACTTCGGTGTGCGCACCGACATCGACGCTCTTGACGTATACGATGTCGAAGACGGCCCTGCGCTCGACGATTGCCGTCGAACGACGGACTTCGACGTTCGATTTGAAAAAGCAGATCGCGTGCGTGGCGTCCTTCCAGATCACCTGGTTCGCCATCGCTCCGGCTTGTCCGACGACATAGGGCGTCGAGTTGGGCGTCGTCAGATCGAGGAACATGACCTGCTCGAATCCGTTCATCGGACGGATGACCGCCAGGCGATGACCGTCGGGCGACAGCTTCGCCATCTTTGCTGCAGGCAATGCGGCGAAAGCTTCGAGTGGCGGCGGGGCCGCAGACGCTACGCTGTGAAAGAATGCACAAAACACTGCCGCGGCCAGAATGCCGCTACGCGCCCATATACCCACGCTGCCCCCCAAGCGAACCGCCTGCACGATAGCGCGATGCGTTTCGCTGCGGAAGAATGCGCGCAGAATTATCGAGCGTCAGGAAGCTGACGTTGGATTTACACCAGCGCGCCGTGGCAGTGCTTGAATTTGCGGCCCGAGCCGCAGGGGCAGGGCGCGTTGCGCTGGACCTTGCCCCAGGTGTTGGGATCGTTGGGGTTGATCGGCACGTCCTTCAGCCGCGTGATGCGCTGCGCACCCTCGTCGCCGTTGGGGTTGAGACCTTCGTCTTCGCCCGTCAGCGGGTTGATGTGATGCGCCTCCATCGCGATCGGCTTGCGCTCGAAGGACGGCGGCGGCTGCTCGACATTGATCTGCAGATGCATCAGGCGGCGGATCGTGCCGGTGCGCATCTTGCTCAGGAGGTTTTCGAACAGCGTGAAGGCTTCGCTCTTGTATTCGTTGAGCGGATCGCGCTGGCCGTAGCCTCTGAGGCCCACATATTGGCGCAGATGGTCGAGATTGACGATGTGCTCGCGCCAGTCGGAGTCGAGCGTCTCCAGCAGGATCGCTTTTTCGACGTAGCGCATCACGTCCGTGCCCGCATTGGCGGTGCGCTCGGCGGCGCGCGTCTCGACCGCCCTCATGATGCGCTCGGTGACTTCCTCTTCGGCGATGCCTTCTTCCTTCGTCCAGTCGACGATCGGCAGCTTGATGTCGAAGACTTTCTCGATTTCGGCCTCGAGGCCGACGGCGTCCCACTGCTCGGCATAGGCCTTCTCGGGGATGTGCCGCGCGACGAGCTCGTCGACCACTTCGTGGCGCATGTCGGCGATCTGGTCGCCGACATCGTCGGCCGACATGATCTCCTTGCGCTGCTCGAACACGACCTTGCGCTGGTCGTTCAGCACGTTGTCGTATTTGAGGATGTTCTTGCGCATCTCGAAATTGCGCGCTTCGACTTTCTGCTGCGCCTTTTCGAGGGCCTTGTTGACCCAGGGATGCGAGATCGCTTCGCCCTTTTCGAGGCCGAGGCGCTGCAGCACCGCGTCCATCTGCTGCGATCCGAAGATGCGCATCAGGTCGTCCTGCAGGCTGAGGAAGAACTTCGAGGCGCCGGGATCGCCCTGGCGGCCCGAACGGCCGCGCAGCTGGTTGTCGATGCGCCGGCTTTCATGGCGCTCGGTGCCGATGACGTAGAGACCGCCCGCTTTCAGCGCGCGCTCCTTGTCGGCGGCGACTTCGGCCTTGATCTGCGCGGCGCGGCTCGCGAGCTCGGCCTCGTCGACGATGCCGGCGAGCTCGGTGCGGATGCGCATGTCGGCATTGCCGCCCAGCTGAATGTCGGTGCCGCGGCCCGCCATGTTGGTGGCGATGGTGACGGTGCCCGAAACGCCCGCCTGCGCGACGATCGCGGCTTCCTGCTCGTGATAGCGCGCGTTGAGGACGTTGTGCTTGACCTTTTGTTTCTTGAGATAGTCGGAGAGCTGTTCGGATTTCTCGATCGAGGTCGTGCCGACGAGCACCGGCTGGCCGCGCTTGTGGCAGTCCTTGATCAGCTCGATGATCGCCTCGTTCTTCTCCTCGACGGTGCGATAGACCTCGTCGTCATGGTCCGCGCGCGCGACCGGCAGGTTGGTCGGGATGTCGAGAACATCGAGGCCGTAGATGTCCATGAACTCGGCCGCTTCGGTCAGCGCCGTGCCGGTCATGCCGGCCAGCTTGTCGTAGAGGCGGAAATAGTTCTGGAAGGTGATGGAGGCGAGCGTCACGTTCTCCGGCTGGATGACCGCGTTTTCCTTGGCTTCCAGCGCCTGGTGCAGGCCTTCGGAATAGCGCCGCCCTTCCATCATGCGGCCGGTGAATTCGTCGATGATGACGACGCGGCCGTCCTTCACGATGTAGTCGCGGTCCTTGAGGAACAGCTTGTGGGCCTTCAGCGCCTGGTTGACGTGGTGAAGGATCGTGATGTTGTCGATGTCGTAGAGATCGCCGGTCTCGAGCAGATTGTGCTCGCGCAGCAGCTCGGTCATGTGCTCGTTGCCGGCTTCGGTCAGCGTCACCTGCCGCTGCTTCTCGTCGAGCTCGAAATCGTCCTTGTCGAGAAGCGGGATCAGATGATCGACCGAGCGATAGGTTTCGGATTGATCCTCCGTCGGACCCGAGATGATCAGCGGCGTGCGCGCCTCGTCGACCAGGATCGAGTCCACTTCGTCGACGATCGCGTAATTGTGGCCGCGCTGGACCATCGTCGCGATCGAATACTTCATGTTGTCGCGCAGATAGTCGAAGCCGAATTCGTTGTTGGTGCCGTAGGTCACGTCGCAGGCATAGGCGGCCTTGCGCTGCTCGTCGGTCAGCCCGTGCACGATGCAGCCGACGGTGAGGCCGAGGAAGCGGTAGATCTGGCCCATCCAGTCGGCGTCGCGCCTGGCGAGGTAGTCGTTGACGGTCACGACATGGACGCCGAGCCCGGTCAGGGCATTCAGGTAAACGGGCAGGGTGGCGACCAGCGTCTTGCCTTCGCCGGTTCTCATCTCGGCGATGTTGCCGCCGTGGAGGACCATGCCGCCCACCAGCTGGACGTCGAAATGGCGCTGGCCGAGGGTGCGCTTGGCCGCCTCGCGGACGGTGGCGAAGGCTTCCGGGAGGATGTCGTCCAGCTCCTCGCCGTCGGCCAGGCGGGCCTTGAAGGCTTCAGTCATGGCCCGGAGTTCGGCGTCGGACCTGGCCTTGAACTGGTCCTCGAGCGCGTTGATGTCCTCGACGCGCTTGAAATAGGGCCTGAGCTTGCGGTCGTTGGAAGAACCGAAGAATCGTTGCGCGATTCCGCTTAAGCCGAGCATGCAATCCTCGTGTTGGCCGACTGTGCCTCGGAGAGGGCGTCCCGGCGTATGCGCGTCTCGGACAGCCGAATTGGCGCCCCACCGCGCGGCGAGAGAGATAAGAACCGCTCTCCCCCTTGTCAATTCAAGCGAATCCGGCCTATTCGGCCGCGTCTTTCGCGGGGCGCACACTTAACAGTAGAGGAGACGCCGGGACATGGCCAAGAGCTCGCGGGCGAAGCCCACGCGCCCCGCCGGGAAGCGCTCGAAGCGCCGCGCCAGCCCCCCAAAGGCGACCGCCGCCAAGGCGAAAGCGTCGCATGCCATCTCGCCGCTGGCCCCCAAAAGCTTCGCGAAGCTGCCGCCGCTGGCCGGCGTCCGGCTCGCCACGGGCGAGGCGGGCGTCCGCTACAAGGACCGCACCGACGTCCTTCTGGCGGTGCTGGCGCCCGGCACGCAGGTCGCGGGCGTCTTCACCACCTCCAAGACGGCCTCGGCGCCCGTCGAATGGTGCCGGGAGAAGGCCAGGGCGGGGCTGGCCCGGGCGCTGGTGGTCAACAGCGGCAACGCCAACGCCTTTACCGGCCGCAAAGGCCGCGAGGCGGTCAAGGAGGTCGCCGACATCGCGGCGGCCGTGGTCGGCTGCGGTGCCAACGAAGTTTTCATGGCGTCGACCGGCGTCATCGGCGAGCCGCTGCCGGCGGACCGCATCACGAATATCCTCGGGCGGCTCGCGGAAGCCGGCGCGGCCGACGGCTGGCGCGGCGCCGCGGAAGCCATCATGACGACCGACACCTTTCCCAAGCTCGCCACCGCCACAGCCGAGATCGACGGGCACCGCGTGACCGTCAACGGCATCGCCAAAGGCTCGGGGATGATCGCGCCCGACATGGCGACGATGCTTTCTTTCGTCTTCACGGATGCGAGCCTGCCGGCGGGTGTGCTGCAGGACCTGCTCTCGTCGGGCGTGCGCGGCTCGTTCAACGCCATCACCGTCGACAGCGACACCTCGACCAGCGACACGCTTCTGCTCTTCGCGACAGGCAAGGGCGCCCATCACGACC
>Ga0335070_10009495_pt1 | contig 11399 bp, 11 predicted proteins | sample Lox_Sample_13_FD_206722 | JGI IMG/M metagenome (GOLD analysis project Ga0335070, IMG submission 206722) | Soil microbial communities from Loxahatchee National Wildlife Refuge, Florida, United States - Lox_Sample_1.3 | ecosystem: Environmental > Terrestrial > Soil > Wetlands | place: USA... | reverse complement strand
TCGCGGCATCCGGCGACGGGAAGAACGCCTGTATGCGCCACCAGAGCCCCTTGGGTGGGTAGGGATCCTGCGACTGCGGTTGATCTTCGCGCGACCGCGAAGATCAATCCTCGCTCAGGATGACAATGTATGAGTTCCATCATCAGATTACCGGACTACCGTCTTACGGCTCCTTCCTTCAAATACGTTTCCTTATACCCCAAATAATTTCTCGCATACTGCAGGATTATCTCCTGATCGGTGTCCTCCAGCTTCCGCCGGAACTTTCCCGGCGATCCCACCCACAGCGATCCCGGCTCCACGACCGTCTTCTCCGAAATCAGCGTTCCCGCCGCGATGATCGATCCCGTCCCGATCCGCGCCCCATTGAGGATAATCGCGCCCATCCCGATCAGGCAGCGGTCTTCCACCGCGCAGCCATGCAGAGTCACCGAGTGCCCCACGGTAACGTACTCGCCCACAGTCACTCCATACCGGTCCTTCATTCCGTGCAGCACGCTGCAGTCCTGGATGTTAGAGTGTGCGCCAATGCGGATGGCGTACACGTCGCCGCGCACCACCGCATTCATCCACACGCTGGCGTGTTCGCCAAGCACCACATCGCCGATTATCTGCGCCGACTCGTCCACGTAACACGACAATGGAATCGTCGGCGTGATGCCCTGATAAGAGTGGATCATGATGCGAAGAGATTGAACATAACACATCGGAAGGGCGGCGTAATGGCCGTAGCGGCGCTGGGCGCTCTTCAGAGCCAGCAGAGGGTGAGAAATCCTTGCCAAAGCAAAAGGCGCGGCGGAAGCCGCCCCTGGCAGGCGAATCTCGGTCCTAATTCTCCGTCACCTTCGGCTCCGGCTCGGCGCGTGGAGCTTTGGGTGGCTTCGGTGGGGTCGGTGGCTTCGGCGCCTCCGCCAGGAACGATCCTTTGCGAAGCTCGATCGTTCCGTGCTCGTTGCTGATCACCAGACGCGGGCCGCCGCTTCCGATCGTGCCGCTGGCGGTTGCCTGATCGCGGGCGTTGTCAATCTTCAAAGCGCTGAAGTCGGACTCGATCTCGCCCCCGCGCGCTCGGGCATCCACCTGGAAGGCGGCCTGCTCCGGCACGTAGATGGAGATGTCGCCACGGCGGTTCTCCACCTGCATCGGCCCCAGCTTGCTCATGCGCACTTCCACCGAGCCATTCGAGTCTTCCAGGCGCACGTCGCCCGACACCCCGTCCATGCGGATATCTTTGGAGCGGGTGATGAGCCGTACCGGCCCGGTCACGTTGTTCGCCCGCAGGTCGCCGGAATCCAGGTCAAGATCGCCGTCAAGCTTGGAGAACTCCAGATCGGTCCGCGAGGACTTGAAGGTGACCGTCTTGGCGATTCGGGACAGCTTAATGCTCTCCATGAACTCGCCATTCAGGCGCACACTGCCGCCAATGTCCTGCACAGAAACATCATTGACCCGGCCTTCGACGGACACATCCCCGGTAATCTGCGAGACCCTGGCCGAACTATGCTCCAGGCTCAGACTGAGCTTGCCTTTGATGTCGGAGGCCGATACGTCGCCGTGCTGGCTGGAGAGGTCCACATCCCCGTCCCGGCCGGTCACGCTCACGTCGCCGCGCCGGTTCGAGATGACCACCGCCGCCTTGCGCGGGAGGGTGATGTCCATATCAATCGCTACCCAGTGGTCGCCCGCGCCCTGGTTGTTGGCGTTCAGCGACACCGTGTTGCCGGCCACCGTGATCTGCGGTTTGGTGCCGGCGTTCCACTTGTCGGCGTCCCCCTGGTTTTCGGCGCTGATGCGCTTGCGCACTACCACCTTGATCTGATTGTCATCCGATGGACTGACCGTGACCGCGCCCCGTATGTCGGTCACATTCAGGCTGGCGCCCGCGGGGAACCCCTGTTGCAACTGGTCGTCGTAGCTGTAAGTGTGCCCGAAGAGGGGGAAATCGTTGTCTCCCCAATCAATGTTGTCCCGGAGTTCGCCCCAGTTGAAGCGCGAGGCCTGCGTGGCCGCCAGCCCGAAGACGATAAGCACGATCAGCAGGAACACCCCGCCCGCGCCGATCCCCGGGGCGCGAACGCCTTCCTTCTGCGCCTGTTGATACTCAATCAGCTTGATGATCCCCCACAGGATGATCAGCACCGGCCAGTAGTGCGCGAACCACGTGCCCAGCATGTACCAGCGCAGCACACCCATGTTGGCCAGCAGCAGGAAAATCCCGATCACGATCAACACGACCGGACCGGCCAGCGATCGCCGCCGGCGCGCCGGCTGAACCGGAGGAGGAGCTTGTACAGGGCTAGCCATGATGCACCTCGCTTGAAGGAGGCTGAATCTCCCCAGTTACGACTCCGCCCGGCCCCACCCCGCCCGTACTGGGCGGCAGTGGTGCCTCAATATGGCCCGAAGTCGAGGCATTGCCCTGGAGCACCTTGACCAGTCCGATCACGACCAGCAGCAGCGGCCAGGTGCGGTGGAAGGAAACCACGTCCACTTTCTCCAGCAGGAACAGCGTGCCCAAGGTGACCAGCACCGCCGGCCCCATCAGCACCCGCGCCCGGCAACGGTCACAGCCGCAGGCCCCGGGCGCACTTCTTGCACCCCACCGGCGGGCGAACAGCCACACTCCCAGGGCAATCAGGATGAGCGGCCAGAGCCGGTCCATGTCGAAGAACCAGAAGCCCAAGTTGTGCAACATGAACAACAGACCCAGAGCAATCAGAATGATCGCGCCAGTCGGGATCTTCGAGGTGTCCACCTTTTCCCCGGCGCTGAAGGTCCTGCCCAGGCCGAACGGGTCGGGCGCGGGTTGCCCCATCTGGATAGCTTTGGCGGAGCGGACCGCGTCAATGATCTGGTAGAAGTAAAAGAAAGCGAGACCCAGCCCGAGCAACGGGGCAAAGCTGTCGGGGCCGGAAGACAGACCCCAAATCAGGCCGATGAAAATCAGCAGGTGGGCGAATCCCTTGGCGTACTGGGTGTTGTACACCGCGCCCACGCCGACGGGAAAGAAGCCCGCCAGAATGCCGGCGACCGCGGGGTTGGGGCCGGTGGCTGGGCCGGGCGGGACCTTCACTCCCAGGCCTTGATCCATCACCTGTTGGTAAGCCGTTGGCGGCTGCACACCCTCCAGCCGCGCCGCCAGACAGCTCTCGCAATAGATCACTCCCTTCACATCACGCGTGCAGCTGGCGCACAGCGGTTTCCCGCAAGTGCGGCAGTATTTCTCCGCGGCAATATCGGGATGATTGGCACAGTTCATACAAACCTCCTGTAAGTGGTCACCGTCACTACAGGCGGATCGTGTGGAGCGGAAGCCAGCACCGGCTGGTCTCCCCCCTGACTGTAGTTGCGTTCCTGTTTTTGTTCGGGCTGTCCACTGGTGTCGTTATTGTTTTTGCGTTGCTTTTGCTCCTCCGGAGCGGGGCCCGGTTCGGCGGGCGTGGTGGCTCGTTTGAACTCCCGCACCCGCGACTCGATTTCATACACGAAGCGAATATTCTCGTAGTACTTCAGCACCCGGCCCTGGGTCTCGTAGTAAGTCCGCTTGACCGCGCTGGGCCGCAGGTCCACGTGGCGCAGGTCGCTGAGCTTGACTCCCGCCATGCTCAGCGCCAGCGACAGCGAAAAGAACGCCATGCCGAACGACATGGCGAAGCGCGGCTGCCGCACCACGGCGTAGACCGGAGCGAAAACCGGCTGCAGCCATCCGCCCACGGCGTCCTTCCACGAAGTCTTGGGTCGTGCCGGCGCCTTGGAACGCGCGGTCTCGATGCCCGTCGTGGCTACCAGGATGTTGTGCACCAGGTTGGCGGGAGGCTCCGCCTCTTGCAGCGACTTCAGCCATTGCTGGCCTTCCCTGGCTTCCGCCAGCAGCGGCCCGCACACCGGACACACTCTGCCGTGGGCCTGGAACTTCTCCAGTTTGTCCCCGCTCAGCGTTCCGTCCAGCACTTCGCTGAGCAGCAGGTCAAACTCGGCGCACTGCATTCCGTTCTTGCTCTCGCCTGGCATCACATCACCTGCCTATAGGTACGTTGTAGCAGGCGCGCTAGTTCCGCCCGCCCGCGGTTTATTCTGGACTTCACGGTTCCTTCCGGAACCTTCAGAACAGCGGCAATCTCTCTGTAATCCATGTCTTGCAGGTCGCGCAAAATCACGGCTTCGCGCAGCTCCGGCGACAGCTTCTGCAGCGCCCGGTGCACCGTCTCGCCGGTCTCCCGGCTCTGTACGTGGGCATCCGGAGGGGCCGCCTTGTCCGGGATGTGTTCGCGCAATGGCACGGCCTCCTCGTGCTCGGAAGGCGCTGCGTCCAGCGAGTCGGTCACCCGGTCCTGCTTGCTCTTGCGGAAGTGGTCCACCAGCAGGTTGCGCGTCATCGTCGTGACCCAGGTCATGAACGCCCCGCGCTCCACGTCGTAGCTCTTCAGCGTGCGGTACATCTTGATAAAGACCTCCTGCGTGAGGTCCTGGGCATCCTCGCCCGAGCCGGCAAAGCGATAGCAAATGTTGTATATGCGCCGGTTGTAGCGCTGCACAATCTCCTCCCAGGCCACCGCGTCGCCGGCTATGCAGCGACGGACGAGCATGGCAACGACCTGGGCGTCTTCCAACCCGCACCCCGGAACTCCTGGTTTTTTCAGCCTGGAGCCAGGGTCTGCAGACACACTCCGCCCCAAGTCTGACACCACACTACTGATACGTTATTGTGGTCCCAAAAGTTCGAGCAAATTTCCGAAGCAAGGCATTGTAGCAGCAGACGAAGGAACCTGGCGAAGAGAGGGCGAAGCTAGGGCCGCCTTGCTGAGGTCCGGGGTTCGACGCCTGCGGTCCGAAGTCTGCTATTCGCTGGTGAAGTAATCCACCGTCACCGGGTTTTCAAACAGCGAATAGTCGCGGGTGACTACCGTGATGCCGCTGTCGGTGACGAAGTAGCGCTGGCGGTCGGCTTCGGTGTCATAGCCCACGGTCGTCCCTTCGGGGATGTGCACATCGCGGTCAATGATGGCCCGGCGGATGCGGCAGTGGCGGCCAATGTTGACGTGCGAGAACAGGATGCTGTCGTCCACTTCGCTGTAGGAGTTCACGCGCACGTCGGGCGAGACCACGCTATTGCGCACCGTGCTGCCGGAAATGATGCAGCCGGACGAGACGATCGAATCCAGCGCCTGCCCGGTGCGCCCGGTCTCGGCGAACACAAACTTGGCCGGCGGATACTGCCGCTGGTGGGTGCGGATGGGCCAGTCCTTGTCGTACAGGTTGAAGACCGGAGAGACGGCCACGATGTCCATGTTGGCGTCGTAATACGCCTCCAGCGTGCCCACGTCCCGCCAGTAGAGTGCTTCTTTCTTGTTTTCGTCCACAAAGTCGAAGGCATAGACGCGATACTCGTCCACCATTTTGGGCAGCACGTCTTTCCCGAAATCGTGGGTGGACTCCGGATCCTCGGCATCCTTCAGCAGCACCGGAATCAGCACATCGGTGTTGAACAGATAGACGCCCATGGATCCGCAAACCTTCTCCGGGTTGTAAGGGGAGCGCAAAGTGGTCTCCTGCGGCTTTTCCAGGAAGCCGATCACCCGACTGTCGCGGTCCACATCCACCACGCCAAAGCGGTAGGTCTCCGCGGGATCGATCTGAATCGTGGCCAGGGTCACGTCCGCCCCGGAATCCTCGTGCTGCTTCAGCATCAGCCCGTAGTTCATCTTGTAAATGTGGTCGCCGGAGAGAATGAGCACGTGCTTGGGCTGCTCAGAGCCGATGGAATAAATGTTCTGGTAAACGGCGTCTGCCGTCCCCTGGTACCACTGCTCGCTCACCCGCTTCATGGGCGGCAGCACCTCGACAAACTCGCCCATCTCACGCGCCACGATGTTCCAGCCCTCGCGGATATGACGGTTGAGTGACAGCGCCTTGTACTGGGTGAGGATGTACACCCGCCGCAGGTCGGAGTTAATGCAGTTGGACAGCGTAATATCAATGATGCGGTAAATGCCGCCAAACGTGACCGCCGGTTTCGCCCGGTCGCGCGTCAGCGGATACAGGCGCTCGCCTGCTCCTCCGGCCAACAGCACTCCGAGCGTATCTTTCATTTCACTTCCGGTCGGATAAGGTTACAGGCCCCCGGGAGACACCGCCGGCCCGCGCATAAGGACAACAGCCAACGAAAGATACTAGCACAGGGAAGCTTGCGCTTCCGGCATGGGAGATGCCGACTTTCTTTGGATGGCGTCATCCTTACACCAGGTGTACCTGGGTCGGCTTGTGCAGGTTGGCAGGACGTGAGCGAACCCCACGTCACACTCCCCTGTGACAGCGGACATCGCACCAGCCTCCGCCCGCAGCGCATCATCAAGCTGGCAATGCCTGCGTTGGTACAACCCGCGAACCACTTTCGTGCAGCTCTCGAAAGTGGCGAATTCGTCCACACTGCGGAACTCGTTCTGGGACGCGACCACACTGCCGTCGAGGCCGAGGCTTTCGTAAGAGAAGCCTCCGGACAGCCCGGCGGCATCCAGGTCATCAGCCTCGCCGACCTTCCCGGAGGCAATCCCGCCCTGCCGCCGGATGCTTTTGTCGCCTACGTCCTTGCCCACAAGCTCACGCCAATCGCGCACCTGTCGGGCAAAGACGGCAACCGCTCCTTCCTCGAGGCCCGGTTGCACGCCCTCGCCCGCCTCGGCGCCGAGAACATCCTCGCTCTCACGGGCGACGCCCAAAAAGACGCCTTTGCCGGCAAAGCCAAACCCGTCTACGATCTGGACTCGGCGCTTATTCTCTGGCTGATCCGCTCCCTGCGTCCCGGCCTCGACTACGCCCTCGGGCCCCGCACTGTCCGCACTACGCCCTTTGACTTCTTCCCCGGCGCGGTGGTGAATCCCTTCAAAGTCCGCGAGCCCGACCTCCGGATGCAGTTCTACAAACTGCAGCTGAAGGTAGCGGCAGGCGCGCGCTACATCATTACCCAGCTGGGATACAACCTGCGCAAGCTTTACGAGCTGAGGCAATACATGCTGCGCGAAGGCCTCGGCCATGTCCCGGTCCTGGCTAACGTCTATGTGCCGACGGCCAAGATCGCCCAGTTGATGCAAGCTGGCGAGGTGTCGGGCTGCGTCATCCCCGATTCTTTTCTCCACCGCCTGGAGCAGGAGAAAAAGCCGCAGCGCCTGGAGCGCGCCGCCCTGATGGTCGCCGCCGCCCGCGACCTGGGCTTCGCCGGGGCGCACATCGGTGGATTCGGCCTCACCCACAGAGACGTCCTGACGATCCTCGAGCGCGCATCGGCGATCGGCAAGGAGTGGCGCGGACGGATGGAGGAACTCGTGTTTCCGTATCCCGGCGAGTTCTATCTCCTGCCCCCAGGGGGAGATGGTCTCAGTGACGGCTCAGCCGAATACCAGCTCACGCGGGTCAAGGCGCGCCCATCACTGGCGCAGCGTTTCTCCGAGATGGTGTACAGGCATTTCATTAAAGAGGGTGCGCTGGGAGCGCGGTGGTTCGGACCGCGATTGAGGGTGGGAGATCAGGCGAACGGCGACAAGCGGTGGCGGCACGGCCTGTGGTACAGCCTGCTCGCGCCCGCAACGGCTTATCGCAAAGCAACCCTCGGCTGCGTCAGTTGCGGAGACTGTCTCCAGGACCATCTCAACTACGCCGGATGCTCCATGAGCCGCTGCTACAAAGAGCTGCGCAACGGTCCCTGCGGAGGTTCCCGCCCGGACGGCTCCTGCGAGGCCCGCCCCGACCTGCCTTGCGTCTGGAACCAGATCTACCTTGGCACTCTGGCCGTGGGGGACGATCCCGCCAAGTTCGCCCGCATCCTGATTCCACCTCGCGACTGGTCTCTGGACCGCAGCAACGCGCTGGCCAACCGTTTTGCCGGACTGGACAACCTTTCAAAGAGGATTGATCTCGCTGCTGTTGGGGAAGGGCACGGCTTCAGTCGTGCCGGGCCGGAGCGGTGAACTGAGCGGGCACGGCCTTAGCCGTGCGGCAACTCGAGAGTTTTGATTTTGGGTGGCGCAGCGCTTCAGCGCCGCGATCAATGGGAGCCAAGAAACTGGGGCTTTAGCCCCTGAGGTCATAACCATGCTGATCATCGGAGAGCTCATCAACTGCACCCGCAAGAAAGTCGGCGAAGCGGCAGAAACCAGAGACGAAGGCTTCTTCAACGACCTCGCCCGCAGGCAAGCCGCCGCCGGCGCTCACATGCTCGACGTCAACGGAGGCCTTCCCGAGCAGGAGGTGGAAACCTTGAGCTGGTTGGTGGACCTGGTGCAATCCGTCGTGGACATTCCTCTTTGCCTCGACAGCGCCGATCCGCAGGCCCTGCTCAAAGCCCTGCCGCGCTGCCAGCAGCGACCCATGGTCAACTCCATCACCGACGAGCCCGCGCGCTGGGCCATGCTGCCGGTGCTCAAGGAATACCGTCCCAAGGTGATCGCGCTCTGCCTCTCCGAATCCGGCATGCCCGGTGGCGTAGCCGATCGTGTCGCCACCGCCAGCCGCCTGGTCGACCGCCTCACCGCCGAAGGCTTTGCCCTCGACGACATTTACGTGGATCCCTGTGTCATGCCGGTCGCCACCGGCTGCCACAGCGAAGCTCTGCTGGACGCGGTCGGCCAGATTTCGGCGAGTTATCCCGGTGTCCACATCAGCGCTGGCGTCAGCAACGTCTCCTTCGGCCTGCCGGTTCGCAAGCTGCTGAACGAGACCTTTCTTCTGCTGCTGATGGCGCACGGACTGGATGCCGCCATCGTGGACCCCTGCGACGCGCAACTGATGATGAACATCACCGCCGCCGAAGCCTTGCTCGGCCACGATGCCCGCTGCAAGACCTACCTGACGGCCTATCGGGAAGGGAAGCTGGGCCCGGTGGCCCAGATGGCGGGAGCGCACTGACTCTCGGGGCGCAGTAACAATCGGGAACTTACCCGGACAAGTTCTTCACCAGTCGCAAACATTCTTTTGACAAACAAGTGACACGCTACCCGCGCCCATTTTGCCGGCGCCGAATCTAACCTCTCAAACGCACTGAAAACCATCTTCACGAGCCTACCGTGGGTGTGTTTGCGACCCGCGGAGCGCTCGAAGGTCGACATTGCAGCAGCTACTACAGAATCAAGGAGAAATTATGAAGAAGTGTTTCTTGGGGGCACTTATTGCGATGAGCGGTCTGTTCGGGCTGGCTACTGGAGCTCGGGCGCAAACAACCGCCGTCGTGGTGAATATCAAGCAGGATTTCATAGCCGGAGGGAAAGCGCTTCCCGCGGGGAAATACAGGGTCGTGCAGGATCTCTCCGGATCGGCTCAGGTGCTGACTTTGCGCGGCGATCAACCGGGTGCGTCGGTATTCCTTCTGCCCACCGCGTACGACGGGTCTGTTCCGCGGCGGCTGCAGGTGAAGCTGACCCAGGTAGGCGACGTGTATTACCTGAGCGAAGTGGCGACTGAGTCTGGGGTTTACACTCTGGCCCCGTCATCCGTCGTGACTAACATGGCCAAGGCAGGAGACCTTGGCCGGACCTCTTCATCCGGAAGCGACTAGGACCCGTCTCCTCAACGGCGAGCGTGCCCATCCTGACGTCGTGCTGTTAAAACGTTGGGGTGGGCCGGTTCGTTTTCTAATTCGATTTGTCCCCCAGCCGTGCGAACAGAAAGCGGACAGGAGTGTCCGTTACGCAGCGTCGTCTTCGATCTTGATGCGCAGGGACTTGAGGAAGCGCAGGTCCTGGTCGCTGATCTTGAGCTCGGGGTTGCTGCTGAGGGTGGTGACGAGCGACGTCTTGTCGGGGGACTTTTCTCCCGGCTTGCTGACCCCAATGGTGGCTTCGAGGACCAGGAAGATATCGTAGCCGCCGTCCTTGATTTTGGAAACGACTTCAGCGATCTGCTCGGAGTCGGCCAGCGACTCGTTGATCGCTTCGCCCAGCTCCTTCATCAACTGCTTCAGTTGCTGGTCCACATTGCCCCCTATACCTTTGGATGCGTGCCGGCGTCACATTGTTTCGTGACGTTGCTCCTCGCGCGGGCTTATTGTAACCCCGAAGATTGATAAAATCGATGCCCATGGCGGACCTGTCAACAGCGCGCAAAGTGGGCATTGTGGCGCGGGTGGCGGCGCGGCAGATCGGGCGCAGCCGTCGCCTGGGCGCGTTGTGGCAGGCGAGCCGAGATGTGGCGGAGCAATTTGGACGCGTCTTACGCCAACTCTGGCTGGAAGTTACGGGCTTTGTTTTCCTGGTGATAGCGGCGATCGGAGGCACTGCATTGGTGAGGGAGTACGGGCTCTATCAGGCGGGGAAAACCACTTTCGGGCGGGTGATTCTGGCGCTATGCTTCACCGTGGTGTTCGCCTGGTTTGGGGTGAGTTCGTTCTGGCGGGTACGGAAGCGGGGTTAGCGCACAGCAGGAGGCACTTCGAGAGGGCGGGTCGGGAAGGGAACGAGCAATGACAGAGAAGCTTAAGTCCGAGGAAGCCGCCAGGGCCGCGGGGCCTCCCGCAGCGGACGAGCAGCGGACGTCGTCGCACATTCCGGTGCGTCCGCTGTACACGCCCGCCGATCTCGAAGGCTGGGACTACGACCGCCAGGTCGGGTGGCCGGGACAGTATCCCTACACCCGCGGGGTGCAGGCCACCATGTACCGCGGCCGGCTGTGGACCATGCGCCAGTATGCCGGCATGGGCGATGCCGAGGAATCCAACAAGCGCTACAAGTATCTGCTGGCCAACGGCACGACAGGATTGTCGGTGGCGTTCGATCTGCCGACACAGATCGGACTCGATTCGGACAATCCGCTGGCGGGGGGCGAGGTCGGCAAGGTGGGTGTGGCCATTGATTCCCTCGAAGACATGCAGCGGCTGTTCGATGGCATCGAGCTGACCAGGATCTCGACGTCGATGACCATCAATGCGACGGCCTCGATTCTGCTGGCGCTGTATGTGGCCGTGGCCAAGCGGCAGGGCGCCGACCTGCGCAAGCTGTCGGGCACGGTGCAGAACGATGTGCTCAAGGAATACATCGCGCGCGGAACCTACATTTACCCGCCGCAGCAGGCCATGCGCATCGTTACCGACCTGTTTGCCTGGGCCAACGAGCAGGTGCCGGACTGGAACACGATTTCGATCTCCGGCTACCACATGCGGGAGGCCGGCTCGACAGCGGTGCAGGAAGTGGCATTCACGTTGGGCAACGGCATGGCGTATGTCCAGGCGGCGATTAACGCCGGCCTGGACGTGGACAAGTTCGCGCCGCGGCTGTCGTTTTTCTTCAACGCGCATAGCAATTTTCTCGAGGAAGTGGCCAAGTTCCGCGCGGCGCGGCGGATGTGGGCGCGCATCATGCGCGAGCACTTCAAGGCCAGGAACCCAAAGTCGTGGATGCTGCGCTTCCATACCCAGA
>Ga0335070_10009494_pt1 | contig 11399 bp, 10 predicted proteins | sample Lox_Sample_13_FD_206722 | JGI IMG/M metagenome (GOLD analysis project Ga0335070, IMG submission 206722) | Soil microbial communities from Loxahatchee National Wildlife Refuge, Florida, United States - Lox_Sample_1.3 | ecosystem: Environmental > Terrestrial > Soil > Wetlands | place: USA... | reverse complement strand
CGATCCTGTAGCTCACGTCGTTCCATGGCGTGTGCTGGAGCCCGAGTTGGGCGCCGAGGAGCCATTTGTCATGAGAGGACAACTCAATCTCCTGAAGGGGGGAGCCAAGGGCGTTTACGAACAGAGCGAAGCGGTCGTTCAACTTTTGCGTATAATTCAGGGCGACCCCGTCGAAGTAGAGATCCACGTCCCACACGAGCTCACTGTAAGGGTGATAGAATGGGTTCTGAAACCGCCCGCCCCACAGCGATACATTCGGCCAGGGTTTCCACCGGAGGTAGCCCAGGTCCAGGACAATATTCTTGTTGTTCTCGTAATCTCCCAGCGTGACGTTTTGGCTCACGGGAATGTTCGTGTATCCCGTTGCGATGCGGATCCCAGCCTCGACCTCGTCCGTGATCTGGGCCGTTACGCCTAAACGCGCCCGCAGGAGGAAGCGGTTCCGGTCTTCCGTTGTGTTGAGAATCTGCGTGGGATTGGATGGCTTAAGGAGCCCTACGACGTTGTCTTTATCAAAAAAATCCCCCTGATAGCGCAGCCGCACATCCCCATAGATGTTGATTCGTTTCTTGAGCCATTCCGCCGCGGTTTCGACCAGTCCCGCGTCTTTGACCTCCTTGGCCACCTCCTCCTTTACCTGGCTCCTGACCTGCTCCTGAACCTCTTTTTTCACTTCCTCCGTGACGCTTGCTGTGATCTTCTCGCTGGTCTCTCCGGGCAACCCAGCCCGCAGTTCGCTCTTCACCTGTTCCGGGAGACTCTTCCTCACCTCCTCGGTGACACTGGCGGTGATCGAGTCGATTTGCTCCTTCTCGTGCACCTTCATCTCTTTGGCAATCTGCTGCTGCACCTCGGCTCTCACCCGCTCTTGAAGGTCTTTTCTCACTTCCTGAGTCACAGATGTCGTAACCGTCTCGCTTTCTCTCTTGCTCACCTCTGCGGGCAACTCAGCCCGTACCTCGCTCTTCGCCTGCTCCGGGAGACTTTTCTTGACCTCCTGCGTGACACTGGCAGTGATCGAGTCAATTTGCTCCTTCTCATGCACCTTCATCTCTTTGGCCAACTCCTCGCGGACCTGTTTCTTCACCTGGTCCTGGATATTTGCCATGATCAGCTCGATGGCTCTGGCTGTAATCTTCTCAATTCTTTCGTCCTCGCTTGCTTCTGAAATCACTGCCGTCCCCTTCTCCTCCACTTTGGACAGCGAATGCCCGGCCAGTCGGGAGGCTTCCTCGGCGCTGATCACGTTCTTGCTCCTCAACAGAGCCACCAAGGCCGCAAGACTCGGGTCAACAGATTCCTCTTGGCGTTGCTTGTCGGGCAGGGCCGCATCACTCCCGGATGGCGTCTCCTCCTGTCCAACAGTCACTGGCTCGCCAGATTTCACAACAGTGGCGGACTCCTTGTTCAAGCGATCACTCTCTGACCGCAGGCGGATATCGCCGCCAAAGCGCACCCTTTCGGCCCATTCCGGCGCGGCCGCAGATCCTTCCTCCCCTTTTCCCCGCAAGGCTTTCTGATCCTGACCGGTTGCCTGTTCCTGAAGATCTCGGTTGATCTTGTTGATGACATTGGCCGTCGTCTTCTCCATCCGCTCCTTCTCCGCGGCACCCGGGGTCGCCGGCTGCCCGGTAAGGGCGGCGGCCTCTTCGGCGCTGATGATGTTCCTGCTTTTCAGCAAGGCTGCCAATGCCGCGATACTCGGGTCGGCAGCCTCCTTTCTCCGCTGTTTATCCGTAACAGCAGCACCGTTAGGGGAAGGTGTCATCTCCTGCTTGGTTGTCGCCGGTGGATGGGTAGTCGCACAGCCTAAAAAGATTAGAAACAGTGTCCCGCAAATACCCTTCAAGATAGATTTTCTCGCTAAAGCAATCGGCCTTTCTGCCACGATGGCAGCATCTTTTTTCATGCGCAATCTCTCCCGAGCATTATTTTTTCAGGCATGGACCTCTATCACGATCATCAACCCTGCGAGGTTACCCTGATGACCATCGTCCGGGGCATTCCGTCCGGCGGTGGCTCGCTGATTTTGATATTCCCGATGAACCTCTTGACCGATTCGTCCAGTTCATGATTCCCTGACGAGCCGACAATCCCGCATTGAGTCACGGCGCCTGTACCGTCCACACTGACCCGGACAACCGTCTGAAGTTTCCCTCTTGGAATTCCCCCGTTTTCCTCAAGACGCTTCTGGACCGTTTTACTGATTTCATTTTTAACGATCTGAGTGTACCAGCCAAATTTATCCAGAAGGGAACCCCTTGGTCCGCCCCCCCCAATCTTCCCGGATCCACCTCCCCCGACCCTGCCAGACCCATCTCCTCCGCCCTTTCCGGATCCGCCGCCGGCAAGGATGCTTCTTCCCCCTTTTCGAGCGACCAACCCGAAGGCGTCGCTCCCGGCTCTTCCCTCTGCATCCAGACCCAGCGTATCACCGGCAGGGGTGTTATCATTCGAACCCGGCGCTTCTCCGGCCAAGCCCGGCTTATCCCCGGCAAGAGCGTTATCAGTGATATTTTGAGGCCCGATATTCGGTCCCGCATCCATCATCTCATCCTTCTCCGGCGTCGTAACCTCAACCTTCCTCTGAATTTCCTTAATGGGCTCCGGAGGTTTTTCCTTCTCCGCAATCGGAGGGGCCTTCGGCAGATTCACGATGACGATGCCGCTCTTTGTTCTCGAGTTCTCGTTGGCGGAGGAAAGGAATATCTTTACGAGATAAACTCCTCCGCCCAGAAGGACAATTACCACGGCAATAAGACCCAACACGATCTTTTTGTCTGACATACGTTTAGTCCTCCTCTTGACGAAATATCCCCTCCAGCCTCACTTAACGATCTTCTGCGTTACCAGTCCCAGCTTCGTGATGTCAAGCCGTTGGAGTAAATCCAGAACCTCGATGACGTTTTTGTACGAAATTCTCTCATCCCCCCGGACCACCACCGGGAAATCGGGAGCCGTCGCCTTCAATTGCCGGAGTTTGTTTTCGAGTTCCGCCATGGTCACGGGAAGGCTGTCGAGATAGATCGTCCCTTCCGCAGTAATTGTGATCGCCTTCATGGAGGACTTTATCTTGGCGGCACTCGCACTCGCGCTCGCCTTGGGCAGACTGACGCTGATCCCCTGTACGGCAGACGTCACGACGATCATGAAAACCAGCAGAAGGTTCCAGGCCAGATCGAGCATGGGAACCACGTTGATCTCATCGTAGGTTTCATATTCCTCATAGGGGTTTTTTCTCATTGTGCCTTTCCTCTTTCGTCTTCCATTTTGAGGATGAAATCGTCGACAAAGACATTCGTATCCGCGTTCAAATTCTTGATTTGACCGGTAATGTATACGCTGCCGAACAGGGCGGGGATCGCAACAAGGAGACCTCCCAGTGTGCAGGCAAGCGCAGAGGCAACCCCGGGCGCAATGGCCTGGAGATTCGCCTCGCTTGCCTCCGCAAGACCTGCAAAAGTGTTCATGACCCCCCAGACCGTTCCGAGAAGACCCAGAAAAGGCCCACCCGCAACGCCTAAGTTAAGGATAAACATGCCGGCGGAAAACTTCCTGCTCTCTTGCATGGACGCCTTGTCAAGGGCTGCCTTGAAACCGTTTATTTCCCTGTCAGAGAGCCCAAAGCCTTTGAGGGATTCTCCTTTTTTCTCCGACCAGATTCTCAACTCGTCGCATCCGGCGCGATAGACCCGGTAAAGTGACGAGCCCTGGAAGTCTTGATCTTTTCCAGCAAGGGACAGAGGCTGCTCAACAAGACGGAAGTCCTTGGAAAACTTTTCGTTTCCATTCTTGGCCTTATGAATGGTCATGATCTTCTCGACAAAGACGACAAAGCACGCACAGCCCATGACGGCCAGAACTCCGATGATGAGCCACCCATCCAGGGTGATGGTGCGAATGATTACCTTAATGAGATGGATGGTGAGCGTTTCACCGGTTCCCCCGCCTGTTTCTTCCTCCGTGGACACAGACGTCAGCGTGCCGTCCGGCCCTTCCCCGTGAAAAGCCACTCTCATCCATTCAACCGGTCGGACCGTGTTCGACAACTGGACCTCATCCAGGTCCCCGGAAAAAGCGTTGCCCCCTTTTGCCGGAGCGCCGAGGATCATCTCCGCGGACGGTTCCGGAACTGGCCCCTTCAGCGGGTTCGAGGCCGCTTCGTTGCCGTCGAGGAACAGGGCGACTCGCTTGTTTGGCTCCACCGTCACCGCCAGATGGTGCCACCGGTTTGCGGTCAATGTCACTGCTTTCGTCGTCACAACAGTCTGCCCTTTCCCTGGATTCAGGGCGCAGTAGGCTTTTGTCTCGTCGAGACTGATCACAATGGACTGCTTTCCGTCATCCCAGGAGAAGACACGGGCATCCTTTCCAGGTCGGCTGAGACGAAGCCAGGTCGAGAAGGTAAACCCCTTATCAAAATTGAGGGATGGGGATTTCGAGATCGTCATCCTTTCTCCCCCCCCGCCGAACTGGGCGCCGTTTCCTATCAGAGAGGGAAGATTGAGTTTTCCCGAAAAGAAAACGGCGTGGTTCGCGTAGGCTGTCGCATCCTTCGGCAGGCCTTCCGGTTCGCGCAGGTGATAGACAGCCACTTGGTTGACATCGTATGTGCCGCCTATGTCCTGGCCGTCTGTTGCCGAGGCGTTCCCATAATACATCCATATGGAATCCTGGTTAGAACCCCCGGATATCCTGGGGACTTTAACCCAGACGAAGGCGATCTCTTCTTTGGCATCGAACTTCTCGATGTGATACTTTAGAGGGATTTTATCGTCGGCGCTGACGAACCGAAGATCAGATCCATCCGCCTTGGCGCTGGAAAAGTTGAAGTTGCCCGTATGGAGGCGGACCAGAACCGGGACGTCGGTCAGGGTTCCCTTCATGTCGGCGGCCTTGGACGAGGCATCGAACTGGATCATTTTTCTTAGCTTCCAGTTTCCATCCCACCATGCGTTCGCCTCCTGAGCAGCCAGACCGGCGAGGAGAAACGCCGCGCCCAGAACGACTCCTACCGATCTTATCAATTGATATCGCGTTGAATAATGACCCTTCTTTTCTCTTCGCACCGCTTTCCCTTGCCCCCCTTATGTCTTCATCGAGAATGAACCATTGCAGGATAGCAACAATGGCATTGAAAATCCGAAATTCGAATGACCACGCCTTGATGCTCGACGAACAACAACTCCTTATGTCCAGCACCCCAACCTATCGGACGATTAGCCCGAGAGAGGGGGTGAGTGTGCATCATCAAAACACAGCCCTGACCTTAAAATAGAACTGTTGTTCGTTCTTTTTTGTCTGTTCGGTCTCCTTCAGGGCCGTAGCCCAGTCAAACTCGTATTCCAGATGTTTCGTTAACGACCCCCGGAATCCCACCCCTGCCCCCATGAGCGTGGTGCCTCGATCCTGTCCGGGAAGAGGCTCCTTCACGGTCACCCTGGCAGCGTCATAGAAGAGATACGGGCTCAACTGAAGCCACTTTCCGGCGATTTTTTTGAAAGGATCCGGGAAGGAAAGCTCCGCTATCCCGTGCATGGCGTTATCACCCAGCGCTGAGAATTCCTTATAACCTCGTACGCTCTGCATGCCACCCGCCGCGTATTCTTCACTCGAGAGAAGCGGCCCATCAGCCAATTGGCCGTCCACTTTGATGAAAAGGCCCATCCCCCAGGGCAGCTTCTGGGTCCGCTGGATTCCTCCCGTCACATAGACGTAGTTCGCCATCGCCTTGAAGCGCTTGGTCTCAAACTCCCGCTGATCGGAGACCACTCCGCGGAAGGACAGGTTCAGACCTCCGCTGAGCTGGGTCAGCCCCCACTTGTCCGCCAGCGAAGCGCTATAGGCGAAGGATAAGGGCAGGTAGGAGACAGGCGTTTTGGTCGTCGGGCCGCCCGTCGTAACACCAAGGTTTTCCTTCAAATCTTTGTAGTCGAGACCGATGGTGATGTTATGAGCGTAGAGCTTATAAGCTGGGAGGGGGGTGACATAACGGAGTCCGAATATCCATCCTTTTCCGACCACATCGAACCCTTGACCGAAGGCTGTATTGCTGTCTGACCAGACGCCGTACAAAGCCAACAGATGGTCCTTCTCCCATGGCGCGGGAAGGACATAGGAACCGCTCGCCGCTTGCACCTGACTCATGTCCTGGGGCGACGTCTGATACTGAAAGGAAATAGAATGTTCCCTTTGCCATAGATTGTCGTACCGGATCAAGGCATTCAACCGCAAATGCTCTGTGTTAGGGCTGGCCCTGTTGTTCAGTTCCAGATACCCATGCAACGGAAGCCGGTCCTCGACCTTCAATTCAACATCAACCGTGCCCGGCTCCTTTCCGGGCGCCATGACAGGATCCACCTTGAAATCCTCATTCTTGTTCAAACGCGCGATCTCCTCCTGGACCTTGGGCATATAGACGATCTCGCCCTGGCGAAAAGACGGCAGGTCTCTCATGATCTTCTCTTTCGTAAAATACCGGTTTCCTGAAATATTCACCCGGCCGATCCGGCTCTCAATTATCTGCAACTTGACGATACCTTCGTTGACGGTCTGTTCCGGTATATTGACCAGCACCGCTGGATAACCAGCGTTGTGATAGAGCTTCTCCAGGGCGTCCCGCGCCTTTTCCACGTCGGCCACTGTCTTCCCGGAACCGGTGAAGGGCTTGACCGTTTCGCGGAGCTGGTCTGCGGGAAAGATGGTGTTCCCCGCCAGCTCAAAAGTCCTGATCTCGAAAAGCGTTGCTCCTTCATCTTCCGCGGCGTGACTCCTGAGCGGGGACGTATGAAATGCCGCAATCAGGACCAAAAGACAAAAGAGGCCCTTGGCAAGTCTTACGCCGCCTGTCACTTTTCTTCCGCTCCCTCTTTCTTGGTCTCTACCTCCTTTGCCCCGTGGACGGTCAGGTCGTTGGGCAATATTTCGCCGCCGAAGGAATTTCGGTAGTCGATGTTCCTAGCCAATTGCTCTCTGTTGTGTATTGTCATGACTGGCAACTTTCCCCTCCTCCTTCTTCTCTCTATTTTTTTTCTTCTGTGGTGAGGATGGCGGCATCATCGAGTTCCTCGAACTTCTCTATCCTTCCCAGGCTTCCCTGGGTGAAATTGATCTTGACGTAACCGGTAAACTTGCTCTCGATAAGCTTCTTGATGACTTCAATGAGTCGTGTCACCCTATCCATGGCCGATCCTCGCGATGCTGCTTTTAGTGGTAGTGGAACGCTGCAAAAGTAGATATTCGTAATGGACGCAGGGAAACCAAAGACGGGTCTTGGAGGACTCGCTTCGGGCTTTCTGGTGCATGACAGATAGTCCTGCCAGCCAGCAAAGGACCCTGCGACAACCTAACCCCGGTAGAAAACTCCTTTCTAACGGCATTTACTTCTTTAGAATCTCTTCAAACTTTTCGATTCTTGCGACCTCTCCGCGAAAAAAATTGAGCTTGATGTATCCAGTGAACTTTCTTCCCATGAGAGCCATGATCGTCTCGGCAATTTTCTTTACCTTCTCCATCGCTTCCTCTTGTTGCCTTCCAGCGACAACCCCTGCTCATCCCTTCTCGCTCTTGGAAGGATAAAGAGTCAGGGCAAGTGTAGCCGCTCACAAACACTTTGACAGGTGATTGTCACATTTTGATGAAGGACAAATGACGTTTCTGCAAATCGCACTCCGGTTTCAGCAAAAAAAAAGCCCAAACCAAGTCCGACGACTTTTCGGTTTGGGCTTTCTGGTTCTTGACAGATATTCCCGCCAGCCAGCAAAGGACCCCGAGTCTGTTACTTCTTTTTGTCCCTTAGAATCTCTTCAAACTTTTCGATTCTCCCGATATTTCCATGGGAGAAATTGATCTTAAGGTATCCGGTGAACTTCTTTTCCATGAGGGAAAGGATTGTTTCCGCAATCTTCTTCACCTTATCCATCGGCGATCGGCGTTATCTTCTGGGGCGGTGATTTCCCTGTTTATCCCCGGCTAAGATGTCTTGAAACTAGCTGTCTTTCAAGATTGACATCCAATTGTTACGTTCCGGTGACGAAAAAGTTAAGTTTCGGTTAATTCTCTACAATGATTGCTGACCCGAACAGGCACCGCATCAGAACTAATCCTCGTCGTTCGCATTGTTGAATTTGAGCTTTGGTATAAATTGCCAGAACAAGAAGAGAAATTGCTATACGTAGAAAAATGTTTATACGTCTGAAGCTTGTCTTCATGTCCAAAACCTCTACCTGCTAAAATCGCCTCATTCCTTTTTTCTGGTATATTTTATTTCGTACGAGTATACCCCATCCATGTTACAAGAATGTTAAGAATGGATTAATATTTCTTAAACCTTTTGAATTCCGGCCAATTTGTTTCCTAGATGTGCACTTTACCCCAATTGGAGATATTTATTTGAAATCCTTACTTTTAATTCCGGCCAGAGTTTGATCTTGCGTGTTACCGAGGAAGCAATAGAGGAGATAGGAGTGCGAGTAACATCTACAAATGTACCCTGGTAATCTTAAGGACATGTATTAACGCTTGAAAGGTAGGTCAACAGTAGGCTGGGCGGCGTTGTCGGACGGCTTACTTCATTTTGGTCTTCTTCTCCCGAACCATGCGTTTAATCCAAAGACCAATCGTCTCGTACGCCCTAAGCAGAACCGAGAGGTGCTTTGCGCCAGGAATGGTGCTCGCCTGAGAAGCAGCTCGAACAGACACGGCAAGATCGGCAAAGGCTAACACCTTTTCTGGCACAAACAATTCATCCTCCGAACCGATCCATAAACCGAAAGGTCGATCTAGGGCTGCAAATTGGTCTTGAGGAGCCAAGGGAGTGAGGGCGAGGGACATATTCACCGTTATCGCCGGCACCATCCCAGGATCAGCTTTCAACAGCTCGGCCGGATAATTGAACTTGACGGCATAATCATGACCATGTTCTTTACCTCCGCTCATAGAGTAGGCGGCAAAAGCGGAAGTATCAACTTTGGCAAAGGGTGCGGATTGGGCCGGGCGGTCAGTTTGAGACTTAAACCCGAGTTGGGGCGAGAGGAAAATGTAACCCGTGACCAGTTCGTGACCCTGTTGACTGGCATAGTTGAGGGCCAACCCAGCACCAGATGAATGACCACCGAGGAATAGAGGCAAGTGTGGATAATCGACACGAATTTGTTTAATGCAGGAAGTGACATCTTCCCAAACTTGCTTCGGATTGGGCGCATCGCCGCGCGGTCCCTCTGAAACACCATGTCCTCGAATATCGGGCGTGTAGACCACTATGTCAAACTGCGTTTGCAGGCTATTCCCTATGTATTGATAGCCTGCTCCACTGTGTGCTCCTCCTCCATGATAGAACAGGACTGCCGCGCGGGGAGCAGCGGGAGTATACCGCCGATAAGATAACCTAACCCCATCACTAGCTTGTAGCGATTGAGGGGGGACCAGAGCGACTTTGCCCTCTTCGTTTAACTCTCGAAATGAAAAGGATGTTTCAGGCATGGTAGACTCCCCGGATTGCGCCACCGCTTCTCCCGGGTGGATCAACATAGAACCAAATGTATAACCTCCCGCACCAATCATTATCGCCTTCAAAAAATCTCTTCGACTCGTATGAAAAACCCCGTCGCTCAATGAGGTCCCCTCCCAGTTCTAAATCTGATGCTTAAAAGTACTCTATTGGGAGTGGAGAGTCAATGGGAAAATTGACTCTCCCAATAGTCTCTGTTTTTCCAACCAGGATTGTTGATTTCGGTTTCTCATATTCTCGCCAATTAACGAACATGACATTTCCGTCTTCCCCATTGAGGGACAATGTCGACTGCTTCACAACACGTTTCGATTTCGGGGTTAATTGCCCTCTTCATCTTTCGATTCCGGCCTATCACCTCCCTATCTACGCTTCGCAGTGTTTGTTACCGCACACCACGCAAGACTCGGTGCTTGACTGCTGGCTAAGCTTTGTCAAGGCGGTCATCGCAGACCGCAGTCTTCCATGCGCCTCAAGGCGCAACCCTCATCAAACCGTACGTATGGAATTTATATCTTGTCACATCCAAAATATTTCAGTAGACCAACGATGTAATTTCCCCACGTTGGAACCAGCTTATCAATTTCATAAGTATGTGGAGCTACTTCTGCATTGTGAAATTTGTTGTGCAATTCTTCCAACTTCTGAAACCTAAATGGCCATGTTCTCTTTCCTAATTGATTAACCATATAAAAACTTCTTCTCCTCTCATCAATTTCAAATATTCGTAATTTGTTAAGGCCATCCGCCGCCCAAAATTCCGTTTCTTTATCCTTCATCTCCCTTAATTTTTCCCAGCTAAAAGAACAACTTGAAAAGATCTCTGTTATTTTTGCCACAATATCCTACCGTTCTATCCTGGCTTCCTGCGGACCTCTACTTCCCTCTTCCACTACAGACCCTGAATCCCTTTTATGATCTTACTAATTCTGCCTATGTCTCTTAGCCGTCGTCTAATCATGGATTAAAGAAAAAAAGATTTCATTCGGTTTCCGCTCGGAATCGATATCCCACTCCTCTGAGCGTTTCTATATTTTCGCCCAAGTCTCCAAGTTTTTCCCTCAAGCGGCGAATATGTGTGTCCACGGTCCTTTCGTACCCTTCGTAGGTGTATCCCCATACTCGGTCCAGAAGAGTGGTGCGAGTCTGAACTCGACCCCTTTTGGAGACAAGCTCCACAAGAAGTTTGAGCTCGATTGAAGTCAAGTGAATTGGCATTTTGTTCACAGAAACATGATGTCCCTCGACATCCATCAGGAGATCTCCGATTTGAATGAACCTTTGGCTTTCATGATCCGTTTCCCCTCTGCGGAGGATAGCTCTCACCCTTAACACCAACTCCCTTGGGCTGAAAGGCTTGGTCACATAGTCATCCGCGCCTAATTCAAACCCAATAATTCTGTCCACCTCCTCAGCCCTTGCCGTGAGCATGAGAACGGGAATATGGCCAGTGAGGGGATTTGATTTAAGCGACCGACAGACATCCTTCCCATTCATCCCTGGGAGCATCAGATCCAGAATAACGAGGGACGGGTGTTTCCTTCGGGCTTCTTCCAATCCGGAAGAACCGTCCAGGGCTGAGATGACAGGAAAACCAGCTTGACGGAGATGATATTCAACAAGATCAACAATATCCTTTTCGTCCTCAACGATCAATACAGAGTTCATAGATACGTTCTCCCCTTAAGCACAATGCCCGACAGAGAATTCTTCACTCCGTTAGGAAGTAATTTTAAAATGATACCCATTTCCTTTGCCCTATATAGTGAACGACTACCGCCTAGAAGGCGGTAGCTTCGTGTCTTGGTCAATTACAAATTGACTTTCATCATGAACGGGTTCCCCTTCTTGTTCGGCAATGTACTGCTCAACCATCTGATCCGTAATGGTT
>Ga0335070_10009493_pt1 | contig 11400 bp, 9 predicted proteins | sample Lox_Sample_13_FD_206722 | JGI IMG/M metagenome (GOLD analysis project Ga0335070, IMG submission 206722) | Soil microbial communities from Loxahatchee National Wildlife Refuge, Florida, United States - Lox_Sample_1.3 | ecosystem: Environmental > Terrestrial > Soil > Wetlands | place: USA: Florida... | reverse complement strand
ATTTATGACGTTATTAACGGCCTTCACCACGCCTTTACCCAGATAGCGTTTTTTGTCGCCGTCGCGGAGCTCAAGCATCTCATGCTCTCCTGTTGACGCCCCTGAAGGCACGGAAGCACGGCCGGTAATTCCCGAAAAAAGTGTAACTTCAGCCTCAACTGTTGGGTTGCCTCTCGAATCCAGTATTTCTCTCGCGTATACGTTGATAATCTCAGTCATATGGCCACCTCCTCATTTCGGTTCGATTTTTTCATAAATATACCAATCCTGATTAAATATCAAGATCGTTATCAGAAATTTCTGAACGACCTTGATTAAATACAGAAACTTGTGTAGATCAGGTAAAATTAGTTCGGGGAGATTAGACGGCGTGACTGAAAAAAAAAGTACAAAACTTTTTCTCCATCTTAAAAAATGGATGGAAAAAGCGGCCATGGACTATAACATGATCGAAGAGGGAGACAAAGTCCTGGTCGGTGTTTCCGGAGGCGCGGACAGCATTGCGCTCCTTGATCTTCTCAATTCTCCGATGGTATTTGTACCCCCGTTTTCCATACTCGCAGTAAACATTGACATGGGGTTTGATCCGTCTTACAGTGGTTATAACTTTCTGGAAGCGTATCTGAAAGAAAAAGGCTATAATTACGTTATGGAAAAGACGGATATCGGTCCTTTTTCTCATAGCGATTATAATAAGAAAAATCCCTGTTTTCTGTGTTCACGGCTGAGGAGGAAGAGGATCTTTGAGATTGCCGCGGAGAAAGACTGTAACAAGATTGCCCTCGCCCATCATAAGGATGACATTATAGAGACGCTGCTCATCAATCTTTTCTACGGCCGGGAGATCAGCACTATGATGCCCAATCAGTCGATATTCCGTGGGAAGCTTCATATCATAAGGCCCTTCGCGTACATCAGGGAAGAACTGATTAAGAAGTACGTGAAGGAGCAGGGCCTGCCGTCTATTGAGAACCGATGCCCGATGAGCAAGAACTCAAAGAGGATGCATATCAAAAAACTTTTGAGAGCGCTGGAGAAGGATAATAAACACGTACGCGATAATATCTACAAGTCATTAAGACATGTGAAGGTGGACTATCTGCCATCGGGTATGAGAGATATGAAATAGTTATCGATTTATGATTTGTCATTCCGGCCTCTGAGCCGGAATCCAAGAATTAGGGCGTATTGAGAATACATGGCCAAAAAACAATCATCGGAAAAAATAATCGCCCAGAACAAGACGGCGCGGATGAACTACTTCATAGATGATACCTATGAGGCGGGGATCGTACTTGTGGGAACGGAGGTTAAGGCGCTCCGGGAAGGAAAGGCAAACCTCAAGGATAGCTATGCCCTGGTAAAGGACGGGGAAGTATTTGTCCATGACATGCACATCAGTCCCTATTCTTACGGCAACCGCTTGAACCATGATCCGCTGCGGGTTCGGAAACTTCTCCTGCATAAGGGTGAGATCAAAAGGCTCTACGGAAAGTCCAGGGAAAAGGGGTTAGCGCTTATTCCCTTAAAGTTATACTTTAAGAATGGAAAGGTGAAGATGGAGATCGGGGTAGGGCGGGGCAAGAGGCTCTACGATAAGAGAGAAAGCCTGAAGGTCAAGGCTGACCGGCGGGAAATCGAGCGGGGTATGCGCGGAAAGGAATGATGATAAAAGTCATTGCGAGGAACAAAGTGACGCAGCAATCTCTTATTGCTTGACTAAAATCACATCCAGCCTTCTGGTTGTCCCCCTCTGGAGGGGGTTGGGGGGAGGTATAAAATCCCTCTAAATCTCCCTTTATAAAAGGGAGACTGAATGGTTCATTCATAGTTCCCAGTTTGCACGGGGACAAGCTTCGTGCCGACGTGGTGTCCCATAGGGCATGATGGTTTCCAGAGAAGCTTGTCACCGAAATTTCCAATCGGGGAGCGGAAATCAAGGCTTCATGTCCCCAATCTCCCCTGTTCAAGCCCTTCAAAATAGCTTGACTAAAACCCCATCCAGTCCTATATTACTAATATAGTTCTATATCCACTCCATTATGGGGGCGCAAAGGTTTCGACGGGGATATGGAAGCTGTAGTCGCATACCGAGGTTCCTACCAGGCCTCGTTAAACAGGTAGGAAACATATAAGCGCAACCAATTACGATTACGCTTTAGCCGCATAGACGGCTACGTCCTACTGATCCCGCCTGCCGGATCAGATCAGGGCGTAATAAAGGCAGGATAGCTGATCTCACTTTCCCGAAGTGGGAGGGGCGAAAACCCAAAGGGATAGCTCTTGATGAATCCTGCCTCCGGGAGTTTTCGAGGGTGAAATTAATACAGAGGATATGTATGTAGACACTGCAGTGGAATATTTTCGGACGCGGGTTCGATTCCCGCCGCCTCCACCAAGACCTAGTCTGACATAGTCCAAAGAAGTGCAAAAACCCGTTAGAAATAGCGGGTTTTTTCTTGTCATTTGTCCAAGGACGTGTTATAGTGGTTATCAAAATCGCATGATTATGGGTATACGCAGAACACATTGTATATACCCAAAAAAATCTCATATACCCAAAAAGGAGGCTGATTATGCCAAAACGTATCATGCCTTTGACAGACATGAAGGTCCTTAAAGTAAAGCCTCAAAAGAAACAAATCACATTATTTGACGGGAGAGGATTGTTTCTTCTTGTTACCCCACACGGCGGGAAATTATGGCGCTTTAAGTATCGCTATGAGGGAAAAGAAAAACTTCTTGCATTAGGAGCCTATCCAGAAATTTCACTTTCTGATGCACGGCAGAGAAGGGAGGAAGCCAGAACACAGATTGCTCATGGTATTGATCCCGGTGCCGTTCGCAAAGCGCAGAAGGAGGCAGAGACGACAGGAAAGGAAACCTTCGAAGTCATAGCCCGTGAATGGCATACTAAATTTTCTCCAACATGGACTCAAGGTCATTCTGATACCATCATGAGCCGCCTTAAAAGAGATCTTTTCCCCTGGATAGGAGCACGTCCAATCAATGCATTAAAGGCCCCTGAACTCCTGTCTGTTTTACGGCGTGTCGAAGCCAGAGGTGCTTTGGAAACTGCACACCGGATTAGAACCATTGCCGGCCAGGTCTTCCGCTACGCCGTCGCCACCGGAAGAGCTGAACGAGATCCATCAGCTGATCTCAAAGGGGCATTACCTCAGCCCAGAGAAAAACATCTTGCTGCTATAACCGACCCCAAAGAGGTTGCACCTTTGCTGAGGGCCCTGGATGGCTATTCAGGGCATTTTGTTGTAAAGTGCGCCTTGAGACTCGCGCCCCTTTTTTTCGTTCGCCCTGGGGAATTGAGAAATGCAGAGTGGGCAGAAATTGATATTGAGGAAGCTGTGTGGAACATACCAGCACATAAGATGAAGATGAAGCAGGCGCATCTTGTTCCTCTCTGTCGACAGGCTGCAGAAATATTGACCGAGCTCAAAGAATTTACAGGAAAGAGCCGCTATGTCTTTCCTTCGGACAGATCGTTTGCGCGGCCAATGAGCAATAACGCGATCAATGCCGCTCTTCGTCGTATGGGATTCGATAAGACCGCTATGACCGGTCATGGTTTCCGGGCAATGGCTAGGACTATTCTTGATGAAGTGCTTCAGGTAAGACCGGACTATATAGAGCATCAGCTTGCTCACGCCGTCAGAGATCCAAATGGCAGAGCTTACAACAGGACGGCGCACCTTGCCGAGAGGCGTAAGATGATGCAGATTTGGGCTGATTATCTTGATGGATTGAAAGCTGGCGCTACAGTAATTCCGTTCAAGACGGTGCATAGGTAGAGAAAAAAAGGGGATAGGCTACCGGAGCTGAAAACCGTCATGTCCCGCCGGCTGCCCCTTTCTTAAACACTCGGGACATTGCCCAGGGACAGGCAATGAAGAAAGCAAAAAAGAAGAAGCCCCTCACCTATGAAGATTTTTTTGAAAATCCTTGGTGCCCACTTTTTGGGGCACTTCCTGATATTCCAGATGACCACCAGTATCCAAATTCTGTTGCGTCTCGTTGCCTCGATATCATTTGCGAGGCGCGCGAGATATGGGATGCTCATGACTTTAACTGGCCGGATCCGATCTGCCCGGACAAGCAACTTGTAGAGGAGAAAACCGGGATGCCCGCAGAATTCATAGAATCTGTCCGCCTGATATCCTGGAGAGCAATCGAGATAGTATTCAATTGCCGATTCAACACTGCCATTTACAGCGATCAATATCGGCCCTGGCAAAGAAAAGATGGCGGTGAATCTTTCTTGTCCCTGGGAGCGTATAACATCTGGGCCTGGGTATTGGAAAGTGAAATGGAAATTACGGCCGGTGCGACAACCGAGCCCTTTATCAGCATCAGGAAATTTACGAATACGGATCCCCAGAGTCTGGAGACTATTCAATATGAGGAAGAGACTTTCCTTGAAGAAAAAGCATTTTCGCTTTTAGCCATAGACGTGGCGTGGTCAACTCTAGGAAGTGTTCTGTATTGGCATGAAGCCGAGGACAGTCCATATATTCTCAGGTGTCTACAAGATGCTCAGGATCTGATGACTAGGGCAAGGCAGGCATTGCGAAATGAAGATGCCAGAAAGCTGGTAGAAAATGAAGCAGCCCAATGGCATAAAGATGCTGAAAACAGACGGACCGGCAAATTAGGAGGCGACAAAAGTGGTAAACTCAAAAGAGAAGAGGCAAGGATAAAACACAAAGGATGGCAGGAAAAAGCAGATGTCATTTGGATAATGCATCCAAATTGGAACAAGTCGGATGTCGCCAGACGAATAGCAAAAGAAGATGATGAGAAGTGGGGTACAATAAGAAGAAGAATAAGTAAGCCTAAAAGTGTCATTAAAGGGGGGTATAATGACAAATAATTAATTATATCAATTACTTATGCCTTGACACTGTTTGATAATGATGTATTTTAGCCGTGACATGTTTACGGCTTTTTATTTTCGTGGTGTTTGTTAAGGAGGTGTCAAATGGCCGGGATAAGATTACTCACCGTTAAAGAAATGGCCAATGTCCTGAGGGTTAAACCTTCATGGCTGTATGCGAGGACACGGAAGGCTACAAATGCGATTATTCCTCACGTGAGAGTTGGAAAGTATATCCGATTTGATGCTGATTCAGTAATGGCAGCATTGAAAAATGGAGACCGTAACATTCTGCAGAGGCCAAAATAATGAACACGGATTTCACTTACCTTATCTGGAGGGTTTTATGAACGACATTCCTCAAGATAGATTACTAAGAATCAAACAGGTGCTAGAGATTATCCCGGTCTCACGCTCTACCTGGTGGGCGGGCGTGCGGGAAGGGCGTTTTCCGAAGCCCTTTAAGCTCTCTCCGCGAGTTACAGTCTGGCGCTCGGAAGACGTCCTCAAAATAGTTGCAAAACAAAAATAAGATTTTGTAAAGGATCTGTAATGGGAATCCCGATGCTTTTGTCACTCTTATCAGGAGGATTCTTCTGAACAATAAGAATCGTGATCGGGGAGTGGACATAGAACTATGAGAAAGACGAATCTTACTGACCATGAGGAAATACGCAGGCAGGTTCAAGAAAGAATTGACGCCGAAAAACCTGAGATTAATAAGAAAGAAGTGAAGCATAATCCAGAGCAAGAAGAGTCACGATATTTTCGAGGCGACGCTGGCTATCTCTGCCGGACAAAGCGGACAAAAGACGGCCCTGTAACGATCCGACTTGCAAATTTTGACGCCCTAATCACCGACGAAAACATTGTTGACGACGGCCAGGAAACAATGAACATCTATAGTATTGAAGGCCGGCTTCGGGATGGAAAACCACTTCCCAAGGTAGAAGTATCCGCGAATCAATTCGCCGGCATGACCTGGATTCATAAATGGGGCTCCGGCGCTATCGTCGAGCCTGGACAAACCACAAAGGATTACATCCGCCATCGCATTCATACCGCATCTCATACAGCGGGAATTGCAACGAAGACACATTTTGGACACACAGGATGGCGAAAGATAGATGGAAATACAGTGTATCTCCATGCAGATGGCGCAATCGGTAATGGTGGCGATATATCAATCCGACTTCCAAAAGAACTTTTGCGCTATTCTCTCCCCCTTTTTCCCCCAGAAAATGCGGTCAGCGAGAAAAAGGCCCTGGAAGCCAGCCTTTCTTTCCTCGACATCGGCGACCACGCCGTCATGATTCCCCTATTTTGCGGCATCTATCTTGCGCCGTTGACGACGCTGCTCGATCCGTTGCCAAATTTTTCCCTGTACCTCTACGGGCAGAGCGGCACATTCAAAAGCACACTTGCGGTCCTTGGCCTCGCGCACTTTGGCAAATTCAACGGCGTCGAATCCTTGTCGAATCTGGATGACTCGGTAGCAAACCTAGAAAAGCGCCTCTTTATTCTTAAAGACAGTTTGGCCGTTGTTGATGATTTTTATCCTTCGCCTCGGCGTATCGACAAAGAAGGCATGGCCAATCGAGTTGCGCGGATCATCCGTAACCAGGGAAACCGTACGGCGCGTGGCCGGATGACACCGACAATGGAAGAAAAACCGCGCCTCGAACCTAGGGGAATGCTTCTCATAACAGGCGAGGATCTACCCGGACACGAGTCTACACTTGCCCGGATCCACGTGATTGAAGTTACGGACCACACCGTAGATAAACACAAGTTAACGGAACTGCAGCGGTGTCGATCGTTTCTCTCGGTTGCCATGAGCTCATATATCTCTTGGGTGCGCGAAAATCTGCCGGATATCGTGAAATACTTCCCTGAGAGGTTTATTCAATTGCGGGACAAAGCATCTGTTGAAGGATTCCATCGGAGATTACCTGAGCAAATGGCATTCCTCCGATTTTCACTGGAAACCGCGGTTACATTTATGACCGAAAGAAAAGCCCTGACAGATTCACAAGCCTCGGCCCTGGTTCAAGAGGGATGGCAGGTCTTCAAAGGCATTGCCGATAAGCAGCAACAGCGCATCGCCGACGATGATCCAGTCAAGTTGCTCACGGACATACTGGTTGTTCTGGTTACGCAACACAAGGTTCGCATCAATCACGTTGATGAAGGTGAGGATCTGGGAGCGGGAAACATGATAGGATTCTATGATGCATCATGTCTTTACCTTTACTTCACGGCCGTCTGGCATGAACTAAACTTTTTCCTGCAACGCCAATCAGACTATTTTGCATTCTCAAAAAGTGCCTTCATTCAAACACTAAAAGATCGGAGGATCATACAGCCCTCACCGGCAGGTGAGAATACAACTGTCGTTAAAATCAAAGGTAAGCCGCATAGAGTCATTAAAATAATAGACACAAATATCTATAAGGCCGTAACTGGTGTAACTCCGTAACTATCAAATGAATAAAGCCAAGAAATTAAAAAAGAATGTCATGAAACTTGTCGGTTACACTTATTAATAAAATGGTTACGGCAGTTACACCAATCCTTTTGAGGTTACGGAATTGGTTACGGCACGGTTACACTATTGTAGAGGTATTTTGTCTATTCATTCGACAACCTAACGGCAGTTACGCCAGTTACTGCGTTTTGGGAGTATATACAACATATATTTCATTTTTGCGGAAACGAAATGACATTGAGAACCTGGTTAACTGAAGAGGAAAAAGTAGTCGTCGAGGAGGATTTGACGAGGATTCTTTGCCAGATCAGGGATCAGATCATAGAATTGGGAGCTGAGAAATGGGCTCACAATTCGGATACAAGGGCAGCGGAAATCGAGATCGAAAGGGTATGGAGAGACGTCTTGTCCGGTAAAGCAGACACCGGCAAATTTTTGGAAGTATGTGAAAAGTGGAAGACCGCAGGTATGCATCGACTATAAGGGAAATAATCCTTTCCGGCAAATTGACTTCCTATAAATGGATACAAATGAGGGGGTTATTTTGCCTGAGATAAATTGAACGATGATTAAACAATTGTCGAGAGGATGCATAGCTAACAAGGTAAACTAATTCCAAGAATATTGCTTTTCTCAAGGAGTTCATGACGTGAGAATATTTGTCGCAGAATTTTGCAATATTCCATTTTTCCATCCGTTTTTTTCCATGAAGTGCAGAGATCAGTCAAGGTCATTAGACCCCTGTCATTCAGAGGACCGGGAAGGACCCGCTTTTTAGAACACATGTGTGCGATTTTGTCGGACCAATTTTTGCGCTGATTGAAAACTGGAGAGGGGTACGGGGTAGAAAAAAACTAGTGAACATTTTAGATCTCCTCAAGCAGGACGGATTTCATCACAAACGCACCGCTGCAACAAATGGCGGTGAGTGGCACTCGGCTTGTGTTTGGTGTGGTGGTGAAGATCGATTGTGTATCTGGCCTAACTCCAAAGAAGGGAGGATGGGCGGACAATATTGGTGTCGACGATGTGGAAAACACGGCGACGCTGTACAGTATCTCAAAGAAACCAGGCATATGAGGCACGTTGATGCGTGTGCTTATTTGAACATAAAACCCTTCCAGAAAGAGTTAGAACTTCCTTCCCATATGCATTCATGGTCACCAAAGGAAGCAAAGCCACCGTGTGAATTGTGGAGAAAGAAGGCTGGGGCATTTCTCAGAGAGACAATAGAAGTCCTATGGTCTTCAAGCGGAAGAGAATCGCGACGCTGGTTACAAAAATGCAAAGGGCTTCAGGATATTACCGTTCGTGAAGCAAAGATAGGATTTAATGCTACGGAGACCTATAGGAAGCGTGAACTGTGGGGACTGGAGCAATCTATCAATGAAAAAAATGGTAAACCCCGTAAGATATGGTTGCCTGCCGGAATTGTAATTCCCTGCTTCCATGATGGGAACTTAGTCAGATTGAGAATCCGACGGCTCAATGAAGAACGAAGTGGTCGTTACATTATTGTTTCTGGTAGTAATATGAGAGCCATGGTTTTTAGTCCAGATAAGTCCGTCCAGTGCATTGTGGAGAGTGAGTTGGATGCCCTCCTTCTTCACCAGGAAGTCAGAAATCTGACGGGTATTGTAAGTATTGGATCCGCAAATGCAAGGCCAGACAAAGAAACAGATAAAATTCTAAGAAGATCGAGACTCATTCTGCTCAGTCTGGACTATGACGTAAAGAGTGGGAATCCTAAACCTGCCTTTAATTTCCAATTTTGGATGGCTCAATATGACAACGTGAAGCGGTGGCCGTGTCCTAAAGGTAAGGATCCGGGAGACGCTTTCCTTGATGGTGTAAACCTGCAGGTCTGGATAGAGAGCGCCCTGCAGTGAAAGATTATGCCTTCACGAGAGACCATATGATCATAATCATATCCACAAGGGATATTAATTTGTATAAGGGTAGCACTACAAAATCAGTATGTCACCATACTGACCCAGAATGGTATTTGTTTCACCTACTACACTTCAATCTCGGTCTTTAATAGAGTGTGAAGATTACGGGATGAAAGTGTGCACACTTTTTGCCTTGTCAGGGTATCTAAAATAATATATATGCCCACTCTGTTTAAAATGAAGAGGAAAGTCATCCCAATTTCAAGGTACCTAAAGTGCAAAAAAATACCGATACCATGCAAGATATAAAAAAGACAAAATCTCAGCTTCTCACAGAACTGACAGTTCTCCGTCATAAAGTCGTGGAACTTGAGAAATCTCAAATCGAGCAAGCGCTCCATGATGACACAATGAGAGCGAGTGAAGAATGGTACCGTCTGCTATTCGACAATGTCAGTGATGCTGTATTTGTCCACTGGGGGCCTGATGAGACCATGATACCAGGCAAATTTATCGAGGTGAACGATGTTGCCTGCCGGAGGCTTGGTTATACGAGGGAAGAGCTTTTGCAGATGAGCCCTTCTGATATTGATGCTCCTGAAACCATCAGCGGTATCCCGGCGATCATGGAGAGGTTATTAAAAGAAAAACGGGTTCTCTGGGAGGGGGTGCACATAAGCAAAGATGGACGGAGGATTCCCGTAGAGATACACAATTGCCTGTTTTATAGCAAAGGGAGATCAGTAATCCTATCCACAGTTAGAGATATCACAGAACGCCAGCTAGCGGAGGAAGCACTGCGGAGAGCACACAATGATTTAGAACAGCTAGTAGTGGAACGAACTTCTGAGCTCTTGCTGAGAAACGAACAGTTGAAAGAAGTGGTAGAAAAGTACAGACGGGCAGAGGAGTCTTTAAAGGCATCAGAAGAAAGGTATAGAAGCGTTGTTGATTACATAGGTATCGGCATATCCTTGATAAGCCCGGATATGGAGATATTAACCCTGAACAACCAGATGAAAAAATGGTTTCCCAATATCGATGTTTCAAAAAGGCCTATTTGTTATAAATCTTTTAATGATCCTCCGAGAGAGGAGATATGCTCCTATTGCCCCACGTACACGACACTGCAAGACGGACAGGTTCATGAATCCATTACAGAGACACCGGCAGGGAATGAGATTAGAAACTACAGGTTAATTTCGTCTCCCATTAAAGACATGGACGGCAAAATCATTGCGGCGATAGAGATGGTGGAAGACATCACCGAGAACAAAAGGGCACAAGAAGCGCTCAGAAACTCCGAAAACAAATATCGAACCATTTTCGAAACGACTGGCGCTGCAACAGCGATTGTCGAGGAAGATACAACAATATCTCTGATCAACAGTGAATTTGAGAAGCAGTCCGGTTATTCCAAAGGAGAGGTGGAGGGGAAAAAAAGCTGGACTGAATTTCTTGTTAAGGACGACCTTGTAAAGATGCAGGAGTATCATCGATTACGGAGGGTTGATCCAGAGGCGGTTCCGAGGAATTATGAATTTCAATTCGTCGACAGGAAAAGTCACATCCGAGATATCTTTATGACTGTTGCAATGATACCAGGGACGACGAAGAGTGTGGCTTCTCTCTCGGATATCACCGAGCGCAAACGGATGGAGGAAGAACTAAAAAAAGAGCGGGAAACTTTTTTCACCGTCCTTAAAAACTACCCCCATGGGGTTGCCCTGGTTGACAGAAATGGGGTTAACCAATATGTGAACCCTGAATTCACGAAGATTACTGGTTATACCATTGAAGATATTCCCACGGGGAGGGACTGGTTTCAGAAGGCGTATCCTGTTCCGGAATACAGAAAAAAGGTTATAGATGCATGGAAGGCAGATAGGGTGAAAACCGGTATTGGCTTAGATCGTCAGTTCTTCATCACATGCAAAGACGGAACTGTGAAGGATATCGAATTCAGAATAACTTTTTTGGAAAACTGGAGCATTACCGTACTCAACGATATCACCGACCGCAAGCGGGCAGAGGAAGCATTAAAGAAAAGAGAAAGGGAATTGGAAGTCAAATCCCGCAACCTTGAAGAAATCAATACTGCCATGAAGGTTTTATTGAAGCAGAGGGAA
>Ga0335070_10009492_pt1 | contig 11400 bp, 6 predicted proteins | sample Lox_Sample_13_FD_206722 | JGI IMG/M metagenome (GOLD analysis project Ga0335070, IMG submission 206722) | Soil microbial communities from Loxahatchee National Wildlife Refuge, Florida, United States - Lox_Sample_1.3 | ecosystem: Environmental > Terrestrial > Soil > Wetlands | place: USA: Florida... | reverse complement strand
CAAGCCTGAGCGGCAGCCCAAGCCCAGGGAACTTTCGTGCTTCGTTGCGCCGGGAGCTGCCAAGCCAGCCGACAGCAAGACGACTGATCTGACTCCCGCGGTCGCGGCAGTCCGTCCTTTCACTCCACATTTCTGGATCGCTCGAATCGACCCCGTTCGCGAACGACTCCAGGTTCTCAGTGGATTACACCGGCCGGCCTATTTCGCGCAGGGGCCGCCCTGACGCCCCATCTCATCGGCCCGGATTTCAACGGTAGATCTGTTGTGCGCTCGGGGGGTGACTTGTGACTCTCTCGATCAGGGCGCATCTTGACGTGAACCCCGCCGGTTCGTCGCGACGGGAAACCAATTCGTGAATGCCAGGTCCGGTGCGTTTCGACCGGCCAAAGAGGACAGGATAGTTTATGAGCGAACGTGACATGTGGTGGAAAATCGTGATCGTCGGCGCCCTGGTGGCGCTGGCGTTCGTCAGCGTCTATCCGATCGATCAGAAGATCAAGTTCGGCATCGACCTCTACGGCGGCTACAGCCTGCTTTATGAGATCGACGACACGGGACTCTCCGGCGGCGAGAAAGCCAATCTGTCGGAGCGCGTGATGAAGGTGCTGCGCGAACGTGTCGACCCAAAGGGCGTTTACAACCTGGTCTGGCGCCCCGTCGGTCACAACCGACTTGAAATCCAGATGCCGCGCCCCAGCGAAGTAGTGCAGAAGGCGAGGACTGACTACGAGAAGTACCAGGAGCAGATCCGGAAGACGGTGCTGCGGCAGTCCACCGTGCTTCGGGCCTTGTCCCAACCGCTGCCGGAGAGACCGGCGGCGATCGACGGCCTGACCGAGGGCATCCCGGAGAGGAAGCCTCTGCTGGAGGCAGCGGCCACGGCCTACGACGCATACACGCAGGTGAAGGCCGAGCACGATGCGGTGGTCAAGAAGGCCAGCGAGGAGAACATCACCCGCAACGAGGTCCTCGAGGCGGTCAAACTGCCCGGCGTGGAGAGGCCCGCGGCTTTCGAGAAGCTGCTCCGCGGCACGGCCCAGCGCAGTCAACTGCTGGCGGATGCAGCCAAGGCGTGGGACGAGCTTCAGGCTGCGCAGGCGGCGGCGGCGGGCGCCACCCCGCAGGGGGCGGACGAGAAGGGGACCGCCGTTGCGGCAAAGCAGCAGGCATTCGATGCCGCCGTGCAGAAGGTTCTGGATACCAACGTCGACCCGGACAAGCTTGCCTCCGGTCCGACGATCGACAAGGTCGTGGACCTGGAAGACCAACTGAACCAGGCGGTGGCCAAGGTATTGGCGACGAATGTGGATGTTGGTCCATTGCAGGTAGCGCTGGACGCCGCGCCCGGCAGCCAGGTTCGAATGGACCAGATCAGCAAGCTGGAGACGCAGTTTCCCGGGCTGAAGCCGACGATCGAGGGCCTGGTGGCCGCCAACGATGATCTGAAGAAGCGCCGCCACGGTGAAGGCCGGCTTGAAGATCCGGCTGATCTGCAGCGGCTTCTGAGAGGGGCCGGCGTGCTGGAGTTCCGGATTCTCGCCGATCCCACGGAGATGCGGAGCGACCCCAACAAACTGGCCATGTACGTGGACGGCCTGAAGAGTCACGGCCCGCGTCGGATGCCCGGCGAGGAAAACTACCAGTGGTTCGAGATTGAAAACCCGACCGATTTCTTCCATGGAGTGTTCCAGTCACAGGAGGATCTCAACCTCCACTTTGAGGGCAAGAAGAACAATCTCGGGGTGGTCGCGGAGCGTTATGGCGACAAGTACTACGTCCTGGCGCACATCGGCGACAGCTATACGCTTACGCACTCGCCGGGGGCGGGGGAATGGACGCTGGTCGGGTCGTTCCCCGAGGTGGACCACCGGACGGGGCGTCCGGCGATCGGGTTCCGGCTCGACGAGCGGGGAGGCTCGAAGTTCGCGGAGTTGACGCGACTCAACAAAGAGAAGCAACTGGCCATCTTCATCGACGATCTGGCTATCTCCTCCGCGACGATCCAGAGCCAGATCCGCACCAGCGGCATCATCACCGGCACGTTCACGCGAGAGTACGTCAACGACATGGTCAAGAAGCTCAACGCGGGCAGCCTGCCGAAGAAGCTGAAGGATCCGCCCATCAGCATTCGCTCCATCGGGCCGAGCCTGGGCGAAGCCAACCGCAAGGCCGGCCTCACCGCAGCGACGTACGGCGCCATCGCCGTGACCGTTTTCATGATCATTTACTACTTCTATGCCGGCGCCATCGCCGTTATCGCCATGTTCATGAACGTGCTGTTCATCGGCGCCATGATGTCGGTGCTGGGAGCGACCCTTACCTTGCCCGGCGTGGCCGGCTTGGCGCTGGCCGTCGGTATGGCGGTCGACGCCAACGTTCTGATCAACGAACGTATCCGCGAGGAATTGAATAAGGGCAGCGCCATGCGGATGGCGGTGAAGCTCGGCTACGAGCGGGCTTTCAGCGCCATCCTGGACTCGAACCTGACCACGGTGCTGACCAGCGTCATCCTCTATTTCCTCGGCAGCGAGGAGGTCAAGGGCTTCGGCTTGACACTGGGCGTCGGCGTGGCGATCAACATCTTCACGGCCTACTTCGTGACGCGGTTGTTCTTCGATCTGATGTGCATGTTCCCGGTGCCGAAGGAGATCTTCCGTTATCCGATCTACACGGCAATCGGCGTGGCTGCGTTCGGGGCCGTGGTCTACGGTGGAGGGTATTTCTGGACCGAGCCGGCGATGCGGGATCAGTCCGTGTTGATGTTCTTCGGGCAGGCCATCATCTGGGCCGGCGCAGGCATCGTTGGCTTGCTCTTCCTGATGTGGCTGTCCCGCCAGGTGCACGCCGCTTTCCAGAAAGGCGGCGTACCGCGAATACCCATGCTGCGCCTGATCGGCGTGCCGACATGGGACTGGATCAAACCGCGATACGTGTTCTTCGGCTTTTCGGGGATCCTGACGGTCGGAGCGCTTCTGCTCTTCTACCACGTGCCCAAGGCCGACATCTACGATATCGAGTTCCTCGGCGGAACCGCCGCCCAGATTGACTTGAAGAAGCCGGGTTCGCTGGATCAAAAGGCGATCACCGAACGTCTGGGTGTCGCGGACCGCACGCTTCGCAAGTACAGTCAGGCCTTGCTGGATTCGGCGACGTTGACCGGCTCGAACGGCGTGTTCACGTTGACGGCTCCGGGCGTGCCTGCGGTCCGGCTCGAACCGGTCATCAAATCCGTGCTGGACAAGAAGCTCAGCCAGATTGATCCCGTGACTTATGCGGATCCGGCGTCGGACGTGGTGACGATTCGCACGAAGGCGGAGGCGAATCTGGATCAAGCGGCCCTGAAGAAGACGCTGGCTGATTTCGGACAGCGGTTCCTGCAGGCCGCCGAGGCCATCGGCGGCGCCCAGGTTCAGGCCGTGCAGGCGGTGGGTGCCGGCGCCGAGGCCGGCAAGTCCTTTGAAATCGTGACGCGCGAGACCAACAAGGAAATCGTGGTCGGGGCCATCATGGAAACCATGGCGAACGACATCAACGTTCAGCCGGCGCTGACCTTCAAGCTGTTGGAGAACACTCGTGCCGGCAACGTGCCGTATTTCCCGATCGCCAGCACAAACCCCAAGGATCTGGGCTTCCAGATGACCGATGAGGAGGCCAAAGCGATTGATCTCCAAGGCTGGAAGGGCGGCGTGGCCATCGTGCTGGATGACCTCGAACCGGCGCAGAGCATTGAGGTCCTTCGCGAACGGCTCCGGGCCATGCGACTGCAGCCCGGCTTCGAGAAGTACGGCTGGCGGGAAGCGGCCGTTTTCGGGCTCATACCCAAGGCCGCAGGGGCCAACCTGTACAAGCGAGTGCTGGTGGCGGTTGCCGACGAAAACTATCCCATGGAGGATGAAAAGGGCGGCCTGTCGGGGGCATGGGTGAGCGAGCTGGCCCAGCCGGAAGTGAAGCTGCTGACCGAGGCCTTGAACCGCCAGACGTCACTGAGCCAGATCACCCAGTTCGACAAGCAGGTTTCGCAGGATGCCCAGTTGAATGCCTACATGGCCCTGGTGCTGAGCTGGTTGATGATCATCATTTACCTCTGGTTCCGGTTCGGCAAGGCCCGCTGGGGCATAGCGGCGGTCATCGCGCTGATCCACGACCTGATCATCACGACCGGTTGCGTCATTGCCACGCACTATATCGCGGATACAGCGATCGGCCGGGCATTGATGATCGAGAAGTTCCGCATTGACCTGGGAATGCTGGCGGCCCTGTTGACCATCGTCGGTTACTCGGTGAACGACACCATCATTGTGTTCGACCGCATCCGCGAGAACCGCGGCCGCGGCACCGAGGTGACCCCGGAGATGATCAGCCATTCGGTCAACCAGACGCTGTCAAGGACGATCCTGACCGTCTTAACCGTGCAGATGACCGTGGTCATCATGTACATCTTCGGCGGTCAGGGTATTCACAGTTTCAACTACGTGATGCTCATCGGGTTGTCGTTCGGAACGTACAGTTCGGTGGCTATTGCCAGCCAGTTCCTGCTGAAACACAAACAGCTTGCAACTGTGTGGGCTGCGCGTTAAACCGTTCGCCACCGGGCGCCTGTCCCGGGATGACCGCGGCGTGGGGCTGATGGCCGGCCATAAGCGCCGAACGCTCCGGCGGTTCCTCCCGGGACAGGTCCCGGCTAACTCATGGAGGATGCCATGGGCACCGAGACCAGGATTGGGATTGTCACCGGCTTGCTGATCGTCGTTGTCGCCAGCGTCTATTTCTTTTACGGAAGCAACTCGGAAAAAGACGACTTCCTTGTGGCCACCGGCTCGAAGGTGGGGGAGTCAGGAAAAACCGGTCAGCCGCTCAAGATTCCGATTGGTGATGACAAAAACAAGGCTGCTGGGCCATCGGCTGTGAGCAAGGCTCCCGCCAAGGCGCCCGCGGTCCCGGGTAAATCCGTGAATCCGACGGACAAAGGTCCGGCGATTGCCGGCAGGCCGGCCCCCGGTGTCGGGCAGCCGTCGGCGTTGCCGGTCGGCCCGCGCCCGGCTTCGCCTCCGGCGGGGCCGCCGAACACCGGTTCAGCAACCGTGGCGAATCGCGTGCCGGCTGGCCCGGTCATCGGTCCGCCAGCAATCGGCGGTGATCGTCGGCGACCGGAAACCAGCGGGACTTCGGTCGCCCTGGCAGAGCCGCGGGGATCAGAGCGCGGCACTGCCATTCCAGCGGCGGGCAAGCCGGCGGCTGCTCCTGAGAAGGCGGCCGAGTCGTCGGATGCCGGGCCGTCCAGGACAACGGCACTCCGCACCGGCGCTGCCAAGGAATTGCTGGACGCCACGCGCGAGAATATTGAAAAGGCAGTCCAGCTCGCCACCACATCGACGTCCACTGGAGGTGCATCCGCCGATGGTGCCCGTCGCACCGCCGCCGGATCGAGCGGTTCGCCGTCGGATGAATCTCAGCCGTCCCGACCGGAATCGCGGATCTCGTCAACTGAGCGCAAGGAAGCCGAGGATTCCAAGGAGACGAAGGCCGCCACGCCCGCCACTGAGTCGCGAGTCGCCGCAGCGCCTTCGGCCAACACTCCGTCAGGCTGGCCCAAGCAGCACAAGATCGCCTCCGGTGAGACGATCGCCACGCTTGCCCAGCACTACTATGGGGACAGCTCTGGGGTGTCCGAGATCCTGGCGGCCAATCCGCAGGTCAACCCGCGCCGGCTCAAGGTCGGCGATACAATCGTGATTCCCGCTCCCAAGGGGAAGGCCTCCGCGGCCGCGAAGTCGGAATCCAAGCAGCCCGAGACAGGCGAGAAGGCGAAGAACGCGAGGCCAGCCGAAGTCGCCAAGACGGGTTCGGCCGTGAAGCTGACTGCAGCGTCTTCTTCCAAGACTTATCAGGTGCGTGAGGGAGATACGCTCTTCTCGATTGCCAAGGCTGTCTGCGGCAACGGCGCCCGCTGGTCGGAGATTTACGAGCTCAACAAAACCACCCTGAAGAACGATCCTCAGCACCTGAAGCCCGGCATGGTCCTCAAGCTGCCAGAGTCATGAGTCGTACCGCCTATTACTGGGATCCTCTGAGCCTCGAGCACGATACGGGCTTGCACGTCGAGTGCATCGGTCGGGCGGAGAAACTGCGGCCCGACGCCCTGCGTCCGCTGGTGCCCAATCTAGACGCCAGGCCGGTTGTTTCGCATGACGCTCCCGCCTGGGTATGTCGCGTTCACGATCCGGAATACCATGACTGGGTCAAGACCTCCTGCGAGAGCGGACGCACTTTGCTGGATCACGGCGACACGGTCGTCAGCAGGCGCAGCTATGAAGCGGCCCTGGCGTCGGTGAATGCGGTGCTGACCGCCGCCGACGCGATTGTCAACGGGGAGGCCGACAACGCTTTCTCCGCCATGCGACCGCCGGGGCACCACGCCATGCCTGCTCGAGCCATGGGCTTCTGCATCTTCAACAACATCGCGATCGTGACGCGGTACCTGGAGGAGCGCTACCGGATCGCCCGCGTGGCGATCGTGGATTGGGATGTTCATCACGGCAACGGCACGCAGCATATCTTCTGGCGGGACCCCGACGTGCTTTATGCCTCGCTGCATCAGTTCCCCCTGTGGCCTGGGTCAGGCCTGGCCAGCGAGCAGGGCGACGGCCCGGGACTCGGCGTGACCGTGAACGTGCCGATCGCTCCCGGCACGTCGGAAGAGGAGTATCTGTCTCTGTTCGAAACCAAGGTGGTGAAGGCCCTGAGGCACTTCGGCCCGGACTTCCTGCTCATCTCCGCCGGGTTCGATTGCCACGAGGCGGATCCCCTGGCCAGCCTGAAGCTGACGGAGGCCGGATTTGTGCAGATGACGCGGTGGATGAAAGAGATTGCCGCCGAGTACTGCGCCGGCAGGCTGATCAGTTGCCTCGAAGGCGGTTACAACCTGGACGTCTTGCAGCGTTGTGCGGCAGCGCACGTGACGGCGCTGATGGAGTAGTCGGAAAGGGGCCTGACGGCGCCCCGCCGTTGGGCAGTCGGGCCGGGCACCGCCTCATGTCCTCCAGCGCCGAAGTTATGGTCCAAGCAAATCGTTGACGAAGGCGGTGACGTCCTGCTGGAGTGTGCCGCCGAAGTCGGCGCAGGCCTGGTTCTCGCCGGTAAACGGCGCTGCCCCGAGCTTGGCCCGCACGAAACCGTCGATGTCACGGCCATTCAACACGCCGTCCTGATTCATGTCGCCGAGCAGAGAGCATGCGACTCCGCCGGTCGTGGCCTGATCGATATAACCTGAGGCGGGATACCAGGGCGTCTCGACGCCGTAGTAGTTCCTGGCCTTGACCCGGAATCGGTACGCCGTGCCGGGCGAGAGACCGACGGCCGCGGCGGTCTGCGACAGCGACAGTTGGGTCCAGGTGTTCGTCTGGCTGCCGCCGACCGGTGTGCCGTCAACGGCGGTTACCTCGAAATAGAGCCCGGAGAGATTCTGATTCAATCGGGTGAAGGTTCCCGGGGCGGTCACCTGCACGGAGGCGTCGGTGACGGTGTCAAAGGTCAAGGCGGTCGGCGTTTGGATGAACGTGGCCAGCGACACCGTGGCGGTATAAGGCGTCTCGTTCTGGATCGGTGTGGCGTGGTCGCGAGCCTTCACCTTGTAGGAGTAACTGCGGTTCACCTGCAGCGGCGTGTCGGTGTAGGTGGGGCTGCTCTGCCATCCGCTGCTATGGCTTCCTGCGCCGGTGGCGTAGAAGTAATAGTCGACGCCGGACGGATCATCCGCGTGCGCGCTCATGCTGATGGCGGTCGTGCTGATCGTCGTCGGCTGCTGCACCCAATGCAGGTCGGCGGGCGGCTGCTGGTCGGTTGTGGTGGTGATGGAGACGTCGTCGACGAAATAGTCGTCGGCCCCTGTCTCCGTGGATGCGACCCGCAACTGCACGCGGAGCCGGCTGTGAAAGGCCGAGGGCCAGTCGTTCCTCAGCAGCGTGATGGATGCGGGGCTGAAGGAAGTCATCGCCGGACCGCTGCCGGGATACCGGGTGATCTCCACCCAGTTCTCGTTGGCGTCGCAGTACTCCACGATGAGGTCATCACCAGCTTCAGGCTGATCACCGCCGCCGGTGCGCTCCCATTGAAATGCCAGGACGATGTCGGCGAAGTTGGTCGTGTCCATCACTGAGGTGCGGATGCTGTCGCCGCCGTCCGGGGAGCCGTTCAAGTTCAGCGAGTATGGCGGGCTGGGTGGGTTGAGGCCCAAGTCACTGACTTCCGCGCCGGTGACACCGCTCCACTTGCCGCGGTCGATCGATGTCGAAGGGAAGGCATCGGAGAAAGGCAGCGTGGTGCTGCCCGCTTCGGCGACATAGTCGAGGTAGCAGGAAGCGTAGCCGATCCTGGAACAGCCGTATTCGATGCGCATGTAGCCGTCTTCTCCCCAGTTGCCCCAGGAGTTGCGGATTATCCATATGCCGTTGGTGCCCTGGGAGTCGTCCCATCCGACGATGACAACGACATGGTTGATGTCCTCGTCGGTGCAGGCGTTGAAAACGCCGCCGCCGTACGACTGAAAAGCGGAGTTCACCGTGACGCACGCCGACACCGGCCCGTGGTTGTAGACGGCCTGCTTGATCTGATCGACCGTGGGGATTCCCCAATCCGGGCCGATGAAATACCAGGGGGGAATGCAATACGGATGGGGATAGGGACAGCCGCAGGCCATATCCCAGGCCACATACGGGAAGGCCGATTCCATGACCACCCCGTTGCCCCCGCAAGGGTCCTGCTGTCCGTCACAGCGGAGGTATTCGTAAGCGGCTGAATGCCACCCCCCGGAACAAGTGCCCGAGCTGGTGCAGCTCACCAGCCACTGCTCGGAAAGATCCAGGTTGAGGCCGTGGGCGATGAGGTAGTAACACTCGACGGAGCCGATGGCCGCGAATGCCCAGCAGCTCCCGCACGAGAACTGGTTCCTGATCGGACCGCAGCCGCCCAGGGAACACCAGTTGAAGGAGGAGGGGAGGTCTCGCTGCGGCATGGAGTCGTCCCAACGACCCTGGCTTCGCCAGTCCCGGGGCTCGACGGCGCCGCAGATGCTCTTGAGGGGGTAGATCGTTGCATCATTCTCGCCAACCGTAAACGTCCAACCCTCGGCTCGGCCGCGCTCGCGGAGGGACTCGATGTCCTCCCGACTGAGTTGGGCCTGGACAGGCATGCTCAGGCCGGCCAGCAGCAGAGCGGCAGCCATGAAAAGACGGCCGCGGCCGGATCCGGCCGAAGCGGGGCTTGTCGTTGCTGTCGAGGTAAATGTACGAACCCGCCCCCCACGTCCTTCAGATCGTGCGAACATGCGATTGTCTCCCACTGTCACCCGGCGGTACTCCGACCGCAAACGGCTTGCGGACCGGCCTGCAGTCATGAGGCCTGGGCCGGCCCCGTCCCCAGTCACCACCCCAATAATCTTTCCATTATAACGAGAAGTGATTTCAAGCCCAAGGCCAGCCGGCGGAAACGTTGGTTTTCTGTGGCCGATGTGGCCTGGGAGGGACCCGTGACCCCTGTTGTACGCCACGCGCGGGGCGGGGCGCCCCCCCACGCTGGACACGCACGCAAGCAATGGCAGGGGGAGTTGACGCCAGGCGGTGGCACTCGGCTATGCGCAGCCAACGGCGAATTAGCGAAGCCGTTCCATTCGGCCGGGAGGGGGTACGCCCGGAGCAGCGAGAAACGAGCACGGTATCCGTGGCTTTGCATATCCACGTCCGTGCCGCTTGATCGTGCGGGTGCAACCGGAGTTGGGCGCTGATTGTATATGACGACGGCAAATCATGATCCGCGCTTGCAGATGGGGCTTAACAGTAAGTTGCGTGCTGCTCCTGATTCTGAGTGTAGGCAGCGCGTGGTATTGGTGTTTCACATGGTGGGGGATAGCTCATGGCCACCTCTTGGTCTTATTGGCCGACGGGCTCGTGATCCTGTTTTGGTCTCCATGGCCTGTTCCACTGGATGTGCCGCATTTTGAGCTCACAAGAGCAGCGCTCGACTCCCCCAACGAGTCCGGCGGCGGTACGGCGATACCCATCCTCTTGTTGGTCCTCATCCTACTTGTCCCGACCGTGCTCCTTTGGAGACGCAGCATGCGCCCGCCACCAGAGGGATTCTGCCGACGCTGCAATTATGATCTGACACGCAACACGTCGGGCCGATGTCCAGAGTGCGGCGAGGCGATCGCGCCACGGGGGAACGCGGAGGCGCCATTTCAGTTGGACCGTTAAGCGTCGCGGGCGGGTGGAGGTTGACACTGGAGAGGGCTGAGTGGCGACGACCGCGAAGGATTGTTCGCCGTCCTTGCCCGCTTGTCAGGCGCTGTAGCGGCGTCGGTGCTTTACGGCGGGCTTGCCTTGAACCGCATGCCGGTGATGGTCCCCTCGAAGACAATATTCCCGTTGAGCAGTGCCTGGGTGTCGCAGATGAATCTGCGGCTGCGATGCTCGACGCCGCGGGCCAGGAAAATCAGCCTGGCGGGAGGAACCACCGAATCGCGGAATTTGACCTTGTCGATGGCCCCAAAGGCCATGAAGCTGTTCTCCTGGGGAAAGAGCAAGCCCAGGCAGAAGGCCGAAAGTTGGGCGGCGGATTCCAGCATCAGGATTCCAGGGAAGAGGGGGTTGCCGGGCATGTGCCCGCGGCACCACCATTCGTCCGGGCGGATATCGCGGTAGGCGGCCGCGGTGATGTTCTCGCGGTCGACGTGAATGATCGCGTCGAGCTGGGCGAATTCGAATTTCTGGGGCAAGGCCTGATAGATCTGCTCTCGCGAATACAACACGCGAGAGCAATCCAGTGTCGCAGTGTCCAGGAGGGGAACAGGGGGCATCAACGAATCCTAATCAGCGAGGCGGCACAGGGATTCCCCTCCGCGGCGGGGTCCCGAACACCACCGAGATCATGGCACCGAACCGTCCCAGAGGATCAACACGGCAGGCCGGTGACCACAGTCACAAGCCGTGCAGACAGTCGGCTCAGGATGTAGAGCGTGCGGACTACGCGCTGGTTCCAGACTCAGCGGATCGCACTTCAAGGATTTTCTTGCGGACGTCCTGGGCCGCGTTCTTGATCTCCTGCATTGATTTGCGAACTCGCGTGCCGGCGGCTTTGTTGCCGCCCTCAGCCTTGGCGACGTCCTCTGCAGCGGCCTCCACGAGTTGCTTGAGGCGCTCGTATTCCTGCATCACCGTTTCTCCTGTCCTGCAACCAAAGGGTGCGTGTGCTCGAATTCCATGCTCCAACGCCACCCCCAACGGCTTTGGGCGGGAGTCTAACAGACAGGCTATGCGATATCAAACCGCCGATCACCGATTCTTGGCCGTTTTAGGGATCAGGAATCGGGTATCGGAATGACCCGCGGGGCCCCTTGCAATGGCGACG
>Ga0335070_10009491_pt1 | contig 11401 bp, 9 predicted proteins | sample Lox_Sample_13_FD_206722 | JGI IMG/M metagenome (GOLD analysis project Ga0335070, IMG submission 206722) | Soil microbial communities from Loxahatchee National Wildlife Refuge, Florida, United States - Lox_Sample_1.3 | ecosystem: Environmental > Terrestrial > Soil > Wetlands | place: USA: Florida... | reverse complement strand
TTGACGAAGACCTCCTGGACGGTCTCCTCGGTGTCCGCGCGATTGCGTAAGCGGCGCGCCACGAAGTGATAGACGCGCGCGAAGTAGCGCTCGTACAGCTCGCTGAACGCGCCCTGGTTGCCGAGCCGAACTCGCTCGACCAGGACCTCGTCCGCTTCCGGGCAGGCAACTCCCAGCTCGGGGCTTGCCAGCGTCGTTGCAACCATGCCTTCCCCCTTCCCGGGTCCGCCTTCCGGTGCGCGAGCGCACCCCTCCGCAGCTTCCAGCCCCCCGCCCAGGTAGTGGCGGTTCACGCCCATCAGGTGTCAAAAAACGTCACCATGGACGAGAGTCGTCACTTCCGGGCCCCTCGGGGCGACGGGCGGGCCAAGAATGCGTGGAGAAGCGGGGTCGATCAGGGTCAGGTGCGGCTGCTCTCGCCCGGCCGCGGCTCGAAGTCCTGCTCCGAGAGGCCGCTGCGGAAGGTCGATGCGAGGCGGGGCGGCGCGGCCGGCGGCTCACCGGGGATCGGCCGGGGCGGCGCCTCGACCGCCTCGAGCGCCAGCTCGGTCCCGCGGCGGCCCGCGCGCCAGGCGTAGCGGACCATGCGGATGCCGTCCGGATCCGCCTCGCGGACGGCGATCCGGACCGCGCGCGGGAAGTCCGACGCGACGAGGAGCAGGAGCGGGCGCGCCTCCGGGCGCAGCACCAGGCCCGGTGCGATCTGCTGCCAGTCGGGCAGGCGCGCCTGCACCCAGGCGCGCTGGCCGAGACCTCGTGCGAGCAGCGCTCCATCGCCCGCCTCGGGCGCGAGGAGGCCCACGACCGCCCGTCCGTCGGGGAGGGCGGCCACCCAGTCGATCGGCTCGTCCTCCTCTCCGAGGACGCCCTCCGCGAGGAGCTGAAGCGACACGCCGAGCTGGCCGAGGCGCGACCGCAGCTCCCGCCGCAGCGCCGATCGCTCGGGCGTCGGCTCAGACAAGGGTCGCGCCGCGCTCCGCGACCGGACGGCCGGTGCCGCGCTCGGCGCCGACGGCCGGCTCGGGGCCGCCGCGCTCGCTGGCGTCGGCGAGGCAGAGGGAGGCGACGTCGGCGAGCGCCCGGGCCGCCGGCGAGGTGGGATGGACGAGCGCGATCGGGCGGCGCGTCACGATCGAGCGCGAGAGCTCGACGTCGTCGATCAGTACGCCGTAGCTCGCGAGCGGCCGCGCGAGCTCGCGCTCGACCCGCGCCGCGAGCTTCTCGAAGCTCGCCCGCGCCTCGGCGAGCGATCGCACGCCGAAGATCACGGCGCCGAGCCGCGCGCGAGGGTCCTGCGCCGCGACCGCCTCGAGCACGCCCCAGGTCTCGTCGGCCTCGCTCTCGTCGGGCCGGACCAGCGCGACGACCCAGCGAAGCAGCGCGCCCGCGTCGGCACCCTTGGCGAGCCACGGCGCCGGGACGGCCGCGAGCACCAGCGGCGGTGCGTCCAGGGACGCGGGCTGCAGCGAGGCGGCCTCGGCCGCTCGCGCGAGCGCCGACGGTTCGTCGCCGAACACCTCGATCACGTCGACGCCGAGAGGCTGGCGTCGGTCGCCCGGCCAGGGCGCGTTCGGGCCGGCGGCCGGCGTCACCAGCGCGGCCCGCGCTCCCTGCCGCGCCGCCTCGACCGCGAGGTTCCACAGCAGCGCCGCGCGCACCACGTCGCGACCGAGCAACGGGACCGAGAGCGCGGGCGCGGATTCGTCGATGCCGCCGCCCGCGCCGAGCTCGGGGATGAAGTAGTGCAGCACGTCTCCCAGCTCTCGCGGCACCCGCCTCGACCTCATCGCACCACGAGGAGCGAGTTCGGCGGTCCCACCTGCGTCGCCACCTGCTCCGGGTTTCGCGGATCCGCACGCCACTCGCCATCGACCACGTAGCGGTACTCGTAGGTGCCCGGTGCCAGGTGGAGCACCTTCCGCCACACCCGGGTGCTGCCCTCGCTCGCGGTCGTCGACTCGACCCCGCGGTCGGGCACCCAACCGTTGAAGTCGCCCGCGATCCGGACGTCCTCGGCGCGGGGGTCCCGGTACTCGACCACGACCTCGCGCAGCCCGGCGGCGGACGAGACCCCGAGCTCCGCGCGCCCCGCATCTCCCGCCGCGATCTCGGCCGCGAGCGCGGCGTAGTCGACGGCGCCGTTCGAGCGGCTGGCGGTGCTCCCGATCGGAAGCCCGCGGCGCGCCGCCTCGCGCAGCCGGACGCAGCCGCGGATCACGGTGTCGAAGCACAGGTCACCGAAGCGGCTGCGGATCTCGGCCAGCGTCTCGCGCGCGAAGCGCGTGCGCCCGTCGTAGAGCGTCGCCAGGACGCGCACCGAGGGCGTTCGGCCGACCCGCTCGCCCAGCAGCGCGATCGTCTCCATCACCTTGCTCACGCCGTGGAGGGCGAAGTGGCTGGTCTCGAGCGGGATGATCGCCTCCCCGGCGGCGCGCAGCGCGTTGAAGGTGAGCAGCCCGACGTTCGGCGGGCAGTCGATCAGCACGAAGTCGTAGTCTCCGTCGAGCGAGTCGAGCGCTCGCGACAGCCGCTCGGTGCGCGCCTCGGCCCGCTCCTGCGCCAGCTTCTGCTCCAGCGCCGAGAGCACGATGCCCGACGGCGCGACGTGGAGCCCCTCGGCCACGGGCACGATCACCTCCGCGAGCCGCTCGGCGCCGTCGTCCTCCGCGAGCACCTCGTACAGGTTCTCGTCGAGCTGCTCGGGATCGATGCCCAGGCCCAGGGTGGCGTGTGCCTGCGGATCGAGGTCGACCACCAGAACGCGGGCGCCATCGTTGGCGAGGCTGCCCGCCAGGTTCACGGCCGTGGTCGTCTTCCCGCAACCCCCCTTCTGGTTGACGATCGCGATGACCCGCGTGCTCATGTCGCCCCCCTTCCGGAGCCTCGGGACCGTGGCTCTGGACCTCCGTTCGATCAGTCGATGCGCGCATGCCCTCCGCCGTGCGCCGCGACCTCGCGTTTCGCACGGACCCGCTCGAAGTGGGGGCGCCGCGCCGGAACGGTCCGACGCAGCGAGGCGATGCTGGGGAGCCGGCGTCGTGAGGTGCCGGGAATTCGAGCGACCGACGCGATCCGGAGTCGGCCTTCGTTTCGGAAGCCGCTCCGTGCCGGCAGCCCCAGGACGGGATGGCGCACACGTGCGCAACTGGCGGACAGAAACACCCCCCAATACACGTCCGCAGCCAGCACGATAGGAGCGAGCGCGAATGGAAGTCAATCGAAAAAGTCAGATGGATGTTCGATTTCGCGGGCCTCCTCGCGGTCCGGGGGCGCTGAGGTAGCTTGAAACCATGAGCTCGCAGACGAGGCGCAGCGACTCGACGCCGGGGAGCGGACGGGACCGCCTCTACATCGAGCACGGCACCATCCGCCGGCCGTTCATGCGCGGCATCCTGGTGCACTCGCTGATGGCGCGCGGGCTCGCCTTCGAGGACGCCTTCGCCACCGCCAACGAGGTGCGCGAGCGGCTCCGCCCGCGCCGCCTGGTTCCGCTCGCCGAGCTCGGCGAGACGCTGAGCCAGATCCTGAGCGAGCGGCACCTTCTCGAGGACGCCAAGGCGGCGCCGGTCGGCCCGAGCATCCGGGTGGTCGGCCCCACGGGGTCAGCCCCGTTCTCCAAGGGCTTTCTCTCGCAGTCGCTGCTCGCCGCGGCGATCGAGCCGAACGACGCCTTCGACGTCGCGCGCGAGATCGAGGGGACGCTCGTGCTGCGCGGGCTCCGCGAGATCGACCGCCGCGAGCTGCGTCGCCTCGCCTACCAGACGCTCGAGCGCCGCTTCGGCGCGCGCACCGCCGAGCGCTACCTGGTCTGGCGACGCTACCAGCAGCCCGACCGCCCCGTGATCCTCCTGCTCGGCGGCGCGACCGGCTCGGGGAAGACCTCCCTCGCACTCGAGGTGGCGCGCCGCCTCGGCATCCACCACGTGCTCTCGACCGACGCGATCCGCCAGATCATGCGCATCATGCTCTCGCCCGAGCTGGTGCCCGCGATCCACGCGTCCTCGTACGACGCGCACCGCATGCTGGGGCGCGCGGCGCACGGCGAGGACCCGGTGATCGATGCCTTCCTCGACCAGGCCGAGATCGTCTCGGTCGGCGTCCGGGCGATGATCGACCGCGCCATCGCCGAGAACGCGAGCCTGATCCTCGACGGCGTCTCGATCGTCCCGGGCCTGCTCGATCTCTCGGTCTATCACGACACCGCCCACGTGATCTTCCTCGTGGTGGCCACGCTCGACGAGCAGGCGTTCCGAGCGCGCTTCACCTCGCGCGGCCGCGAGAGCCCGCGCGCGCCGCACCACTACCTCGAGAACTTCGAGGCGATCCAGAAGATCCAGGACCACTTCCTCGAGCTCGCCGACCGCTACGACATCCCGATCGTGGACAACGAGTCGATCGACGCCTCCGTGCTCTCGATCCTGAAGCATGTCGCCGAGACGCTGCGAAAGGTGGGAGGCTTCGATGCGAAGGCGCTGCTCTAGCAGCCGCCTGACGCTCCTCGCGCCGCTCGTCGCGCTCGCGTGCTCGACCCTGACCGTTCCCGAAGAGAAGCAGCTCGGGGTCCAGTTCGAGCGCGAGGCGCGCCAGCACTACCGCTTCGTGAACGACCCGATCGTGGTGGGCTACGTGTCGAAGATCGGCAACGACGTGCTGCGCGTCGCCGGCCCGCAGCCCTTCGAGTTCCACTTCTACGTGGTCGACCAGCCGGAGATCAACGCCTTCGCGGGGCCCGCGGGCAGCATCTACGTCCACACCGGGACGATCCTGAAGGCGCGCAACGTGAGCGAGCTGGCGGGCGTCATCGCGCACGAGGTCGGTCATGTGGTGCGCCGCCACATCGCCCAGAACTACGGCAAGCAGCGCGCGGCGAGCATCGGGCAGGAGGCGCTGGTGGCCGCCGCCGGCATCGTCGGCGGCGGGGGCGCGGCGGCGGGTGCCAACATGCTGGGCGGGCTCGGCGCGATGGCCGTGGTCAACTCGTTCGGGCGCCAGGCCGAGCGCGAGGCCGACGACTTCGCCGTCGGTGTGCTGCCGCAGGCGGGCTACGATCCGAACGGCCTGCCCAGCTTCTTCGAGACCCTGATGGCGCAGGGGGGGTCGCAGATGCCCGAGTTCCTCTCGAGTCACCCGGCCACCGCCGAGCGCCTCCAGGCCACGCGCGCCGCGATCGCGAAGGAGGATTTGCCTCCCGGGCTCGAGGTCGACGACGACGGCCGGCTCGAGATCATCCAGGAGCGCATCCGACTGCTCACGGGCGGCGATCGCCCGCCCACCGCGCGCTGACCCTGATGCCGAAGCCTCCGCCTCCGATCCACACCGTGGCCGAGCTGCAGCGCGCGGGCCTGCGCACCCGCCCCGTGCGCGAGGAGCTGCGGGCGAACCTGCTGACCCGGCTGCGCGCCGGCGCGCCGCTCTTCGACGGCATCCTCGGCTACGAGGACAGCGTGGTGCCGGCGGTCGAGAACGCGCTCCTGTGCGGCCACGACCTGATCTTCCTCGGCGAGCGCGGCCAGGCCAAGACGCGCATGATCCGCCAGCTCGCCGGGCTCCTCGACGAGTGGATCCCGGTGGTCGAGGGCAGCGAGATCCACGACGACCCCTACGCCCCGATCTCGGCGTACGCGCGCTCGCTCGTGGCCGAGCGCGGACCCGAGACGCCGATCGCGTGGCTGCACCGCGACGACCGCTACGTCGAGAAGCTCGCCACGCCGGACGTCTCGATCGCCGATCTGATCGGCGACGTCGATCCGGTGAAGGTCGCGGCCGGCCGCTCGCTCGGGGACGAGCTCACCATCCACTTCGGGCTGCTGCCGCGCACGAACCGCGGGATCTTCTGCATCAACGAGCTCCCGGACCTCGCGGAGAAGGTGCAGGTCGGCCTCTTCAACGTGATGCAGGAGCGCGACGTCCAGGTGAAGGGCTACCGCGTGCGCCTGCCGCTCGACGTGCTGGTGGTCGCGAGCGCGAATCCCGAGGACTACACGAGCCGCGGCCGCATCATCACGCCGCTCAAGGACCGCTACGCCGCACAGGTCCGAACGCACTATCCGCCGACCCGCGAGCTGGAGCTGGCGGTGGTGCTGCAGGAGGTGAAGCTCCCGCCGGTCGAGGGCGTCGCCGTCCACGTGCCGCGCTTCCTGGCCGAGCTGATCGCGGAGCTCACGCTGCAGGCGCGCCAGAGCGCCGACGTCAATCAGACCTCGGGCGTCTCGGTGCGCATGTCGATCGCCAACTACGAGACGTTGGTCGCCAACGCCCTGCGCCGCGCGCTGCGGCTCGGCGAGGCCGAGGCCGTGCCGCGCATCTCCGATCTCGACGCCCTCTCGGTGTCGACGGCCGGCAAGCTCGAGCTCGAGTACGCGGGCCGCGAGCGCTCCGAGGCCGACGTCGTCGGCGGGCTCGTGCGCAGCGCCACCAAGCTCGTGTTCGAAGCGGCGGTGCCGCTCGAGGGGATGGCGGCGGTGCTCGAGGCCTTCGAGCAGGGCTGGCAGGTCGAGGTGTCATCGCAGATGTCGTCGGCCGAGTACCTGGTCGGGCTCGACCAGATTCCGGGCCTGCGCGCCGCCGCGGCAGCGCTGGCGGGCGGCGACTCGCCGCCGCGCCTGGCGTCGGCGATCGAGTTCGTGCTCGAGGGCCTCCACCTCGCCAACCGGCTCAACAAGTCGGCCGTCGAGGGACGCGCGCGCTATGCCCGCGCCTGACGCTACGCACGAGTGTCGCCGATGAGGAGCTGGCGCTACAGCCGCTGGGACGGCACCCAGGAGGCGTTCTCGCTCGACGCCGAGGGGGCCCTCGACGCACTCTCCGACTGGATGATGGAGGGCCTCGACCTCGCGTCCGCGCTCGAGTGGATGCGCCGCTCGGGCTTCGAGCTCGCCGGCCTCGACATGCGCGTCATGGGCCTCGACGAGCTCGAGAAGGAGCTGCGCAGCGAGATCCGCTCGCTCGAGCAGCGCTACCGCATGGACGAGGCGACCGCGGATCTGCGCCGGCGCCTCGAGCGGATCCTCGACCGCGAGGAGGCCGCCCAGCGCGCCCGACACGGCTACGAGTCGAGCCGCATGAACGAGTTCAAGGACCGCCGCCACCAGCCGGAGGGGCGGCTCTCCGACGCGATCGAGCGCTTCCGCGACTGGAGCTTCGAGGACGCCGAGGCGGGCGCGGGCTTCGCCGAGCTGCTGGGCGAGCTCGACCGGCTGCGCGCGCTCGAGCGCTTCCTCGCCGAGCGCGGGAGCCGCTTCCGCGGCCGCGAGCCGGCCGACTACGACACGGCGCAGCAGGTGCGCGAGCGGATGGAGGCGCTCGAGCGCCTGGCGCGCGATCTGGCCAGCGGGAACCTCGAGCCGATCGACCCCGAGCAGCTCGCTGAGCTGCTCTCGGAGAACGCGCTCCGATCGCTGGTGATCCTGCGCCGCCTCGAGCCCGAGCTGCGCCGCGCGGGCATGCTCCGCGACGGCAGCGGCGGGCCCGAGCTCACGCCGCGCGCGATCCGCCGCATCGGCGCGCAGGCGCTCGCCACGGTCTACGGCGCGCTGCGCAAGGGTCGCCCGGGCGCCCACGACACCGTCCGGGTGGGCGTGGGCCTCCCGCGTCCCGACGAGACCCGCCCGTGGCAGTTCGGCGACGCCTTCGACGTCGACGTCGTTCGATCCCTCTTGAACGCCGTGAAGCGCGGAGTCGCAGGCCCTGCGTCGCCTCCGCAGCAACCCGATCGCCTGGAGTATCGGCCAGCGCCCGCGGAGCGGGCGCGCGCAGCGAGCGCAGCGAGCGAAGTCAACAGACGCGCGACAGCTCAGCAACCGATTCTCTGGAACCTCGAGGACCTCGAGGTCCGCGAGATGGACTACCGCACGCAGGCCACCACCGTGCTGGCGCTCGACATGAGCTGGTCGATGTCGTGGGCCGGCCGCTTCCCGGCCGCCAAGCGCGTCGCCCTCGCGCTCGATCACCTGATCCGCACGCGCTATCCGCGCGACCACTTCTTCGTGGTCGGCTTCTCGACGCGCGCCCGCGAGCTGCAGATCCAGGAGCTGCCCGAGGCGGTCTGGGACATGGGCGAGCCCTTCACCAATCTGCAGGAGGCGCTCATGCTGGCCGAGCGGCTGATCGCCCGGCATCCGAGCCCGAGCGCGCAGGTGCTGGTCATCACCGACGGACAGCCCACGGCGTACTTCCGTGGCCGCGAGCTGCGCGTCGAGTGGCCGATGGGCTTCGGCGGGGTCTCGCCGCACGCCGCCGCCGAGACGCTGAAGCAGGTGCGCCGGATCACGCGGCGCGGCGTCACGATCAACACCTTCATGCTGGACGCCTCGCCCGAGCTGGTCGGCTTCGTGGAGCAGATGACGCGCATCAACAAGGGCCGGGCGCTCTACACGTCGCCGGGTCGGCTCGGCTCCTACGTGATGGTGGACTACCTGGCGCGGCGCCGGACGCTGCGCGGCTGATGGCGGGTCCGCTGCGCCGCGCGGGCGCGGACGCCGCGTGGGCCGCCCGCCGCGCGGCGGCGTACTTCGCGCTGGCCCGCCGCGCGCCCTTCTGGCTGCGGCTGCGGCTCGCGCCGCCGCTCGAGGAGACGCGCGGGGGCGCACGCCTGGTCGCGCGCGCGCGCACCCCGAGCCTGCTCGACGCGCTGCGCGCCCTCGACGCCGCCGCCCGCGACGTGCGGGTCGCGGGGGTGTTCGTGCGCCTGGCGGGCGCGCCCGCTGGGCTCTCCGCGGCGGCCTCGCTCCGGCGGGCGCTCGACGCCGTGCGCGCCGCCGGCAAGCCGGTCGCCGCCTACGGCGAGCGGCTGCAGCAGGCCGAGTACGTGATCGCGAGCGGTGCCTCGCGATTCTGGCTGCCCGAGGCCGGCTCGCTCGGGCTGGTCGGGCTGCGCAGCGAGGGCCTGTACCTGTCGCGGCTACTGGCGCGCATCGAAGTGCGCGCGGACGTCGTGCGCATCGGGACGCACAAGACGGCGGGCGAGACGCTCACGCGCGACAGCATGTCGCCCGAGTCGCGCGAGCAGATCGAGGGCTACCTCGACGACGCCTTCGGCGAGCTGGTGGCGGCGATCGCGGCGGGGCGCGGGCTCGAGCCCGACACGGTCCGCGCGCGCATCGATGCCGGCCCCTACGGCGCGGCGGCCGCGGTCGAGGCGGGTCTCGCCGACGGCTGCCTGTTCCCCGACGAGATCGACGGGGAGCTCGCCGCGCTGGCGCCCGACACGAAGGAGGCGTCGCCGCGGCCGGGCGAGCCGCGCGTCCGGCTCGTGGATGCCGCCGCCTATGCCGCGCTGCACGCGGCGGATCCCGGCTGGAGGCCGCTGCACCGCGACCTCCCGCACGTCGCCTACGTCGTGGCGGGCGGCGCCATCCAGCTCCGCGCCGCGCTCGGCGGGATCTCGGTCGATTCGCTCGCCGCGCGGCTGCGTCGGCTCGCCTTCGCGCCGTCCGTGCGCGCGATCGTGCTCCGCATCACGAGCCCGGGCGGCGACGCGCTCGCCTCGGATCTCCTGTGGCGCGCGCTCGCGATCGCGCGCGGCGAGAAGCCGGTGGTCGCGTCGATGGGGGAGGTGGCCGCCTCGGGCGGCTATCTGGCCGCCGTCGCCGCCGACCACGTCGTCGCCGAGGCGAGCGCGCTCACGGGATCGATCGGCGTGATCGGCGGCAAGCTCGACCTGGGCGGGCTCTACGACCGGCTCGGCATCGGGCGCGACGCAGTCGAGCGCGGCCGGCGCGCCGGGCTGCTCACGGGATCGCGCGGCTTCACGCCCGACGAGCGCGCCGCCGTGCGCCGCGAGATGGAGGCGATGTACGACGTCTTCCTGCGCCGGGTCGAGGAGGGGCGCAAGCTCTCGCGGGAGGAGGTCGAGCGCGTCGCGCAGGGGCGCGTCTTCAGCGGGCGGCGCGCGGTGGCGCTCGGACTGATCGACGCGCTGGGCGGCCCGCTCGAGGCCATCCGCGAGGCGCGCTCGCGCGCCGGTCTCGCCGAGGGCGAGCGGGCGGTGCTCGACGTGCTGCCGCGCGCACGACCCCTGGATCGGCTGCGCGGGCTGCTCGTCGGCAGGGGCTAGCTGATGACCTTCGTTCGGCTCCGCAGACTCCGCCTCACTGCGCGGAGGCCGACTCCGGGTCGGCCTCCTTGCCGCCTGCGCTAGACCAGTCGCGTGTCGCGGCGGCTCAAGCTCGACATGCCCGGTCCCGACTGGCGCGTCGCGCTCGACGACGCGCGTGCCCGCGGCGTCGCGGCGCTCTTCGCGCCCGCGCTGGCCGCGCCGCTGCGGCTCGTGCTGGAGATCGGATTCGGGCGCGGCGAGTTCCTGACGGAGCTGGCGCGTGCGGCGCCGGAGGTGGCGCACCTCGGTGTCGAGATCTCGTGGAAGCGGGTGCTGCGGCTGGCGCGACGCCTCGCGCGCAGCGAGCTCTGCAACGTGCGGCTCCTGCACGCCCCCGGCGAGCAGGTGGTGGACGAGCTGATCGAGCCGGCCTCGCTCGAGGCCGTCTGGATCAATTTCTCCGACCCGTGGCCGAAGCGCCGGCACGAGCGCCGTCGCCTGGTCCAACCGGCGCTCGTCGCCGCGCTCGCCGAGCGGCTCGCGCCGGCCGGGACGCTCCACGTAGCGACCGACGACCGCGCCTACGCCGAGCACATCGATGCGGTGCTCGCGGCCGAGCCGCGACTCGAGAACGCGTATGCGCCCGCGCCGTGGCTGCGAGAGGTCCCCGGCCGCATGCCGACCGCCTACGAGCTCGAGTGGCGCGCCGAAGGCCGGCCGCTGCACTTCTGGGCGTATCGCCGGCCGGCGCGTTGACCGGCGCGGACCCCTCCCGTAGGGTGCTCGTCAGATCCATGTCCGATCCCCGCCCCCAACTCAAGGACCACTCGATCGAGGCGCTGCGCGCGCGCTTCGCTGCCGAGGGTGTGCCGCCGTACCGGGCGGAGCAGGTGGCGGCGTGGCTCTACGCCCGCGGCGTCGAGGATCCGGAGGCGATGAGCGATCTGCCGGGAGAGCTCCGCGCCTGGCTGGCGTCGCGCTGGCGGCTGCGCGCCCTCGAGTGGGACGGCCTCGAGCGCTCGGCCGACGGCACCCGCAAGGGGCGGCTGCGCGCCGCGGACGGCGCCGTCGTCGAGTCGGTGCTGATCCCGGAGGGCGAGCGCACGACGCTCTGCATCTCGACCCAGGTGGGCTGCCCGCTCGCCTGCTCCTTCTGCGCCACGGGAGCCCTCGGCTTCAAGCGCAACCTCCGCGCTGCCGAGATCGTGGATCAGGTCTGCCGCATGCGCGAGGCGCTCGGGCCGGGGGAGCGGATCACCAACGTGGTGTACATGGGGATGGGCGAGCCGCTCTTGAACCTGCCCGCCGTGGTCGAATCGGCGCGCCTGCTGCTGCATCCGAAGGCCTTCGCGCTCGGCCCGCGCC
>Ga0335070_10009490_pt1 | contig 11402 bp, 9 predicted proteins | sample Lox_Sample_13_FD_206722 | JGI IMG/M metagenome (GOLD analysis project Ga0335070, IMG submission 206722) | Soil microbial communities from Loxahatchee National Wildlife Refuge, Florida, United States - Lox_Sample_1.3 | ecosystem: Environmental > Terrestrial > Soil > Wetlands | place: USA: Florida... | reverse complement strand
GTTGGCTTCTCTTTGAAGTTGATCTTACCTTTGTCTATCAAATCCTTAAGGAACTGGGTCGAGTGAAAGAGTCGAAGACCATTCCCCGCCTGGTGTGCTTCGGTCCACGTGTGATAACAGGAGGGACAGGCAAAAACAACGCTTTCTGCTCCTTTTTCTTTCACCTTCTCTAAATTGTGTTTCATGTAGGCCTCAGCCTTTTCTTTCATCCCCGCCGCGATCAGGGGAAAACCGCAACACCACTCCTCCCCTCCCAGAAGGGTGAAATCGACCCCGGCCTTATCTAAAACTTGGACAAAAGATTGAGGAATCCTCTTCGTCATCGGAAAATAGGAGGCCACACAGCCAGTAAAGTAGACGACCTTGGCCCTTTCCCTCTGAAACATGTCCTTCGGGGGCTCACTCAGGGCCTGCACCCACGCTGCCCGATCCTCGCCTGGCTCACCGATAATGTTGTGCACCCTGCTCAACGTCTCTGCCAGCTGGTCCAGGGACTGGGGATAAGTTCCTTTCTCCACCATAAAGCCCCTGAGGGCCGTTCTCACCTCCTTTGTGTCGATAAAGGCCGGACATTCCAGTGCACACCTTCCACAGAGAGTGCACAGATAGGGATGATCCGTGTATTTCTTCAGCGATTCTTGGACATTCTTCAAACCTGAGAACATTCCCGGTAAACCGTAAGCCTTCTTGATGACGGATTTCAGGCTGGTATAAACCCCTCCCATGGTCGCCTCCAGCTGCTGATTCTGCGCATAAACTGGACAAACTTCCACGCAGCTGCCGCACTTTACGCAGGCGTCGAGTGAGATGAGTTCTTTAAGAGAAAGAGGGAGAGGCGCTTTTCGGACTCCAGGTTGAAAGGCCTTCGGGGGCATCAGATCGATAAACATCACGACCGGGATCGTGAGGATATGCCAGAGCTTCTTATTGTACGGGATAAGGGCAACGAGCGTGGCCAGGAACAACCCGGCGATGGACCAAAGCGGATAATTGATGGAGGGCCAGGGAAGCCCCAGAGGGGCGAGGATCTTGCTCAAGCCAAAGGAGACAAACCAATATTGAGCAACCGAGTCCGGAAGAGTGTACGTGAGGATACTGGTCGCTTCACAGAAAAACCGAAGGATAAACCACCCTCCCAACAGGTTGACGGCAACGATGTCTCCGAGCGATGTTTTGAAGGGGGTTGCTTTCGCGATAAATCTTCGATAGACGGCAATCAGTTCTCCGGCCAGGATCATGGCTCCAAAGAGGTCGAAAAAGATCGCGAAAAGAGCGTCCGAGAGGCTGAGTGACAAACCAGTCAGATCTCGGAAAAAATAGAAGTCGCAAAAAGGCGCATAAAAAACTCTCAACAAGAAGGAATAGCCCTCAAATTGCGGCATCACATCCGCTTTCAAATGGCCTGCGATGAGAATCCCCGGATAGCCGACCATGATCAGGACTTTCATCAGCCACCTCAACTTATCCTGGCCGAAGATCTTTCTTTGGAGAATACCATCCATCACCATGATCTCGACCAGCTTCAGAATTTTGGCGCTGAAAAAGACTGCCAATACTCCCTTCAGAAGGGCCTTCCAGTCCCATTGCCCCTGCCAATAAAGGAATAATCTCAAAACAATTCCGGCGACAAAAACGATCGCTCCAAGCATAAAAAAGATGACAAAGAATGGATGCCCCATGGTCTTATCCCTTCTCCCTCAGTCCTGAGCCCGTATCCCTACATTCGCGTTTAGGAACACGAGCTAAGCTTTGTCTAAAATGAAACCGAACGATATCTTAACGGAATCTTAACACTTATTCCAGGCGCGATCAACGCGGATCACATCCTTCTCCCCCCTCTTGTCGGATACTTTTTTCCGTGTTATTTTTCTGGTAATCCCGAGAAACCTATGAATCTATCCATTCTAAAGGCCATCTTCGCTTCGATGGAACAAGGGGTTGTCTTTATTGATGATCGGAATCGGATCACTTACTGCAATCCGGCGGCGGAGAAGATTCGAAAAATCAAGATGGGCCGAGTCCTGGACCGATCCATTCTGGATTTCCATCCTCGAAAGGCCCACCCGAAAGTCCTGCAGGTGATTCAAGACTTAAAGTCAGGGAAGGTAGAAGGACACCACCGGATGAACGTTCAGATGGTCAAGGGAAAGTTTTATGACAATACCTATACAGCCGTCTGGGGTCCAAAGAACAGATACTGGGGCACCATCGTCGTCAGTAAGGAAATTACGGAACGGAAAAAAACAGAGGACCAACTCAAAGAGGCGCTGAAAAAATTGGAGACGGCCAATGAAGAATTGACGCGGCTCAATCAGATGAAGGATGATTTTCTCTCGACAGTCAGCCATGAGCTAAAAACTCCCATGATATCGGTCATGGGTTACCTCGGCTTGATTCTAAAGGAGAAGGTCGGCTCCCTGACGGAACAGCAGCGAAAGTTCTTAGAAATATCTTTCAAGAACCTTTTGAAGCTTGAAAAGAATATCGATAATCTTTTGGACCTGGCCGAAATCGGGATTCAAAAAGAGTCCTGGATATTCGAGCCGGTCGACCTCGTTAAAGTGATCGAATTCTCATGCTCCACCGTCGAGCCTTTGGCCAAGGAACATGAAATCCGACTGGAAGCGCAGGTCCCTTCAGAACCGGTGAAGATTGCCGGGGCTGAAGATAAGCTCAATCAGCTCTTCGACAACCTCTTCACCAATGCCATTAAGTACAATCGCCAGGGAGGGAGGATCCGTGTGAACCTTGAAGCGGATTCAGAATCTGTCTTCGTGCGCGTTGCCGATACGGGAATCGGAATTTCCCATCAATCGCTGCAGGAAGTTTTCACACGCCATTTTCAGGAAAAAACAAAACCCCTCGGAAATGCGAAGGGGCTCGGAATCGGTCTCTCCCTCGTCCAGGAAATTGTAAACCTCCATCAGGGAAAGATCCAAATCGAAAGCGAACTCGGCAAAGGAACAACGTTTACAGTCATGTTCCCTAAAACTCGCTCCTGATTGCGGAATGCAGCGTGCGGATTGCGGAATAAAAACTTCTTTTTCCCAATTCCCAAATCCACACTCCGAACTCCGCAATCTATTTCTTCTCTCCCCCTATCTTCCCAATATCGATGAGGGGAATTCCTCCTCCGGAAACCTGCGGTAAAATTCCATTCCACTTTTCGATGCTCTTATACTGAACTAAGATGGAACTGATGGACCGCGACAGAGCATCGTTCGCCTTGGCTTGCCCCTGAGCCACGACCAGGATCGCTTCAGCCTCCCCTTTTGCAGTCGCAACCTTTTGTTGAGCCTCGATCTCCCGTTGGGCTAAAATTTGTCTTTCCGTTTCAACCTGCTGCTGGGCGACCTGTTTGGCTTCGACCGCCTTCTCATATTCCGAAGAAAAGCGGATGGTGGAAAAGTAGATGTCATCGACAATGATATGGTATCGAGCCAGATTGTCCCCGAGTTTTGTCATCGCCTTTTTACGAATCTCTTCTCTTTTCGGCAGGATCTCTGTGATCTGATAGATGGGGACAACCTCTTTGACAAAGTCGTTAAACGCCGGGTCGATGACCTTGTTGGCAAAGTCGAGCCCCACTTTCTGATAGAGGTCGTGGACATAGGAAGGATCGATATGGAAGTTCATCATCCCGGTAAGTTTCACGATTTGATACTCCTTTGAGGCCGCGTCAATCTCCTTAAACGGATGGGGCTGAACCCTGACATCGACCTTGATCACTCTTTCGGCAAAGGGGGCCTTGAAATTGAGCCCTTCTCCCATCACCCGGTTTTCAACTCTCCCCCACCAGAGAATGACCCCCCGATGGCCCGCCGGAACGATAGCAAAACAGCTCCAGATAAAGATGAAGATGATGAAAAGAATGACGATGACTCCGATGGTTCGAGGCCTTGGTCCCCTGAATTCAAAAGATTCTGATGTTCTTTCCGGCATGGTTTCCTCCTCTGAACGATTTGCCCCTCATGCTCCGAGTCTTCAATCCTATTTCCCCCACTTCCAATGAAATGGAGCTCCGTATCCGCGTTCCAATCTGGCCACCCCTGTATGAAAGGCTGCCTCTCTCACGCTATTCGATACTTGTTCCGGAACCCTGCGGTTTAAGACGCCCGGAATGATATAATCCTCGCTCAACTCCTCCTCCGTAATCATGTCGGCGATTGCATTGGCCGCGGCGAAGAGCATCGGGTCGTTGACCTCCCTTGCTTGAGAGTCCAAAACTCCCCGGAAAAGACCGGGAAAACAAAGAACGTTATTGATCTGATTTGGGTAATCCGAGCGTCCGGTCGCAATAATCCTGGCTAACCGGCCTATCTGCTCGGGCATGATCTCGGGGGTCGGATTCGCCATGGCGAAGATAATCGGATTCTTCGCCATTTTCTTGATGTCGGTCACCTGAATAACGCCGGGTTCGGAAAGGCCAATGAAGAGATCTGCACCCTTGAGGGCCTTGGATATAGGTCCACGAATTCCATCCGGGTTTGTATTTTCTGCGATAAGTGCCTTGATGGGGTTCATATTTTCCTTTCGGCCTCTATACAGAATACCCCTTCGGTCACATCCAATGATCTGTTTCGCCCCTGAGGAGAGCAGAAGTCGGATGGAGGCTATTCCGGCTGCCCCTAACCCGCAGACCACGACTCGGATATTTTCCAACCTCTTGTTGACGACTTTCAGGGCATTGATCAATCCTGCCAAGATTACCACGGCCGTTCCATGTTGATCATCGTGAAAAACAGGAATGTCTAATTCATTTCTCAATCGTCTTTCGATCTCAAAACACCGCGGGGCAGAAATATCCTCCAGGTTCACCCCACCGAATCCAGGGGATACCGATTTAACCACCCTGACAATTTCTTTTGGGTCTTTTGTTTTTAAGCAGAGAGGAATGGCATCGACCCCCCCAAATTCCTTGAAGAGCATGGCTTTGCCCTCCATCACCGGCATCGCCGCCTCGGGGCCAATATCTCCCAGTCCGAGAACCGCCGTTCCATCCGTCACCACCGCGATGGTATTCTTCTTAATCGTCAGGTCATAGGCCTTTGCTCGATCTTCCTGGATGGCCGTGCAGATCCTTGCCACCCCGGGGGTGTAAGCCATGGAGAGGTCTTCCCGTGAATTGAGTGGGATCTTATTTTTAATTTCAATCTTCCCCCCCTGATGAACCAAGAAGGTTCGATCGACCACCTGGAGAACAGTGACGCCCCTAAGTCGCTTCAGTTCTTCCACAACCTTCTGGCCCATCGGGACATCTGCTACGCTTACGATGAGGTCTCGAATGGTGACATTCTTCTTGAAACCGACAATGTCGATCGCGCCGATATCTCCCCCAGTCTTACCGATGATCGAAGCGACTTTCCCGAGCATCCCCGGTTTTGACAGAATTTCAAGCCGAATGATAATGCTGTAACTTGGGCTGGGTCTCTTAATCATAAATGGACCTCCTCGACCGTTTCTAGGTTAACTCTACCATGATAGACGGTGGTTTAAATCTTGTAAAGAGTTTTTTACGCATACGGGCGGGTTTTGAAATGGCGCGCGGATTCAGAGGAGTTATCGATACATCTTGAGCCGTTCCTGCAATTTAGGGTCTATCGTCATCCCCAGTTTTCCAGCCTCGTCAAAATGCTCAATGGCCAGCTTAAATTCTTGCTTCTCATAATAGAGAACCGCCAGGGCATAGTGTGCGGCCGCATACCTGGGGTCGATGTCCAATGCTTTCTGGAAAGAGGCAGTTGCCTCCTCCATCTTTTTCTGCTGCCGATAGACGCTCCCGATATTGTAATATCCCCTCGCGTACTCCGGTTTGATCTCGGTCGCCTTTTGATACTCCGCGAGTGCCTGATCGAATAGTCCCTGCCGGAAGTAGACGACTCCCAGGTTGGTACGCGCCTCGACATAATTGGGGTAGATTTGAAGGGTCTTCTGATATTGGTCCATCGCCTCTTTGAGTTTTCCTCTCCCCTGGTAGGCCACCCCGAGATTAAAATGGGCCTCGGCGAAGTTGGGGTCGATCCGGATAGCCTCTTCGTATTCAGAAATCTCTTTCTTCCATTTCTCCTGCCTTCCATAGACGATGCCGAGGTTAAGGTGGGCTTTTACATTCTTGGAATCCAATTTCAGCACTTGTTGATACTCCGTGACGGCCTGTCCCAGGTCCCCCCGCTGCGCGGCGCTGTAGGCCAATTGAAAATGCTCCTCCACCCCCAGAGCTTTATCTTTCTTTTCGGTCTTGCTCCCTCCTGCGCAGGAAATGAGCAAAACAGCGAGCATGAAAATAGGGATAGATTTCGTGATCGATCTCATGATCTACTCCTTCGCTAAAATCTTTTGATTCATTAACAGAAAAAATGGGCTAAATCAAGACATTTCATGGCTCGTCTTATTCCCTCATGCAAAGATACCGCTGAACCTTTGCCATCTGAGTCTTGCCTATGCTAAGATTCAAAAGAACGCCCGGCGCTGAACGCTCCGCGCATCGAGTGGTAAGGAGGTCCCCGATGTTTGAGTTTACGGAGGAATACGAGCCCCTGCTGAAAGACGTGAGAGAAATCGCCGAAGAAGTGGTGAAACCCCGTGCCAAAGAAATTGAGGAGAGCGACGAATTTCCGGCGGATATGGCAAACCGCTTTTTCAAAGAGGGCTATTTGCAAATTTTAATCCCAAAGTACTTAGGGGGCATGGGGAGAGACACCACCACTTTCTGTATTATTTCGGAAGAGATCGCCAAAGTCTCAGCGTCCATGGCGCTTCTGCTGATTGTGCAGAGTGTGGGAACCCTTCCCCTTCTGCTCTTCGGAAGTGATTCTCAAAAAACGGAATGCTGTCCCAAAATTTCTAAGGACCGTCTGATCATGGCGTTTTGCCTGACCGAGCCTCTTGCCGGGTCCGATCCGGGTTCCATGCAGATGACGGCAACAAAAGAAGGCGGCCGATATCTTTTAAACGGGAAGAAGAGTTTTGTGACCAACGGCGGAGTGGCCGATAAATATATCGTCTTTGCCAAAACCAATCCCCCCAGGGGAAGGCGCGGTATCTCTGCGTTCGTCGTAGGCAAGGACGCTCCGGGAATGACCTTCAGCTCCAAAGATGACAAGATCGGAATGCGTGGAATTCCCTCGTGCTCCATCAGCTTCAAAGAAGTCCCTGTTTCGAAGGGGCATCTCATCGGAGAAGAGGGCGACGGGTTTAAGATCGCCATGGAAACCCTCAACCGGTCCCGGCCCGCCGTGGGTGCCCAAGCCCTGGGAATTGCCGAAAGCGCCATGGAGACCGCGACGCTTTTTGCGATGAGGAGACGTCAATTCGGGAAGCCGATCGCGAAGTTAGAGGGCATGCAATTTATGCTGGCAGAAATGGCGACGATGATGGAATCCGCTAAGGCTCTGGTCTATAAAGCCGCGTGGCATCTCGATAAGGATCTTCCGCACGCGACGAAATACTCCGCCATGTCAAAGTTTTTCGCATCGGATGTGGCCATGAAGATCACCACAGATGCCGTCCAGATCCTCGGAGGCTACGGTTGCCTCAAGAGCGGAAATCTCGAAAGAAACATGCGGGACGCCAAGATTACCCAGATCTATGAGGGAACCAACCAGGTCCAGAAGTTCGTCGTCGCGGAGCAGTTGATTAAAGAATTCTTAGAAAAATATGGGATGGGGAGGGACTGGTCGGAATTTCTTTAATGAAAGACGCTACATCCCCAGGTAAGACTCTCTCACCCTGTCGTTGTTCAGCAATTCTTTGCTTTTTCCTTCCAGTGTGATCTGCCCGTTCTCCAGGACATAAGCTCGCTGACTCAATTCCAGCGAGCGTTCGACCTCTTGAGATACGAGCAGGATGGTCAATCCTTGTTCTCCCAAAATCTTCAGCGTGCTAAATACGTTCGTCGTATAAAGAGGCGACAAACCTTCGGAGGGCTCATCAAGCATCAGCAGTTTCGGCATGGACATGAGAGCCCTGCCGATGGCCAGCATCTGCTGTTCGCCACCACTCAGGGATCCGGTCTTTTGATTCCTTCTCTCCCTGAAAAGAGGAAAGAGATCGTAGACCCTTTCGAGCGATTGCGCAGCATTCTTTCTCGCCTCCGGAAGATACGCGCCCATTTCCAGGTTATGAATCACCTTCATCTTCGGAAAGAGCTGGCGACCCTCCGGAACCTGGATCAACTGCCTTTTACAAATTTCATCGGGCGGAAATTCGTGAATTTTCTCTCCCAGGTATTCAATCGATCCGGAAGAAGGCTTCAGAAGTCCAGAAATCGCCTTCAGGAGCGTGGTCTTGCCCCCTCCGTTCGCACCCACGACCGAAACAATCTCTCCCTCTTTGACCGAAAGAGAAACCTCCCTCAGCACGGTCACTCCTGCGTAAGCCACGCTCAGCTTCTCTACTTTAAGCATGTTTCTTCTTCCCGAGGTAAGCTTCTATGACAGCGGGATTCTTTGACACCTCTTCTGGCTTCCCTTCAGCCAGTTTCACTCCGTACTGCATCACGAAGATCTTCTCGCATGTCCCCATCACGGCTTTCATCACATGCTCAATTAAGAAAATGGTCACGCCCAGTTCGTCTCTTATTCTGAAAATGAGTTTGATGGCATCGGTCACCTCGGTATCGTTCAGCCCGGAGAAAGTTTCATCGAGGAGGAGAAACTCGGGCTTAATCGCGAGGGCCCGCGCCAATTCCAAACGTTTTCTCTCGGAAGCCACCAGACGCTGAGCGGGCACATCCTTCTTTGAATCGAGTCTTACAAACTTCAGGAGATCGAGCGCCTTTTCCCTCCCCTTCGCCATGCTGCCAATATTCTCCCGGCCGTACAGAACGGCTGTGGTCACGTTGTCCAGGACACTGAGGCCAAGAAGGGGCCGGACGATTTGGAAAGTACGGGCGAGCCCCATCTTCGCAATATCATAAGGCTTACACCGGGTAATCTCCTTTTCGTTAAAGAGAATCTTCCCAGAATCAGCTGGATGAAACCCCGTGATGACGTTAAACAGAGTGGTTTTGCCCGATCCGTTCGGACCGATCAGACCTACAATCTGTCCTTTTTCAACCCGGAAATCAAAATCTGTAACTGCCTTCAGGCCACCAAATCTTCTGTTGACCCGTACGCCCTCGAGCATAATCTTCCTCTCAACCTGGAGTGTTGCAGCAGTAGAGGATTCTGGCCCATGATTCCATCCTTCCGTTACTCCATTATCTTTTTCAATCCTTTTACATACTGTAGGACACCATCTGGCATGAAGATGATGACGATGACCAGAAGGAGTCCATAAATGATGCGGGAGATCTCGGCTCCGATGAAAGTCACAATGAGCTGGTTCATCAGGCTCAAAACGACGGCTCCCAGAAGGGGGCCAGTCCACGTTCGGCAGCCACCGAAGAAAGACATCAACAGAATCAGGAGACTCGTATTGATGTTGAACGTGACCTCTGGGTGAACGTAAGACATGTAATAGCCGTAAACCCCTCCAACCACTCCCGCCAGGAAAGCCCCAAGAATAAAGGCCCGGATTTTTAACCGGGGGGTATTGATCCCCATGGTCTTTGCAACATCCTCGTCCTCCCGGATTGCGATCAAACCGGCGCCGAATTTGGATGTTTCTACCCACCGAACCAAGAGGGTAATCACCGTCGCCAGGCCGAGCATCACTTCATAAAAGATGAGTCTGTTGGTCTCAATGCTCACGGGCAATAGCTTGTACCAAAGCCCGGTACTCGATCCCACGAACTCCCAGTTCATGAAGATGAGCTGCATGACTACCGACAGTAACATAGAGGAGATGGTGAAGTATGCCCCCTTGAGTCTGAGGACAGGATAGCCAACCAGCGCAGCGACGATGGAAGCGAACAGTCCTCCCAGAATGGCCGTGGCAAACGGAGAGGCCCCGAAACGATTCATCAAGACTGCCGTTGTATAGGCGCCGGTGCTGAAGAAAGCAATGTGTCCAAGACTGATATATCCCGTATACCCCCCCATCAGGTTCCAGCTTTCCGTAAGACCCACATACATGAACACGGAGAAGAACAGCGTAAGAAAAAACAGAGGTGGCTTGACAACGGGAAAGACAAACAGAAGGATCAAAATAAGAGGGAGATAGACATATTTCCCCCGCATGCGGTTTCGTGTCTCGTCCATCTTTCTTTGCGATTTACCTCTATTATGTTATTCGCAAGGACACTTCGCTATTACACCCCATCTCCCTCTTCCCCTAACACCCTATGTTTTTATTCATTGGCTTCCAAAAAGTCCTTCCGGCTTGAAAAGCAAGATGACGAGAAGCAATGCAAACAGCAAAACATTAACCCATACAAAGGGAAGGAAGGCTCCGCAGATACCGATAATGAAACCAATCAATAGGCCGGAGAGGGCCGTTCCGATAACACTTCCAACCCCTCCCACGATGGTCACCAGGAATACAAACATCGTCCAGACGGATTGCACGGACGGGTAAAAAGCATAGATCAAAGCCATTGCGACGCCGGCTGCGCCCGCAGACCCGATGGATAGCCCGAAGGTGACCAAAGAGACGTGTCCGGGGTTGATCCCCACGAGAGCCGCTCCTATCGGGTTCTGCCATGTGGCCTGCACCGCTTTGCCCGTATAGGTATGATGGAGAAACCAGTACAGGAGCGCAATGGCCAAGATCGCCATCGAGAACCCGATCAAGGGTCCTTTCGAGATGGCCATCTCCCCCACAAAAAAGGAAGTTCCTGTATAAGAGGGTTTAAGAATCCTCGGATCCGGACGCCAAAGGTAGGACATGACATTCTCAACAACGATGGCCACCCCGAAGGTAGCCACCATGGATGCCATGATCACATCTCTGGCTTTCGTCACCGGACGGATCACCAGCTTGTAAACCACCGCTCCTGCCAGAAAAAGCAGCACCACCAACAAAGGCAAGGAGAGAACCGGGTCTATCCCCGCCTTCACAAAAAGCCAATATGCCACAAAGGACCCGAGCACGGCAAAGACGGCATGGGAAATATTGAGGACCTTCATCGTTCCCCACGTTAAGCCGAAACCGACGCTGAGGAGGGCATAAATGCCCCCCAACAATATCCCGCTGATGATCGACTGAAGGATATAAGAGAGGGACATACAACTCCGTGCTCTTTCAGGATGAGTCGCACACAGAGCGAACCATCCAGCAGACTCTATTCACGTTTTTCGATGAAACGTGATGGAAGCCACCTTGCTCTTCTATAGGTTGTCTTCGTTTTTTTCAACGAGTTATCTCTCATTTCGCTGATCTTGTCAACAGATAATGCGAATTGCAGCCTACGTCAAGGCTTGTGTGTAAAAAGGAGAGAGGGTAGCTCTTGGCCTTTAGAATTGTAATGAAAGAATACAGCATAGAGAATCCTTTCCATACTGCCTCTATTAACAAAGACA
>Ga0335070_10009489_pt1 | contig 11403 bp, 14 predicted proteins | sample Lox_Sample_13_FD_206722 | JGI IMG/M metagenome (GOLD analysis project Ga0335070, IMG submission 206722) | Soil microbial communities from Loxahatchee National Wildlife Refuge, Florida, United States - Lox_Sample_1.3 | ecosystem: Environmental > Terrestrial > Soil > Wetlands | place: USA... | reverse complement strand
ACGATCACATAGTCCAGGGCATGAACATGCTGGCCTGTCTCGGCCCCAGGGGCGAAGGCCCACTCGGTGACGATGACCCGCTCGTTGTCGATCTGCAGGGTCGGAACGGCTTTCACATCTGCAATCCCCGGGGTTTCAACTCGGTCGTGCGCAATTGAGTCTATCCGACCGAAATGCCAGCGGATGTATCGGGCGACGGCGTGCTACTCGTCCTTATGGACGTTCCCCCCTTGCACCGAGAGTGACGAGGAAGTCGTCCAGTTGTCTGAACGTCTCGTCCATCGCATCCAACGCGCCGGTGCCCGCAGCCTCGGCAGCCTCCTTCGTGGGATAGAGCTCGTGCACTGACAGCAGCGTCTTGCCGCCCTTTTCATCGAAAGTCACCGTAGTAACGGAGCCAGCGTCACCCGCTTCGTCATTGGTCCAGACAATGCGCGAGTGCGGTATCACTTCAAGGTACTTGCCGAAGAATTCCATACCGTTGCCGAAGACCAGACGGTAGCCCCCTCCCACCCGAACATCCATTTCACACGAGCGCAGGGACATGCCCATGGACTTCGGCAACCACCACTGCCTGAACAGTTCGGGCCTGGTCCAGGCTTCGAAGACGATGCGCGCCGGAGCGTCGAAGGTCCGCGTGACCACGAACTCGCGCTCGGATTTCCGCTCGACAGACAATCGATTCTTCATGGGCGTGGATTCATTCTCTGTTCTTGAGTCCATCGGGGTTATCCCTCTCTTTCAGATCCTCGATCACCCTGTCCAACTCATCGAAGCGCGCGGACCAGAGCTGGCGATATTTCTCGAGCCATGCCGTCGCCTCCTCCAGTCGATGCGGGCCAACCTTGCAGGTCCGCACACGGCCCACCTTCTGCGTGATGACGAGCCCGGCCTGCTCGAGGACACCGATGTGCTTCTTCATGCCCGTGAGTGACATGTTGAATCTCTCGGCGAGGTCGGTGATTGAAGCCTCGGCGCGGCCGAGTCGCTCCAGTACGCCGCGTCGGGTGACGTCCGCGAGAGCGGCGAATGAGACATCCAGATTGACGTTCGTATACTGAACCATTTGGTTCAGTATACCAATCCATGCACGAGACGCAAGAGGCTGTGCCTGCAGACCCGCGGGTCGCCGATCGCATGTCGGCTGCATGGATTGCACACATTCCTATATCGGAATATGATTGAATTCATGGCACGAGCAGCGACGACATCGGACGTCTTCAACGCGATCGCCGAGCCGCAGCGCCGGGAGATCCTCGCACTTCTGCGAGCGGGTGAGCGACCGGTGACCGACTTGGCCCAGAAGCTGGGAATGACCCAGCCAGGTGCTTCCAAACACCTGCGGGTGCTTCGGGAGGTCGGACTGGTACGGGACCGCAAGTCAGGTAAACAGCGCCTGTACTGCATTGACGCCCGCGGGCTGCGGGCGGTCCACGATTGGACCGGCGGGTTCGAACGTTTCTGGAACGAGAGCTTCGACCGGCTGGACGCGTACGTGCAGGACCTCAGGAAGGCAAGGCAGAAGGAGTGATTCGATGACAGCGACAGTACGCGAGCCACCTGCGCAGCAAGCCACGGCCGATCGGGAGATCGTGATCTCCCGGGTCATCAATGCCCCACGGGAACTGGTGTTCGAGGTCTTCACCGAAGTTCGGCACCTGTCCCAATGGTGGGGACCGGATGGGTTCACCACCACGACGCGGGCGTTCGAGTTTCGCGCTGGCGGGGAGTGGATCTTTGTGATGCACGGTCCGGACGGAACGGACTACCAGGAGTGGATCTACTGGACCGAGATCTCCCCGCCGGAGCGGATCGCGCTGCTGCACGGTGAGTCTCGCGGCGACCCGAACGCCTTCGAGTCAGTGCTGACGTTTGTGCCCGACGGCGAGGTGACCCGGATCGAGATGCGGACTGTGTTCCCCACCAAAGAAATGCGTGACGAAGTGGTCGAGAAGTACCACGCGATCGAAGGCGGCCAACAGACCCTCGGCAAGCTCGCTGCCTACGTCACCCAGATCGTTCTGAAGGGGGGCTGAGTAGCGGTGACCGGAAACCAGGTTGACTGGTTAGGGGACTTACCCGGAATTCCGTCACCCTGAATTCCTCGTCGCTATCCGAGATTGCAGTAGGCGCCCGGTGGGGCCTTCAGGAGGCCGAGGACTGCAGCATCAGGCGCAGCGCGAAGGCATGCCATGCTTGCGTACCCCACAGTGCATGCACGACCGCGGCCAGCGGCGCGTTCACCGCGATCCAGACGACATAGGGTTTCCAGACGGCCGGATTCTGGAGCCGATCCCACAGGAACATGGGGGCCACCGTCAGCAACGCATAGAGGTCGGTCGCCACCGCGCTAGCCGGGAAAGTGGTCGGCAGCCATGCAATGCGGTCGATCGACGGCGGCAGGATGATCGCGACGGCCAGGAACATCATCCGCTTGTGGAAGGCCGGGTCCGTGGCGCGGGCGCGCAAGGCCAACGCCATGAACACGGGGAAGAGCAGCGCCATGCGCAGCTGCAACAGCAGGATGTCCAAGCGCACTAGCACGAGACCCTGCAGCGCCTCCCGCGATTTCGCGGGCGCAACCTGCGCCGCCTGCCAAACCTGGTGGAACATCGTCGGCACGAGCACCACGCCTGTCGCGACAATGGCAGGCACCAGCAATGCGCCAAGCACGCCGAGCCGCCTGTGGTAGCAAAGGTTTCCGGTCGCGCCGAGTGTGGCCTGCGCCAGCAGCACCAGCAGGAACGCGCCCATGAAGAGCGCGTGCACGTGCAGGATCGGCGGAAACGGCGGCCGTTGTCCTGCCTGGACGGCCGCGATCTTCGCCAGCGAATCCGGTACGAAACCAACCAGCGTGAGCAGCACGAAGCCGGCAGCCATGCACACGAACATCCATCGGTTCACCGCCGATGCCAACGAACTGACGGGGCGGCTGTCGGTGCCGCTGCGGGAATCCAGACCTGCCATCGTGCCCATGGAAAGGCTCCTTGCGTGACGTGGAGGGTTCCCTGGACTTATAGGAAATCGCGCCCGAACGCCGATAGTAGGAATCCGTCCAACGGACCCAGGGCGTAGGTCGCATTTCTACTAGGGGTCGGCGCGCCTACGCGCGTATAACGCCTCCATGGTGTTCGCGCATCGACCCGCATCTGCGCTTCGACCGTTCGTCAAGTACTACTACCAGGTCGAAGCCAGCTTCACGACGCTGGTAGCCCTGCAGCCGGTCCCGGCGCGCAGCCCGGAGATCCTTGAGTTCATGTTCGCCACGCCGTACATGGTGCAACGGCTGCACCACGGCACCGTGGCCAGGTGTGCCGACGTGGCGCTGGTCGGCGCCAAGACGCATCGGCACGTGAACCTGTTCATGCGCGATCGAGTGGACGCCTTCACGATCGCCTTCCAGCCGGGCGGGCTCATGGCGTTGTTTGGGATTCCCTCGTGCGAGCTGACGGACGGAGACTGCGACGCGCGCGACGCCATAGGCCCCGACATCCAGTCGTTTCGCGAGCAGCTTGCGGAGCAGGCGACCATCGCGGATCGCGCCCGCATTGCGGATGACTACCTGTGCGCGCGGCTAGCCCAATGGCGCGGCACCAGCCGCATCGTGCTGGCCGCGCGGCTGCTGCACCGTTGCCACGGATCGATCCAGACCGCGCGTCTTGCCGACCGAGCGGGGCTGGGCGTGCGCCAGTTCGAGCGCCGGTTCGTCCGCGAGATCGGCATGCCGCCGAAGCTCTACGCTCGCATCGTACGATTCGAATCCGCCCTGCGGCTGAAGTCGATGAACCCCGCGTGCCGATGGACGGATGTCGCCTGCTGGCTCGGGTATTGCGACCACATGCACATGATCCACGACTTCAGGCGGCTTTCCGACAGCACGCCCTCGGGAATCATCGACCAGCTGGACATGTTCGTGAAACCGGAGGTCGACGCGAGGCGATAGCCTGCGTTGGAGGGTTCCCCTCCCGGGACTTCGTACCAGCTTCGAGGCGGCACTTGGCGGGAATCGAGGGGATCCCCGCGCTGTGGCGAACGGTCTTGCCGATCAGGGCCCCAGCCTCGCAGGTCCCGAACTCGAGGTTGCCATGGACGCGCGACAATCCAAAGCGCTTCTTCGTGTGCACGCTTCGGCTCGCGCGCTGGCGGGCTCGCCGGTCTCTTCGTCAACAGAGCCGTCCGGCAGTAGTTTAATTACCCACCTTAGTACACATAGAAACTGATTGGTGTCTGGGGCGATCTCGACCACGATGCCTCGCCCGGTACGCGCCTTGCTGCCGACTGCAATCTGCATGTCTTCAAATTATAGTCGGTGCGCGGGTCTGTCGGCTGTGGCCGCCGTTGACCTCGACCACCACACTGCCGGGAACATTGCCATGCCAATCGTGCTCGATCATCTCATTGTCCCATCGCGTAATCGCGTTGAGTCCGCCAAGTCCCTGGCGGGCATTCTGGGTGTTCCCTGGGCGGAAAATGCCGCCATCGGCCCCTTCTCGCCGGTGTTTGTCAGTGACGAACTCACGCTCGATTTCGACGAGTCTGGCGACGCTTTTCATCCCGGCCATTTTTGTTTTCGGGTGAGCGAGACGGAGTTCGATGCAGTGTTGGCGCGCCTGGTCCAAAGGACCATCCCCTATCGGAGCCTTCCGCTTGGCCCCGTCGACCATCAAGTCAACGTCAGCCTGAAGGGCCGCATCGTGTACTGGTCGGAGCCAAATGAACATGTTTGGGAAATGCTGACGGTCAGTTACGCGCGAAAAACGGGTCCGGTGCGCTGAAGGGATGTTCCATCTGATCCACAGGTTGGTCCAGAGGGTTCTTCCGGTGCAGGTCGCCACAGAAGAATCGTTGCCGGGATGTCTCGATCCGAAGAGGTGTCGCGCCTGCTCCGAAGCACACAGAGACATCGAGTCCGCTCCAGTCACCGGACCTCAGATCCGGCAGTGGATCAGGCAGCCGGGGTTCGGCTGTTGAATGCCGAACGTGAGGGCGGGTTCCGAGTCGCGCTGTTCGTCCCACGATAACGCAGCTCCTCGACGAGCAGCGAGAACGCCGGGGTCTGGTGACGTCGGCTCGCGTAGTACAAGTGGTATCCGGGAAACGGCGCGCACCAGTCCGCGAGGACGCGCACCAGACGCCCGGCGGCAATGTCTTCCTGCACGACATCTTCCGGGACGAAGCCCACTCCCATCCCTGCCCTCACGGCCCGGAGGCGCATCCCCAGGTTGTTGAAGACGAGTTGCCCTTCCACATGCACGTTGATTTCGCGTGAACCTTTCTCGAACTCCCAGGTGTAGATGCCCCCGCGCGTCGGCAACCTCAGGTTGACGCAGTTGTGGCCCTGCAGATCCTTGGGAGTCCTGGGCAACCGCTTGCCTTCGAAATAAGCGGGTGTTGCCACCACGGCCATGCGCAAATCGGGACCGACCCGCACGGCGATCATGTCCTTGGCGACCTGCTCACCGAGGCGGATCCCGGCATCGAAATGGGCCGCGACGATATCGGTCAGACCATAGTCCAGCGTCATTTCAACCTGGATGTCGGGGTAGGCAGGCAGGAGACGTTGCAGCCCGGGTAGCAGGATAGTCTGCGCAGCATGTTCGGCCGTTGTGATCCGGATCGAGCCCTCCGGCTTGTCGCGAAGCGAGGTCAGTGACTCAAGCTCGGCGTCGATGCCCTCGAACGCCGGACGCAGGGTCCGCAGCAACCTCTCCCCCGCCTCGGTCGGCGCCACACTTCGGGTGGTTCGACTGAGCAATCTCAGCCCGAGGCGGCCCTCCAGCCGACGGATCGCATGACTCAGCGATGATTGGGTCATCCCGAGCTGGGAGGCGGCCCGGGTGAAGCTCAGTTCCCGAGCCACCGTGACGAACGCGGCCAGGTCCGCCAGATGCTCCCGCTTCATATATGCATCAAGTTCATGAGTTCAATCAAATTCTAACGTCTAGTCGCTAGAGATGCGAAGACCTAGAGTGAATGTCATCCGACTGCGCCAGCAACGCTCTGCGGCGAGGTCACTCGAATCAGGAGACGTCACGTGCAGAAACGACAGCTTGGCAACAGTGGTCTGGAGGTCTCGGCGCTCGGCTTCGGCTGCATGGGCCTCAGTTACGGATACGGGCCCGCCCAACCCCGCCAGCAGGCGATTGAGCTCATTCGCGCGGCATTCGATCGGGGAGTGACCTTCTTCGATACCGCCGAAGCCTATGGTCCCTTCACGAACGAGGAAATCGTCGGTGAAGCACTCGCACCCGTCCGGGACAAGGTCGTCATCGCCACCAAGTTCGGCTTCAAGGGCGGCGATGCGACCGCCGGCGTGGACAGTCGCCCAGCGCGGATTCGCGAGGTGGCCGAGGCGGCGCTCAAGCGCCTGAAGACCGACCATATCGATCTCTTCTACCAGCATCGCGTCGACCCCCAGGTTCCGATGGAGGAGGTCGCGGGATGTGTCAAGGATCTGATCAGGGAGGGCAAGGTCCGCCTCTTCGGGCTCTCGGAGGCGGGCGCCGATTCGATCCGACGCGCCCATGCCGTGCAGCCAGTCGCGGCACTGCAGAGCGAGTACTCGCTGTGGTGGCGGGCACCGGAGGCGGAGATCCTGCCGCTGTGCGAGGCGCTGGGTATCGGGTTCGTCCCCTTCAGTCCCCTGGGCAAGGGGTTCCTGACGGGCAAGATCGACGAGTCCACGACGTTCGCGAAGGATGACTTCCGCAACATCGTTCCGCGATTCACTGCCGAAAACCGCAAGGCCAACCAGGTTCTCGTCGATCTGCTCGAAACGATCGCCCGGGAGCGGAAGGCAAGCCCAGCGCAGATCGCGCTCGCCTGGCTGCTGGCTCGCAAGCCCTGGATCGTGCCGATTCCGGGGACCACCAAGCTGCACCGTCTCGAAGAGAACGAGGGCGCCGCGGCGATTGAGCTGGCCGCAGACGAGCAGCAGCGTATCAACGACACCCTCGCCCGGATCGAGATTAAGGGCGATCGATACCCGGCGCACCTCGCCGCCCGGGTGGGCAGGTAAGCATCATGAGCTGGTTCACGCATGCGCACCACGCCGGGCCTGCACATCCGCGAGAGCCTCGGCGTCTCGAGCGGCTGAACCCTCTCAGGAGTCTGCATGATGGAACTGAAACGTAATGGAACACAGGCGTCCTACCGGGGCCCGGCGGAATGCTTTACCGGCACAGTCCGGGTGGACCCGCTCTTTACCGCAACTGCCCCTTCCCGGGTCAGCGCTGCCGCGGTGACTTTCGAGCCCGGCGCCCGCAGCAACTGGCACACCCATCCGCTCGGCCAGCGACTGGTCGTGACTTGCGGCTGTGGCTATGTGCAGAGCTGGGGCGGGCTGCTGCGGATCATCCGTCCAGGCGACGTCGTGACCTGTCCACCCGGTGAAAAGCATTGGCACGGGGCCGCACCCGGGACTGCCATGTCCCACATTGCCATCCAGGAAGAGCTGAACGGCAAGGCCGTGGAGTGGCTGGAACCTGTAACGGACGAGCAATACCGCTACACGCCAGCCGACGGACCGAACCCGTAAGGAGAGCATCCATGCGAGCGACCATCATGTACAAGGCCGGCGACGTTCGGGTGGAGAACGTACCAGACGCGACGATCATTGAACCTACCGACGCCGTGATGCGCGTGAGCCGCTCCTGCATCTGCGGCAGCGACCTGTGGCCATACAAGGACCTCGCGCCTTCCCCGGACGGTCGACCCATGGGGCACGAGGCGATTGGGATCGTGGAATCCGTTGGCTCGACCGTTCGGAACTTCCGGCGTGGCGACCTAGTTGTGATGCCATTTGCGTTCTCGGACGGATCCTGCGACTTCTGCAGCGAGGGACTGCAGACTGCCTGCTCGCACGGGGGCTATTTCGGCGTGGGCAAGGTCGGTGGCGCGCAGGCCGAGGCAGTCCGGATCCCGCTCGCCGACGGCACGCTATACAAGCTGACCGTTGGCGAAGAAGATGCGCTGATCCCCTCGCTCCTGACTTTGTCCGACGTCATGGGCACCGGTCACCACGCGGCCGTGGTCGCACGCGTCACGCGAGGTAAAAAGGTGGCCGTCATCGGCGACGGTGCCGTCGGCCTCTGCGGGGTGATTGCCGCAAAACGCCTCGGCGCAGAGCAGATCATCATCCTCGACATCACCCGGATCGAATCGCACTCGCAAAGGACTTCGGCGCCACGGACATCGTGCGCGAACGTGGCGACGCTGCCGTCGAACAAGTTCGAAAGCTGACTGGTGGCTCAGGAGTTCATTCGGTCCTCGAATGCGTCGGATCCGAGGATGCCATGCGCACTGCCGTGCTCGTGACGCGGGCCGGCGGCGCAATAGGTCGCGTAGGCGTGCCCCACTACGAGGGAACGCCGGCGTCTCAGCAGGCTTTCTACGCCAACATCTCCGTGGGCGGCGGCCCCGCGCCAGTTCGCGCGTACATAGAGACACTGATGCCCGACATTCTCGAGGGACGAATCCAGCCCGGACGAGTCTTCGACCGTACCATCGGACTTGAGGAAGTTCCCGCAGGCTACCGGGCAATGAACGAACGACAATCGCTGAAAGTCATCATCAAGCCGTAGCGGCTGCGAATTAGTAACCGCACACGCTCGGGCGTGAACACTTGCTCTTCGGTGAACTCGCGAAGGGACTTGCCAGATTCTCGTTCGATGATGACGCCGAGGAGTGTGTATCCAGTGTTGGTGTAAAGCCACGCCTCCCCGGGCGCGAAATTGAGACCACGCTACCACCACACTGTTTAATGGACGCCGACTACAACGCCGGCTGCACCAAAACCGTCACTTGCGGGGAACTGGGAAAAGCGATCGGATATTTCGAGTACCTCCGGAAGTTTCAGAGGTTGCCCTCGGGCTTCGGCCGGTACCGTCCGCAAGTCGCTTACCTACTCGGGCCTCACCATGGGTATGATCGGAAGCTCTGCGTCATGGAATGCACGTATGGCACGCCAACAGTCCATCGCCGGACTTTACGACCGACTGAGCTGCTGCACCGGCTACGACCGCATTGCGGACGACCTGCTCCTTCCAATCGTACGATTTCTCGGCGGATCGAGCGCTGTCTGGACCGAGTGGCTCGCCCTCCCGAGCGGCGCCACCCTGAACCGGATCACCTATGTCGGGGAAAGGGCCGACAGCGTGACCGCGTATATCGAAGATTATCAGGACGCCGACCCGGTTCTGCACCACTCTCTCAAGGTCGATGACCAAGCCTGCACGGTCTGGGCGCTGCACGAAAGCAGCGGGTCCGATCAATCGAAACCTCGGGAACTTCAGACCTTCCGCAGGTTCCTGCGTCAGTTCGACATCGCCGACGGGATCGCCTTGTGCGTTCCCATCCAGGGCACGGCGCGGTACCGCTGTGCACAGGCGATCGGTATACATCGCGACTCCGCAATGAGTGCATTTGCATCCCGGCAATGCAGCGACCTTGCCCGTATTGGACCCTTCGTGCGGACGGTTCTGACGGCGATTACCGCCCGCGAGACCAACTCCTTGAACACCCAGCTGCTGGACGGATTGATGGACGCCTCGAGGGATGTCCCGGTAATGGTGCTCGATGCGGATCTGCTGATCTCACGCGCGACGCGCCGGGCACTCGCCCTCTTGGGGTTGCATTCCATTGCTGACGAGAGGTCGTCGACTGCATTGGGCCTGCTGAGATCGGCGATCCTGAAAGTGAATTCGGACGCTCGGTCCGAGGATCGGTGGGTCGATCTTGCACCCGCAGGACTTGCCGGCGCCCACCTGTGGTCTTTGCGACCCGCCGGACGCGCCGATGCGTCCTGGCTTGTACATTTGGCTCCCCATTCCGCCAAAGACCACGCGTCACTGCGGCTGGCTGCCCTCACCTCTCGCGAGCGCGAGGTCGTGGACCAGATTGCCCGCGGCCGCGATACCGCCCAGCTGGCCCATGAGCTGCGGATATCCCACTACACGGTTCAGAATCACCTGACATCGATTTTTCGCAAGACCGGCGTGCGGAGTCGCGCGGAGTTGCTCGCACTGCTTTTGCATGAGTAGCTGCGACCGCATCAGCTTTACCAGTGACTGGGTTTCTCCAGGTGGCCTGCGGCGCCGTGTGAAACCGCCAGGTCGTACATCGCGCGGGCATCGAGGATGCCGGCGATCCTGCCATCGGCTTCGTAACCGCAAACCGGACCGAAAGCGATCGCAAATATCGTAACGCCCTGACGGGACGTCGGCTCATGTCGAATCCCACCCGCCTCGTAGATGTAGTCGCCAGCTTTGCCCTGATCGGTCCCGTACTCGAAACTGCCCTCGAGTATCCACCCTTCGAGGCTGCCGATGTGGCCGTGAAGAGGCGCGACATTTTGCGGGCCCACGCGTAACAGAATCGTGAAACCTCCCGTCTGTGGATTCAGGTTGAGCAGCTTGTACTCGGTACCCTCCATCACCCATGGCGACCATGGCAGCGTCGAAGGATCGAAGAAGGGCGAGCGCTTCGTCGGCGTGCTGCCGATTGACAGTGTTTCGTGTCGCTTCAGTTCCATTGCAGTCTCCGCGTTGGTGGGCGTTCAATAGCGATAGTCAACCGTAACACCGAATGTCCGCGGCATTCCGTAGAGCCCCTCCAGGTAACCGAGGGGCGAAACATCCAGCGCGTTGGTCAGGTAGCGGCGATCCGTTGCATTTTCGACGTAGAGCTGGACGTCGAAACCATTGAACCTCGCAGGCTCCCAGGTGATCCGAGCGTTGACCAGGCAATATCCGGCCTGAGCGATCGCAACGGTGTTGGGGATGTTCTTGTAGGCGAGGCTGCGGTAGCTGGCGTCGGCCCTCAGGATGAGCGGACTTTGATCCGGAAGATCTATCGTGTAGGCCGCGCCGCCATTGAGTGTCCATCGCGGTGCATCCGGGAGTTGATCGTTCCGCGTGACCGTGCTCGCTGGATCGATCCGCTTGAAATGGTTGCTCAGGTAGCCAGCTCCAAACTGCAATCGCAACGCACGCGTCGGGTTGATGGCAGCTTCCAATTCTCCGCCCAGGATCTCGCTGTCCCCTGCGTTCTGTATCTCTGTCACGGGTGAGTTGCCGACAGCGCGGATGACGGGCAGCTGCACGTCTGTGTAGTCGGTCCTGAAGAGGGCCAGATTCAGAGTGCCTTTGAAATCCGGTATCGTCAGCTTTGATCCCACTTCGTACGTCGATGCCTTTTCCGGCGCGAAAGGCCGCGTATCGGTATAGCCGCTGGTCGGCCGGGGATTGAAGCCACCGCTCTTGAATCCACGACTGAAGCTGAAGTAGAGCAGCTCGGTCGGTGTGAGCCTGTATTCCAATCCGGCCTTGGGTGTGAAGCTGGAATTGGAGACGTAAAGGTTCTGGAGCGGTACGAATACCTCTCCGGTGTCCGGATGCACTGCGT
>Ga0335070_10009488_pt1 | contig 11403 bp, 9 predicted proteins | sample Lox_Sample_13_FD_206722 | JGI IMG/M metagenome (GOLD analysis project Ga0335070, IMG submission 206722) | Soil microbial communities from Loxahatchee National Wildlife Refuge, Florida, United States - Lox_Sample_1.3 | ecosystem: Environmental > Terrestrial > Soil > Wetlands | place: USA: Florida... | reverse complement strand
AGAAAGGCTGGAGTACTGCTCCATCTTCCTTAGATAATCCGCAATCGCCCGGTAGGAATAGTGCTCTATGGGCTCTTTCAGGTAGCCCACAGAACCTTTCACCACCACTTTTTCATGAACTTCCCGATACTCCATATGGGATACTTCCTTCCTGAAGAGCCTCAGGGTGTAATCAGGCCACCATCCGCTGTGGCGTATCCATTTACCCAGGAAGAAGTTTTTCCTGGGCAGATAAAAGCCATCCCGTATACCTTCTCCTATTTTCCCGGCCAACTCCCTCTTCAGTTGAGGGGTGACCCGTTCATCTGCATCAAGGATCAGAACCCATTCCTTTTTCGCAAGATCTACTGCTGCCTGTTTTTGTCGTGCATAGCCCATCCACTCCTGCTGGAACACCCTTGGCGTATATCTCCTGCATATCTCCACGGTGGCATCTGCACTGAAGGCGTCCAGGACCACGACCTCTTCAAACTCCCTCACACTTTCAAGGGCGTCCTTGATATTCCTCTCCTCGTCCTTGGTGACTATCACCACAGAAACAGGGATCAATACATTCCTCCCACAAGCCGGGCGGTGATGAAGCCTATCTTCACCTTTGTCTTGAGCATCACCGGGACCCGCTTTTCATTGTCAGTGAGCCAGATGAATATATCCCCCTTCCGGTAAAAAACCCCTTCTGATTTCATTAAGGGTTTAATCACAATCGTATTAAACTCTCCCGCCGGCACCTCTATCTTCTCCTTCCTCAACACCTGAACCTCGATGTTCCACACCTTCTTATTGTCAAAGACCGTGACATAGACCGACCTGCCCACCTCCAGATTCAGTGTCCGCACATAATAGAAGCTTGAGAGGGAATCAAACACACGGGCCGGGATTTCGACCTCTGCTCGCTCCTTGTCGAGATAGTCGATGGAAAGGGCCTTCAGGTTCCGGTAATCGAATATCACCTCTTTATTCTTCCTGTTCCTTCCCTCTCTCAGGTTGATTTTATAATTCACCGGCTGGCCCGTCGAGGGGTTTTTTTTCGAAAGCATGCTTTCCACCACATCATTCACTGTATAGAACATAGAGACCCATTTTGCCGACCTTGCAGTGGAAATTATCTTCATCTCACTTCCCTCATCCCTTATCTCCAGGGATGCTTCTCCTGCCTTGATCCCCGTCCATGTAAGGTCATAGTTGAGGGTTTCCGGAACGGCGAACGGGAGGGCTTCAGCAGAGAGAAAATGCAAAAGGAGAGGAACTGAGATAAGAGTGAAAATCAGGCTCTTACTATGTCTGGGGGTTCTATGTCTGCTCTCTCCATCATGGCTGCTCCTGCATACCGGGAACATATTTTGTTATATTAATACATGCTCATAATTCCTGCAATAGATTTAAAGGACGGCAAATGCGTCAGACTCCTCCAGGGCAGGGAAGATGCAGCCACTGTCTATTCTGAGGATCCTGTCCTCACCGCGAGACTGTGGGAGTCCTGCGGGGCAAGGTTACTCCATGTAGTTGACCTTGACGGCGCATTCACAGGAAGCCAGAAGAACCTGCAGGCGGTGAAGAGGATACGTGAGTCCGTAGGCATGGAGATGGAGATGGGCGGGGGCATCAGGGATATGGAAAAGATAGATGAGTTGGTGGGAATGGGAATTCACAGGGTCATACTCGGGACCGTTGCCATTGAAAAACCTGCACTCCTGAAAGAGGCTTGTAAAAAATACCCCGGGAAGATTATCGCGGGTATCGATGCAAGGGAAGGAAAGGTCGCGGTAAAGGGATGGGTAGAGGTTACCACGATTGACGCAAAGTCTCTTGCGAGGGAGTCAGAAAGAAAGGGAGTGGTCGGAATAATCTATACTGATATTGCAAGAGATGGCATGATGGCAGGACCGAATATCATGGCGGTGAGTGAGATAGTAAGAACGGTGAATATCCCTGTAATCGCTTCCGGCGGAGTCTCTTCCCTTGAGGACATTAAGAGACTCCGGGATATAGAAGGCCTCTGGGGAGTGATCACCGGTAAGGCCATATACTCGGGAAGCCTTGACCTGAGAGAAGCCATTAACCTCGTAAAGAGTAACGTGTAAGGAGTAACAAGAGGAATGAGCGAAAAGACATCTTTAAGAACTGTGTTTTTATTTTTCACAATCCACGATTCACTTATCGCGGGGTTCAAAGATGCTGGCTAAGAGGATTATCCCATGCCTCGACGTGAAGGACGGACGGGTGGTAAAAGGGGTCAGTTTCGTAAATTTACGGGATGCAGGGGACCCTGTCGAGAACGCAAAATTCTACGACGAGCAGGGGGCTGATGAACTCATCTTTCTCGACATCACCGCGTCCCATGAAAAGAGGAAGATAATCCTCCATGTGGTCGAAAAGACCGCTGATGATGTGTTCATGCCCTTGACCGTGGGAGGGGGAATCAAAAATCTTGACGATATACGGGACCTCCTCAGGGCAGGATGCGATAAGGTCTCCATCAACACTTCGGCGGTAAAGGACCCCTTCTTCATCAGCAGGGCTGCAGAGAGATTCGGAAGCCAGTGCATTGTGGTTGCCATTGATGCAAAGAGGGTTGCCCCTGACCTGTCCGGGGCAACTGGGGAAGAGTGGTTTGACAACCCGTCGCTCAAAGATGTCTGCCTCGGTCCGCACACCCATGCCCTCGCCTGGGCCATCTCAACCCATGGCGGAAGGACCATGAAGCTCATTGACGCAGTTCGATGGGCAAGGAAAATGGAAGCCCTGGGCGCAGGGGAAATCATGCTCACCAGTATGGACAGGGATGGGACCAAGGACGGCTATGACATAGAATTGACAAAGGCAGTGTCAGAGGCGGTAACCATCCCGGTTATTGCATCAGGAGGTGCGGGGACCCTCGAGCACCTCTATGACGGACTTGTGCATGGCAAGGCGGACGCAGTCCTTGCTGCGTCCATTTTCCACTACAGGGAGTTTACCGTAAGAGAGGCAAAGGAATACCTGAGGGCAAAGGGAGTCCTTGTAAGGCTGTAACTATGACACGTGATGCATGAACCGTAACGCGTTTAATCCTTTACTCGTCATGTAGTACGCTTAACGCGTTACGGCCTTTGATGTTCGGCTTTTCTATCCTGTATGCTTCAATGAGTTCGCTCTCCGCAGGAGAAACCCTTATCCTCAACATGTGATCTGTGACTTGTGATCCGTGATGGGTATTCTTTTCCAACTCATTACTCTTTACGCTTAACGGATTGCGGCCTTTGACAACCGTCACCTCCACCTCAGGAAGGTGCTTTGCATCAGAATAGCCTGCGCAGAGTGACGCCGCAAGCGGGATAAAATCTCCCGCTCCTTCACCCGAGACAAGGACTGTGGGACTTCCTGCATCTTCCACCCATAAGAGATAGCTCTCCTTATCACCAAAAGACTCCAGAGCGCCATTTTCCCTCTCGTCCCTTCCCACAATGGCCTTGCACCGCGGAGAAAATCTGAAGTGCCTTCCCAGCCTCAGCAGGTGGAGGTCGTTGAGCGACGGGTCAGGAGTATGGCTGAGGAGTTCTCTGAGGCGGTATGAATAGTTGGGCTCTGTGAGGAGACATCCTCCCGCAGGCGCCGGATAGTCAGTGAGTCCCAATTCCCTCGCAAGGGCCATCTGCGGCTTCCTTGATCGGCCACTGAAGTCATAGAGCATCTCCCGCCTCACTAATCCCTTCTCCTCAGGAATGGTCGCTGTCATGAGCTTTGCACTGAGGGGCCTTAGCACATACCCTTTTACCCCAGCCTCCTTATCAATCATGGCAAGGGTGTTCTTTTTCTGGCTCATGGGCCTCTGGCCGATCACTTCCCCTGTCACGACAAAATCCGCACCTGTCAGGTCCATCAATTCCTTCGCTTCTCTCAACATGAGAATCCTGCAGTCAATGCAGGGGTTCATATTCTTGCCGTGCCCGAACTTGGGGTTCTTGACTATATCGAGGAATTGAGATGACAGGTGGCAGAGTTTCACACGAAACCCGAATTGCTCCGCAGCAGGAAAGGGGTTTCTGGAACAGGAGGAACGGTCACTGATGTCACACCCAAAGTGGTTGAGAAAGGTGACCGCAGTAACCTCTATCCCCTGTCTCAGCATCACGAGGATGGCGAGGGTACTGTCAAGCCCGCCCGAAAGTAATGCGATCGCCTTTGGCATATCAGAGGACAGTTAATAGTGAGCAGTAAATAGTGAATGGCAAAAGCGATGAAACATAAAACGGTCTCACCGGATGGCCATTTCTTCCCGCCATTTCGACCTGGCCGAAATTCCTCTTGCGCGAAGGCCACTTCTTATTGTGCCTTACTCTATACACTTTACAGTTCACTTCTCACTATTTACTACTTACGTATTTCCCTCAGTGACTCCAGGAGTTTCTCAGGGGTGACTACCGCGGTACCCACCTCTCCCACCACAATCCCTGCCGCATGATTGGCAATAATGGCCGCCTCCCGCAGAGTGGCTCCCGACGCATAGGCAAGGGTAAAGGCTGCAATCACAGTGTCCCCTGCACCCGTGACGTCATACACATGTCTTGCCACTGTGGGAATATGGATGATCCGGTCTTTTTCGAAAAGGCTCATCCCCTCTTCCCCCCTTGTGATGAGTACTGCGCCACAGGCGAGACGCTTCATAAGGATCTTGCCTGCCTTGATGAGTGACGGCTCATCCTTTATCTCCACTCCGGAACCCTGGGAAGCCTCCATAAGGTTGGGGGTAATAAGGCTGACCCCTTTGTAATAGTGAAAATGTCCGACCTTCGGGTCAAGCGCAAGGAATTTTCGTTTCTGCCTGGGGGCCTTCAGGATTCCCCTGATCAGTTCACGGGAGACCACACCCTTTTTGTAGTCAGAGACAATAACCGCGGTATGTTCAGCAGCGGCATGCTGGACAAAAGCCACGAGATTTTCCAGGGCCTTTCCCGAAATCCTCTTGCTCTCTTCTTTGTCGAACCGTACGAGCTGCTGATTATGGGCGATGACCCTCGTCTTTATCGTGGTCGGTCTCGTGTCTTCGAAGAGCGCGGACTCAATCCCCTTTTCATCAAGGAGCTGTCTCATGACATCCCCTGCCCTGTCTTTACCCGCCACCCCCGCCACAGTAGCCTCCCCTCCAAGGGCAATAATGTTGTTTGCCACATTGGCAGAGCCACCAAGCATAAAATTATCGTCTGTGACTTCAACCACAGGAACAGGGGCCTCAGGGGAGATCCTCCTCACCTTTCCCCATATGTAACGGTCAAGGATGAGGTCACCAATGACCAGAATCTTGCTGTTTCTGAAGTTCTTCACTATTCCCTTAAGGTTCATCGTTACACCATAACCTACCATAGCCTCAAAAATCAATGAATTGCCCTTCTGCACTCCCGGAATATTGTACTTGATTTTTCAATTAACAAATGAGTTATAATTATGGCTATCGATCACCTGAATATGGCTGGCAGAAAAATTACCAAGGAACTTACCGAGGAAGAGAAAAAGGGCATGCCCCTCTATTCCATCGGGGTTGTCTCGGAACTGCTGGGCACCACGGACCAAACCCTGCGGCTCTACGAAAAACATGGCCTCATCACCCCTGCCCGCCGCAACAAAAACAGGTTCTACTCAGAAAATGATATTAAATGGCTGAGGTGTGTCAGAGATCTTATCCATGTGAAAAAGATAAGCATTGAGGGTATCAAGAAGCTGCTCGAGTATGCGCCCTGCTGGGAAATTACCACGTGCCCTGAGGAGAGAAAAATCAAATGCACCGCATTCATTGACAAGACAAAGCCATGCTGGGAGCTGAACAGGATGATCTGTAACCAGGAGGCGGGAAAGGAGTGCGAAGAGTGCGTCGTCTACATCGCCCGCCACAACAAGAAGCTGCAGCATAACTAAAGAAGTCCCTTTACCCTCTGGCCAACCTCCCTCAATATTCTCACTAAGAACGGCTCCATCCCTTGCTAAGCCGGTGTCTCATGAATTACCCTGACCCTGAACATGCTTATTTCTTTTTTTTCACGAAACCGGCAGCTTTGGGAGAAAACTCCGGATCAATGAGATACGCCTCCCTGAAGTACTTTGCAGACTCGGTATCGGCCCAAAAATCCCTGCGGCCCCTGGGATTTCCTGTCCCCCTTTTCAGCTCATACTGGGCGTAACCAAGGAAGTAATAGGCCTTTGCCTCTGGTTTTTGGGCAACATATTCCTTGAGATACTGCACCGCAGCAGCGTAGTCCTTCTTGAAATAAGCCCTCAGGCCCTTCGCATATGCGTCGTCCTGGGCAAACACCGCAGAGGCTGAGAAAGCCATAATGACCAGACTCACCATACCGCATCTTACTAGCCATGATCTTCGCATCATATACCTCCTAATCCAGGTCCAGTTTTAACGGTTCCCTCATCTCCCTTACGCCCCTGGATGATGAGTACTCCTTCGGCTGGGTCCCGTTCTTGAAATACTCCCTCAACCCTGATGAATCATCTTTTGCGAGCAAGCCATTGGTAGGGTCTATGGGATAACTCACAATACCCTCGGGAGTCGTAAACTCATAATGCTCTCCCGCTTCCACGGTCTTCATGAAATTCACCCATATGGGAGATGCAGCCCTTGCTCCTGTCTCCTGGTTCCCCAGAGGTCGCACGTCATCAAAACCGACCCAGACACAGGCAAGCAGGTCAGGAACGTATCCTACAAACCAGGCATCCCTGTATTCATTGGTCGTCCCGGTCTTCCCCGCAACCGGCCTTCCCAATGCCTTTGCCCTCCATCCCGTGCCATAGTTCACCACATCTTCCATCATGGAGGTTATGAGAAAGGCGGTCTCGCGGCTTATCACCCGCTCGCCTTCCGGATCATTGCTCTCGAGAATCCTCCCCCTGGAATCGGTGATATATTTTACGGCTATGGGCTTCATCTTCATGCCGCTATTGGCAAAGACGGTGTATCCCAGGGCGAGGTCCAGAGGTGTCACGCTCATACTCCCCAAGGCAATGCTCAGGTTATGGGGCATCTCACCCTTCAATCCTATGTTTTTTGCGAAATCGATGACTTTGTTGACCCCCATGGTGTCCACAAGCTTTACTGTGACTACATTTCTTGAATATGTGAGGGCATCCCGCAATCTTGTGGGGCCATAAAATTTGTGATCGTAGTTTTCGGGACTCCAGTCTCCCTTGGGCCCACCCTTATACGTGACCGGTTCATCGTTTATCATGCTTGCAGGGGTAAAACCGTTGTCCATTGCCGCAGCATAAATGATTGGTTTGAATGCAGAGCCCGGCTGCCGTTCCGCAAAGACCGCCCTGTTGTATTCTGACTTTGCATAATCATACCCGCCCACCATCGCCCTGATAAACCCGGACTCCGGGTCTATGGCGACAAGTGCGCCCTCCACCTCGGGTTCCTGCTCCAAAATGAGTTCGTTCCCCCTGGATGCCTTAAAACCAACCCTGACCACGTCCCCTGGCTTGAGTATCTTATCCAGGCTGAAATTCTTCACCTGGCTGGTCCTTCCTGTTTTACGATCAATGGTAGTGCTTGCCCACCGGGCATTCTCAACAGATAATCTTCCCACGATTCCCCTGGCCTTAATCAGCGCCTCCTTAGCGCTCACTTTAAGGACTACTCCCGACACATTATCCCCTGTGTTGGTAATAAGCGAATCGGGCGAATCCTTTTTCTTCAATTCCTTCTCCGCATTTACCTCCCTGTGCTCAATGGGACCCCTCCATCCCCTCCTCTTATCAAGGTCCCTCAGACCGTCCTGAAGGGCCCTGGCAGCGGCCAGTTGTGCCCTTCTGTCAAGGGTGGTATAGACATTGAACCCGCCTTTGTATACCTCATCCACGCCGTATCTCTCCTCAAGGTATTTCCTCACATACTCGATGAAGTAGTTATTGGCCTCCATTCCCCTCCTGACAGTGGAAAGGTAGAGGGGCTGCTTGACCGCCTTCTCCCTTTCCAACCGCTTTATGTAGCCCTCCTCTTCCATGCGTAAAAGAACCGTCTCCTGCCGCTCCTTTGCCCTGGTCAGGTTATTGTAGGGAGAATAGGTCGTGGGTGCCTTCACAAGACCTGCCAGGAGCGCAGCTTCCGGAAGGCTAATGTCCCTGACGGATTTGCCGAAATATACCTTTGAGGCCATCTCCATCCCATACGCGCCGTGTCCCAGATATACCCTGTTGAGGTAGAGCTCCAGTATCTCTTTCTTCGAAAGGTTCTTTTCTATCTTCATGGCAAGGGCCGCCTCCCTCACCTTCCTCTGCAATGTCTTTTCAGGAGTCAGAAAGGTGATCTTTGCGAGTTGTTGGGTGATGGTGCTGCCGCCCTCTTTGAGACCGACGTGGAGGACATCCTTCACTGCTGCCCTCAAAATGGCGACATAGTCTATGCCCTTGTGCTTCCAGAACCTTGAGTCTTCCACTGCGATCACCGCGTTCACCAGGTATTCCGGCATCCGGTTCATGGGCACAAAGACGCCTCTTTCTATCTTGAGCTCACCGATAAGTGTGTCATCATCCGCGTATATCTTTGTGCCAGGTACTGCCTTGTACTGCATCAGCTCTTCCACAGAAGGAACGCCTTTTGAGAGCGCAATAAAACCGCCGGCGGCTATTCCTATTATTATTGCAGTACCTATGAAAAGGACGAGGTTACGCAGGGATTTGGGAGATTTCATCGAAGACCGCTGGGTTTTGTGTGCATTAAAAATTATAACCCCGCCAAACCTTTTCTGTCAAAAAGTTCACAAAAAACCCACACTCTTTTCACAGCGAAAGAATAAATAAATCAATGGGTTCCTATTTTTTACTTTTTGTCTTGACAGATACAATATATTGTGGTTAAATCTAATCCTAGCAATAAAAAATACAAAACCTAGATATTAATCATTTATCTCCCGAGGAGGAATTATGAAGGCAGTAAACGGTCTCAGTCTCACCCAGAATGCCCTGAAGGTTCTGGAGAAGAGATATTTGCAGAAGAATGAGGAGGGGAAGATTGTGGAGACCCCTGAAGGGCTCTTCAGGAGGATCGCAAAGGCCATTGCTTCTGCGGATGTCCGCTACGGGAAATCCCAGGAAGAGGTGGAGAGAACCGAGACAGAGTTCTACTCAATGCTCACTGCAATGGAGTTCCTCCCCAACAGCCCCACACTGATGAACGCAGGGAGGAAGCTGGGCCAGCTCAGCGCCTGTTTTGTCCTTCCGGTGGGTGACTCGATGGAGTCCATTTTCGACGCGGTCAAGAATGCAGCAATCATCCATAAATCAGGGGGGGGAACGGGATTCAGTTTTTCGGGCTTAAGACCAAACGGTGACGTGGTGGGCTCCACCAAAGGCATCTCTTCAGGTCCCATATCCTTTATGACAGTCTTCGATACCGCCACAGAGGCAGTGAAACAGGGGGGCACGCGGCGCGGCGCCAATATGGGCCTGCTGAGGGTTGACCACCCTGACATCCAGGATTTCATCACCTGCAAGGACGAGAATACAAAGCTCAACAACTTTAATATATCCGTCGGCCTCACACAGACGTTTATGACCGCGCTGGAAGAAGACAGGGAATACGAGTTCCTTAATCCCAGGACGAGGCAGGTGAGCAGAAAAGTCAAGGCAAAGGATGTCTTCAGTCTCATCGTGAACCATGCATGGAAAAACGGAGAGCCCGGGATCGTGTTCCTCGACAGGCTGAATGCATCCAATCCCACCCCCCATCTGGGAGAGATTGAATCCACGAATCCCTGCGGTGAGCAGCCCCTTCTTCCCTTCGAATCCTGCAACCTCGGTTCCATAAACCTCTCGAAGATGGTAAGAAAAGTCAGCCAGCAGTCAGCGGTCAGTAGTCAAGACCCAGCTTATGAAGTGGACTGGGAAAGACTGAAGGACATCACATGGAAGGGGGTCCATTTCCTCGACAATGTCATAGACGTGAACAAATACCCCCTGCTCCAGATAGAAGAGAAGACCAGAGCGAACAGGAAGATCGGTCTCGGGGTGATGGGATGGGCGGACATGCTTATACGGATGGGAATATCCTACAACTGCCCTGAGGCGGAAAAACTGGCAGAAGAGGTGATGGGGTTCATCCAGAGGGAAGGGAAAAACGCATCCGCGGCCCTGGCCGAAGAGCGTGGCGTCTTCCCCAGTTATGAAGGGAGCATCTATGACGGAAAGATGAGGCTGAGAAACGCAACAGTCACCACCATCGCACCCACTGGAACCCTCTCCATAATCGCAGGATGCTCATCAGGCATAGAGCCCCTCTTTGCGGTCTCTTATGTGAGGACTGTGATGGAAGGCACAAAGCTCATTGAGGTGAACCCCTATTTTGAGGAGGTGGCAAAGGAAAAGGGTTTCTGGTCAAGACAGCTCATGGAGCGAATCGCGGAAAAGGGCAGTCTCCAGGGTTTCCAGGAGATACCCGAAGAGGTGAGGAAGGTCTTTGTTACGGCCCATGATATCACTCCCCTCGAACACATAAAGGTGCAGGCTTCCTTCCAGAAATATGTGGACAATGCGGTCTCCAAGACGGTGAATTTCCCCCACCACGCAACACCAAAGGATGTGGAGGAGGTATTCCTCCTCGCCCATAAGCTCGGCTGCAAAGGGGTCACGGTGTACAGAGACGGGTCGAGGGAAGAACAGGTACTCTCCACAGGGAAGACAAAGGAGACCGCTCCGCAGCCGGGGGTCGCTCCGTCAGCCAAGATAATGCCGAAGAAGAGACCGGAGGTGATCAGGGGTACCACACGGTTTATGAAGACAGGATGCGGAAACCTCTATGTCACGATCAATGAAGATGAAAGCGGGCATCTCTTCGAACTCTTCACCTCCATGGGCAAAGCAGGAGGGTGTGCGTCAAGCCAGGCAGAGGCAATAGGCAGACTCGTTTCCCTTGCCTTCCGCTCCAACATAGAGCCTGAGGAGATTATCAAACAACTCAAGGGCATCTCATGCCACCAACCGGAGTGGTACAACGGCGGGAGGATACTCTCCTGCTCCGACGCTATTGCAAAGGCACTCGAAAAATACCATGCAAAATCCGAAAAAGGAAACGGCAACGGCCACAAGAAAGGCCATCATGAGGTGATACTCATGGGCGCCTGTCCTGAATGCGGTGGCGCAGTGGAGCATGAGGGCGGCTGCGCGGTCTGCCATAACTGCGGGTTCACCAAGTGCGGTTAAGGAGGGTGCATGAGCGGAAATAACGGAAAAGGGGCTGGCCGCAGGCCGTCCTGGGAAGAGTATTTCATAGAGATCGCAAAAGTGGTCTCCACCCGCTCCACCTGCCTCAGAAGGAGATATGGCGCGGTCATCGTAAAGGACAATGTGATTGTGAGCACCGGCTATAACGGCGCTCCCCGCGGCTCCGCAAACTGTGTGGACAGGGGGATATGCAGGAGGAAGGAG
>Ga0335070_10009487_pt1 | contig 11403 bp, 6 predicted proteins | sample Lox_Sample_13_FD_206722 | JGI IMG/M metagenome (GOLD analysis project Ga0335070, IMG submission 206722) | Soil microbial communities from Loxahatchee National Wildlife Refuge, Florida, United States - Lox_Sample_1.3 | ecosystem: Environmental > Terrestrial > Soil > Wetlands | place: USA: Florida... | reverse complement strand
CGAGGGTGACGATACGATTATCAACTCGGGAAAGATCACCGTGAATGCCCTTCCCGAGGCTCATTCCGCAAGCGTCTCTGTGAGCCTTTCGGCTGCAAAAGAGGGAGTGGCGGCAGGGGGGACCTTTGCCGATGCCACGACCACGGTACAAGCGACGGGGATTGGAATCGACGGCGGCGCGGGGAACGACACCATCACCAATTCCGGGACGATCCAAGTGACCTCGACTGCAAGCATGGCTGCTGCGAGCGTTTCTGTCAATGCGGGAATGGCTCTTACGGGCGCAGCCCTGGGGGTAGCGCTCGCTGACGGCAAGACCGTGGCAACCTCTTCCGCGATCGGGATAGACGGCGGCGCGGGAGATAACACCCTCACCAACCGTGGTTCTAATACGGTCAGCGCGACCTCGGACGTCACAGCGGCAAGTGTGGGTGTCAATCTCGAAGGCACAAAAGCAGGGCTGGCCGCGGGTGCTTCTCTGGTCGACGGCGAAAACAAGGCAGAAGCCCTCGCCATCGGCATCCGCAGCGGCAGCGGGAATGATACCATTCGCAACGAGAATAAGACTCGGGCCGAGGCCACTGCGACGAGCACCAGAACCAATGTCGCCTTCAGCGGGACCTTCGCGCTCTACGGCGTTGCCCTGGGGGCTTCTGCTGCCGATGCGACCAACACTGCCACAGCCGATGCCCGGGGCATCGAAGGTGGAGGAGGAAATGACAACATCACCAATACCTCCGATCTTGTGACTGTTGCGAAGACGACGGCCGACACAAATAGTGTATCCATCAGCGCCAATGTGGCCATCTTTGGGGTGGGATTGGGCGCTTCCATCGCAAAGGCTGAGACGACAGGGACCGCCTTGGCAACGGGCATCCACGCCGGGAACGGGGATAACACCATCACAAATACCTCTACGGGCTCGATTCAGTCGACTTCAACCGCTTACGCGGATGCGTTTTCCGTCAGCGTGAACCTGATCGGGGCTGTCGGGGCTTCTGCGGGCTCCACCGCCTCTGCCACCTCCGCAGGAATATCGAGTGGGGGCGGAACGGATACCCTCCGAAATGAGGGAAGCATCAACCTCACCGCAACTTCTAATACGGATGCATCTGCTTACTCGGGACAGCTTCTAGGGTACGGCGATTCAAATGCAAAGGGAATTTCCAACGCAACGGTCAAGGGAATCGACGGGGGCGATGGGGTCAATACGCTGATCAACATCGGTTCGATCACGGGAACTGCCACGGCCAATGCCAATGCGAGCAGCTACGACTTTCAGTTATCCGGAGGGGGAAACGTGACGGCTGGAACTGACGCAAACGCAACGGCCCTAGGCATCGCCGGCGGGAAGGACGTGGATACCATCCGAAACGAGGGGACGATCAATCTCACCGCCCAGTCGACCCTGGTTTCGGAAGGCAGATCCTATCAACTCTTTGGCATTGGCATTGCCGATGTTGACAGCAAGGCGGTGGCTCTCTCTACCGGAATTGATGGCGGCAATGGTAATAACGGCGTTACCAATACGTCCACGGGCTCCATCACGGTATCTTCCAATGCGAGCGCAACAGCAACCGGTCTGTCGGCAACGATCGGGATAGCGGCGGCAAGTGCCAGCACGACCTCCAAGGCCCATTCCACGGGAATCAAGAGTGGGAGCGGTGAAGACACCATCACTAACGAGGGTACCCTGAATGTGAAGGCGACTTCGAGCACGTACGCCGGGAGCGGCGACCTCAGCCTCGTTGGGCTTTCTTTCGGAGATGCGCTTACAGAGGCGATCACCGAGGGAATCGTTGCCGGAGATGGAAGGGATGTAATCACCAACAAGGGAACAATAGCGGTGGGCACGGTCCAGGACAATGATCATCCAATGGCTTATTCGAATGTGGACAGCGTGTCGATGAGCCTTTTCAATATCTCAAGTGCCACCTTTGGATCGAAGGCCCAGGCAACCGGAATCACCGGGGATGGAGGCGATGATACCATTATCAATACGGGCACGATCACCGTGGGTGACGACCATTGGATGGCCAAAGGCAGGGCTTTTGGCTTCTCGGGACAGTTCATCGATTTTCTTGATTTCACCAGTGTTGGAGCAACGGCTGAAACCGTTTCAACCGGAATCGACGGCGGCGACGGAAACGATGGTATTCTCAACGATAGCGACGGTGCGCTGACCGTTAAGGCAAGCTCTTACGCATGGACCAAAGGTGCTGCCAAGATCAGCACCTTTGGCAGCCCGGCCGCCTTTGCAGGCTCGACAACAAAAGCGACAGCAACAGGGATCAGTGGCGGTAAAGGGGACGACGTTATTGAAAACAAAGGGAACATCGATGTATATGCACATTCGTGGGCAGACGCCTACACCGATTCGTGGGTCGGTTGGGGGAGTCCGTACGCAGATTCCACCGCCGATGCGACCGCGACGGCTATTGGGATTGATGCTGGGGGAGGCCAGAATCTCGTTACGAATAGCGGAGCGATCCATGTCAGCGCCCTCGCCGAGACGACACCATACGCAAAAGCCGATTCGGATGTCGATAAGACCGAGTCCGAATCGACATCGTATTCGAAATCAAACGCGTTCGGAGTCGTGGTAGGCGATGACAACAACACCGTGAACAACACGGCCAAAGGTACAATCACGGTTACAGCCGTCGCCAGGACTTCTGACGCACAAAACAACGTTGCCACAGCCATATCCGACGAGGACGCGGCGGCAAACGCCGCGCCCGCTTCGGTTGCGATAGGCATTCAGGCAGGGAAAGGAAATAATTTCATCTTTAATGATGGCCAAATGACGGTGACATCAGAGGTCCACGCAAAATCCCATGCATCCGCCTCCTCCACATTGTATACAGCCACAGCCACGTCAAAAGCGGGTGGTTCGGCGGATGCCGTTGGGATTAAAGTTGGAGACGGAAACAATACGATAAAAAATAATGGGACGCTCACCGTCACCGCTACCAATGAAGGGATCGCATTATCGGATTACCCCACAGCGCATCTTGATGATGGATATACCTATGCTGGAGACGGGAAAAATACTTCGCTGACCTCTAGTGCGACGGGCATCTCAGCCGGAAACGGCGTCAATCTTATTGAAACCTATAATAGCATGACCGTTTTATCCTCCGTCAATGCTGACGCCCGGGCATATACCAACACAGCGACCACAACAACTTATGCCGAAGCATACGCAGGAGGAAATGCCAAGGCCACTGGAATTTCCGTCGGCAATGGTCAAAACACAATCAACAACTATGGCCACATGACGGTGCGTGTCACAGCGGATGCCTATGCCTTAGGCAATGCGGAGGAGTATGGATCTGCCTATATCGGAACCGAAAGCTCGCCGGGTATCATTGCCGATGCAGTCGGAATTTCAGCAGGCCATGGGATAAACCAGATTAGCAATGATGGAATATTGGAGGTGAATGCGACCGCGACGGCTACTGCAGAGGCGGCGGGCGATGAATCGATTCAAACCGTTGCCAATTCCTATGCGACCGCAACCGGAATCCGTACAGGAGATGGAGCCAACACCGTCACCAATTTGGGCATGATGAATGTAACGGCCAATGGATTAGGCGCCAGCGCCATCGGAATCAGCACAGGAACGAATAACGACCGGATTCTGATTGGGCTGCAAGGGACGCTGACCGTCCGGTCAACGGCGGCTGCAGTTCTCGGCAATATCAATGCCCTCGCGACCGGTGTCGATGCCGGAAGCGGCAACAACCATGTTGAAAATTATGGCTCAATTGATGTGACCACCGAAGCAGTTCGGCTCCTTGGCGATACGCAGCCACAATCTTTCGGGATAAAAACTGGAAGTGGGAATGACCTGATCATCCAGAGCGGCCGAATCTCGACAGAGAATAGACTTTTTGATTTGTTGTCCTTTCCTCCGCACTGGTCTTCTTCTCCAGGGATCGCCATCAGCTCGGGTGCTGGCAATGACACGGTCATTCTCATGAATGGTTCCGAGACTATCGGTCATATCGATCTGGGAGACGGAAATGACTGGTTAACGGTTACGGGCACGCCAATAGTTAATGGGAATGTCACCGGAGGAAACGGGATTGACACATTAGTCTTTCAGGGGGCTGGCAGTGTAGGCTTCACCCCCACAAACTTTGAAAACGCCATCAAGCAAGGGGCTGGGACTTATACCGCTTCTAATCTGCCCACGATGCAGCGGATCGAAATCAAGCAAGGTGTTCTTCAGGTCAACAACAACTACCAATTCTCAAACAATGGCTTCTTTCAGACCGTTGTGAACGGTGACGGAAGTTTCGGTCAATTCAAAGTCAACGGGGCCACACAGCTTGCCGGTGACTTGAGTGTCCTCAAGGGGCCAGGACCCTATAAAAACGGGACCACTTACAATGTCATCGAGACAGGTGCTCAGGGCGTTGGCGGAGGGTTTACAAATATCCTTCTTCCTGAAACAAAACCCCTCCTCCGCTTTGCCGTAAATCAGCGACCCAGTGCGGTCGAAGTAGAAGTCCACGCAAAGAGTTTCACCACCGTCGCAACCAACAGGGTTGAATGGACTACCGGCAATTACCTGGACAGAATCGTGCCGGCTGCCATGGGTGATCTGTCCAACGCACTCGGCGAGTTTCAGTCTTTGTCGTTATCTCAATTCGGTACGGCTTTTTCAAGCCTCAGCCCGGATTCCTATGACAACTACACCCGAGCCACCTATGACAGCATGTGGCAATACACGAGAAGCCTGCAGCGTCGTTTGGCGAACATTCGCGCTTATGCCAATGCCGCAGGCTATGACCCTGACTCAAAACCTTTGCTCCTGGCTTTCGCTGGCTCCGACGCAAGCCTTGGTGAGCTCCTTGCAACCGGTCGAATCTCCCAGACCCAGGCCAAGAACGGCCTCTGGTTCAACGGCTACGGACAGTGGGGCGACCAGGAACCGGACAAGGGTTTTACCGGTTTTGATTATAACATTTATGGGGGGACCTTAGGCTTCGATCACGCCTTCAACGACAAGATGACCGCGGGCCTCAGTCTAGGTTATTCACGAACAGATGTGGACCTCGACCATCACCAGGGGGATGGCACTATCAAAACCTTCGCCGGCTCCCTCTACGGAAGTTATTTCACCAAGAATGCTTTTCTGGAAGGAGCGGTTTCTTATGGCAGAAACTGGTATGATAATGATCGCTTAATTACGATCGGGCCAATCCTGAGGAAAGCCTCCAGCGACCACGAAGGCGATCTCTTTTCTGCCTATCTCGGAGGAGGGTATGCCTTCGATGTCAAGAATTGGGCCATCGGGCCCTTCGTTTCTCTAAGATATATCTATCTGAGCGAGGAGAGTTTCCAGGAGAAGGGCGCCGACGGTCTGAATCTGAGCGTCGGTCATCGTAACACCGATTCATTGACCTCCGAACTGGGATTGCGTTTGGCACGAGTTTTTGATGTCAAATACGGCAGCCTGATTCCTGAAGCGAGCGCGGCCTGGAGTTACGATTTTGACATTGACGATCGGATCATCACGGCGTCTTTCCAAGGTTCTCCGGGAACAGCATTCTCAATCGATGGGCAACCGGTGGAAAAGAATGGGGCCGTCCTGGGCACGGGTTTGACGTTCATCCACAAAAGCGGATTCTCGACTTCGCTCAGATATCGCGGGGAGTTCAGAGAAAAATATCAATCCCACGGAGTGATGGGTGAGTTCCGGTTGATGTTTTAGACTACGGGTTGATGCGGTAAAGGAACGTATGCTGGCCGAAGTTACCGGCCTGATCGGCGGCGAGGACTTGAAGCCTGACCTCGCCCAATCCCGATGGCAGTGTTGTCTTCCCCTCGAACAGACTCGCCTTGCCCGCATAAGTCATGCTGAATTTATCCGAAACCTGATTTCCATAAATCCACTGTCCCCATACTTCGAAACGATTCGAATCCCAGAGACCTCCGGGAGTGACGGAGCATCCTCAAAGCATCCGGACTTCAGCCTTTACCGAAACCGCCTCTCCTCCCTTGAGGCTCTCTTTAGAAGAGGGGCCCGAGATGTTCACGATCAACCCGTTCAGTTCGATGACGATTCCTTCTCCTAAAAGATCCTTTCCGGGAATGAGCGTCAGTGTCTTTGAACCCTTTTGAAGGGCTTGTGGATAGCCAAGAGGAGCCTCCGCATCAATCTCAACCTGGGTGGGCCGGTCCAGAAGAATTTTGGCTTCGAAGTGAGCGGACCCAAAGGTTGCGTAGACCGTCTCCCCCCGCCGCCGGGGCTGAACCATAATCCGCTCCGTGCTGCCGGTCCCTCCTTCCTGCTTGCCTTCCACGAGGATCTCCCCCGTCTCCAGATTCTTAATTCGGACAAGGGCCCCTCCCACCCCCGAGCCAATCACCTGGGCGTCTCTGGCCACCACGCGAACAATCACCTTGGTTGGGATCTTCTCGACAGAAAAAGCCGCAGGAACAAAACAGACCGTAAGGCATATAGACGCCACGAAAAATTGAACGAACTTCAGCCTTGCTCTCAAATTCATGATTCACCCCTCACCCCACCCTCTCCCACAAGGGGAGAGGGATTCTATTTTTCTCAAGATCGTAGTCAAATCTTTGCATTGGCCATTGAGCTTTGAGCTTTGAGCTTTGAGCTTCCTAGTAGTACCTTTTTTCTTCGACCTGATCTTCGGAGAGAACCATGCCCCATTCGCCGAGGACCTTTGAAACGGCCCGCTCCCCGCTCTCGATACAGTTCGGAACGCCCACCCCCCTGTAACAGCCGCCGGCAAACGCCAAGCCCGGAATCTGTGCACTGTGGTTTTCGATCAGCGTAACCCGCTCAACGTGCCCGAGCGTATACTGCGGCATGCCGCGGTGCCACCGAAAAACCCGCCAGAAGAGCGGCTTCGCAAAAGGGTTAAGGCCCAGAATATCACGAAACTCCGCAAGCACTGTCTGGACGAGTTCATCGTCCGGGCGCTTCACGATCTCCTGGTTGTGTGGACCGCCGACAAATCCGCGAAGCAGTACCTTACCCGCCGGCGCCCGGCCCGGCCATTTAGTGGACGAGTAAGTCGCCGCCATGAGGGCACGGCCCTCGACAAGAGGGCACAGGACCCCGAAGGCGTTCAGATCGAAGCCGACCTCCCGCTCATTGAAAGCGACGGACACCGTTGCAGACGAAGAGGTCGGTATGTTGGCAAGGGCGTCTGCGATGGCTTCGTCGTGGGAGCGGATGAGCGGTTCGGCAGCCCATGCCTCGGTAGCAATGATCACGGCGTCTCCATCAAGGGAGGAACCTTCCGAGAGCAAGGCACGCCATCCATCCCCAGGGGTGCGCTGAAGCGAGGTGATGGCTGCCCCTATGCGGATGCGTTCGCGACCTGCGGCGTCGGCCATGCGGTCTGTCAGCTGCTGCATCCCGTTCGCAAAGGAGGTGAAGAACGTCCGAGGTTTTTCCCCCGGCTTGGGCGGGTACTTTCGCCGCATCTCCTCAACTTTTCGACGGGTCGCAATAAAAGCCTTCATCAGGGACCCGTACGTCTGTTCCATCTCAAGGAGGCGCGGGAAGGTTGCAGCAAGCGACATCTGAGTAGGATCGGAGGCATGAACGCCTCCGACCAGGGGCTCTGCAAGCCGGTCGAGGCACTCGCGGCCCATGCGCCGGACCACAAAGCTCTCGAGCGTCTCGTCGTTGAACTCTCCCGGCGCAACTTTCTTTCGCGGGATGAAGAGGTCCACAGCCATCCGGATCTTACCCGGCCAAGAGAAGAGGCCGGTGGTGGCAAAGGGCACGAACTTTGTGGGCGCAAACATCATGACGCCGTCGGGCATCTGATGAAGTTTACCACGAGACAGGATCCACGTGCGCTTCCGTGAGTCGTCGGTCGGCAATTCATCGTCGAAGATTCCCGTCAGTTTCGCAATGCGATGGCACGCCGGTTTTTCGGTCAGGAAGCAGTCCGGGCCGCCATCCACGACGAACGTGCCTTTCTCCGAAGGGTCCGGGACCATCTCCGTCAGAATCTTGCCCCCGAGACGCCGGTCCTTCTCGACCAGGACGAACTCGACGTTGTGGCCCTCTGACGCGGCCCGGGTGACCTTGTAGGCTGCGCCCAGCCCGGCAACGCCGCCACCGATGATTATGATCCGTTTCATAGATTTCCAACACAACAGGAGTCAAGGATTCAAGGGGTCATAAGTTCGAGTGTCGAATGACTTGTACAGGAATCTAACTAGGCCCCTCGATCCGTAGACACCTTGAACCCTTTCATATGTTCTTCGACAATCGTTGCAAGAGCCTCAATAAACCGTTTAGAGAAGTTGAGAGAAGACGTACGTTTCAACTGCATTCCTAACAATTTTGCCTTATTCTGGTAAAGGATATCAATATCATACAGAATTTCGATATGGTCCGACACGAACCCGATGGGGACGATCAGGATGTCCCGAATCTTCTCCTTAGAAAGTTCTTCCAAGACGGACTCAACCTCCGGACCCAACCACTCCTCGGGTCCCATCCCCCGGCTCTGAAAAGCGATACGCCAGGGGAGAGGTTCAATCTTCTTCAGAACCGCTCGAACACTCTCCTCCATATCCTTGACGTAGGGCTCATTCTCCACGAGCGATTTCGGAAGGCTGTGAGCAGAGAAGATGAGATGAACCCGCTTTCTCTCATCCGGAGTGAACTGGATCAACCCCTCCTCTATCTTCTCTTGAATCGCTCCGAGAAAGAGAGGATGCAGATGCCATCCCTCCACAAAAGAAACCTCTAACCTGTCCCCCTTATTTTTTTTAGCTTGGTTCACGTCTTCGATATAGGCGCCTGTGCTCGCACGGGACCGAAAAGGCGCCATCGGAAGAGCGATGACCTCACGGATCCCATCCTCGGCAATCTTTCCCAGCGTCTCTTCGATCAGAGGATGTCCGTAACGCATTCCCACGTAGGATTTGAACGGGTATCCCTTCGCGTCAAGGCTGTTCTTCAGAGCTTTTGCTTGCTGGAAGGTAATCTCCGGAAGGGGCGAAGAGCCCCCGATCAGGCGATAACGTTCCTTGACTCTTTCCAATTGTTCTGAGGAAGGTTTTCTCCCCCGGAAAAGACGGGTCAGAAAGGGCTCGACCTCGTCAAGAGACCGCGGCCCTCCAAAGGCTAAAAGCAGTAATCCTTTCATGGATCTCACAGTTTGTTTGACGCTTTATTATTTTTCACGTACCTCAACGGGGCCTACAAAATACCCGATTTCCAAATTCCAATCATCAAACAATCCCCAATATCCAAATTCAAATTGTCCCAATATTGTTTGATCATTCGCCATTGAAACTTATTTGGTATTTGGAATTTGGTGCTTGGGATTCATTTTCTGGAGCTGTACTCATGAACCATGTCCACCAAGGCGGCGACATGATCGATAGGGGTGGTTGGAAGGATTCCATGGCCAAGGTTGAAAACGTGGCCCGGCCGATCTCCGACGCTATCCAGAATCTTTTTCACATTCTTCTCGATCAAACTCACCGGGCCATAGAGGATCACAGGGTCGAGGTTTCCCTGGATAGCAATATCGTGTCCCAGGCGGGCCCAGGCTTCTCCGATATTCACCCGCCAATCCACTCCAATGACATCTCCGCCCGCATGTTTCATCAACTCCAAGAGTGTTGAATTGGAGGTGGCAAAATGAATGAAGGGAACCGCCTTGCCCACACCTTCGATCACCTTCTTGGAATAAGGGAGAACATACTCCTCGTAATCGCTCGGGGTCAAACATCCCACCCAGGAGTCAAACATCTGGACGACTTGGACACCCGACCGAATCTGGGCGTTGAGATAACGAACCAAAACCTCCGAAATCATCCGCATGAGTGCATCCCACGTCGGACGGTCCTGGTACATCAGGCTTTTGGTGAGAACGTAATTGCTCGAATGCCCTCCTTCGATGATGTAACTCGCAAGCGTGAAAGGGGCGCCGGAGAATCCGATCAAAGGAACCTTCCCTTCCAATTCTTTTCGGACGGTCCGAATTGCCTTCATGAGAAAAGGGATCTCCTCTTCCGGCTCGATCAGCCTCAGTCGCTCCACATCCTTTTTCTCCCGGAGGGGATGACGGAAAACAGGGCCTTCCCCCTTGGCGAACTCAAACTCCACTCCCATCGGTTCCAGAGGAATAAGGATATCGGAAAAGATGATGGCCGCATCCAGCTTAAACTTCTCGATGGGCTGGAGCGTCACCTTCGCTGCGAGCTCGGGGTTTTTGCACATTTCCAGGAAAGAATATTTCTTCCGCAGCGCCCGATACTCCTTCATATAACGCCCCGCCTGGCGCATCAGCCAGATGGGTGTATAAGGGGTGGGCTGCCTTCGACAAGCCCTTAAGAATGGATATTGATCCTCTGACTCTTTCATATCAAATTGTCCTAACGGTGATCCAAAAATCCGAAATCCGAATACCTAATCTCAAATTTTCAAAACAATTTTTCCCTGTTTTAAACTTTGTCCTTGGGCCATTGGAGTTTGTTTCGAAATTCGGATTTCGTGCCTCGAATTTTCAAGATCACTTCCAATCCCTCAGCAGCTGGATCAGCAATCTCACACCCGCACCCGTACCGCCTTTGGGGATGTAGGGTCTCTCCTTTGCAATCGACGCCGGACCGGCGATATCGAGATGAGTCCAAGGGATCTTTTGCACGAATTTGCTCAAGAAGATTCCTCCAATGATGGCCCCTGCTGCCCGCGTCCCTACATTCCTGAAATCTGCCACATCACTTTTCAGATCTTCAAAGTAGTCGTCCCAGAGAGGGAACCTCCAGGCTCTTTCCCCTGTCTTGGAAGAAGCCTCTTCGATCCGCTTCAGAAGCACGTCGTCGTTACCGAAAAGTCCGATGACATAGTCTCCTAACGCAATCACGCACGCTCCTGTCAATGTGGCGAGGTCAATGATCGCCTTCGGTTGATACCGTAAACTATAGGTGAGGGCATCCGAGAGAATCAACCTTCCTTCCGCGTCGGTACTAATCACTTCGACGGTCTGCCCGGAAAGGGTTTTTAAAATGTCACCGGGTTTATAGGCCTTTCCGCTCGGGAGATTTTCGGTTGCCGGCATGATCCCGACCAGATGGAAGGGAAGCTGGAGTCTGGAGGCAGCTTGCAGGGTGGCTAAAACCGCAGCAGCCCCGGACATGTCGTCTTTCATCCGCTCCATATTCTCCGAGGGTTTAATCGAAATTCCGCCGCTGTCAAAGGTAATCCCTTTCCCGACCAACGCGATCGTGTCCAATCCCTTACCTTTATTATACTCCATAACGATAAACTTACCGGGTTCCTGGCTTCCTTTAGCCACGGCGACAAAGGCGCCCATGCCCATTGCCTCCGCTTCGCTCACTTCCAGTACCTGAATTTCCATCCCATGATCTTTTGCAATCTGT
>Ga0335070_10009486_pt1 | contig 11404 bp, 9 predicted proteins | sample Lox_Sample_13_FD_206722 | JGI IMG/M metagenome (GOLD analysis project Ga0335070, IMG submission 206722) | Soil microbial communities from Loxahatchee National Wildlife Refuge, Florida, United States - Lox_Sample_1.3 | ecosystem: Environmental > Terrestrial > Soil > Wetlands | place: USA: Florida... | reverse complement strand
AAGGGCTTTCGAGTATCTAACAAGCATAACGCCATGCCCGGCGGAGATGAAGAGAGATGCCTACGACCGCACACTGCGCGCGCGGGCTTTCGACATCTCGCGCTATCTGCTGCCGCTGGCCACCAACACGTCGCTGGGCGAGATCGTCAACGCGCGCACGCTGGAGACGCAGGTTGCCCATCTGCTGTCGCAGCCGCATCGCGAGGTGCGCGAGCTTGGAGCGCTGCTGAAAAAGGCTGCGACATCGCCTGCCTATAACGCGAACGAGGAATCATTGCGGGCGTTGGTGGAGCGGATTCGCGAAGTCGCACCCGAATTGGCCGACATAGCCGAAGGCGAATTACTGCGCGAGGTGCGCGTCGCGCCCACGCTGGTTAAGTACGCCGATCCCAATGCGTACGAGATCGAATCGCGGCGCGAACTGCGGCAGGCTGCCGACGCACTGATGCGCGGTGCCACAATTGCCCCCGCTCCGCTCGTCGACTTGCTCGATACCGAGCCACTAGAAATTGAACTCGCCACGACGCTGCTCTACGGTCACTGTCATTATTCCTATCGCCAGATTCGCGAGGCGGCGGAAGCTGCAGGCGAGGCTCGCCGCCGCGAGATCATCGATCTCGGCATGCGACATCGCGGCAAGCACGACGAACTGCCGCGAACGTTCTCTTGCGGCCAGCAGTTCCGCTTCGACATCCTCATGGACATCGGCGGCTTCCGCGACATGCACCGCCATCGCCGCTGCATTCAGATCATGCAGGACTTCACGACCGTGCACGGCTATGACACGCCGCCGGAGATCGAAGCAGCCGGAATCCGCCCCAGTTACAACGCCGCGATGGATCGCACGGCTGCCGCGATTGAGAAGCTGACTAAGACCGGAGGCGAAGAAGCGCGAGAGAATTCCGAGTACGCGATTCCGCTCGCCTTCCGCAAGCGCACGCTCTTCAAGATGGATTTTGCCGAGGCCGTCTACATCTCCGAACTGCGTACAACGCCCGCTGGTCACGCGTCGTATCGCAATGTGGCCTACGCGATGTACGAGGCGGTGGCGAAGCAATATCCGGCGCTAGCCAAATACTTCAGAGTTCACGATGTGCGCGAGCCGGTGGACTTGCTAAAACGTTAGCCGAAGCTCCAAGCTCTCCGCTCCAAGCACCGTCTGAATTTCGCTTGGAGCTGACAGCTTGGAGCTGCTTCGAAATTGACGCGGTTTCCTCTCAAACTCTAAAATCACTTCACGACATGCCACTCCGCGAATATCAATGCAAGAAATGTAAACACCGCTTCGAGAAGATCCAGAGGTTCTCCGACAAGCCTCTCAAGAAGTGCCCCGAATGCGGCGGCCCTTTAGAGCAACTCCTCTCGGCTCCCGCCGTGCAATTCAAAGGCTCAGGCTGGTACGTGACCGACTACGCCAAGAAGAGCGGCGCCTCCTCCTCGGCGTCTTCATCCTCTGAAAGCGATGGCCTAATCAAAGACACCGCCAAAGAAACCAAGAAAGAGGACAAGCCCAAGTCCGAGAGCACGACCAAGAAGCAAAAGAAAGACTGAGCTATCGGGCGATCGGGCCATCGGATCATCGGGTGATTTCTCCGTAGGCCGCAATTCGCATCCACGCCAGGCTTAGAGAGCACAGTCTTCCCCTGAATCGCCCGCCATGCGTGGTGCATCCAATAGTCGTTATAACAACTATTCCGAGGAGGAAGACATGCTTACCATCCGGCGCAGCAACGACCGTGGAGGCGGCAACTACGGCTGGCTCGACACCAAACACACTTTCAGCTTCAGCGACTACTGTGACGAGAAGTGGATGGGCTTCCATTCTTTGCGCGTCATCAATGAGGATTGGGTTGCACCCGCGAGTGGCTTTCCCACGCATCCGCATCGCGACATGGAGATCATCACCTACGTCTTGTCCGGGCGGCTCGAGCACAAAGACAGCCTCGGCACAGGCTCTGTGATTTTGCCTGGGGACGGCCAACGCATGTCGGCGGGCCGTGGTATTCGCCACAGCGAATACAATCCCTCCGCCACAGAAAAAGTTCACCTGCTCCAGATCTGGATCATGCCCGACAAGCAGGGCCATGAACCCGGCTACGAGCAGAAGAGTTTTCCCGAAGCCGATAAGCGCGGCAAGTTGCGCCTAATCGCCTCGCGCGACGGCGCGGACGGCTCGGTGACGATTAATCAGGACGCTAAGCTGTTCGTGACGCTGCTCTCGCCCGGCGAAGAAGTGAAGCACGCACTCGAGGCAAAACGCCATGCATGGCTGCAGGTGGCCAAGGGTGAGGTTGAACTCAATGGCGAAAAACTGCGCCAGGGGGACGGCGCCGCGGTCAGCGATGAAAAAGAGCTGACGATCAAGGGAACGAAAGACGCCGAGGTCCTGCTCTTTGACCTGGCTTAAGGCAACTTCATCTCCGCGGATTGACACGGATCTCGTGGATGATTCTGACGAGTGGGCAGCCCGGTGTGGCTGGCCATTCGCTATTTACCGTCGAACTCCGGCGACGCCAAGCAACCTACCCGTCGCACCCTTATCTCCGCGAAAGCTAAACAGCATTTCTCGATCGCACGACGTGCATGGCGCCGAGGCGTCAATGTTTCTCTCTGCCAATCCGGCATCGATTAACTGGCGCCGGTTCGCCTCGACGAGATCGAGAAATATCTTTACCGGGAGTTCGCTGTGCCCCGGCGCGCGAGCGGTCAAGAAGAGCAGCGGGTATTTCTCACGTACCGGGTCTGACTCCTTCACTTCGCGAAACAGGCTAGCCGCGTAGGCGAACTGGGATTCGAACTCGGTGCGCACCTCTCCTCCGACCTCGTAGCAGCACGACTGAATGCCCGGCCCGATCGCCGCCAGCATGTCGCGCGGATCGCTGCCAAAATACTTGCGCATCTCGCCGACGCCTTTTTCCGCGATGCGCTTGACCGTGCCACGCCATCCAGCATGAAATACGCCGACGGCTCGTCGCTTGCGGTCGACAACAATCACCGGCAAGCAATCGGCGGCCTGCACCCCGATTAGGAGTTCGGGGGTATCCGTGATCAGCCCGTCGCCAACAAGCTGTTTGCTAGGCGCGCGGCCGACGTAATGAATGAGATCAAAATGAATCTGCCGAACGGTGATCAGCGGCCAGCTTTTGCGGCCGCTTGCGACGCCGAGCTTCTTAAGAAACAGCTCGCGATTGCGCTCCACCGCGGCACGGGAGTCGTGCTTGGTGAATCCCAGATTTAACGCATTCCCGCCATAGACTCGCGAGACGCCGCCGAGGCGTGTCGAAAAAGCGTGCACCAGCCATGGCAGCTTTGCGAACTGCGCGGAGGATAAGACTTGAATTTTCCTTTTGGAGGCTTCCCTGGGCGGCACTCTTCGATCATACCGGACGGCCCGCTTGTGGAAACTGGACCACAGATTTCGATCAGCGCGTTCGCAGGCGAGGATGCCCGCGCCACACAATCTCAGTTTTCCAGCTTAATGCGCGCCAGTTGCGCAACCGCCTCGATCTCGCGCTCACCGTGGACCGGAATTCTGATCCCCGTACCTTCCGCATAACGCCGAGATTCGCCGATGACCTTGTGCACGTCTGCGGGAAGCGCACATTGCTTGGCCGCCTTCACCGCTTTGTCGCCCAGCACGAGCGCAACCTGAAAGGAACCTCGATTCGGAATCACATACGCGATGATGCTATCCTTGAGTTTCAATCGAAGCGACCATCCGGCCTTAACGGAGGACGAGCCCCACTCGGGACGAAGTTCGAGATCCCGCGTCAGATTTCCAACCACCTTGTCCCACAACTTCTTTGCCGGCCCCAACGCAGCAGCCAGTTCGCTTTCAGTCGGAGCTGTACGCGAGCCGGCAAAGGCATTCGGCGCCGCGGTGGAAGATTGCCTTTTCGATTTCGTGGCCAAGGTTCCCATGGCGCGGGATTCTACTCTCGTGTTGGCTCACCGGGCGGTGATGCCACTCCACTGCGCTTAGGCTCCATCCAGCGTTTACTCGCAGCAGGTTCGGGAGATATAGTTAGGTATCTTAATTATGCATACCGATTTCACCGCGACCGACCACTGGACGAAGAAAAAAGTCCACGTCCTCTATCAGGCTCTCATAGTGGCCATTGCCACCCGCCATGCCGACGCTGTCGATATCAAGTTCCTGGTTGATGGCCGTCCAGTATGGGTCGCCCTGCCTCATCCAGCGTGGGTCGAATACAAAAATCGTACCGGCAAGATGATCACCGACCGGCTCGCTATCGAGATCGCCGGGCACTTCCTGAAGACGGCACTCGAGTCCGGCGAAGGTCTGGGCCGCGAGATGTACAGCCTCACCGTGCCTGAGACGCTCAAGCATCTTGACGCAGTCGCGGCCGAGGTTGAGTCTGGCGTACCCGCCGCCAGTTCACCGGTCTTGTGATCGTACTGACGTGAGCGCCGAAAACTTTTCCTTTCATCACAAGCCCCTGTGATTTCAGACACATTCGAGTGTGCGCTATCTGTGGATAATCGACCAACGCGTCGCCCGGACCAGGCTTGGATCACGAATCCGGCCAGTCGGTCGCGCATCGTGCCCTATTTGCTGGAAAATAGCCCTTCAAATGGGAGAGAATATTAAACCTGTCTTTGGGGAAAGAGAGCAGACCCCCGTTGGCCATGCGTTTCTGCTCGCAGAGCGCCTGTTTTTGTCGCCGGGCGCCGATAAGGGGAGATAGTTGTCCTCGCAAAACGGGGAAAGGATGGTATGGCCACTCATATTCTAGATCCTGAAACAATGAGCGATGCCGCTGATGGAGGCCGCCACAAGGCACTCCTGGCGTGGGTTGAAGAGATTGCCCAGCTTTGCAAGCCGGACCGCGTTCACTGGTGCGACGGCTCCAATGACGAGTATCAGGCCATGATCCGGCTGATGGTCCTGGCCGGCACTGCCATCCCCCTGAACGAAGAAAAGCGTCCGAACAGTATTCTGGTCCGCTCCAGCCCGGCCGATGTGGCCCGCGTCGAAGAGCGGACTTTTATTTGCGCCCGAACCAAAGAAGAAGCCGGCCCCACCAACAACTGGGAAGATCCGGCCAAGATGAAGGCGCAACTTCTGAAGCTCTACGCCGGCTCGATGACCGGCCGCACGATGTATGTGATTCCCTACAGCATGGGGCCGATCGGCTCGCCCATCGCCAATATCGGTGTCGAGATTTCCGACTCGCCCTACGTCGTTGCCAACATGCACATCATGGCGCGCGTCGGCACGCGGGTACTTGACGTTCTCGGCTCCAATGGCGAATTTGTGCGCGGACTGCACTCGCTCGGCGCGCCGCTCGCGCAAAACGAGCAGGATGCCGCATGGCCGAACAATGCCAACGAAAAGTACATCTGCCACTTTCCGGAGACGCGCGAGATCTGGTCATACGGCTCCGGCTACGGCGGCAACGCCCTGCTGGGCAAGAAATGCCACGCGCTGCGCATCGCTTCCGTGCAGGCTCGCGACGAAGGCTGGCTCGCCGAGCACATGCTGATCCTCAAAATGACCAGCCCCGAGGGCAAGGTCAAATTCTTCACCGGCGCCTTTCCTTCCGCATGCGGCAAGACGAACCTTGCCATGCTGATTCCGACGATCCCGGGCTGGAAGGTCGAAACTGTCGGCGACGACATTGCGTGGATGAAATTCGGCGCAGATGGGCGCCTTTACGCCATCAATCCCGAACACGGATTTTTCGGTGTAGCTCCCGGTACGAGCATGAAGTCGAACAAGAACGCCATGCTCACGGCGACCAAGAATTCCATCTTCACCAACTGCGCCATCACTCCCGACCGCGATGTGTGGTGGGAGGGCATGACGGACGAGAAGCCGGAAGAGCTGCTCGATTGGCTGCGACGCCCCTGGACTCCGCATTCGATGCGCAAGGCTGCGCATCCCAACTCGCGTTTTACGGTGCCTGCACGCCAGTGCCCGGTGATTGCGCCGGAGTGGGAAGATCCCAAGGGTGTGCCGATCGACGCGATACTTTTTGGCGGACGCCGCGCCAGCGTCGTTCCTCTGGTAACCGAGTCTTTCAGCTGGCAGCACGGAACATTTTTGGGAGCCACCGCCAGCAGCGAGACAACCGCCGCCGCTGCCGGACAAGTCGGACAGTTGCGCCGCGATCCCATGGCCATGCTTCCCTTCTGCGGCTACAACATGGGCGACTACTTCGCCCACTATCTGAAGATTGGCGAGCGCGAGGGGGCGAAGCTTCCAAAAATTTATTACGTGAACTGGTTCCGGCGGAGCGAAGAAGGCAGGTTCCTGTGGCCCGGCTACGGCGAGAACAGCCGCGTGCTGAAGTGGATTTTCGAGCGCTGCGAAGGCACAGGGCACGCCATCGAAACGCCGATCGGGCTTCTGCCGCAGCCGAAAGATCTCGACAGCAAGGGATTGAATTTGAGCGAGGAGGATATGCGGCACCTCTTGAGCATAGATGTCGACGGGTGGCTCGAGGAGATTCCGCTGATTCGCGAACACTTTGCCAAGTTCGGCAGCCATCTGCCCGAAGGGCTGAGCCAGGAACTGGACGAACTCGATCAGCGCCTGCGCAAGAGCATCACGCGGGTTGGCAAGATGCACCGGTTCGATAAGGTAACGAAACTGGGAAAGAGGTCAGACGAGTAAACGCCGGGGGGGAGGCGGCCACGCCTCCCGCGGAAGTTTAGGAAATGTTCGCAGATCACAGCTTTTTTGCGAACGTCACACAGGTTCGCTCAACCTTCGCCAAAAAATAAATTTTTAGGGCGTGAGAAACGGGCGCAAATTCGCCCTTTTCCGGTTTTAGGAAATTTTGAAGTGACTGTGCGAGAAGGAGTTATCCGGACGGCCGGATCGGCAAAAGTGAGATCATGCCTGTCAAGAGCATAGTTACAATTGTGTATGTACACACCGGGAAACGATTGAGGCGCGGGGAGTTGCAGGATGGGGTTTTCGAAGGAGGGCAAAATTGAGCGGCAGCAGCGGGTCGAGGTTTATAAGCGCCTGATTTGAGGGAAGTTACAGAATACGATTTTTGGCGAAGCAAAGGCGAAGAAAAAGGGCCAAATCGGGAAATCCGAAAATTTTGCAGAGCAGGCTGATGAAAATTACAACAACTCAGAGATTTCCGGGGACTTGAGTCATCTTTCCCGCTCACCCAGTGCCGAGGAGGCTGTTACGAAACTCGGTCGTCCCTCCGGGACTTTAACTCATCGCTCCACTTTACCCAGCGCCGAGGCGCTGGGCTAAGCTGTGTCGCCCCTGCGGGCCTGGGATTTTTGCCACTGCGGTCCCACCGCTCTGTGTCCAGAGTGAGTTTCGTAACAGACTCCGAGGCGCCGGGCTAAGCTAGTTCGCCCCTGCGGGCCTGGAATATTGCCACTGCTCCCCACCGCCTCGTGCCCAAAGTGAGTTCGGTAACAGACTCGCTATAACCGCCGCCGAGACGGCGCCGCTACGGTGGGGGTGAATTCTCGGGAGAGGACACTGCACGCGGGGCATCCGCGTTTGTGACGGCGAGAAAAAAGCGCCCGAGCCACCCGTCCGCCGCAGGCGCTCGGACTCGAAGTTCCTTGCCGCGTTTTCAGGTCTGTGATATTTTCATTCGCGACTCTCGCCCCGAATTAGTCAGTCAGCTTTTCTTCCCCGGGAAATTCCAATTCAAGTTTCAGGAAGGTGCAGAATGACTGCTGCAAGAAATAAGTCCCTTCTTCCCAAATGTCTCGACGAGAAAATGCTGAAAAAAGTCCTGGCGCAGCGCCAGGTGCTTCACAAGCGGGCATTTCAAAAATCGCTGCAACTCAGCCGACTGAAAGTAGCGGATAACCAACACGCCGCCAAAGCGGCTGGGGTGAGCTCGCGAAGAGTGGCTCCAGAAGATCCGAACTTACAGAAGATGGCCCGTTCGCAACTGCTGCGGTTCAAACCCGGACCGTCACCATGGCCGAAAGGGCTCGATCCTGTAAGCTTTCCTCCTTACGCGTGGGTGAGCCCGGCTCCTTATGAGCAGAGCAACAGCAAGGATGTGGAGTATGTTCCCTGGAATGGTGGCCCTAATCCCGATACCGGCCAAATCGGGAGTATTTTGGCGGCGTGGGGTGAACCGAACAGCTCTCAGCAGGCCAGTTGCGATATGGCGGTGGGTTCTTATTTTACGGCCAATGCCGCCGGAGTGCTGAACGTCCAGGTGACTGCGTCAATCGACGGGATCTTCCGGGTCTACAGCACCTCTCCGTTCCTCCTAGCAAACTGCTCACTCGATCTCTATGCGGAGATTCTCTATATCGACGCAACGCCGGCATATCCGGTTCAGCAAAACACCAGCATTGTCAACGACACCGTCATGGGAGGAGTCGACTGGAATTACATCGGCGGCCTTTTTAGTGCGACCGTTTCGTTTAATGTGTGGCCGAATTATGACTACATCATTATGGGCGGGACCACGCAAAAGGTTTTCTGCCAACCGAATTGCAGCGCTGCGATCGACGCTTACACAACGATTCAGTCGATTAATTCCTGGATGAGCTGACTCGGGTGCGGGACCAATTGACGCCGAGAGGAGATGGCGCCGCTCATAGATCTCAGTGGCCTGCCCACTTGCGGGTGAGGCCATTGTGCCTCGCCTTACTTTCCAATGCAGAATTTTCCGAAGATCAGGTTGAGAATGTCGTCGGTGGTGGTGGCGCCGGTGATTTCGTCGAGGGGACGAAGGGAGTTGTAGAGGTCCATTAGCAGCATCTCGTGCGGGACGTGGGAAGCGACGGCTTTGGTGGCGGCGTCGAGCGCGGCGAGAGAGTCGTCGATCAGTTTGCGATGGCGGGCGTTGGTCAGGAGGCCGGATTCGAACTGGGCGCCGTCGCCGCCAACCTTTTGCAGAATCGCCGCACGCAATTCGGGAATGCCTGCGCCGGTTAGGGCGGAAGTTTCGACGATTTGCAACTGAGAACCGAGAGCTGAGAACTGAGAACTTCTCGCATCAGACTTATTGGCGACGATGATTGCGACACGGCCTTCGACCTGTTTCAACAGTTCGCAATCCTCGTCTGAAAGCGGCGCCGAGGCGTCGAGGACGACGAGAACCAGATCGGCATCGGAGAGGGCTTCCATCGACTTCTTAATACCGATGCTCTCGGCTTCGTCGAGAGCTTTTCGGATGCCCGCAGTGTCGACAAGCTTGAGCGGGATGCCGCCGATGGCAACTGTTTCGCTGACGAGATCGCGGGTGGTTCCAGGTTGCGCTGTCACGATGGCGCGCTCGGATTCTACGAGGCGGTTGAAGAGGCTCGACTTGCCAACGTTGGGGCGGCCTACGATGGCGAGGGTCAGGCCCTCGTGGACGATTTTGCCGTAGGCGAACGTTTCGGCAAGCGCTTCCAAGGGCGCGCGGACTTCTCCGATTCCGTCGAGAATGACGGCGTCGGGCGCGATGGAAATATCATCTTCAGCGAAGTCGATGCCGGCTTCGAGAACGGCGATCAGGTCCACCAGACGCTGCTTGATTGGCTTGAGGCGATTCGAGAGCGCGCCTTCCAGTTGCTGGGCCGCTACCTTCGCTTGAAAGAGCGTTTGCGATTCGATGAGGTCGCGAACCGCTTCGGCTTGGGTTAGATCGAGGCGTCCGTTGAGGAAGGCGCGCATGGTGAACTCGCCGGGCTCGGCGAGGCGGGCGCCGGCGGCTAGGGCGAGTTCGACAATATGCTGGAGGATGACTGGGGAGCCGTGGGCGGAGATTTCTACGATGTCGTCGGTGGTGTAGGAGTGCGGCTTTTGGAAGTACGTGACTACTGCCTCGTCGATCCGTGTCGAGGCTCCCTTCTCGCGCGCATCGATTAGTTCTCCGAAAACTGCACGTCCGGGCTCGAATTCATGTTTCAGCCGCAGCATGGGCGCGGCGATGGCGCGTGCGTCAGATCCGGCCAAGCGCACTACGCCGATGGCTCCGCGGCCGGGAGGCGTGGCGATGGCGACGATGGTGTCGTCGAGGTTCACAGGGCTATCTTAGCGGCGAAAGGGGGTTGGGCGGGGACGCAATATGGAGCCGAGTCCTCAGGATGATGAGCGTAATTGGGATGTTAGATCAACTACCCGTGCCGCCGATTTGGAACAGGAGTAGAATCCGCCCGTAACGTGCTTCACAGCAAGAACAGAAACATCGAGAACAGGGAAAGGAGACTACTATGCCACTAGGAAAACGAGCAGTTGCAGAATTTTTCGGGACATTCTGGCTGGTGTTTGGCGGGTGCGGCAGCGCCGTACTTGCGGCCGCGTTCCCGGGACTCGGAATCGGATTTGCAGGCGTCGCGCTGGCATTTGGCCTGACCGTATTAACCATGTGTTATGCCGTCGGGCACATCTCGGGTGGGCATCTTAACCCCGCCGTCACCGTGGGATTGGTGGCGGGAAAGCGCTTCCCGGCCAGGGAGCTTTTGCCCTATATGATCGCGCAGGTTGTGGGTGGAATAGCCGGCGCCGCGGTTCTTTATGTGATCGCCTGCGGCAAAGCCGGCTTCAACGTCAGTGGCGGATTCGCTTCGAACGGCTACGCCGAACACTCGCCGGGCGGATACTCTCTGCTGGCCTGCCTCGTTGCCGAAATCGTTCTCACCTTCTTCTTTCTCATGATCATCATGGGAGCCACCGACAAGCGGGCGCCGCAGGGGTTTGCCCCGCTCGCAATTGGATTAGGCCTGACCTTGATTCACCTGATCGGTATTCCGGTGACCAACCTTTCGGTGAATCCAGCGCGAAGCACGGGACCAGCCGTTTTCGTAGGCGGCTGGGCGATAGCTCAGCTTTGGCTGTTCTGGGTCGCGCCGATCATCGGGGGAGGGGCCGCAGGTGTGGTTTACAAAGCACTTTTTGAGGAGTGAGTCCAAAGTACGTGAATTACAAGCAATCATCACTTCAGGAGAGAGACGCCGCGCTCGGCGCGCCAAAAGCGGGCAAGACAGGGATTTGAGTGTAAACGGGATATCCAGTCAGGCGACTTCCGATCAGATTACCAAGTGAGCCACGTTACCTTCACGGAAGGTCAGTCGAATCGGATTCATCAATGGAAGTTCATTTCAGGAACTCAAACGAATCGCGTACCTGTTCCAGTGGACGATTGACTTCGTCCCAATCATCCTGAGTGAGAGGTTTCACAAGCGGATCAAAATCTGGGCCGCTCGTTGTGACGATCGTGATACCGAAGCCGTGGCACTTCCCATTGCGGTAGGCCGCATAGCCTTTTGAGTACCGTGCGTGGCCCAAGGCTGCGTCCCCCGACTCACCTGCTGGGAATGTCACGCCCCGGATGATGATGGGCTTCAAAGGACGGTCATAAGACAGGCACTCCTTCTCGTTTTCGTTGGATTCGCTTACTGTGAAAACGGCTGCGCTAAACGTAGGATTCCCTGCGAGCTTTGGGGG
>Ga0335070_10009485_pt1 | contig 11404 bp, 4 predicted proteins | sample Lox_Sample_13_FD_206722 | JGI IMG/M metagenome (GOLD analysis project Ga0335070, IMG submission 206722) | Soil microbial communities from Loxahatchee National Wildlife Refuge, Florida, United States - Lox_Sample_1.3 | ecosystem: Environmental > Terrestrial > Soil > Wetlands | place: USA: Florida... | reverse complement strand
CAGGCCGGAGGCAATCCGCGTCACGGTCAGCCCGGGGATATCGCGCAGCATCCGGACCAGATACGTGGCGGTCGCCTCGCCTTCGGTGTTGGGGTCGGTGGCAATGATCACCTCGGTGATGTCGACATCGTCGACCCGCTCGCCGATTCGGCTCAGCAACTCGCGGATCCGGAGCTGATCCGGCCCCACTCCGGAGAGCGGATCAAGCGCGCCGCCCAACACGTGATAGCGGCCGCGAAATTCGCGGGTGCGCTCGACGGCCTGAATGTCCTTGGGCTCCTCGACGACACACACCTGCGAACCGTCCCGGCGGGGATCCGCACAGATCCGGCATCGTTCGTTGTCGGAAACGTTGCCGCACACCGCACAGAACCGCACCCCGTCGCGGACCTTGGCCAGCACCGCGGTCAGCCGGTCGATATCCGGCGGTTCAACCGACAGCAGGTGAAAGGCGATGCGCTGGGCGCTCTTGGGCCCGATACCCGGCAGCTTGCCGAGCTCGTCGATCAAATCCTGGACGGGTCCTTCGAACATGTCGTTGCAGGATCTAAAGCCCCGGCGCCGGCGGTTGGGCCGGCGGGCCACCCAGGCCGCCGGCCAGCGACCCCAGCCGCTCCTGCGCCATTTTGGTCACCTGCTTGGAAGCGTCGGCCATGGCGCCGACGATCAAGTCCTGCAAGGTCTCGATATCTGCCGGGTCGACGACCTTGGGGTCGATCGTCACCGCGACCACCTCGCCGCTGCCTTTGACCACGACCTTGACCAAACCCCCGCCGGCCTGTCCGTGCACCTCGGCGTTGGCGAGTTGTTGCTGGGCTTCCATCAACTTCTGCTGCATCTGCTGCGCCTGGGCCAGCAGCGCCGACATATCGCCTCCGGGTTGCATGACAGTCCCCTCGCATCTTGGTCTCGAGTTGGTTTCGCCTGTGCGTGTGCGGCGATTTGAAACACCCAGCGTAGACCGCGCGACGTTACCTTTGCGCCGTGGACCTACGAGTGAGCAGGCGTGTCGGGATCAAGTTGGTGGTCGGGGTGTTGGTTGCAGCGTCGGCGGCGATCACCCCGGCCGCGGTCGCCAGCCCCTCCAATATCGCCGGCATGGTGGTCTTCATCGACCCCGGTCACAACGGCTCCAATGACGCTTCCATCACCCGTCAGGTGCCTACCGGTCGCGGCGGCACCAAGGACTGCCAGACCAGCGGAACAGCGACCAACAGCGGCTATCAGGAGCACACCTTCACCTGGGACACCGCACAGCGGGTCCGCGCGGAGTTGACCGTCCTGGGCGTCCGGACCGCCCTCTCCCGCAGCAACGACACCGGACTGGGACCGTGTGTCGACGAGCGCGCCAACGCGGCCAATGCGTTGCATCCCAACGCGATCCTGAGCATCCACGCTGACGGTGGCCCAGCCTCGGGGCGAGGATTCCACGTCAACTACTCGGCGCCACCGCTCAACCAGGTGCAGGCCGGACCGTCGGTGCAGTACGCCCGCATAATGCGTGACCAGATGCAGACCTCCGGCATTCCGCCCGCGAACTACATCGGTCAGAACGGGCTGTATGGGCGTTCGGACTTGACCGGCCTCAACCTGGCGCAGTATCCGTCGATCCTGGTCGAGTGCGGCAACATGAAGAACCCGGCGGACTCAGCGCTGATCGAATCGGCCGAGGGGCGCCAGAAGTACGCCGACGCGTTGGTCCGCGGCGTCGCCGGCTTCCTGGCCTCGCAGGGTCAGGCGCGCTAACCGTCGTTGCCGATTCCGCCGCGCGGTGGGATCGAAATAGCCACGGCAGCAGGCGATCTGGGCGCCGGGCGCACTTCGTCGTCACCGCCTGGCATCGCCCGCACAAGGCAGCGCCGCGAAGCTGCTCCACAAATCCAGGCTGAACACATGGCTAACACCTAGGTCGGCCGCAAAATTTGCCGAAACGGTCCCGGCCCCGGCGGCCTTGGGTATGGTTTGTTCCACGCATATCGACTTGCGGTCTGGGAGAACCGGTGTGCATCAATCCGTCGACAACGACAGCTCGTTCGTCTCGGCTTACAACAAGGCCCGCAAACTGGCCCGGGACCGGGCTTCGTGCGCGGTCAAACCGATTGGTGGATGGTTTAGAGGCAAGCCGTCTGCGCTGCGTGTGTGCACTACGTCCGGTGAAACCTCACCGTTATACCGACGAACAGCCGACGGCAGCGGCTATGGCGCATCCTTTGATACTTAAGCCTTTCGGGTGGGAAAAATCGGATGGAACTTGACGACCGGACGCTTCCGAAGACGCGACGACAACGACATATGTGGCTTAGGCAAGAAACTGGTCCGTCCGGTCGGGCACGGCAGTTTGGCCTCTTGTCGCAAATCCAGTGGGCGCCCACGCCTTATTTGCTTAAGCAGGTGATCAGCAAAGCGTTCAGCGATGCCGGACCAGCGATGACGGCGTCCTTCGAGGTGGACGGTCGACTTCGCCAACCAGCGATTCGTTATTCGGATGTCTCGCGCCGACTATCCAACCCGCAATCGACGAATGCGAATGGGCGGCGTTATGACACGCACAATGTGACATTTCGATCGCGCCGTCAATGCGGACCGGCTCGACTAGACGGTTCGCCGAGGAAATCGAATTCCAGCGCGCTTACCGCACATCGGATGCAAAGCAGGTGAGTGCGGTGGATAAAGCAGGCGTCAGTTCCATTGCCGTCGTCGGCATGGCCTGTCGACTTCCCGGCGGCATCGACTCGCCGGAGCACTTGTGGGAGGCGTTGCTGCGCGGCGACGACCTGGTCGCCGAAGTCCCGTCTGACCGGTGGGACGCCGACGAGTACTACGACCCGCAGCCGGGGGTGCCGGGCCGCTCGGTGACGAAGTGGGGTGGGTTTCTCGATGACGTCGCCGGCTTTGATCACGAGTTCTTCGGGATCAACGAACGCGAGGCCACCGCGATTGACCCGCAGCACCGGTTGCTGCTGGAAACCTCCTGGGAGGCGTTGGAGCACGCCGGGCTGACCGGGAAGGCAGTGGCCGGCTCACTTACCGGTGTGTTCGTGGGCTTGACGCACGGCGACTACCAACTGCTGGCCGCCGACGCGCATGCCGTGGAGGAGCCATATGGCTTTTCCGGCAGCAGTTTCAGTCTGGCGTCCGGGCGGATCGCCTACGCACTGGATAGCCACGGTCCCGCGGTGACAGTGGATACCGCATGTTCGTCCAGCCTGACCGCTGTGCACCTGGCCTGCCGCAGCCTGATCGACGGTGAAAGCGACCTCGCCCTGGCCGGTGGCGCCACCGTGATCCTGGATCCACGGAAATTCGTCGCGGGCTCGGCGGAAGGCATGCTGTCCCCGACTGGAAGATGTCGTGCCTTCGACGTCGCGGCGGACGGATTCACTTCCGCCGAAGGCTGCGTCATGGTGTTGCTCAAACGGTTGCCGGACGCGCTGCGCGATGCCGACCGGATCCTGGCCGTCATCCGCGGCACCGCCGCCAACCAGGACGGCCACACCGTGAACATCGCGACGCCCTCCGTCACGGCGCAGATCGCGGTCTACAGGGCGGCGTTGGCCGCAGCAGGCGTCGACGCCGGCAGCATCGCCATGGTCGAGGCGCACGGAACCGGAACCCCGGTCGGTGACCCGATCGAATACGCCAGCCTGGCCGCCGTATACGGCATTGACAGCGCCTGCGCGCTGGCCACGCTGAAAACCAATTTCGGGCACGCGCAGTCGGCAGCGGGAGCGTTGGGGCTAATGAAGACGATTCTTGCCCTGCAGCGGGGCGTAATCCCCCAGAATCTGCACTTCACCCGGCTGCCCGATGAGATGGCCGCCATCGACACCAAACTCTTTGTGCCACAAAAGGTCACACCCTGGCCCGGCAGCCACCGTCCCCGACGCGCGGCGGTCTCATCGTACGGGCTCTCGGGAACCAACGCGCATGCCATCGTGGAACAAGCGCCCGGTGTCGCCTCCGAAGGCGTTGAACCCGAGGGTGTTTCGATGGATTCGTCGACGACTTCACCATTGCTGTTCCCGCTGTCGTCCACCTCGGCCGACGAACTGCGCCGCACCGCCGGCCGCCTGGCCGACTGGGTGGCAGCACACCGCGAGGTGGCGTTACCGGATCTGGCCTACACGTGCGCGCGTCGGCGCGCGCACCGCCCGGTTCGCACCGCCGTCATTGCCCGCAGTCGACCCGAGCTCACCAAGGCTTTGCGGGAGGTCGCCGACGGCGATACCCCATATCAGGCCGCGGCCGGGAGGGACGACCGGGGACCGGTATGGGTGTTCTCCGGACAGGGTTCGCAGTGGGCTCAGATGGGTGCCGAGCTGCTGACGACCGAACCGGTATTTGCCGCCACCGTGGCGGCGGTCGAGCCACTGATCGCCCACGAGTCCGGGTTCTCGGTGACCGGGGCGATGACCGCGTCACGAACCGTGACCGGTATCGACCGGATCCAGCCGACCCTGTTCACCATGCAGGTCGCGCTGGCCGAAACCATGCGCTCGTACGGGGTGCACCCCGGCGCGGTCATCGGGCATTCCCTGGGTGAGGCCGCTGCCGCCGTCGTCGCCGGAGCTCTGTCGCTCGAAGACGGGGTGCGCCTCATTTGCCGGCGCTCGAGGCTGATGTCCACGATCGCCGGCGCTGGGGCGATGGCATCGGTGGAACTGCCGGCGCAGCAAGTCCTTTCAGAGCTGGTAACCCACGGCGTCGACGACGTGGTGGTGGTGGCAGCCGTTGCCTCGCCGCAGTCCACCGTGATCGGCGGCGCGGCCCAGACGGTTCGCGATCTGGTCGCGGCCTGGGAGCTGCGCGATGTGATGGCCCGCGAGATCGCCGTCGATGTCGCCTCACACTCCCCCCAGGTCGACCCGATCCTCGACGAGCTGGCCGACGCCCTTACAGACCTGCATCCGATGCCGCCGGAGATTCCGTTCTACTCGGCGACCCTGTACGACTCACGCGAACGGCCGGTGTGCGATGCCGGGTATTGGGTGCAAAATCTGCGCCAGATGGTGCGATTCGCCCCGGCGGTGCGGGCCGCATTGGAGGAGGGCTACCGGGTCTTCGCGGAGCTGGCGCCCCACCCGCTGCTCATCCATGCGATCGAGGGGACCGCCCGCAGTCTTGACATGCCGCTGGTCGCTCTGGCCGGTATGCGCCGCGAACAATCGCTGCCCTATGGACTGCGTGGCTTTGTGGCCGATCTGCACAGCGCGGGCGCCGCGATGGACTTCTCGATGCTCTACCCGAAAGGCCAGCTGGTGGATGCGCCGCTGCCGACCTGGACGCACCGCCGGCTGCTGTTGAGCCGCGGTAGTCAGGAACCCGCTACTCATGGCGGTTCCACCGTTTCCGTTCATCCACTGCTGGGCGCGCATGTGCGCTTGCTGGAGGAGCCGCAACGACACGTCTGGCAGGCCGAGGCCGGCACCGCCACCCAGCCCTGGCTGGGGGATCACCAAATTCGCGGTGCCGCAGTGCTTCCCGGAGCAGCGTACTGCGAGATGTCGCTGGCGGCCGCGCGGGCTGTACTCGGCGACGCGGCTGAGGTCCATGACCTGTGTTTCGAACAGGCCTTGCTGCTGGGTGAGCAGACCACAGTCGTCACCTCAGCGGCGTTCTCATCGCCGGGGATCGTGAACCTCACTGTCGAGAGTGATCAGGACGGTGAACTTGGTCGCCACGCTCGCGCAAGCCTGCATACCGCGGAGCACGAGCAGCCTCCCGCGCACGACATATCTGCGCTGCTTGCCGCGCACCCACACCGCGAGGATGGCGCGGAGGTGCGTGAGCGCTTGGAACGGCGCGGTGTTCACTACGGTCAAGCGTTCGGCGGTCTCGCCGCGTTGCACACCGGCGAGGAATCACCCGGTACCGTACTGGCTGAGGTCGCGCTGCCCGGCCAGATCCGTTCGCATCAACACGCCTACGTGGTACATCCCGCGCTGCTGGATGCCTGCTTTCAGTCCGTTGCGGCTCGTCCTGAGGTGCAGGCTCTCGGCGACGATATGCCGGTATTGCCGTTGGGTATCCGGCGCCTGCGCTGTGACGGCGCGGCCCGCGCCGCCCGCTACTGCTACACACGCGTAACGACAGCCGGTACCGCTGGAGTCGAGGCCGACCTCGAGATACTCGATGAGCACGGAGCCGTCCTACTCGCGGTCCAGGGGCTGCGATTGGGCACCGGAGCAGCCGAGAACGGGCACCAGGAAAGACTGCTGGCCAAGCGGTTGCTGACGATCGAATGGCGGCAACAGGAATTGCCAGAGCCGCAACGCGCCGACGCCGGGAACTGGCTGCTGATCAGCACCACGACCGACATGGTCGCCGCCTTGACCGACGCGCTGAAAAGCCATGGCGCGCAGTGCACCACCATGTGCTGGCCGCCGCACGCCGACCACACCTCGACCACGAAGCAGCTTCGAGAGCAGCTGACTACCGTTGGATTCACCGGCTTGGTGATCCTGACGGGACCGACCAACGGCGACGCCGAGGACCAATTCCCACAGCTGGGTTGCGAGCATGTGCAGCATCTGGTGCGGATCACGCGTGAATTACCAGACTTCCCTGCACAACTCCCCCGCTTATATGTCGTGACACGCAACGCCCAGACCGTAGTGGCCGGTGATGTACCTAATCTCGAACAGGCCGGGCTGCGCGGTTTGATACGGGTGATCGGCAACGAAAATCCGCACCTGCAGGCCACACAGATCGATATGGACGACGCCACCGATGCCGAGCAGCTGACCCGGCAATTGGTCGGCGGGTCGGAGGAGGAAGAGACCGCCTGGCGGCAATCCGCCTGGTACACGGCGCGTTTGGCCTGCACCCCGTTGCGGCCCGAAGACCGTCGAACCACTGTCGTCAACCAGCAGCATGACGGGATGCGTCTGCAAATCCGTACGCCAGGCGATCTGAGCTCGATGGAATTTGTTGCCTGTCAGCGGGTTCCGCCGGGGCCCGGGCAAGTCGAGGTCGCGGTGACCGCCTCGGGCATCAACTATGCCGACGTCCTGGTCGTGTTGAGCCGCAACGACGCTCCCGATGGCCGGGGGTTGGGCAGCGATTTCGCCGGCGTGGTGACCGCGGTCGGAGCAGGCGTCACCGCCCACAAGGTGGGCGATCATGTGGGGGGCCTGTGCGGCGACGGCTGTTGGGGCACGTTCGTCACCTGCGACGGCCGCCTGGCGGTCAGCTTGCCGGATGGGATCTCTGACGAACGGGCGGCAGCAGTGTCGACCGCGCATGCCACCGCCTATTACGGCATGCACGAGCTGGCCCGCATCAAGGCCGATGATCGTGTCTTGATCCACTCCGCTGCGGGCGGCGTGGGCCAGGCAGCGATCGCGATGGCCCGCGTCGCAGGTGCCGAAATCTTCGCCACCGCGGGCGCCGAGCGCGATCGACAACTGTTGCGCGACAGTGGAATTGAACATGTCTATGACTCGCGGACCACGGAGTTCGCCGAGCTCATACGTCGAGACACTGACGGGTACGGCGTGGACATCGTGCTCAACTCGGTCTCTGGCCCCGCTTTGCGGGCGGGACTGGACTTGCTGGCTTTCGGTGGCCGATTCGTCGAAATCGGTAAATCGGAAACCCAGTTCGGGCTCTCCCCCCAGCGCAACCTCGCGTTCTACGGCGTCGACCTGGCAGCGCTTTCGTACCGCCAGCCAGACCGGGTGCAGCAACTGTTGACCACCGTGTATCGGTTGATCGCCGACGGTGTGCTGCCAACGCCGCAGAGCGCGCATTACCCGCTTGCCCAGGCCGACAACGCGATTCGGGCGATGGAAAACGCCGAGCACACCGGCAACCTCGTGCTTGATGTTCCGCGCACCGGCTCTCGCCGTGTCACGGTGCCGCCGGCGCAGGCCAGGGTTTTCCGCCGCGACGGTGCCTACCTGATCACCGGCGGGCTCGGGGGCCTTGGACTGTTCTTGGCGGAGAAGATGGCGGCGGCGGGCTGCGGGCGTATCGTGCTGTCGTCGCGCACACAGCCAACGCCCAGCGCGCGCGAGAGGATCGAGTGCATGCGCGCGACCGGCACCGAGGTCGCGGTGGAGTGCGGTGACATCGGCCAGCCCGGCACCGCGCAGCGATTGGTGGCCACTGCGATCGCCACCGGCCTTCCCGTGCGTGGGGTGCTGCACGCGGCCGCCGTGGTCGATGACGCCACCATGACCAGCATCACCGATGAGCTCATCCAACGGGATTGGACGCCAAAGGTTTACGGTGCCTGGAATCTGCACAACGCCACCGCCGGTCAGCCGTTGGACTGGTACTGCATGTTTTCCTCGGCGGCCGCGCTGGTGGGCTCGCCGGGCCAGGGTGCCTACGCCGCGGCCAACAGCTGGTTGGACGCTTTTACCCAGTGGCGGCGGGCTCGGGGCCTGCCGGCCACCACGATCGCCTGGGGCCCCTGGGCGCAGATCGGGCGCGCCACCGCCCTCGCGGAAAGTTCGGACGAAGCAATCCGTCCCGACGAGGGCGCCTACGCATTCGAGGCACTGCTGCGGCATGACCGCGCCTACACTGGCTACGCGCCGATCACGAATACCTCATGGCTGACGGCCTTGGCCGAACGCAGTCTGTTTGCCGAAGCGTTCCGCTCCATTGACCGAAACGGAAGCGGCGCAAGCAGGCTGCGTGCTGAGCTCGATGAGCTGCCCATCGACGAGTGGCCCACCGCGCTGCGGCGTCTTATCTCCGAGCAGGTCAGCCTGATCCTGCGGCGCAGCGTCGATCCCGACCGGCCGCTCTCCGGGTACGGCCTGGACTCGTTGGGCGCCCTCGAATTACGGACCCGCATCGAAACGGAGACCGGGGTCCGCATCCCGTCCGCTGACATGTCCACCATCACGATCCGTGGTCTGGCAGGGCTGCTGTGTGAAAAGCTCGCGCCCTCCAAAGCCGCCTGACATTGAGAGGCGGCCAGATGGAAGTCGGTGACCGGACACTCCCCCTGACACAGGGACAGCTGGACATCTGGCTCGCCCAAGAAACGAGTCGCTTCGCCACGGACTGGCAGCTTGGCCTCTTCGCCAAGATCGAGGGCCGGATACAACGCGAGCCTTTTGAGTGGGCGATCCGCCGGGCGCTGCGGGAGGCACAACCGGTCAGGGCCGCGTTCTTCGAGGACGACGGCCGGGTCTTCCAGCGGCCGATTGATGATCTGAATGCCGACCTCGCCTTCTACGACCTGAGCGGCTCCGCTCATCCCGTCCAAGACGCCTATGAGATAGCGGCATCGATTCAGCGCACCCCGATGCCGCTCACCGGACCGCTGGTGAAGTTCGCGCTATTTCAGACGCGTCCCGACGAATTCTATTGGTTCACATGCTGTCATCACATCGTTGTAGACGCGTCCGGCATTGCGCTAGTCGGCCACCGCATTGCCACCCTCTATTCTGCGGTGGTCTCGGGCGCGCCCATACCGCCTGCCTTCTTCGGCACGCTCGAGGACTTGGTCAGGTGCGAGTCAGAGTACGAAGCATCGAGCGATTATCTAGAGGATCAGGCTTATTGGGCCCAACTCCTGCCAGCGGTCAGCGAATTGGATCATCAGCTGCTACCGGTACCGGGCGAGCCCGGTCCGTATCGCTCCTCGGCACCGATTTCACTGGACCCCGCGGTCCTTCGCCGGGCCGATGAGTTTTCTCACGCGAGAAACATGCCTCTGTCATCGCTGATCACCGCGGCGTGCGCGCTCTTGGTACGCGGGTGGTGCGCCGCAGGCTCAGAGATCGTACTCGACTTTCCGGTAAGTCGGCGAGTGCATCCGGAGTCAAAGACGCTTGCCGGGATGGTCGCCGGGGTCGTGCCGCTGGTGTTGGAGGTGTCACCGGAAGCTACGGTGGCCGACTTCTGCGTGCATGTTGACGCGCGAATACGGGAAGCGCTGCAGCATCAACGGTTTCCGGTGCAGGCCCTGGAGCGCAAAGCCCGCTTGCGGGAACCGGCCCAGAGGGTGAGCGTCAACTTTCTTCCGTCGATATTCACCTTGGACTTCGGCGGCCTCGCGGCATCGGCGTCGTACACCAACTCGGGCCTCGCGGGCGGCTTCGGGCTGTTCTTCTCTACCGTCGGTGACCAGCTGTTGTTCGGCACCGAGGGCGCCGGCACGCCATTCGCGAACTTCGGCGCCGCAGAGTTAGCCGAGCGATTGCAGCGGGTGTTGGTGGCGATGACAGCCAACCCGCAGCGACGGTTATTGTCGATCGATCCGTTCAGCGGCGATGAGTACGCCTGGCTGGATGGGTGGGGCAACCGGGTGGTGCTGACTCAGCCCGAACCCGAGCCGACGTCCATTCCGGAGCTGTTCGCTGCGCAGGTGTCGCGGGCGCCGGAGGCGGTAGCGGTGAGCTTCGAGGGCCGCTCGATGACTTACCGGGAGCTCGATGAGACCGCTAATCGGTTGGCGCATCTGCTGGTTGAGCAGGGCGCTGGTCCGGGTGCGTGTGTTGCGCTGTTGTTGCCGCGGTCGGCGCAGGCCATTGCGGCGATCTTGGCGGTGCTCAAGACGGGCGCGGCGTATCTGCCGATCGATCCGATGCATCCCGGTGCCCGCATCGAGTTCATGATCGCCGACGCCACCCCGGTCGCGGCCGTGACCACCACGGAGCTGCGGTCGCGGCTGGAGGGATGCGGCTTGGCCGTCATCGATATCGCCGACCCCGCTGTCGCGGCTCAGCCCGGCACCGCGTTGCCGTTGCCCTCGCCCGACGACATCGCCCACATCATCTATACCTCGGGCACCACCGGCGTCCCCAAAGGTGTTGCGGTCACCCACCGAAACGTGACCCAGCTGCTGGAGTCGCTGAATTCGCCTATCCCGGGACGGGTTTGGACGCAGTGGCATTCGTTGTCCTTCGACGCCTCCGTCGAAGAGATCTGGAGCGCGCTCTTGTTCGGCGGCCGGCTGGTCGTGGTGAGCGAGTCGGTCGCGAGCACACCGGATGACTTCCTCTCCTTGCTGGTCAGCGAACAGGTGAGCGTAGTCAGCCAAACCCCCTCAGCGCTGGCCGCGTTGCCGCCCGAAGGTTTCGGATCCGCGGAGTTATTGGTGGCCGGTGAGGCCTGCCCAGCCGAGCTCGTCGATCGATGGGCTCCGGGACGGGTGATGGTCAACGGCTACGGTCCCACCGAGACCACCGTGTGTGCGTCCCGGAGTGCACCGCTCGCACCAGGTTCCGGTGCGCCGCCGATCGGCACGCCGGTATCGGGGGCCGCGTTGTTCGTCCTCGACGGATGGTTACGCCCCGTGCCGGTTGGCGTGGCCGGTGAGTTGTATATCGCCGGGCGTGGCGTGGGGGTTGGGTATTGGCGTCGGGCCGGACTGAGCGCGTCGCGCTTTGTGGCCTGCCCGTTCGGGGCGCCCGGAACGCGGATGTATCGCACCGGGGAT
>Ga0335070_10009484_pt1 | contig 11405 bp, 10 predicted proteins | sample Lox_Sample_13_FD_206722 | JGI IMG/M metagenome (GOLD analysis project Ga0335070, IMG submission 206722) | Soil microbial communities from Loxahatchee National Wildlife Refuge, Florida, United States - Lox_Sample_1.3 | ecosystem: Environmental > Terrestrial > Soil > Wetlands | place: USA... | reverse complement strand
ACGGGCTCACCCAGAAATTCGTCGGGCTGGTGGCGCAGAACCGCCGGCTCTTCACGCTGCCCGCCATGATCCGGGCCTTCCTGAAGCTGCTCGCGGCACGCCGCGGCGAGATGACGGCGGAAGTGATCGCCGCCCGCGCGCTGACCTCCGATCAGCAGGCCGCGGTGGCGGAGGCAATTCGCAAGGCCGTCGGCTCCAAGGTCTCGATCGACCTCAAGGTCGATCCCAGCCTCTTGGGCGGCCTGGTGGTCAGGGTCGGCAGCCGCATGATCGATTCATCGTTGAAGACGAAGCTGCAGAAGCTGCAGCTTGCCATGAAAGGGATTGGCTAATGGAAATCCGCGCCGCCGAAATCTCCGCGATCCTCAGGCAGCAGATTGAGAATTTCGGTAACGAGGCTGACGTCACCGAGGTCGGCCAGGTCCTGTCGGTCGGCGACGGCGTCGCCCGCGTGCACGGCCTCGACAAGGTCGAAGCCGGCGAGATGGTGGAGTTCCCCGGCGGCATCCGGGGCATGGCGCTGAATCTCGAGAGCGACAATGTCGGCGTCGTGATCTTCGGCGACGACCGCACCATCAAGGAAGGCGACACCGTCAAGCGCACCGGCGCCATCGTGGACGCGCCGGTCGGCCGCGGCCTGCTGGGCCGCGTGGTCGACGGCCTCGGCAACCCGATCGACGGCAAGGGTCCGATCCAGTCGACCGAGCGTCGCCGCGTCGAGGTGAAGGCCCCCGGCATCATCCCGCGGAAGTCGGTGCACGAGCCGATGCAGACCGGCCTCAAGGCCATCGACAGCCTGGTGCCGATCGGACGCGGTCAGCGCGAGCTCATCATCGGCGACCGCCAGACCGGCAAGACCGCCGTCATCATCGACACCATCCTCAATCAGAAGACGATCAACGCCGGCGGCGACGAGTCGAAGAAGCTCTATTGCATCTATGTCGCGATCGGCCAGAAGCGCTCGACCGTGGCGCAGATCGTGAAGACCCTGGAAGACGCCGGCGCGATGGAATACTCCGTCGTCGTCGCCGCCACCGCCTCCGAGCCGGCTCCGCTGCAGTACCTGGCGCCCTATACCGGCTGCACCATCGGCGAGTTCTTCCGCGACAACGGCATGCACGCCGTCATGTTCTACGACGACCTCTCGAAGCAAGCGGTCGCCTATCGCCAGATGTCGCTGCTGCTGCGCCGTCCGCCGGGACGCGAGGCCTATCCGGGTGACGTCTTCTATCTGCACAGCCGCCTGCTCGAGCGCGCGGCGAAGATGAACGACAAGAACGGCGCCGGCTCGCTGACCGCGCTGCCCGTGATCGAAACCCAGGCGGGCGACGTCTCGGCCTACATCCCGACCAACGTCATCTCGATCACCGACGGCCAGATCTTCCTGGAGACCGGCCTCTTCTATCGCGGCATCCGTCCGGCCATCAACGTCGGTCTCTCGGTCAGCCGCGTCGGCTCCGCCGCCCAGATCAAGGCGATGAAGCAGGTCGCCGGCCGCATCAAGCTCGAGCTCGCCCAATACCGCGAGATGGCCGCCTTCTCGCAGTTCGCTTCCGACCTCGACGCCGCCACGCAGAAGCTGCTCGCCCGCGGCGCCCGTCTGACCGAGCTGCTGAAGCAGCCGCAGTACCGGCCGATGCCGGTCGAGGAGCAGGTGGTCTCGATCTTCGCCGGCGTCCGCGGCTTCCTCGACACCGTCAAGATCGAGGACGTGAACCGCTTCGAGGCGTCCTACCTTGAAGAAGTGCGCGCCAAGCTCGCCGACGTGCTGGAGGCGATCCGCAAGGAGCGCGAGATCTCCAAGGCCACGGAGGACAAGCTGGTCGCCTTCCTCACCAACTTCGTGAAGACCTTCGCCTGATCGATCGGTCGGCCAGGCGAACGGAAAGGGTGAGGGATGCCCAGCCTTAAGGATCTGAAGCTCCGGATCAACAGCACCAAATCGACGCAGAAGATCACTTCGGCGATGAAGATGGTCTCGGCGGCGAAGCTGCGCCGCGCGCAGGAGCAGGCGGAAGCCGCGCGGCCCTATGCCGAGCGCATGGAGCGGGTGCTGGGCCGTCTCGCCGCCGCGACCGCCGGCCGCGAGGGCGCACCGGCGCTGCTCGCCGGCAACGGCCGCGACCAGACGCATCTCCTGGTGGTGATGACCTCCGACCGCGGCCTCTGCGGCGGCTTCAACTCCTCGATCGCCCGCGGCGCCCGGCGCCTCGCCCGCGACCTCAAGGCCCAGGGCAAGACGGTCAAGATCCTCTGCGTGGGCCGCAAGGGCCGCGACCAGCTGCGCCGCGAGTTCTCCAACGAGATCATCGGCACTATCGAGGACGTGGGCAAGCCGCGCATCAACTTCGCCGCCGCCGAGGCGATCGCGGCCCGGATCCTCGCCATGTTCGAGCACGGCGAGTTCGACGTCTGCTCGCTGGCCTACAACCGCTTCAAGTCGGCGATGACGCAGATCGTCACCATCCAGCAGCTCATTCCTTTTGCCGCGGCCGCGGCCAACGAGAACGAGCCCGGCGGCGGCGCGTCCTACGAGTACGAGCCGGACGAGCTCGGAATCCTCTCCGCCCTGCTGCCGAAGAACGTCGGCATGCAGGTCTTCCGGGCGCTGCTGGAGAACAACGCCTCCGAGCAGGGCGCGCGCATGACCGCGATGGACAGCGCGACCCGCAACGCCGGCGACATGATCAACAAGCTCACCATCACCTACAACCGCTCGCGCCAAGCCGCCATCACCAAGGAGCTGATCGAAATCATCTCCGGCGCGGAAGCGGTCTAAATCGATACCGAAGGAGTTACCGCAATGGCTCAGAATCGTGTCGGCAAGGTCACCCAGGTGTTGGGCGCCGTGGTCGACGTTCAGTTCGACGGCGACCTGCCGGCGATCCTGAACGCGCTGCACGCGGACAACCAGGGCAAGAAGCTGGTGCTGGAAGTCGCCCAGCATCTCGGCGAGAACACGGTCCGCACCATCGCCATGGACACCACCGACGGCATGGTCCGCGGCCAGGAAGCGGTCGATACCGGCGCGCCGATCACCGTGCCGGTCGGACCGGAGACCCTCGGGCGCATCATCAACGTGATCGGCGAGCCGGTCGATGAGCGCGGCCCGGTCACGGCGAAGAAGCACTACGAGATCCATCGCCCGGCGCCGTCCTTCGTCGATCAGGCGACCGAGCCGCAGGTGCTCGTGACCGGCATCAAGGTCGTCGATCTGCTGACCCCGTATCCGAAGGGCGGCAAGATCGGCCTGTTCGGCGGCGCCGGCGTCGGCAAGACCGTCACCATCATGGAGCTGATCAACAACGTCGCGAAGGCCCACGGCGGCGTCTCGGTGTTCGCCGGCGTCGGCGAGCGCACCCGCGAGGGCAACGACCTCTATCACGAGATGATGGAGTCGAAGGTCATCCAGCTCGACGGCGAGTCCAAGGTGGCCCTCGTGTACGGCCAGATGAACGAGCCGCCGGGAGCCCGCGCCCGCGTCGCGCTGACCGGCCTCACCCAGGCCGAGTACTTCCGCGACGAGGAAGGCCAGGACGTGCTGTTCTTCATCGACAACATCTTCCGCTTCACCCAGGCCGGCTCGGAAGTGTCGGCGCTCTTGGGCCGCATCCCGTCGGCGGTGGGCTATCAGCCGACCCTCGCGACCGACATGGGCGCCCTGCAGGAGCGCATCACGACGACGAAGAAGGGCTCGATCACCTCGGTGCAGGCGATCTACGTGCCGGCCGACGACTTGACCGACCCGGCGCCGGCGACCTCGTTCAGCCACTTGGACGCGACCACCGTGCTCTCCCGCCAGATCGCCGAGCTCGGCATCTTCCCGGCGGTGGATCCGCTCGACTCGACCTCGCGCATCCTCGATCCGCGCATCGTCGGCCAGGAGCACTATCAGGTCGCCCGCGACGTGCAGCGCGTGCTGCAGAACTACAAGTCGCTGCAGGACATCATCGCCATTCTCGGCATGGACGAGCTCTCGGAAGAGGACAAGCTGACGGTGGCGCGCGCCCGCAAGATCCAGCGCTTCCTCTCCCAGCCGTTCCACGTGGCCGAGGTCTTCACCGGCACGCCTGGCGCTCTCGTGAAGCTCGAAGACACCATCAAGGGCTTCAAGGGCATCGTCGCCGGCGAGTACGACGACCTGCCGGAATCGGCCTTCTACATGGTCGGCACCATCGAAGAGGCGGTGGCCAAGGCCCAGAAGATGGCCGAGGCGGCGTAACGCGGATGGCCGGGCAACTGCAGTTCGATCTGGTCTCGCCGGAGCGGCTGATCCTCTCCGAGGCGGTCGACATGGTGATCGTGCCGGGCACCGAAGGCGACTTCGGCGCCCTGCCGGAGCACAGCAACCTGATCTCGCTGATCCGTCCCGGCGTCATCTACGTCTATCGCGGCCAGGGGACGCCGGAGCGCATCTTCGTCGGCGGCGGCTTCGCCGAGGTGACGGCGACCGGCTGCACCGTGCTCGCGGAGCAGGCGACGCCGGTCGCGGAGATCGATCGCGCCGGCGCCGAGCAGGCGGTGACCGACGCCCGCGAGGACGTGGCGGACGCCAAGGACGAGGTTGCCTTGGCGGTGGCCCAGGCGGCGCTGAAGCTTGCCGAGGCGCGGCTCGCCGCAGCCACGGAACCCAGCACCTATTAACGAATTAGTCCGGGAACCGGTCCACACAGGACTGGACCGTCAGGCCGGAGACGCCTGGTAACGGAGGCGTTTCCCATGAGGGCATTTGCCATTCCGGGCCGCTTGTCACCCTTGGGCCGGGCGGTTTAGTCTTCGCCCGTCCGTCGCCCACCGGCGGCGAATCGCATCACCGGGAAGCGGGGCACCGCCTCCCCCGTGGGGCTTTCCCCGGTGGGTTTCCTTGGGGAACTCCGGCAACCGGCTCCACGTACCGATCCACGGAACGACAGCCATGCGGCATTGGACGCTCGACAGCATTCATTGGGATCGCTTCGATCCCGCCAAGGTCAATCCCGATATGATGCGGGCCGTGAAGGCCGCGGCCATGGTCGAGGGCAACGGCGCCGACTACGGCACCTATCTCTGCAAGGTGTTCCACGACGACCCCGAATTCCAGCAGGTGGCACAGGACTGGGCGGTGGAGGAGGTCCAGCACGGCCGCGCGCTCGGCCGCTGGGCCGAGCTCGCCGACCCCACCTTCAGCTACGACGACAGCTTCCGGCGCTTCACCGAGGGCTACAAGATCCCGCTCGATGTCGAGGCCTCGATCCGCGGCTCCCGCGCCGGCGAGCTGGTCGCGCGCTGCATCGTCGAGACCGGGACCTCGACCTACTACAGCGCGCTGATGGAGGCGGCGGAGGAGCCGGTCCTGAAAGAAATCTGTCGGAACATCGCCGCCGACGAGTTCCGGCACTACAAGCTCTTCTATACCCACATGAAGCGGTATCTCGACCGCGAGCGGCTCGGCCTTTGGGGGCGGCTCAAGGTGGTGTTCCGGCGCATGGTGGAAAGCGAGGACGACGAGCTCGCCTACGCCTATTACGCCGCCAACCACCCCGGCGAGACCTACGAGCGCAAGCGCTTCACCCGCGCCTATGCCAGGTGCGTCTATCCGCTCTATCGCAAGGGCCATGTCGAGCGCGGGATCGCCATGACGCTGAAGGCCGCCGGCCTCAATCCGACCGGTCGGCTGAACCGCTTCCTCTCCGGCCTCGCCTACCGCTTCCTCAGATCCCGCACCGCGCGCCTCGACGCCGCGTCGTAAGGCACACCCTATCCACACACGCTCGACAGGGCGCCGAGCGCACGGCCGCGCGGCTACTTCGACCTGTTGCGGAATCGCTGGGCGAAGCTGCGCTCGAAGAAGTCGTAGATCACAGGACTCATTTCCTCGAAGCGCAGGGCGATGTGCGCGCCCTGGGGATCGACGCGCACCACCCGGGCGGCGATCTTCATCGTGTAGTCGCCGGACGTGTCCTTGATCTTGATATCGACATCGACGACCTCGTCGGCCTTGTGGTGGCCGTGATAGCCGGAGACCAGCAGGCCCCCTAAGGACCAGTTCACCGTGTCACAGATCATTCCGTCCAGCCGGATGGTGAAGACCGGCAGGGGCAGCCGCTTGTCGCGCCGGTGATCCCGGTTGCCGACCTTGCGGTAGCTCATGGTGAAGGACGACATGGACGGACCTTTCCCCCGCGAAACGAGCAGCCATCCTATCCGAGTCGACGGAAGCTGTCAGAAACTATCGGCCAGGACCCCGCCCTTGGTGTCGAGGACGGCGCTGGTCGGCCAGATCGCCACCCAGCGGTCCCGGGCCACCCCGCGGTAATAGGGCAGGGCCGGGAGGTCGATGGCGCTGCCGTCGAACCGGGTCACCACGGCCCCCCGGGGGTGGGCGGCCGACCAGGCCATGGCATCCGCGGCGCTGGTCAGCACGGTCGGCGCCTTCAAGAGGCGGCCGTAGAAGTCGAATTCGCCCCGATAGGGTCCATAGACCGCGATCTCCTGCCCGGCATCCTGCAGCTCGCGCATCTTCGCCCCGGTCGGGGTCAGGTCGAAGAAGGCGCGGATGCTGTTGGCGAACTCGATGTTGGCGCAGGTGATCAGCAGGACGGGGAGGCAGGCGACCTGCAGGGTGCGCGACAGCTGCTGCGACGGGGAGAGCTGCGCCAGCACGTAGCCGCCGACGAACAGCACGATCCCCGAGGTGAGGCCGCTGCCGCCGAGCCAGATCGGCAGCGCGACGCCGAAGAACTGCCGCCACAGCGCGTCGAGATGCGCGGTCGGGATCATGTTCATCAGGAAGAAGAAGAGGCCGAGGGTCAGCGCCATGAAGCCCGGCACCACGGCGTGGAAGTCCTTGGCCTTGATCGCCTGGTTGGCGAGCAGCCGCGCGCCCATCAGCGCCAGCGGCGAGCCGATCGCCAGCATGCCCTGGAGCTGCACGCCCGAGGCGAGGCCGGCGACGATCGCCGCCGCGAGATAGACGAAGCAGAGCCGGAAGCCGAAGCCGTAGCCGTCGCGGGTCTGGCGCGCCAGCGCCCGCCACAGCGTCTTCCAGAAGATCCAGGGATAGAGCATCAGCGGCGTCGCGATCAGCGTCCAGGGCGAATGCCGGGTCGCCTCGCTGGCGGCATTGTGCCAGCCGCTGCCGAAGGTGAAGAGATCGACCGCCAGCAGATTGCCGGAATGCCCGGCGGCGCGGGCGAACCAGCACCAGGCGAGAGCACCGGCGGCCGCGGTGATGACGAGCACGGTCACCCGCCACCAGAGCCGGCGCCAGCCGCGCGGCCGGGCCTCGGGGTCGGTCGGCGCCTCGCGCACGTTCGGCGCCAGCAACGCGACCACCGGCAGCAGCAGGAGTGCCGTCCAGCCGATCAGGAAGAGATCGGCGGCAAGCGCGACGCCGAACAGGCCCCAGAGCAGCACCCGTTTCGCGAATGAGGCGACGCCGAGCCGGAGCATCGCAATCGCCTGGAACCCCGCCAGCACCACCGGCAAGGCCAGGGTCTCCGGCTGGATCATGCTGGTCGTGATGATGAAGCCGCCGAGCCCGATCAGCAGCACCCGTGCGAACAGCGGCGTGGTCGCACGGTGCGGCCAGAGCGTCTGCGCCGTCACGCCGATCAGGGCCAGGGTGGCGAGGCCGGCCAAGGCCCCCAGCAGCCGCGGCCAGATCTCGACCACGCCGAAGACCTTCCAGCCGGCGAGGACCAGCCAGTATTGCAGGGGCGGAATCGCCGCCGCGATCTCACCGTTCAGCAGCGGCACGATGGAGCCGGCCCGGCTCATATGCCAGGAGGAGGAAAGAATCTCGAGCTCGATCGGCGCCGTGGGCGGCCGGGCCAGGAAGGCGCCGATGATCACGATCGCCCAGAAGCCGTAAGGTGCGACCCGCGCGGTCGCCAGCAGGAAGCGCGGGATGCTGGCCTCCTCGCCATTTCCTCGGTCGAGCACCGTCACCTCGTCCTCCGGCACGGCGTCCGAGGCGCCGGGCGCGACGACGCCCGTGGTCTCATCTGCGGTATTGCCCGTGGGATAACCCGTGGGATAACCCGTGGCGCTCATCGCTGCGGCTCTCGAGACGGCATGGGGCATGTCCTAGCATGTTTCCGGGGCCGCGATCCACGCGAGGCGGGTCTATGCCGGGCGCGGCGGCGTCGCTACAATCCGCCGCCTTCCCGCCCCAAACCCGACGAGGACTCTTTGCTCGACCATCTCATTCAACGCGCCGGCAAAGCCATCCCGGTGACGCCGCTCAGCGAAAAGCGCCTGCCCGCCTGGGCGAAGGAGCAGTCGGCCCAGGTGCAGAACTGGCTGCGCAGCGCCGAGTTCAAGGCGAAGCCGGGGAGCTTCTGCCTGCTGCCCGATGGGCGCGGCCAGCCGGCCCGGGTGTTGGTCGGAATCGACGAGGGGATCGATCGCTGGTCGCTCGGCGTGCTGCCGGGAGCGCTGCCGCAGGGCACCTACCGGCTCGACGACGATCTTGCCGATCTATCTGGGGTCGAGGCGACCGCCCACGCCTTCGCCTGGGCCATGGGTTGCTATCGCTTCGCGCGCTACAAGAGCGAGACCCGGGAATTCGCGCGCCTGGTCTGGCCGAAGGCGGCAGACCGCGCGGCCGTGGAGCGGCTGGCGAAGTCGATGGCGCTTGCCCGCGATCTCATCAACACGCCGGCCGAGGACCTGGGTCCGCCGGAGCTCGCCGAGGCCGCGAAGAAGGTCGCGCAGGAGTTCAAGGCAAAGTTCTCCGTCATCGTCGGCGACGATCTGCTGAAGCAGAATTATCCCACCATCCATGCGGTCGGCCGCGCCGCAGCGAAGCCGCCGCGCCTCGTCGATCTCCGCTGGGGCACGGCGGGACCGAAGCTGACGCTGGTCGGCAAGGGTGTCTGCTTCGATTCCGGCGGCCTCGATCTGAAGACCTCCGGCTTCATGTTGATGATGAAGAAGGACATGGGCGGGGCCGCCCTGATGCTGGCGCTCGCCCGCGCGATCATGGATGCGAAGCTGCCGCTGCAGCTCCGCCTGCTGATCCCGGCGGTGGAGAACAGCGTCTCCGCGAACGCGTTCCGGCCGTGGGACGTGATCAAGACCCGGAAGGGCATCACCGTCGAGGTCGGCAACACCGATGCCGAAGGGCGCCTCGTCCTCTGCGACGCGCTCGCCGAGGCGGAGAACGACCAGCCCGATCTCATCATCGACGCCGCCACCCTGACCGGCGCCGCCCGCGTGGCGCTCGGGCCCGAGCTGCCGGCGCTCTTCTCCAACAATGACGAGACCGCGGAGGCGCTGCTGCGCCACGGCAAGGTCGAGGGCGATCCGCTCTGGCAGCTGCCGCTGTGGAAGCCCTATCGCCGCATGCTCGACAGCAAGGTCGCCGACATCAACAACGTCTCCGACGGTCCGTTTGCCGGCGCGGTGACGGCGGCGCTCTATCTCGCCGAGTTCGTCGCGCCGACCACCAAGTGGATGCACATCGACACCTATGCCTGGATCGCCCGCGCCCAGCCCGGGCGTCCGGAAGGCGGCGAGGCCCTCGGCTTCCGCGCGCTCTTTGCCTTCGTCAGCGACTGGGTGAAGACCGCCAACCACGAGCCGAAGATCCTGACCAAGAAGCCCGCCCCGCGGGTCGCCCCGCGACGCGCCTCACCGGCCCTCGCCAGGCTGCGCAGACGTTAGGAGCTACGCCGCGTCCGTCCTGACAAGCGCCCGCGGCGTGCCGTGGCGGGCGGGCTGATCGCGACCTGCTCCAGCAGGCGGTGCAGCTTCACGATCGGCTGGGCGTCGTCCTTGCCCGCCATCTTCTCCGTGTAGCGCGGCAGCAGGGCCGCGGCCGCCGCGGCCGGCGGCTGCTCGGCGCCGAGGCTGAGCAGCCAGGAGAGCAGCAGGTCCTCGGCCGGGCCGGGGAAGTCGTCGTCCATCTCGAAGGCCTGCTCCAGGATCGACTTCGGATCGAGCGGATTGGGTGCGGCGGATCGGCTCATGCCGGGCAGTGAAGCAGCGGGGCGCCCCGTGCGTCCAATGATTTTTGCGGCGCGCGCGCAATGCGTCAGTAGCCGCGCGCGCGATCGACCGCACGCTCCAGCGGCTGCCCGGCGGCGTGGCGGGCGATCTGCCGCGCGATGGTGACAGCGGCCGTCTCCGGATCGATATCGGCGGCGTTGTGCGGGGTCATGAAGATGCGGGGATGGCGCCAGAACGGATGCCCCTCCGGCAGCGGCTCGGTCCCGGTCACGTCCAGGCTGGCCGCTGCCAGCCGCCCGTCGGCCAGCGCCTCCAGGAGATCGGCCTCGTTCAGATGGCCGCCGCGGGCCACGTTGACCAAAGCCGCGCCGCGGGCGAGGCGGCGGAAGAGATCGGCGTTGAGAATACCGGCGGTCTCCGGCGTCAGCGGCAGCAGGCAGACCACGATCTCGAGGCCGTCGAGGAACGCGTCGAGCCCACTGGTCCCTGCGAAGCAGGCGACGCCATCGATCGTCTTCGCGCTGCGGCTCCAGCCGCGGACGTCGAAGCTGAAATCGCGCAGCGCCCTCGCCGCGGCGCTGCCGAGTGTGCCGAGGCCGAGCACGCCGACCTTGCGCTGCCAGGGCGGCGGATAGAGCTGGTCCAACCAGCGTGCCTCGCGCTGCGCCTCGGCGAGCTCCCAGAAGCGTCGGTGATGGCCGATCACCTGCCAGAGCACGTGTTGCACCATGGTCTCGGTCATGCCGGGCTCGGCCATCTTGACGATCGCCGCGTGCGGCGGGACGGCGGGATCGCCCAGCAGCCGCTCGACGCCGGCGCCGAGGGAGAATATCACCTGCAGATCGGGCAGCCTGGCGTAGGTCTCCGCCGGCGGATGCCAGACCAGGCAAAAGCGAATGCCGGCCCCACCTTCCTCGGTCAGCGTCAGTCCAACCTTGCGGAACGCCCGCTCCCAGGCGGCGACGTCGGCCTCCGCGACGGCGAACAGGATGCGCTCCCCCGTCATTGCCGCACCACGCCGCCTTCGGTGGTTTCCTGGAACAAAGCGGCGCGCAGCAGCGCCTTGGTGTAGTCGGCGCTGGGGGCGTCGAAGATCCGGTCGACCGGTCCCTGTTCCACCATCCTCCCGTCCTTCAGCACCACCACCCGGTCGGCCAACGCCCGGACGACGCGAAGGTCGTGGCTGATGAAGAGATAGGCGAGGCCGTGCCGCGCCTGGAGGTCGCGCAGCAGATCGACGATCTGCGCCTGCACCGACATGTCGAGCGCGGAGGTCGGCTCGTCGAGCACGATCAGCTTGGGTTTCAGGATCAGCGCGCGGGCGATCGAAATGCGCTGGCGCTGGCCGCCGGAGAATTCGTGCGGATAGCGGTGCCGGGTCCCGGGATCGAGCCCGACCTCCTGGAGCACGTCGATCACCGCCTGCTCGCGGGCACCCGGCCCCTGCTCGAGGTCGTGGACTTCGAGCCCTT
>Ga0335070_10009483_pt1 | contig 11405 bp, 10 predicted proteins | sample Lox_Sample_13_FD_206722 | JGI IMG/M metagenome (GOLD analysis project Ga0335070, IMG submission 206722) | Soil microbial communities from Loxahatchee National Wildlife Refuge, Florida, United States - Lox_Sample_1.3 | ecosystem: Environmental > Terrestrial > Soil > Wetlands | place: USA... | reverse complement strand
TGACCACTGACCACTGACCACTGACCACTGACCACTGACCACTAGTCGAGCATCGCGTCCACTGCCGCTGTCAGTTGCTCCACGGCCTTCAAATACCGCGCGAACAACTCATCGACATCCACCCCGCTGCGCTCGGCTTTCTTCTCTCGCAAATCAAGCAACTGCGAAAATGCACTGAGGTCCAGCCCGGCTTTTGCGGCCAACCGCTCAATCGCTTGCCTCTTGTGTTCAGCCGGCGGTTCTCCCGTCGCAATCAACGCATGCCGAGCCAGAGTGGCAAAGGCCGGAACCGAGCGCACCAGCAGTTCCCATTCCTCGTTCTTCTTTCCGGCGACAGCCAGCAATCGCTGGCGCAGCAGGATCGTCTTCTCGCGCAACTCGTATTCGACCTGCGCCCGATGGAGTTTCATCGGAATTTCCAGCGTCTTCAACACGTCCTCGCCCCAGAGCACGCGGTAATGCCGCTTCATATCCAGGAATTCAATCGAGAACACATCCGCGCCACGGTGCAGTTCGTCCAGAGTCATCAGAAGGGGCGCATGATGCTTTTGCCGCGCCCACCACTCCACCGTTGGAGACAGGCTGGCGATCGCGGCGAACGAGGTCTCGCCGAGAACGCATAGGAGATTAATGTCGGAGTGATCCGGCACAAAATCTCCCGCCGCCGCCGATCCATACAGGATCACCGACTTCAGATTCGCTCCCGCAACCGCCTGCAATCGCCCAACAAAATCAGAAATCAGTTTTTCCGGAATCATCGAATTTCTCTGTGACCTCCGCGTGCTCCGTGGCCATGGTTTTCGAGCGGACTGATCACCAGCTTCCTCCAGCGCCGCCGCCGCCAGTGCTTCCGCCGCCAAAGCCGCCGAAGCCTCCGCCCCCGCCCCAGCCGCCTCCACCACCAAATCCTCCGCCGCCCCAGCCGCCGCGATATCCGCCACCGCTGTTGAGCAACACTCCCAACAGGAGTCCAGCGGGAAAGCCCCCGCCTCCGCCACCTCTCGGACCTCCGCGGCTACCGCGCACAATAGCCGCCACAACCGCGACGATAATGACAACAATGACTATGAGCCCGAGCAGAATTGCGCCGGGAGGTGGAGCTTGCGGCGGCGCTCTCGGCGTCCTCCGCGTCGGCATTCCCTCCAGCGTCACGCCCGCGTCCTGCGCAATGACCTCGGCCACACGCGAAGTCATCAGGGTGACTGCCGCGCCGTAATCTCCGGCACGAAGGAGCGGCACCGCCTCGCGCCCGTAGCCGCCTACTTTCCCGTCCGGCAGAATGGGCTCCAAACCGTAGCCGGTGTGGATCCAGTACTTGTGATCCTGGGTGGCCAGCAGGATCAGCACTCCGCGATCAGTCCCTTTTTTCCCAATCCCCCAGGCCTGATACAGCGCCACACCGTAATCGAAAACTTCCTGCCCGTCCGTCGACTTGATCAGGACGACAGCGATCTGCGCCTTGGCTTTTTCATCCACTTGACGGCACAAGTCATTGAGCCCCGTTTCGGTGCTCGCATCGAGCACGCCGGCAAAGTCGTTGACGTAATTTGAAGCGTGCAGCGACGAGATCGGCTCGGCGTGCAGATACACCGCCGCCATCGCAACCGCAATCGTGATTCTGAGCAACACTTTCACGAGAAACAAAATTGTACAGGAGGGGAGTTGTTGCTCGATGCGCGTGGTGGGATACTCGGGGCGAGAGTCGCATTAACCTTGCAATCATGAGCCACGGCCAAATTGCAATTACGGCGATCATGACCGTTTGCGCCTATTACGCGATTGCGTGGTTCTTATTCGGAAGAGATCCTCGGTGTGGAACCGTCATTCCTCTTTATCAACCTCCACGGGATCTTTCGCCCGCCATGCTTCGGTACATTTGGAAGAAGAACTTCGACGAGCGTGTGTTCTGGGCAGGCATTCTTAGCCTCGTAGCAAAGGGTTTGGCAACTCTTCATTCGGAGGATGGAGTCGCCAAACTCCAGGCCAGCCCCGAAAGCGTACGCAAGGATTTGCCCAAAGAGGAAGCAATCTTGCGGGACGAACTTCTTCGCGGCCACATCCGCAAAGGCGCCTCGATCAGCATGCTCGATCCGAAGACCATGCTGGCGGTAACTGACATGGCCAGTGCCCTCAGGCGCCAAGCGACCGGACGCTGGTTTACGGACAATCGCAGGCTCGTCATTGCGGGGGCAATTCTTTCGGCGATTGCCTTGTGTACAGTCGCCAGTCCGGACAGCAAAGACCAATGGGCCGTTCTCCTGCTCGGGCTCGCGGTCATGGCTCCCGGGGCCTTTTACTTGTTTTTTCTTCTTCTTCGGGTATGGGATCTCCTGCGCGCCATTCGTGGCACTTGGGATCGAGCGGTTCTGAAGCGTTCCGTCATGATTCTAGCTATGCTGCTGCCATGTATTGCGGCGATTAGTCTGGGAGCAGTCGTGCTAGGAACTACATTTGGCTGGCTTTTCTTGGCCGCTGCTTTGTTCCTATCGCTTCTAAACATTCTCCTCTTGCAATGGATGAAGGCGCCAACGACAGAAGGGACACAATTGTTGACGGAACTTGAAGGCTTCCGGCTCTTCCTCAAATCCGTCGAGTGCTTGCCAATGCAGCGCCAGGAGCCACCCAGCGAACCCGCCGGACTCTATGAGAAGTACCTTCCTTACGCGGTTGCATTGGAAGTCGAACAGCTCTGGGGAGACCGCTTCGTCGCTCTCGCTTCGACGACACACGAGAACGCCGGACCGCCTGGTGCGGAATCTTTCTATCTAGGTATGTGGGATGGAAAGCCGCTGGAGATTATTTATAAGCCCGGATCTCCCAAGGGGCGTGGCTTTTGACGAAGGTTACGATGCTCTCAATTTCCGGCCGCAATATACTTCCCGACCTCTTCGTCAAGTAAATCCAGCGGCAAAGACCCATTCCGCAGCAAGGCATCATGAAATTCGCGAACATCGAACTTTGATCCTAGTTTTGCCTCGGCCCTCTTCCGCAGTTCCATGATCTTCAACTCGCCTAGCTTGTAGCTAAGAGCCTGTCCCGGCCAGGAAATATAGCGGTCAATCTCTTCGATCGCCTCGCTGGGCGCGTGCGTCCGTAGATAATCCTGCGCTTGCTCGCGCGTCCAGCCCATCGAATGAATGCCGGTATCGATCACTAAACGCGCTGCGCGAAACCGCTCGCTGGCCAATTGTCCGAACTTGTTGTACGGATCCTTGTACAGCCCAAGCTGCGATCCGAGCGACTCCGCATAGAGCGCCCAACCCTCGGCGTACGCGCTGTTGCCGTAGAAGCGGCGGAATTGCGGCAAGGCGTTAAGCGACCGTGCCAGCGATCCCTGAAATATGTGGCCAGGAATCGCCTCGTGGAGCACCAGCGCCTCTTTGTCATATTTCACCTGCTTCTCCGGTTCAAAAGTGCGCAGATTAAACCAGCCCGGCGCACTGCCGTCGGGCGCCGGGGCTTGTGCGTTTGAGGCATTCGTCTTCTCCCGATCAGGCGGAATCGCGCGAATGCCGAAGAGCAGATTGGGAATGTGCTTGAACTGGTTGGGCAGTTCCGGTTCGACGATCATGGCCGCGTTGCGGCAATACTCCAGCATGTCGTCTTTCGACTGAAATTTTTGCGCGGGGTCGTTGGCGAGCTTGAGTTCGAGTTCGCTCACCGATCCCTGAAATCCGGTTTGCTTGGCAATCGCCAGCATCTCGGCTTCGATGCGGTCCACTTCGGCGAGTCCGATCTTGTGAATCTCTTCCGGTGAGCGGTCGGTGGTCGTCAGGCGCCGAATCAGAACACGATAGGCATCCGCGCCGCCCGGCATCGACGAAATACCCACTGTCGACCGGACCTTCGGCGCATAGGTGTTCTTCATGTAATCCAGCGCCTTCTGCCACGCCGGATGAAAATTGTGCTCGAAGGCTTCTGTGGCTTCTTTGCGGATGCGCTCCTGCTCGGCTGCGGGGATGCTCGATGGCATCTTCTTCAGGAAAGCGAGCAGCGGCGTGTTCGAAGCATTCTGAGTAACCTGCGCCGTCAACTGCGCGATCACGAGGTCCGATACGATCTTCGGCTGCGTCCAGCCGCGTGCGATCGCCTCGTTCATGATCTCGATGTTCTGGTCGACAAAAGCGGGAACGGCGCGAATGCGAGCAATGATGTTCTCGCAATCCTTTACGTTGAAGGTAGGCATGCGGTCGATGACGAGGTACACGTTATTGTGAAAGCCCGTCATCTGCCCAACGCGCAGCAGGTAAGTCTCGATGTCGAACGAATCCAGCTGCGTGCGCAGGTCATAGCGCATGAGTTCAACACTGAGCCGGTCCTGATCGGAAAGGGAAGTGCGTTGAGCGTAGAACTTTTCATCCGTAGCTAAAGCCTGTTCCAGATGTTCCCGCCGCCGCGCGCGCCCTTCCTTCGAAAGATCAGTCCAACGGTCGTCATACTCGTGCCTCCCAGCGTTCGTCGCGAATTCCGGCGAATCCCGCAACCGCTCTTCAAAGTAATCCCCGAAGAATTTGGCAAGCTCGGGAGAACTTGGTCGCCCGGTCGAATCGGAAGCCATCTTTTCCGAGGATTTTGCGGGCGCTTCATTTTGTGCCGCCAGCGGAATCGAAATCGCGATCACCGCCAGTAAGACGGCATTCCAGGCAAATCGCAGTTTCATGTGTTTCCTTTCAATTCAGCGTGGGAGTTGTGGACTTTACGATGACAGATTCTTGGATGACAACGAGGTAACGATGCCCCACACATCGCATTCTATGCGATTGTATAAGTTCAGATATGAAAGTGCGCAACGCCCCGTCAGACAAACTAGTTCGTCTTCAGGATCATCTGCATCCCGCCTTCCAGCTTCACGTTCTTCTTATTGGAAGTCAGAATCGAGTCTTTCTCGGTTCCCTGGCCGAGCGTCACACCGGACATGCCGATCGCTCCAATCGCGTTATAGGGCAGTTTCGCGTCTGGATTTGAGCCGGAGCCCATTGGCAAGCGTCCTCCCGCATACATAGCTGGATTGCCGCTGCCCGCGCTAGGTTGGCCGCCCATGACTGTGTCGGCACCCGCGCCTCCCGGGCCGCCGCCCATTGCATTAATCTGCTCGCTGTTTGTCGCTGGATTGAACTCTGCAACAAACCCGACTGCTTTAATAAACGCAGGTAGTGGCATCGGGTTCCCATTCTTGAGAACCATCTTGTCAAAAACAATGCGTAGCTTGGAGGGAGAGTCGCCCTGGTGTTGCGTGACTTCGACAACGTGGCCCACGATTTCGCAGCCCTTGGTTGCCAGACCTGGCGGAACTGACTTCAGATCGTCCAATGTCTTCGCGACGATCTGATCGCCAACCTGGGCTTTCTTGGCATCGATGGTCTTGTCCAGTTTGACGCGAAGCAAGGTTCCGGGAGTGAAGTTCATTGCCATCGGCGTTTGCGCATTGCCGGCGTTCGCAGCGGGGATTTGCGTAGGAGGGCTCTGGTTTTGTGCGCTTGCGATTCCGATTATCAAGGCTACCGCAACCGCCGAACAAAATACGTACCTCATCCCCACCTCCAGATGAAGCACAGTATATCTCCATTCTCGAACCAAATGACTTCTGCCATCTGACCTCTGCAATCTGCAATCCCACGCACCTTCATGCTATCGTCACTACTCACATGATCCGTTCTCACAAAGGCATCACCCCGCAGATTCCGGAGACCAGCTACGTCGACGAATCCGCGCAGATCCTCGGCGATGTCGTCCTCGGCGAGCACTCCAGCGTCTGGATGAACGCCGTCCTCCGCGGCGACGTCCACGAAATCCGCGTCGGCCACTACTCCAACATTCAGGACGGTTGCACGCTCCACGGCATGAAAGAGCAATACGGCGTCTATGTCGGCGACTATGTCACCGTCGGCCACAACGTAATACTCCACGGATGCCGCATAGAACCGCGCTGCCTGATTGGCATGGGCTCGATCATCCTGAACGGCGCGGTAATCGGCACGGGCTCGATCATCGCCGCCGGCACGCTCATTCCCGAAAAAACCGTGGTCGAGCCCAATTCGCTCTGGATGGGCTCCCCCGGCAAATTCCGCCGCAAGCTGGAGAAGGCGGACGAAGACATGATTCTGCGTTACGTCGAAAACTACATCGGATACAAGAAGCAGTATCTGCGCGAGCGCAGTGGCCAGTGATCAGTGGCCAGTGGTCAGTCTTGCGTCTGGCGACCGCATATGCGGCCGGAGTGATAGGCTAGGTTTTGCTGGCGACTGGCCACCGACCACTGACCACTGAATGATAAAAGCCGTCCGAGGAACCCGCGACCTTCTTCCACCTGACACCGCTCTCTGGAATTTCGTCGAATCAGCGGTCCGCGAAGTTTTCCGCGCCTACAACTTCCAGGAAATCCGCACCCCCATCTTCGAGAGCACCGAACTCTTCGCCCGCGGCGTGGGCGAAGAGACGGACATTGTGTCCAAAGAAATGTTCACCTGGGAAGATCGCGGCCGCGCCGAAAGCGATAAGGGACAATCTCTCACCCTCCGCCCCGAAAACACCGCGGGGGTAGTTCGCGCCTACATCGAGCACCAACTCGAAAAGCGCGGCCTGAACAAGCTCTTTTACATCGGCCCGCAATTTCGCCGTGAGCGTCCGCAAAAAGGCCGTTACCGCCAGTTTTTCCAGATCGGCGCCGAGGTCATCGGCCCAAAATCAGCAGGCAGCGAGTCGCCCGCGCGCGACGCCGAAATTCTCGAACTCCTCGCCACGCTCCTCGATCGCGTCGGCATCACCGCCTGGACGCTCGAACTCAACTCTGTCGGCTGCCCCGCCGACCGCGCCCGTTTCAACGAGGCCCTGCGCAAAGCGCTCGAACCAGTCGTCGGCAAAATGTGTTCGGATTGCCAGCGCCGCGCCGTCACCAATCCCCTGCGCGTATTCGATTGCAAAGTCCCCGAAGACCAGCCGATCATCGAAACCCTGCCGCGCATCAGCCAATTCCTCGACGAGGGCTGCCGTACGCACTTCGAAGAGGTGAAGGAAATTCTGCGAGCGGTCGGTGTCGATTTCAAAGAAAATGACCGCCTGGTCCGCGGCCTCGACTACTACACCCGCACCGCGTTCGAGTTCACGCACGGCGCCCTTGGCGCTCAAAACGCCATCCTCGGCGGCGGCCGTTACGATGGCCTCTCCGAAGCTCTCGGCGGCCCTGCCGCGCCCGGCATCGGTTTTGCCATCGGCGAAGACCGCCTCGTCCTCTCGCTCGCCAAATCCGCCGAGGAGGCCGCTCCCAAGCCCGATGTCTACGTTGCCCCACTCGGCGCAGGCATGAATCGCGAAGCAGCGCGCCTGGCCCGAGCGCTTCGGCGAAGCGACAAAAACCTGGTCGTCGAACTCGGCGACGAAACCTTTCGCCTGAAAAAATCCTTCGAGGCCGCCGACAAGCTCAAATCCCGCTACATCCTCATCGTCGGTGAAAACGAGGTCAAAGCCGGAGCCTTTGCCCTCAAGAATCTCGCCACCGCCGAACAGGTAAACGTCTCGCGTGCCGAGCTAGTCGAACGAATCGCAAAGGCCTGATATCGGGCTATCCATCGCGCCTCTTTCTGCCGTTTGACATCCAAGCCTGCCCCTTCTACCATCCAGCCGCAATCCCTCACAAATTTCGTACCAGGAGTTCGCCATGAGAAAGTCAATCCTCGCCATAGGAATCTTGCTCGCCGTCACCGCCGCCTTCGCGCAAATGGAAATTCCCAAACCCGGCCCCGAACACAAGAAGCTCGACTACTTTGTCGGCCATTGGACCTCCGAGGGCGATATGAAACCCGGACCGATGGGCCCCGGCGGAAAGTTCACGATGGAAGAAAACAACGAATGGATGGATGGCGGCTACTTTGTTGTCATACATTCCAAGTACAGCGGCGGAGGCATGCCCTCCGGCACGGCCGTCGCCTTCATGGGCTACGACACCAACGACAAGATGTACACCTACGACGAATACAACAGCATGGGCGAGGCCGACCATTCCAAGGGCACGGTTAGCGGCGAAGACTGGACGTGGACCAGCGACATGAAGATGGGCCCGCAGACCATGAAGGGCCGCTTCTCCATGAAGATCTTGTCGCCGACAAGTTACACCTACAAATTTGAAGTCTCGGCCGACGGCAAAGAGTGGATGTTGGTGATGGACGGCAAGAACACGAAAGTGAAGTAAACAAATTGAAGAAGCTCTAAGAATGGCGACGGGGCCCCATTCAATCCCTCCTTTGGCTTGAGTGGGGATCACTTCAAATCTGCCTTGTGCTGACCTCAGAGCCCAAAGCCACTCTCCCCACCATTTATAATCATCGATTCAGCAATCATCCAAGCAGCACCAAAGGACTCCCGTGCTCGATTTTCTAGGCGATTTACGACGTACTCACATGTGCGGCGCTCTCCGCGCCTCCGACGCTGGCAAGAAAGTTGTGCTGATGGGCTGGGTCAACCGCCGCCGCGACCTCGGCCAGATCATCTTCGTTGACCTCCGCGACCGTACCGGTGTAACCCAAGTGGTGTTCAGTTCGGATGTCAGTGCTGCCGTCCACGAAAAAGCCGAGCAGCTCCGTAACGAATACGTCATTGCCGCCATCGGCACGGTGAAAAAGCGCGACGCCGACACCATCAATCCCAACATCCCCACGGGAGAGGTCGAACTTGTCGCGGAAGAGCTGCGCATCCTCAACGTCGCGAAGCAGCCGCCGTTTCTGCCCGGCGACACCGTGCTCGCGAACGAGGAAATGCGGCTAAAGTATCGCTATATCGACCTCCGCCGCGATGAGATGCAGTTCAACATCGCCCTCCGCCACAAGGTCGCGATCGCTATCCGTGACTTCTTGTCGTCGCAAGGCTTCTTCGAAATCGAAACGCCGTTCATGACCCGCTCCACGCCCGAGGGCGCGCGCGACTACCTCGTCCCCAGCCGCGTGCAGCCGGGCACGTTCTACGCGCTCCCGCAGTCGCCGCAGCTCTTCAAGCAGATTCTGATGATCTCCGGCTTCGACAAATATTTTCAGATCGTGCGCTGCTTCCGCGACGAAGATCTGCGCGCCGACCGCCAGCCCGAGTTCACCCAGATAGATTTAGAAATGTCCTATCCGCAACCCGAGCGCGTCTGGGAGACGGTAGAAGGCTTCCTGCAAGCAGCGTTCAAAGCCGCAGGTGTCGAGATCAAGCCAAACTTTCCTCGCATGGACTATGACGATGCCATTCGCCAGTACGGCATCGACAAGCCCGACCTGCGCCTGCCCGCGCTCACCGAGGTGCGTGACTGCTTCACCGCCGAAGAGCTGCAAACGCTCGCCATCAACAAAGACCTGCCGGTCATCGCCATCCGCATTCCCGGAGTAGGCGAGCTTTCGCGCAAAGAGCGCGACGACATCAAGCCGCTCTTCGTCTCCAAGGGCGGAGCGCGAGTCTTCGAAGACTTCAAGCGCATCGAGAACAAGCAGCCGGAGGCCGGCACAAAGATTCGGGAAAGAGTTCGCGCCAATACGGGAGACGCCGCCGCAACCGATCTGATCGTGCTGGTAGTAGGCAGCGCACAAACAGCCTCCGACGCCGCGGCGCATCCGGCAAGCAAACGTAAAGTCACGCCCGCCGAGATGGCCATCTACGCCTCGGCAGGTCTATTGCGAGTGGCGTTGGCGCAAAAATACGCCGATCGTCACCGCATCTTCAAAAAAACCGGAGACCCCGGGAAAGACTTCCGCTTCCTCTGGGTAACGAATTTCCCGATGTTCGAGTACGACGAAGCCGACAAGCGCTGGATGGCTGCTCATCACCCGTTCACCTCGCCGCACGAAGACGACATGGACAAGCTGGAAAGCGATCCAGCCATGGTCCGCGCGCTCGCGTACGACGTGGTGCTGAACGGAACCGAGTTAGGCTCAGGCTCGATCCGTATTCATCGCCAAGACATCCAAAGCCGAATCTTCCACGCGCTGGGGATGACAGAGGACGAGGCGAAGAGCCGCTTCGGATTTTTCCTGGAAGCTCTCGAATACGGCACGCCACCGCACGGGGGTATCGCCCTAGGGTTAGACCGGATCGTGATGATCCTCGCCGGCGCCGAAAGCCTGCGCGAGGTAATCCCATTCCCGAAAACCGCCGCCGCCAAGGACCTGATGATGGAAGCGCCGACACCGGTGGCGGAGGGACAGTTGCGGGAGTTGGGGATTGGAATCAAAAAGGGGTAGCGCGGCAAGCGGTGTTCGTCAGCGAGTTTCATGACGCGTTCGTTTTCCATGCCAGCCGGGCCGTCCCTCCGGGACTCTTTTCTCCGATGCGGACGCATTCCCCGCGCTGAAGCGCGGGGCTAAGTTGGCTCGCCCTCCGGGCTCGTTCGCATCTGCTCTCCGAGAGTGTTGTTTTCCGATACGGTTGGAGAATCGTGGCGGGGAAAAATAATTATCGCGCGAAATTCGGCCCCGCTCGGCCGCAAAACTGCTTCAAGGTCGCCTTTGCAGGATCAGTTTGGCCTCTGGAAGAGATAGAGATACTGTGTGCATCATTTCAGCCCCAGTCCCGAAGGGACGAGCTAGCGTAGCCCAGCGCCTCGGCGCTGGGTAAGCGTAAGCCAAACCTTCTGCACGATTAATCCGTGATCAAGTCCCGGAGGGATGACCCAACGCGACCGGCGTTTCAACGCCGGGCCGCGCTCCGCCGAATCATCCCAACACATGCGCAGGATCGTACGCGATCCCATACCTCTTCAATAACTCCAAAAACTCTTCCTCGTAATTCCGTTTCGCGTGATGCGCCGCCTGATTCTCGATGTACGCGATCACTTCATCCGTCTGCGACGCGCTCACGCTGAACGCTCCATAACCTTCCTGCCACGCAAAATCCGCGCCCGTCGCTCCATTGTCATTCACCCATTTTGACGAGCATCCCTTGATCGCCTGAACCGCCTTCGCCAACGGCAACACCGGAGGAATCACGAGCAGAGCGTGGATATGATCCTCCACGCCGCCGATCTTGAGGGCTTCGAATCCATGGTTCTTCGCAATGCCGCTCATGTACGCCCACAATTGCGGTTGAATCTCGGCGCGGAGTTTTTTCCTGCGCTCTTTCGTCGAGAACACAACGTGTAATCGATTGCTGGAATAGGTATGCGAACATGGGCCGTCCCTCCGGGACTTTGTTCCTCCGAGGTGGGCACGCGTACCCAGCGCCCAGGCGCGGGGCTAAGCTGGCTCGCCCTCTGGGCTCATTTCGTTCCGCTACTCGCAATGTGCTATATCTCGCCCGCAGTAGGTAGGATCACCATCACGCCGTTTTTGGTCGGTTTCTCGACCTGAGCAGCACGGCGGACGCGAGAATTCCGAATTGGTCCACCGCCCTCCCATCCGTTCGCGGACTTTCCACGAAATTCTCTTGACTTAGCCGCCGAAGGC
>Ga0335070_10009482_pt1 | contig 11405 bp, 7 predicted proteins | sample Lox_Sample_13_FD_206722 | JGI IMG/M metagenome (GOLD analysis project Ga0335070, IMG submission 206722) | Soil microbial communities from Loxahatchee National Wildlife Refuge, Florida, United States - Lox_Sample_1.3 | ecosystem: Environmental > Terrestrial > Soil > Wetlands | place: USA: Florida... | reverse complement strand
TCCGGCGTCTGCGGGCCGTCGACGAGCGCCGACGAGACGGCCCCGGCGAGCGTCGCCGCCGCGGCCGGCTCGCCGAGCCCGTGCTCGAGCACGAGCGCGGCGGCGAGCAGCATGCTGCTCGGGTTGACGATCCCGTGGCCGGCGATGGCGAAGCCGCCGTCCGGCGAGGGGACGCAGAGGCTCGGCCCGTGTTCGGCGAGCAGCGCGTGCGCGGCGACCCGTGCGGTCGCGGGCGCGGCGACGATCTCGACGAGCGGCTCGGCCCACGCGGGCGCGACCGCGACGACGTCGAAGCGGCCGGCCTGGAACGCCGCGAGCGGCAGCGCGACCCGCGGCGAGAGCTGCTCGAGCTGGACGTGGTCGTACCGCGCGAGCACCGACTCGGCCAGCTCCGGCCAGCCCCCGTCGCCGACGGAGGCGACGCGCAGCCGCCGCCGCTCGGCCAGCTCGAACGCCCGCTCGAGCGCCCACTCGGACGATTCGTCGTCGAGCGGCGCGACGAGCGCGACGTCGTCGTGGTGGCCGAAGCGCACGCGCGTCACCCGCGCCCGCAGATCCAGCTCGGCCATCACCTCGTCCAGCGCCGGCTCCTCCGCCCCCGCCACGAGCACCGCGTCCGACGCGAGCACGGTGTCGCGAGCCGCGGCCGGGAACGCCTGGCCGCCGCGCGCGACCGCGGCCGCGCCGAACGGCGCGTGCACCTCGTCGAAGGACAGGCCGTGCAGGCGCGCCACCGCGTCGAGCGCGCGCACGGCCTCCGCCATCAGCTCCGGAGCCGTCCCGGCCCCCGTCAAACAGGCGATCGTGGCTCTTTCGGTCGTGCCGCTCACGCCGTCACCTCCTCGAAGACCGCGTCGATGGGAACGGCCCCGCCCAGGTCGGCGAGCGCCTTGAACCGCCGGAACGCCGCGTTCAGCTCCTCGCCGGAGACGTGGATGCCTCGCTCGGCGCACGCCCGTGCAAACGCGTGGCGGCCGGAATGCTTTCCGAGCGGGAGCGTCATCCGGACGCCGACCTCGCTCGGGTCGATGATCTGGTACGTCCGCTCGTCCTTCAGCATCCCGTCCTGGTGGATGCCGGCCTCGTGCGCGAACGCGTTGGCGCCGACGATCGCCTTGTTCGGCTGGACGGCGTAGCCGGTGCGCCCGGCGACGAGCCTCGACACCGCGGCGATGCGCGACGTGTCGACGCCCGTCTCGACGCCGAAGTGGTCGGCGCGGACGCGCAGCGCGACGACGAGCTCCTCGAGCGACGCGTTGCCTGCGCGCGCGCCGATCCCGTTCACCGTGCACTCGACCTGGCCCGCGCCGGCCTCGATCGCGGCGAGCGAGCCGGCGACGGCGAGCCCGAGGTCGTCGTGGCAGTGGGCCGAGAGGGTGACCCGCTCGAGCTCGGGGCAGCGGCGCCGCACGTCGGCGAGGAAGGCGGCATAGCCGGACGGGAGCATCCGCCCGGCATCGTCGGGGAGCCCCACCGCGGTCGCGCCGGCCTCGACGGCGAGCCCGCACACGCGGGCGACGAGCGCGGGATCGGCGGCGGTCGCGTCCTCGACCGAGAGCTGCACCTCGACGGCGAGCGCACGTGCGTGCTCGACCGCCCGGGCGACGGCGTCGGCCTCGTCCGTGCAGACGACGAGGTGGACCCGCGAGCGGCGCGCCCCGGCGAGCGCCTCACCGGCGGCGTCGAGATCGTGCCGCTCCGCGCGGGTGAGCGCCGCGACCGAGGGCGCCGTCACGGCCGCGGCGACGGCGCGGACGCCCTCGACGTCCCCCGCCGGACCGGCCTCGACGACGTCGACGCCCAGCCGCTCGAGCTCAGCGGCGATCTCTGCCTTCTGCCGCGGGCGCAGCGCGACGCCCGGCGACTCGCCGCCGTCGCACAACGTCGTATCGAAGATCTGGATCCTGCGAGAGAGCGGAGACACGAACACTTCCTTCCTGGTCGGACCCGGTGCCGAGACGCACTTCGGGTGTCGTGAGGTCGGCGTCTGCGTCGACGTGACGCGTGTTCGTGATCTCCCCCTAGAGGGGGAGAATGACGATGGCGACGACGATGATGAGGCCGCACGCGGCCGCGAGGCGTGTTCGCCTCGAGCGGTCGGATGCGGAGAACGTCGCCATCGGAGGTCTCAGGGTGCCTGAGGCCGGGGCTCCTGTCAATCCCGCTTGCCGCCGGCCGGAGGGTCGGGCAGAGTGGAGGCAGGCCGGCAGGGTGCCGGCCGGGCGACGAAGCCCGTGGGACGTGAGACGTCCTGCGGGCTTTTTTCGTCGGAACCGGTGAAGATCGGGAGGCAAACCGGAGAACACCCATCCTCAGGAGGCCCGCGGCGGGATAGCCTCACAGGCTCCGATGGCGCCGACGCCGAACGTCAAGAAGATCCGCTTCGCGTTCGCCGCGCCGTCCACGCTGCGCTAGTCGGCACTCCCCTCCGCCACCGCCGACTAGCAGCACAGGCGGAGACCTCCTCCTCACCACCCGCGAGGCGAATCGCACGTTGACCGACCGTCCAACCCGCACCCTCTACGACCCGGCGTTCGAGCACGACGCCTGCGGCGTCGCCTTCGTCGCGCGGCTGAGCGGGGAGCCGACGCACGAGACGGTCGAGCGGGCGCTGCGCGCGGTCGCGAACCTCGAGCACCGCGGCGCGCAGGGCGCCGACCCGGACACCGGCGACGGCGCCGGCATCCTCGTCCAGATCCCCGACGCGTTCTTCCGGGCGCAGCTCGGCCCGCGCCTGCCGGCGGCGGGCGCGTACGCCGTCGGGACGTGCTTCCTCCCGGACGACGCCGAGCGGCGAGCGCGGGTCGAGGCGCTCGTCGAGGACGCGGTCGCCGCCGAGGCCCAGGAGCTGATCGGCTGGCGCGACGTTCCCGTCGACCTCCGCTTCGCCGGCACGACGGCGGCGGCCCTCGTCCCGTGCATCCGCCACGTGATCGTCGGCTCGACCTGCGCGGACCAGGACGCCTTCGAGCGGAAGCTCTACGTCATCCGCCGCCTCGCCGAGAAGGCGGCCGGGGACGAGCTCGTCGTCCCGAGCCTCTCGTCGCGCACGCTCGTCTACAAGGGGATGCTGACGGCGCCGCAGCTCGCCGGCTTCTTCCCCGACCTCACCGACCCGCGGCTCGAGAGCGCGCTCGCGCTGATCCACTCGCGCTTCTCGACGAACACGTTCCCGAGCTGGGCGCTCGCGCACCCGTACCGGCTGATCGCGCACAACGGCGAGATCAACACGCTGCGCGGCAACGTCAACTGGATGAGAGCGCGCGAGTCGCAGCTCGCGACCGAGTTGTTCGGCGATGACCTCGAGAAGGTGCTGCCGGTGATCGTCGAGGGCGGCTCCGACACGGCGACGTTCGACAACGTGCTCGAGCTGCTCGTGCTCGCGGGCCGCTCGCTCCCGCACGCGCTGATGATGATGATCCCCGAGGCGTACGAGGGGCGCGACGACCTCTCGCCCGAGCTGAAGGGCTTCTACGCGTTCCACCAGTGCCTGATGGAGGCGTGGGACGGGCCGGCGGCGATCTCCTTCACCGACGGGCGCGTGATCGGCGCGACGCTCGACCGAAACGGCCTCCGCCCGGGCCGCTGGTACGAGACGGCCGACGGCTGGGTCGTGCTCGCCTCGGAGACGGGCGTCCTGGAGGAGGCGCCGGCGAACGTCGTGCGCAAGGGCCGGCTGCAGCCCGGGAAGCTGTTCCTCGTCGACCTCGCGGAGCACCGGATCGTCCCCGACGCCGAGGTCAAGCGGCGCGTCGCGACGCAGAAGCCGTACGCGGCGTGGGTCGAATCCGAGACGGTGCGGCTCGCCGACCTGCCGGAGGCGCCCGCGCCGGACGCGCCCGCCGAGCCGCTGCGCCGCCGCCAGCTCCTGTTCGGGTACGCGCAGGAGGACATGAAGGTGATGCTCGCGCCGCTCGCGCTCAACGCCGAGGAGGCGGTCGGCTCGATGGGCAACGACACGCCGCTCGCGGTGCTGTCGCGCCGCAAGCCGCTCCTCTACTCGTACTTCAAGCAGATGTTCGCGCAGGTGACGAACCCGCCGATCGACTCGATCCGCGAGGCGGTGGTGATGAGCGTGAAGGCGAGCGTCGGCTCGGAGCGGAACCTGCTCGACGAGACGCCGGAGCACGCGCGCCAGCTCGTGATCGACAACCCGATCCTCCGCGACTCCGAGCTCGAGCAGCTCCGCCACGTGCGCCACGACGTCTTCAAGTCGCACACCGTCGACACGACGTGGCCGGTCGAGGAGGGCGTCGACGGGCTGTCCGTCGCGCTCGACCGGATCTGCCTCCACGCCGACCTCGCGCTCGCGGCCGGGACGAACATCCTCATCCTCTCCGACCGCGACGCCGGGCCGGCGCGGGTGCCGGTGCCGTCGCTGCTGGCGACGGCCGCCGTGCACAACCACCTCGTCCGCGAGGGGACGCGGCTGCAGACGGGGATCGTCGTCGAGTCCGGCGAGCCGCGCAGCGTCCACTCGATCGCGACGCTGATCGGCTACGGCGCCGCCGCGGTCAACCCGTACCTGATGCTCGAGACGCTCGCCGAGCTCGTCGAGCTCGGCTGGCTGCCCGACCTGACGGCCGAGCAAGCGCAGGCCCGCGCCGTGAAGGGGATCGCCAAGGGCCTGCTGAAGACGATGTCGAAGATGGGGATCTCGACGATCCCGTCGTACTGCGGCGCGCAGATCTTCGAGGCGGTCGGCCTCTCCGAGGAGCTCGTCGAGCGGCACTTCACGCACACGCCGTCGCGCATCGGCGGGATCGGGCTGCGCGAGCTCGCGGAGGGCGCGCTCGCCCGCCACGCGCGCGCGTACCCCGGCTCGCCCGACGAGCTGCTGCCGGTGATCGGCCTGTACGCGTGGCGGCGCGAGGGCGAGCACCATCAGTGGAACCCGGAGACGATCTCGCTGCTCCAGCACGCGGTGCGCAACAGGCGGCCGGAGACGTTCGAGGAGTACTCGCGCACGGTCAACGCCGACTCGGCGCGCCGCTCGACGCTCCGTGGATTGATGCGGTTCCGCTTCCCGGAGAACGGCGGCATCCCGCTCGACGAGGTCGAGCCCGCGTCGGAGATCGTCAAGCGGTTCTCGACGGGCGCGATGTCGCTCGGCTCGATCTCCCGCGAGGCGCACGAGACGCTCGCGATCGCGATGAACCGGATCGGCGGCCGCTCGAACACGGGCGAGGGCGGCGAGGATCCCGTCCGCTACGCGCCCGACGAGAACGGCGACTCGCGCCGGTCCGCGATCAAGCAGGTCGCGTCCGGCCGCTTCGGCGTCAACGCGTACTACCTCGCGAACGCGGACGAGCTGCAGATCAAGATGGCGCAGGGCGCGAAGCCCGGCGAGGGCGGCCAGCTGCCGGGCCACAAGGTCGACCGGTACATCGCGAGCGTGCGGCTGACGACGCCGGGCGTCGGGCTGATCTCGCCGCCGCCGCACCACGACATCTACTCGATCGAGGACCTCAAGCAGCTGATCTACGACCTCCGCTGCGGCAACCCCGACGCCCGCGTCTCGGTGAAGCTCGTCGCCGAGGTCGGCGTCGGCACCGTCGCCGCCGGCGTGGCGAAGGCGGGCGCCGACCACGTGCTCATCTCCGGCCACGAGGGCGGCACCGGCGCGTCGCCGGTCTCCTCGATCCTCCACGCCGGCATCCCGTGGGAGCTCGGGCTCGCCGAGACGCAGCAGACGCTCGTGCTCAACGACCTGCGCTCGCGGATCTGGGTGCAGACGGACGGGCAGCTGAAGACGGGGCGCGACGTCGTCGTGGCGGCGTTGCTCGGCGCGGACGAGATGGGCTTCGCGACGGCGCCGCTGATCGCGACCGGCTGCGTGATGATGCGCGCCTGCCATCTGAACACGTGCCCGGTCGGGATCGCGACGCAGGACCCGGAGCTGCGCAAGCGCTTCGCCGGCAAGCCGGAGCACGTCGTCGAGTTCTTCTTCTTCGTCGCCGAGGAGGCGCGGCAGATCATGGCCCGGCTCGGCGTCGCGCGGTTCGAGGACCTCGTCGGCCGCGTCGACCTGCTCGACGGCGACGACGCGATCGCCGAGTGGCGCGAGCGCGGCGTCGACCTGTCGCGGCTCCTCGCGCGGGCCGAGGCGCCGCCGGACGCGCCGCTGCGGCGCACGCGCGCGCAGGCGCCGAGCCTCGGCGACGCGCTCGACTGGAAGCTCGTCGACAAGGCGCGGACGGCGATCGCCGACGGCACTCCCGTCCAGGCGGAGCTCGCGATCGCGAACACGAACCGCACCGTCGGCGGCATCCTCTCGAACGCCGTCACGCGCGCGCACGGCGCGGCCGGGCTGCCGCCGGGGACGATCCGCTTCACGCTGCGCGGCTCCGCCGGCCAGTCGTTCGGCGCGTGGCTCGCGCCGGGGATCGAGCTGACGCTCGTCGGCGACGCGAACGACTACGTCGGCAAGGGCCTCTCCGGCGGCGTGCTCGCACTGCGCCCGCCGGAGGACGCGGGCTTCCGCGCCGAGGAGAACGTCATCGCCGGCAACACGATCCTCTACGGCGCCACCGCGGGGCGCGCCTTCTTCCGCGGCGTCGCCGGCGAGCGCTTCGCCGTCCGCAACTCGGGCGCGAGCGCCGTCGTCGAGGGCGTCGGCGACCACGGCTGCGAGTACATGACGGGCGGCGTCGCCGTCGTGCTCGGCCGTACGGGGCGGAACTTCGCCGCGGGCATGAGCGGCGGCGTCGCCTACGTGCTCGACGAGGACGGGACGTTCGCGCAGCGCTGCAACCACGAGCTCGTCGGGCTCGAGCCGGTCGGCGAGGACGACGCGGAGGCGGTGCGTGCGCTCGTCGAGGAGCACGAGCGGCGCACCGGCTCGCCCGTCGCCGCGCGGGTGCTCGCGGGCTGGGACGCGGCGCTCGGGCTGTTCGTCAAGGTGATGCCGCACGACTACAAGCGCGCGCTCGGGCTGCATCTCGACCATCCGGTCTCGACCGGCGGCGACGGCTTCTACATCACCGAGTCCGAGAGCACGGAAGCGGCAGCCTAGTGGGCGAGCTCGGCGCCTTCATGAAGCTGAACCGCGCTGAGACGCCGGAGCGCCCACCGGCCGAGCGCGTCCACGACCACCGCGAGTTCGTGACGACGCTGCCGCTCGTCCAGCTCCGCGAGCAGGGCGCGCGCTGCATGGAGTGCGGCGTCCCGTTCTGCCACAGCGGCTGCCCGCTCGGCAACCTGATCCCGGACTGGAACGACCTCGTCTACCGCGACCGCTTCCGCGAGGCGCTCGACCAGCTCCACCGCACGAACAACTTCCCGGAGTTCACCGGCCGGCTCTGCCCCGCGCCGTGCGAGGCCGCCTGCGTCCTCGAGATCGACGAGGGCAACGCCGTCACGATCAAGCAGATCGAGCTGTCGATCGTGAACCGCGCCTGGGAGGAGGGCTGGATCGTCCCGCAGCCGCCCGCCGAGCGCAGCGGCCGCACGGTGGCCGTCGTCGGCTCCGGCCCGGCCGGGCTCGCGTGCGCGCAGCAGCTGAACCGCGCCGGCCACCTCGTCACCGTGTTCGAGCGCGACGAGGCGGGCGGCGGGCTGCTCCGGTTCGGCGTGCCGGACTTCAAGATCGAGAAGCAGGTCGTCGAGCGGCGGCTGCAACAGCTTTGCGCCGAGGGCGTCGAGCTCCGACTCGGCGTCGAGGTCGGCATCGACGTCGACGCGAACGAGCTCGCCGCCGAGTACGACGCGGTCGTGCTCGCCACCGGCTCGCGCGTCCCGCGTGACCTGCCGGTGCCGGGACGCGAGCTCGGCGGCGTCCACTTCGCGATGGAGTACCTGTACGGGCAGAACCGCGTCGTCGCCGGAACGCTCGCCGTGCCGCCGGTCACGGCGGCGGGGAAGCACGTGATCGTGATCGGCGGCGGTGACACGGGCGCCGACTGCGTCGCGAGCGCGCACCGCGAGCAGGCGGCGTCCGTGACGCAGATCGAGCTGCTCGGCGAGCCTCCTCCCTCGCGGCCCGACGACCTGACGCCCTGGCCGCTCTGGCCGATGAAGCTCCGCACCTCGTACGCCCTGAAGGAGGGCGGCGAGCGGAGCTTCGCGATCTCGACCACCGAGCTCAGCGGTCTCTTCGGCAGGGTCGAGCAGATCCACTGGTGCCGCAACACGGGCGTGCCGCCGTTCGACCCGGTGGCGGGCACCGAGGAGGCGCACCCGGCCCAGCTCGTGCTGCTCGCGATGGGGTTCGTCGGTCCCGAGACCCGCGTGCTCGACCAGCTCGGCGTCGAGCGGAACCCGCGCGGCTCGATCGAGGCCGCCGCCTTCGCCACGTCGGTTCCCGGCGTCTTCGCCGCCGGCGACGCGCGGCGCGGGCAGTCGCTGATCGTCTGGGCGATCGACGAGGGCCGCCGCTGCGCCAGGGCCGTGGACACGTGGCTCGCCGGAGACGGCGCGCATGCCGCCGCGCCCGCCGCGGCCACCGCGCGCTAGCGCCGTCACGGGCTGCGCTACCGTTGAGTCGAGAGGAGGTGGGGAGATGTCCGAGCCGGTTGCGGAGATCCGTTACAGCGGCGAGATCCGCGTTCTCCCCTACCGCCGCGGCACGTATCTCGGGGACAGGCTCCTCGAGGCGCTGATCGAGCAGACGCTCGGCAAGCGATATCGGTTCGGCGAGGGCTGGGACGGCTACGCCGTCGTGACGATCGAGCTGCACGAGCACCCGCGTGACGTGCCGCTGGAGGCGGCGTGATCGTCCTGATGCACGTCGCCACCGGCGGGCTCGCGGGCGCCGCGTCCGGCTCGCGCCGCCGCGCGGCGCTGCTCGGCCCCGTGCTCCACGGCGTCTGCGACGCGATCCCGCACGAGGACATCCCGTCGAAAGCCTTCGAGACGGCGAGCGGCGTCGCGGCGGTGCTCCTCCTCGCCGCGCGCCGCGGCCCGCTCGACGCGGCGACGATCGGCGCGGTCGCCTCGTCCGCGCCGGACCTCGAGCACATCTTCCCGCTGCCGCGGCCGCGCGGCCGGCAGCTCTTCCCGACCCACCGCTGGGCCCGTCCCGTCCGCTTCCGCGGCGTCCCGGCGTGGCTCCAGCTCGCCGTCGCGGTCCCGATCGTGGCCGCACTCGCGCGAAGGCGCTGAGATGCCGGCCGAGCCGGCCTACCTCGCGCTCGCGCGCACCGGTGGGCTCGCCGGCCGCGTCGACGCCGCGCTCGCGCTGCTCGAGGCGCCGTGCCGCGTGTGCCCGAGGCGCTGCCGCGTCGCCCGCGCGAGGGACGAGCGCGGCCTCTGCGGCGTCGGCCGCCACGCCGTCGTCGCGTCCGCGTTCGCGCACTTCGGCGAGGAGCGCTGCCTGCGCGGCACTCGCGGCTCCGGCACCGTCTTCTTCGCCGGCTGCAGCCTGCGCTGCGTCTTCTGCCAGAACTTCGACGTCTCCTGGAGCGCGCACGGCGAGACCGCACCTCCGGAGCGGCTCGCGGCGATCATGGTCGCGCTCCAGCGGCTCGGCTGCCACAACGTCAATTGGGTCACGCCGGAGCACGTCGTCCCCCAGCTCGTGGAGGCGATGCCGGCGGCGGTGGAGCGGGGCCTGTGCGTGCCCCTCGTCTACAACACGAGCGCGTACGACGACCCCGCGTGCCTCGAGCTGCTCGACGGGATCGTCGACGTCTACATGCCCGACCTGAAGCTGTGGTCGCCGGAGCGGTGCCGCCGGTACCTGAAGCGGGCCGACTACGCGGAGGTCGCGCGGAACGCGATCCTCGAGATGCACCGCCAGGTCGGCGACCTCGTCCTCGACGAGCGCGGGCTGGCGCGGCGCGGGCTCCTGCTCCGGCACCTCGTCCTTCCCGGCCTGCTCGAGGAGACGCAGGCGATCCTGCGCTTCGTCGCCGAGCGGCTCGGCCCCGGCACGTACGTCAACCTGATGGCGCAGTACCGCCCCGCCGCCCGCGTCGGCCGAGCGTCGTACGAGGAGATCGACCGGCGTCTCGACCGTGAGGAGTACGAGCGGGCGCGCACGTTCGCCGTGGAGCTCGGGCTCCGGCGGATCGACGAGGACAGCGTTGCCGAGGGGCGCCGGCTCGGTCGCGCGGCATGACGCCCGCCCGCGGAAGCTGACGAGAGCGAAACCGGCCGGCGTACTCCTGTCGACCGCGTCAGCCGCGTCGCGTGCCGCGCCGCCCAGTCGCGGCGACGAGCCGGCCCACGTCGCTGATCGAGAGCAGGCCGACGACGGTATCGCCCTCGAGGACGAGGGCGCGGTTCGGCGGCTCCGCCGACAGCTCGCCGAGCGCGTCGACGAGCGACTCGTTCTCGCGCACGTGCGGCACGGCGTCGAACGGGAGCATGCAGTCGCGCACGCGCTTCCGCTCCCAGTCGGCCCGCGGGACGCGGGCGGCCGCCGCGAACGGCACGAGGCCGAGCACTCGTCTACCGTCCACGACCGGGTACGTCGTGTACCGGTGCGCGTGGACGACGCCGTCCATGAACTCGGCGATCGTCGAGTCGGCGCTCACCGTGGCGGGGTCGCGCACCATCACGTCGCGCACGCTGAGGTTCCCCAGCGCCGCCCGCATCCGCGCATACCGTCCCTCGGCCGCGGCCGCCTGGAGCAGGAACCAGCCGACGAACGCGAGCCAGACGCCGCCCCAGACTCCTTGCGTGATGAAGAGGACGATGCCGAGCGCGATGAGCAGGTAGCCGAAGCCGCGGGCGACGTCCGACGCGATCCGCGTCGCCCACGAGAAGTCGCCGCGGGCGCGCCAGAGCAGCGCGCGGAGGACGCGCCCTCCGTCGAGCGGCAGCGCGGGCAGCAGGTTGAACGCGAGCAGGATCAGGTTGATGTACCCGAGCCACGCCGCCACCCCGTCGACGGCGGAGCCGAGGCCGCCGGCGACCGCGATGCCGACGAAGACGCCGCCGAGGAGCGCCGAGACGAGCGGGCCCGCGAGCGCGATCCGCAGCTCGGCGCCGGCGGACGGGAACATCCCCTTGAAACGCGCGATCCCACCGAAGAGCCAGAGGGTGATCCCCTCGATCTCCATGCCGTCGCGCCGGGCCTGAACCGCGTGGCCGAGCTCGTGAAGCAGGAGCGAGCTGAAGAAGAGGAAGGCCGCGACCAGCGCCATTGCGATGTACGTCGCCTTCGACAGGTGCGGATCCGCCGCGGGAAAGACCGCGCTCGCGAGCGTCCACACGATGAGCGCGAAGACGACGAGCCAGCTCCAGTTGACCCCGATCCGGACGCCGGCGATGCGGCCGAGGGTGATCGACGAGTTCATGCGGGGCTCCCGGCCCCGACGACGGGGCCGTGCGGCCCCGGGGTCCGGCCCCGGGGCCGCGCGCCTTCTCCTAGTCCAGGACGAACGTCACCTTCAGGTCGACGCGATACGCGGCGATCTTGCCGTCGACGACCTTCACCTGCTGGCCCTCGACCCAGGCGC
>Ga0335070_10009481_pt1 | contig 11405 bp, 6 predicted proteins | sample Lox_Sample_13_FD_206722 | JGI IMG/M metagenome (GOLD analysis project Ga0335070, IMG submission 206722) | Soil microbial communities from Loxahatchee National Wildlife Refuge, Florida, United States - Lox_Sample_1.3 | ecosystem: Environmental > Terrestrial > Soil > Wetlands | place: USA: Florida... | reverse complement strand
CCGCGCTTCCGGACGACTCAACGCGATCGGAAGACCCGGGAACCCGGCGCCGGAGCCGAGGTCGGCGAGCGAGCGGAGGTCGGAGGGTAGAAGCGTCGAGATCGCAAGGGCATCCAGGATCAGCCGGCGGATGATTTCCTCCGCGGAGCGATGCCCGCTCAGGTTGATCCGCTGACCCCAGCGTTCGAGCAACCCGGTCAGAGCGAGAAGCTGCTCGCGAAGCAGTGAGTCGATCCCGAGACCGAGCTCTGCGAGGCCGGCTGCGAGCAGGGATTCGGCGGCTTCCGACGCTGTGGCTCTCATCAATCGAGCCGAGGATCAGAGTGTTCCACGTGAAACACTCTGGCTCGCGTCTGGTTTGCGTTCCACGTGGAACGCTCCAGGATTGCGCGAAGCGCGAGCCTTAATCCCGCTGGCCGGCCGCCGCCGACTGGCGCCGCGCCTCCTCGTACTCCGGTGCACCTTCCGGAACTACGACCACTTGCCGGTACCTGCCCTCGCCCACGCTCATCGACGCGACGCCCTCTTCGTCCCGTACGGCCAGGTGAATGATGCGCCGGTCCCGGCCATTCATCGGATCCAGGGCGATCGAGCGCCCCGCATCTCGAGCGCGCGCGATGGCGCGCTGAGCCAGCCTCGTCAGGAAATCCTCGCGCGCCTCCGTATTTCCCTCGACGTCGAGCACCACCCGCTTCGCGTCCTCGTTCGCTTGCTGGGCCGCCTGGTTCGCCAACAACGCAAGAGCATCCACCGCCCGACCATCGCCGCCTGCGAGCATCCTCGCGGCCGGTCCGGTGACCTCGACAGCATTGACCTGGTCGTCCTCACTCTCGCCGATATCGAACGGACCCAGCTCGAGTCGCTCGATCACCCCGCGCACGTACTCCCCGAGAGGGCTCAGCGGGCCCTTCGGACGGCCGACCGAGGGTTCCGTCCGTGCGACCTCCGGGCTCGGCGCAGCCGCTTCGACTGGCCGGCGAGGTTCGCGCTCGCGCTCTCGCTCTCTCTCCCGATAGCCCTCGCGCGACCCTTCGCGTTGACCTTCGCGTCGCCCCTCTCGACGGCCGCGACCTGCCCCGGGCCCGCCGCCACCCTCCGATGAGCGTCGCGCAGGGACCCGATTCTTCGGTGCCGCCACGACGACCGTGCGCCCCGAAAGCCCATAGACGGCCCTGCTGTCGAGCGCTCGGAGGATCAGCGCATCCTCGCCCATGCCGAAGAATGCAACGGCCTTGCGGACTGCCTCCTCCCGATCGTCGCCGATGAACTCGTGAGCCTCGTTCCTGGGGTCGTACACGACTCGCTACCTCCGATTTGCCTCGACTCGACTCGCCTGGTCCAACCGGGCCCAGGTCACCTCTTCGCCGCCTGGTCCGCGCCGAGGCGCGGCATGTTGCGACCGATCCAGAGCTGATTCCCGATCGCGAGCACGTTACTCAACATCCAGTAGAGCACGAGGCCCGACGGAAACTGGTAGAACAGCACGGTCATCATGACCGGCATCACCACCAGCATCATGCGCGCCTGAGCCGGATCCGGAGTCTGCATGGGCGTGATCTTCTGCTGGACGAACATCGTCGCGCCCATGATGAGAGGCAGGACGCGCACGGGAACTCCCAGGCCCGGAATGTTGAACAGCAGATCCGGTGCGGAGAGATCATTGATCCAGCCGAAGAAGGGCGCGTGGCGCAGGTGCATGCTGCTGCGCAGCGCATAGAAGAGCCCGATGAAGACGGGCAGCTGCAGCAGCATCGGGAAGCATCCGCCGAGCGGATTCACCTTCTCCTGCTTATAGAGCTTCATCAGCTCTTCCGACTGGCGCTGCCGGTCGTCGGCGTACTTCTCCTGAATCTCCTTCATCTTCGGCTGCACGCGTCGCAGTCGCTCCATCGAGCGCATCTGCCGCACGGTCAATGGAGCGGTGACCGCGCGAACGAGAATCGTCAGAAGGATGATCGCCACCCCGTAATTCGGAATCAGGGAGTAGAGCGCCTGGAGCAGCCACGCGAACAGACGCGTCAGAGGCGTGACCCACCTCCAGCCGCGATCGATCGACGCTTCGGCGCCTCCGCCGAGCGCCTCCAGCCGGTCGGACTCCTTCGGACCGAGGTACGCCCGAAACTCCCGCGAGACGCTCTGGCCCGGGGCGAGCTCGACGGGATCGAAGAAGAGCTGAGCAGTGCCGCTGCGACCTGGCTCGATCACGACGAAGCGAGCGCGGGCCTGAGTCGGGCTGTCGGGAAACACGGCCGCGAGGAAATACGTCGTCTGGAATCCGACCCAATCGATCTCGCCGCCCATCACCGGGTAGTCGTGGATCGGACTCCTTCCGAAGAGCGCGCCGAGGAATCCCGTCCTGCCCAGGCCAGCGATCGGCTGCATCTGCACTTTGCCGTCGTGCAGGGCTGCAATGGATTGCTCGTGGAACTCCTGCTCAGCGCGGGCTTCGGCGGGCCAGTCCAGCAGGAAGCGGGGAGCGATCTTTGCCTGCGAGCCGTTCACCACCTCGACGCGCAAGCGGAAGTCGTAACCGTCGCCGAAGGTGTACGACTTCCGGAGCGAGATCCCGCTCGTATCGGTCGCGAAGACAACATCGCCCGGATCGGCGCGCTCGACCCGCCAGTTCACGCGCGAGAGGTCACCCTGCCCGAGCTCCGCGAACGGAGTGGTCGCGAGCGGAGGAATGCCCGCATCCTCCGGGATCAACAGCACGCGCGCGCCTCGATGATCCGTGTATTCCGTCAGCTCCCAGTCCTCGAGCCCGGCGCCACGAGAGGTGAGGCGCGCCTGGTAGAGCGGGCGCGACACTTCGATGCGTCGAGCCGGCGGCGTGCCTGCGACCTCGACCGCGGCCGGAGGCACGGGCGCCGCGTTGGGCGGGGCTCCCTCCGGCGCGTTGGGCAGGGCCGGGTAGCCGGGCTGCTTCTCGGGGCCTCTCGCTTCCCCGGCCTCCCCTGCCGGAGCCGTCCTCTCGGTGCCGCTCGCCGGCACCCCTGGGGGAGCATGCGGACCGCGCCCATCTCCAGTCCAGAGTGTCCAGAGAGACAGGACCAGGAAAGACAGGGCGAAGGCCAGGACGAGATTGCGATCCACTCGTTGGATCCCCTAGGGAACCGGATCGAATCCGGAGCTGCCCAGCGGATGGCAGCGAAGAAGACGTGCGACGGCGAGCCGCGAGCCGTTCACGATCCCGTGACGCGCGATCGCCTCGGCCGCATACCTCGAGCAGCTCGGCTCGAACCGGCAGGCGGGCCCCAGCACCGGCGAGACGGTGAGCTGATAGACGCGGATCGACCCTAGGGCGATGCGCTGCGCCCAGGAGAGCTCGCCCTCGCTCATCGGCCTCTCGTCGCGCGGTCGACCAGCCTGGAGAGGCAGTCGCACAGCTCGGCGAACTCCAGATCCACCGCACTCCGCCGCACGATCACCAGCACGTCCAAGGGCCCCCCTACCCGGCCGCGCTCTCTACGGAACCATTCCCGGACACGACGCTTGATGCGATTCCGCTGCACGGCTCCGCCTACCTTCCTGCTGGCCGTGATGCCCAGCCGGGCCGACCCTTCGCCTCCCCGAGACACCACGAGGACGACGAAGGCATTCGAGGCCGCGCGCCGGCCGTGCTGCGCCACATGCTCGTACTCACTCGACCGAAGTAGTCGGTCCGACCGCACGAAGCGACCGGTCGGCCGGGCACCTACTTCGACGGGATCGAAACCGCGAGCCGTTTCCGACCCTTGGCGCGCCGCCGCTTGAGGACGTTCTGCCCTCCCGCAGTCTGCATTCGCTTCCGAAAGCCATGCACGCGCTTCCGACGGATCCGGCTCGGCTGATACGTCCGCTTCATCGCGAATCCCCTGGGCCGCGCGCCCTGGGCAGCTGCCTGGGCTCGGAAGGGCGCCGACAGTAGCTACGCGTCGAAGGCGGTGTCAACACTGCGATCGCCCTCGGACGAGGTCGTCGAATCCGTACGAGGATCGCCAGGCTCCTGGCTCCCGTCGCGTGATAAAATCCGCAGGTCCGTGCTCGGCTGCGCCACGCCGTCGAGAACGCGCTTTCGGGGGGTCCGGACCAGGGCGTGACACCGACGCGACGTCCGATGCGACGCGCACTTGCGCAGGTTTCGTCGCACGCAACGTCGCTCACTACGACTACTGCGAATTCATGAAATCCAGAAGACCTAGTGAAGAGGATGGGAAGCACGCGATGAAGTTCACCATTGCGAAGCCCGAGCTCCTGCGCGGTCTCACTCGCATCCAGACGATCGTCGAGAAGCGCAACACCATGCCCATCCTCGCCAACGTGCTCCTCGAGGCGAAGAGCGCACGCGATGGAGGGCATCTCGAGCTCGCCGCCACGGATCTCGAGGTGGGGATCCGCGGCTCGCACTCCTGCGAGGTCGCGAAGGCAGGCGGCATCACCGTCTCCGCCAAGAAGCTCTTCGAGATCGTGCGCGAGCTTCCCGAAGAAGCGGTGCACATCGAAGTCTCCGAGAACGCCTATCTCACGCTTCGCTGCGCTCGCGCGGCCTTCACGCTGGCTGGCACGACGGCCGAGGAATACCCGACTCTCCCGAGCATCGCGCCGGAACGCACCGTGACCGTGCAGGCCGCAGTGCTCGGTGACATGATCGAGCGCACGATGTACGCGGCGTCCTCCGACGAAACCCGCTACAACCTCAACGGCGTCTATTTCGAGCGCCTTGCGGACTCGGGCAAGCTACGCATGGTTGCGACGGACGGTCACCGCCTGGCCTGCGTCGACCGGGCGCTCGGGAGCGACATCGAAGGCCTCGAGCGCGGTGTGATCATCCCGCGCAAGGGTCTCTCGGAGCTGAAGCGGCTCGTCGACGAAGAGGATGCGGACGAGGTCGAGCTCGGCTTCGAGGGCAACAGCGGACTCGCGCGCCGCGGCGGTGTCACGCTCGTGATGCGCCTGATCGAGGGCGAGTTCCCGAACTACCGGCAGGTGATCCCGACCGATCCGCAGCACCGGCTCTCGCTTCCCGCGGAGCCGCTCCTCCACGCGCTGCGCCGCGTGGCCCTGCTCTCCGCGGAGCGCAGCCGGGCCATCCGCCTGGAGCTGGCTGATGGACGACTCGGTCTCAGCTCCAACAACCCCGATCTCGGCGAGGCGCGCGAGGAGCTCGACGTCGACTACGCCGGCGAGGCGCTCGCGATCGCATTCAACGCGCGTTACCTGATGGACGCAGTGGGCGCGTGCGGGGGCAAGGAGGTGCGGATCGCCTTCCGCGACCCGCTGTCTCCCGCCCTCCTCACCCCGACGGACGACGACGATTCCCTCGCGGTGGTGATGCCGATGCGGCTGTGAGCGGTCCGAGCCCTCGATCCAGGAACTCGGAACCTTTACGCGCACTTAGGCTTCCGTTACTCTCCCGCGAGCTCGGGGGCAGCCGCCTCCGGGCGCAGGGTCCGAGCGGAAGATCACACCCGGCTGGCGGTGGCTCTCGACGAAAGCCACAGAGCGCCGCGCGACGCGCCCCGAGCGTGGATCTTCAGTCGATGGTGAGCCTCGGGCCTCTCCTCCCCCCGCCGGGTCGGACCCAGGTCCCATTCCAGAGAGATCAGTGAGCTACGACGCCAGTGCCATCGAGGTGCTCGAAGGCCTCGAGCCGGTTCGCAAGCGGCCCGCCATGTACATCGGGACCACGGGTCCCGAGGGACTGCACCACCTGGTCTACGAGGTGGTGGACAACTCCGTCGACGAGGCGGTGGGCGGCTATTGCAAGGAGATCGACGTCGTCATCCACCAGGATGGCAGCATCACCGTCACCGACGACGGCCGCGGCATTCCCGTCGACGAGCATCCGACCGAGCACCGTTCTGCCGCGGAGGTCGTGATGACCACGCTGCACGCGGGCGGCAAGTTCGACGATCGCGCGTACAAGGTTTCCGGCGGCCTGCACGGCGTCGGCGTCTCCGTGGTCAACGCGCTCTCCGAGCGCCTCGAGCTCGAGATCCGCCGCGAAGGCAAGGTCTGGCGCCAGACCTACCGCCGAGGCGAGCCGGTCAGTCCCTTCGAGGCGATCGGCACCACCGAGAAGACCGGCACGCGCGTCACCTTCCTGCCGGACCCGCAGATCTTCCCGTCGACCGACTTCGAGTTCGACGTCCTCTCGCAGAGGCTGCGCGAGCTCTCCTTCCTCAACGCGGGCCTGCGCATCCAGATCAGCGACGAGCGCTCGGGCAAGAGCCACGACTTCTGCTACGAGGGTGGCATCGTCTCGTTCGTCGAGCACCTCAATCGCACGCGCGCTCCGCTGCACCGGCCTCCGATCCTGCTCTCGAGCGAGCGCAGCTTCGTCTCCGGCGGCAAGGAGGTGAAGGTCGGCATCGAGATCGCGCTCCAGTACAACGAGGCGTACAACGAGAGCGTCTACTCCTTTGCGAACAACATCAACACGGTCGAGGGCGGCACGCACCTGATCGGCTTCCGCACCGCCCTGACGCGCACGCTCAATCGCTACGTCGCGCAGCACAGCAAGAACGGCAAGGAGGCGGGCGAGGCGATCTCCGGGGACGACACGCGCGAGGGGCTGACCGCGGTGATCTCGGTGAAGCTGCCGCAGCCCGAGTTCGAGGGGCAGACCAAGACGAAGCTCGGCACCAGCGACGTCCGCGGACTCGTCGAAGGCGTCGTCTACGAGCAGCTCTCGGACTACCTCGAGGAGAATCCCACCGTCGCCAAGACGCTGATGGCGAAGATCCAGGATGCGGCGCGCGCCCGTCAGGCGGCGCGCAAGGCGCGCGACCTGGCCCGCCGCAAGGGCGCGCTCTCGGATCACAGCCTGCCCGGCAAGCTGGCGGACTGTCAGGAGACGGAGCCTTCGAAGGCCGAGCTGTTCATCGTCGAGGGCGACTCGGCGGGCGGCACGGCGAAGCAGGGCCGCAGCCGCGAGACTCAGGCCATCCTGCCGATCCGCGGCAAGATCCTGAACGTCGAGCGCGCGCGCCTGGACAAGATGCTCTCGAGCCAGGAGATCCAGGCGCTGATCACCGCGATCGGCTGCGGGATCGGCGACGACTTCGACGCCAACAAGGCCCGCTATCACAAGATCATCATCATGACCGACGCGGACGTGGACGGCTCCCACATCCGCACGCTGCTCCTGACCTTCTTCTACCGGCAGATGCGGGAGCTGATCCAGCACGGCTTCCTCTACATCGCACAGCCGCCGCTGTTCAAGGTGAAGAAGGGTCGCAGCGAGCAGTACATCAAGGACGAGCGCTCGCTCGAGGAGTACCTGCTCGACCTCGCCCTGTCGGGCTCGCAGGTGCGGGCGTCTTCGGGGCAGGCGCTCGGCGAGGCCGAGCTGCGGAACCTCCTGCGCGCGGCGAGCCAGTACCGGCGCCTGCTCGAGCGCGTGGCGCTGCGGCGACTCGATACGCGGGTGGTGGATGCGGCCGTGGCCGTGGGCCGGCCGCGCGAAGCGGATCTCCACGACGAGACGCTGCTGCGCGGCGAGATCGCCGGCGCTCTCGAGGCGCGCATCGCTTCGTCCGCCGGGGCCGCGGGCCCGGGCGAGAGCATCGAGTGGCGTACGGAGCCGGACCCCGAGCACGGCGGCTATCGCCTCGTGGCCGAGACACGCCGCGCCGGCGTCGTGTACGCGACGCCGCTCGACGCCGACTTCATCCGCTCGGGCGACTTCCAGCGGCTCTCCGAGCTCACGGCGACGATGCGCCAGATCGGCGAGGCGCCGTTCCGCGTCGAGCGCGGCGAAGGCGAGGTGGAGGAGATCGCGACGCCGGTCCTGCTGCTCTCGCGCCTGCTCGAGCTCGGCGAGAAGGGCGTCTCGATCCAGCGCTACAAGGGCCTCGGCGAGATGAACCCCGACCAGCTCGCCGAGACGACGATGAATCCCTCGACGCGCACGCTCCTCCAGGTGCGCGCTCCGGACGACGTCGAAGCGGACCTCGCCTTCGCGACCCTGATGGGTGACGACGTCGAGCCGCGCCGCCTGTTCATCGAGCGCAACGCGCTCGACGTCCAGAACCTCGACATCTAGGACGCCGCGTGGCCCAGGGAACGGAACCGCGAGAGCCCGCGCCGCCGGCAGAACCGCCGGGTCCGACTGCGCCGCCGGTCAACATCGAGGACGAGGTCCGCCGCTCGTTCCTCGACTACTCGATGTCGGTCATCATCAGCCGCGCGCTGCCCGACGTGCGCGACGGCCTCAAACCCGTCCACCGCCGCATCCTCTACGCGATGCAGCAGGAGGGGCTGCTCTCCACGCGCGGCTACTCGAAGAGCGCCGGCGTCGTGGGCGAGGTGCTGAAGCACTACCACCCGCACGGCGACTCGGCGGTCTACGACTCGCTCGTGCGCATGGCCCAGGACTTCTCGCTCCGCTACCCGCTGGTCGACGGGCAGGGAAACTTCGGCTCGATCGATGGCGATACGGCCGCGGCCTACCGCTACACCGAGGCGCGGCTCACGGCGCTGGCCGAGGAGATGCTCCGCGACATCGACCGCGAGACCGTCGACTTCGGGCCGAACTTCGACGGCGGCATGATGGAGCCGCTGGTGCTGCCGACGCGCTTCCCGAACCTGCTGGCGAACGGCAGCTCGGGCATCGCCGTCGGCATGGCCACCAACGTGCCGCCGCACAACCTGCGGGAGATCGTCGCCGCGCTCGTGCTGGTGGCGCGTCAGCCCGACTGCACGCTCGACGACCTGCTCGAGCGCGTGCCCGGACCGGACTTCCCCACCGGCGCCACGGTCTGCGGCAGCGACGGCATCCGCGCCGCCTACGCCACCGGGCGCGGCCTGCTCACCGTGCGCGCGCGCGCCTCCTTCGAGGACACGCGGCGCGGCCCCGCGATCGTCGTCACAGAGATCCCCTTCATGGTGAACAAGGCGTCGCTGCAGGAGCGCATCGCCGAGCTGGTGCGCGACGGCAAGATCGACGGCGTCGCGGACCTGCGCGACGAGTCGAACCGCGAAGGCATGCGCATCGTGATCCTGCTCAAGCGCGACGCGCCGGACGACGTGGTGCTGAACCAGCTCTACAAGCAGACGCCGCTGCAGACGACCTTCGGTGTGAACCTGCTCGCGCTGGTGAACGGCCGCCCGCAGACCCTCTCGCTCAAGGAGGCGCTCCAGTACTTCATCGACTTCCGGCGCGAAGTCGTGGTGCGCCGCGCCACCTACGACCTCGAGCAGGCCCAGGCCCGCGCCCACCTGCTCGAGGGCTTCGCGGTCGCCCTCGAGCACCTCGACGAGGTGATCGCGATCATTCGCGCCGCGGAGGACACGGGCGCCGCGCGCGCGCGCCTGATGGAGCGCTTCCAGCTCTCCGAGCGCCAGGCCAACGCGATCCTCGAGATGCGCCTGCGCGCGCTGACCGCGCTCGAGCGCCAGCGCGTGCTCGACGAGCTCGCCGAGATCCGCGCTCGCATCGAGGACCTGCGTGGGCTGCTCCAGAGCAACGAGCGGATCCGCGACGTCGTGGTGCAGGAGCTCGAGGAGATTGCGGAGAAGTTCGGCGACGCGCGTCGCACGGAGCTCGGGCCGCCGGTCGAGGGCCTCGACGTCGAGGACCTGATCGTGGAAGAGGACATGGTCGTGACCGTGTCCCACCTCGGCTACATCAAGCGCAACCCGCTGACGCAGTACCGCGCGCAGCGCCGCGGCGGCAAGGGTGTGAAGGGCATGGAGGCGCGCGAGGAGGACTTCGTCGAGCGCCTCTTCGTCGCCTCCACGCACGCGTACATCCTCTTCTTCACGACTCGCGGCCGCGCGCACTGGGTGAAGGTCCACGAGCTGCCGCAGCTCGGGCGCGCCGCGCGGGGCAAGTCGCTCGCGAACCTGCTGATGCTGGCCGAGGACGAGCGCGTGCGGGCGACGCTCCCGGTGCGCAGCTTCGAAGAGGTGGGCGACGACAACGTGCTGCTCTGCACGCGCAAGGGCGTCGTCAAGAAGACGCGGCTCGACGCCTACGCGAACCCGCGCCGCGGGGGCATCATCGCCATCAACCTCGACGAGGACGACGAGCTGATCGCCGCCTGCCGCACCAACGGCCAGCAGCAGGTGCTGATCGCGAGCTCCGAGGGCAAGTCGATCCGCTTCCCGGAGGAGCAGGTCCGCCCGATGGGCCGCGCCGCGGGCGGCGTGCGCGGCATGGGCCTGCGCGAGGGCGACGCGGTGGTCGGCATGGAGATCCTCGAGCCCGGCGCGACGATCCTGACCGTGACCGAGCGCGGCTACGGTAAGCGCACGCCGCTCGACGACTATCGCCTCCAGGGTCGCGGCGGGCAGGGCGTGATCACGATCCGCACCAGCGAGCGCAACGGCAAGGTGATGAGCGTCGTCCAGGTGGTGGACGACGACGAGGTCATGTTCATCACCGACGGCGGCAAGGTGCTGCGCGCCCGAGTCGCCGGCATCTCCACGATGGGACGCGCGACCCAGGGCGTGCGGATCATGAACCTCGAGCCGGGCGAGAAGCTCGTGTCGATGGCCCGGCTCGCCGAGCGGGACGACGGCTCCGAGCGCGAAGAGCCCGAGTAGGGGCGGGTCCGCGGGGCCCGGCCCGCTGTATCCTCCGGCGCCGTGAAGACCACGCGCTCGCGGCGCCTTTTCGAGAACGCCCGCAAGCTGATCCCCGGCGGCGTCAACAGCCCCGTGCGCGCGTTCGGACAAGTGGGCGAGGTGCCGCGCTTCGTCGCGCGCGGCAAGGGCGCGCACCTGTTCGACGTCGACGGCAACGAGTACGTCGACTACGTGCTCTCCTGGGGCCCGCTGATCCTCGGCCACGCGGACGCCGGCGTGCTGCGCGCCGTGCGCGCCGCGATGCAGGGGGGCACTTCGTTCGGCGCGCCGACCGAGCTCGAGACCCAGCTCGCCCGCAAGATCTGCGACGCGCTGCCCTCGGTCGAGCGCGTGCGCATGGTGAGCTCCGGCACCGAGGCCACCATGAGCGCGCTGCGGCTCGCCCGCGCCGCCACCGGACGGCCGCGCATCCTCAAGTTCGAGGGCTGCTATCACGGCCACGCCGACGCCCTGCTCGTCGGCGCGGGCAGCGGCGTCGCGACGCTCGGCATTCCGGGCTCGCCGGGCGTCCCGGCGAGCTTCACCGAGCTGACGGTGCAGGCGCCCTACAACGACCTCGCCGCGGTGCGCGACGCCTTCGCGCGTTGGGGAGACGAGATCGCTTGCGTCATCGTCGAGCCCGTCGCAGGCAACATGGGGCTCGTCACGCCCGAGCCCGGCTTCCTCGAGGGCCTGCGCGAGATCTGTGACCGCGCGGGCGCGCTGCTGATCCTCGACGAGGTGATGACCGGCTTCCGCGTGGCGTGGCGCGGCGCGCAGGGCTTCTACGGGGTCGAACCGGACCTCACGTGTCTCGGCAAGGTGATCGGCGGGGGACTTCCCGCCGCAGCCTA
>Ga0335070_10009480_pt1 | contig 11406 bp, 7 predicted proteins | sample Lox_Sample_13_FD_206722 | JGI IMG/M metagenome (GOLD analysis project Ga0335070, IMG submission 206722) | Soil microbial communities from Loxahatchee National Wildlife Refuge, Florida, United States - Lox_Sample_1.3 | ecosystem: Environmental > Terrestrial > Soil > Wetlands | place: USA: Florida... | reverse complement strand
TCGGCGACCAGCTTTTCTGCGGCATCAGCAGCCTGCAGGTAATTGAAGGCAACTTTCGCGCCCGAGCGAACGAACATCCGCACCGTTGCGGCGCCAATGCCGCGCGAGCCGCCGGTAATGAGCGCGATCTTTCCCTCGAGCGATAGCGTTAGGTCGGATGGCATAGCGGTTCCTTGAAAATACCACGCAGCCGGTGATTTTCTGCGAACTGCGGGTTAAACTTGCGCAGAGGGGTTGATGCGCAAAGCCGCGATGGGCCTAGGTTGCAAGCCACACACTTTTCTACTGACGACCGCGCTGTGTGCGGCATGTATGCCTGCCTGGGGGCAAATTTCTCCGGCAGCGAGCGCCCCGGCGAGTACTGACTCGGAATCGCCCTCCGCGTTGCAAGAAGAATTCTTCGCTATTGTGCGCGAGGGCGATGCGTTGAAGTTCCTATCGTATGTTCCGGAAGATGGCGTGAACCTTGGACGCGACGCGCAGCACACATCGCGCGCCGAAGTGGAACATCAACTCATGACAAAGACTGGTTTGTACTGCAAGCTCTTCGATTCAACATGCCTGCAAGCGGAGGCACAGCCTGATTCCCGGTCACCCGGATGTTCGTACCGCAATATGCTCACACAATCCGAGAAGGTACGCACGACATCGGCGGAAACAATCCGAAATGACGTGCGGCAAGCGATTCTGGTGGCGCGGGTGCAGAATGACAAATGCGGCGGCGCTGTGCTGATCGATTTCATTTTCAATCGTCACCACGATGGATGGAAGTTGTTCTCGATCCCGTAGCACCGATTTCACACGCGGCATCTTCGCGAGAACCGAGTTTCCTCGGAGGCTAATGAGGGTCCTAGATGACTCCATCGCAGGTCGAGTCTTTCTGTTGGAAGAGGCGCAGGGGCTAAAGCCTCATACCTGTTTTCAAAATATAGCGGCACGATTGAAGTCATGACCTGATTCGAATGATTCCTCGGAGAGAGTTTTTCAGCAACCCGTAACGCCCACCTTCTGGTTCGCTGCCTGGGCGAGAGCTGAAGCCGGGGCCTTTCGAAGCTGATCAGCGAGACAACCTCCAGGTTTGCGCTCACCGGCTCCGCAGCTTTAGCCACACGCCGTTTGCTGGCCGCAGCGTGATGCTGGGCAGCGGCGTGACCCTTGCGCCTGGGACGAGCGAGACGTTGTAGCGCTGCGCCACAGCGGCCAGCAGGACCGTCGCTTCCAGCAATGCGAAGTTGTTGCCGATACAGCTACGGGGGCCTCCGCCGAAGGGGAAGTAGGCGAATTTCGGCAGGCTTTGCTCACTTTCGGGAGACCAGCGGTCGGGTCGAAACGACTCGGGCTCGGGGAAGAACCGCGCATCGCGATGCGTGACCCACTGGCTCACGATGACATTCGAACCTGCGGGTACGGTGTAGCCGCCGACTTCGACATCTTCAACTGCTTGCCGGCTCATGACCCAGGCGGGCGGATAAAGCCGCATCGTTTCGCGGACCACTTTGTTGGCGACGGGAAGCTGCGGCACGGCGCCGGCAGATGGCGTCCGCCCGGCCAGCACAAGGTCCAACTCGGCGTGCAGCTTTGCCTGCTCGTCCGGATGCTTCGCCAGCAGGTACCATGCCCACGAGAGGGCGAGCGCGGTGGTTTCGTGTCCGGCGAGCAGCATGGTCATCACTTCGTCGCGAAGCTGCTTGTCGGTCATCGAGCTGCCGTCTTCGTCCTGGGCGCGGAGAAAGTCTGAAAGCAGATCTTCGCCCATGCGGTTCGCTCGCCGCTCACGAATGATGCCGTAGACAATCTCATCGAGTTCCTGCACACCGCGCAGAAAGCGCTTGCGGCTCGGTGTCGGCAGCTTGAAGAACAACCGCCATACGCTTAGCCCTGCATTTTGCCGGATGAAGGCATCCATTGCTGCAGCCACCACCGCCATCTTCAGTCCGAGGTCCACGCCAAACAGGGTGCGAGTGGCAATCGCCAGCGTGGTGGCCATCATCTCGCGGTGAATGTCGAGCTCCTGGCCGTCGCTCCAGCGCGCCATCATCCTGATGGCCTCGTCGGCCATGATTTCGGCGTAGGCCGCGATGCGCGTGCGATGAAATGCCGGCTGGCTCAGGCGCCGCTGGCGCAACCAGAAATCACCTTCACTGGTGAGCAGGCCGTTGCCAAATAGCTCCGAATTGGCGCGCACACCAATTCCCTTGTTGAAGCAGCGGTATTTCGTGACCAGCACCGACTCGATCGCATCCGGCTGGGTGAACAAATACGAAGAAAGGTGTAGAAATCGCCAAAAGACCACGTCACCGTAAAGGCCGGCAAGGCGCGGAAGGTTAACCAACGGCCCAAGCCCGCCCATCAGCGGCGATTTCAGATATCGGCGGCCCCTCGGGCCGGGAGGACGTACGATCGACTCCGGCATGACCCTTAATGAGAACCCATTCATGCGATGCGATCAAGGCTGTGAACGACCGCCGGCTCAACAATCCTTCACGCAATTAGGGCAAAATCGTGCTAGCTTAGGTCACTTCCATTTTCTCGGGGATTCTCGCCATGATGCTCGAAACCGAAGTCTTCGAAGTCGAGCCAGACATTACGGTCGTGTCGTGTGCAGGCCGATTCACGCTCGGCACGCAACTGCGATTGACGGAGTCCATGATCAACACGCTGATTCAGAAGGGCGTCCGCAAGCTGGTGGTCGATCTGACGCACACTGAAATCGTCGATAGCGCCGGTCTGGGTGTACTCATGCATATCTCCGGCGAGCTTGAGCAGATGGGGGGCATTATGCGGGTGGCCGGCGCCAGCGAGCGCGTGGCCAATATCTTCCGGGTCACCCACACCGATACAATTCTTCCCATCGACAAAGACCTCATGACCAGCGTGAAGATTTTGAAAGACGAGTCGGTCGGAAGCTAACGGAAGCTCTACTCCAGCTGCAGTCCGCCGGTAAGGCGACTTAGCTTTTCGATGCGGTGTTCCAGGCACCATTTAGTGAGCGCATCGACCAGCGTTTCACAGGCACACGGGTCCCAGAAATTTACCGTGCCGACTTCAATGGCGGACGCACCTGCCAGCATAAACTCAATGACATCTTCGGCAGTGCTGATGCCGCCGATGCCGATCAGGGGAATCTTCACGGTTTTCGCGGCTTCCCACACCATGCGTAGTGCGATAGGCTTGATGGCCGGGCCCGAGAGTCCGGCGGTGACGTTGGCGATGCGCGGCTTGCGCGTTTCAGCGTCAATCGCCATGCCGACAAAGGTGTTCACCAGCGAAATCGCATCGGCGCCAGCTTCCTCCGCCACGCGCGCCATCTGCGGAATGCTTGTCACGTTGGGCGACAGCTTGACGATGACCGGACGCGTGGCAATTTTCTTCACCGCACTGATCACGTCGAACAGCATCTTAGGGTCCGTCCCGAATGTAATGCCTCCGCAACTCGTATTTGGACACGAGACGTTCAGCTCGTATCCGGCGATGCCTTCGCCATCGTTGAGCGCGCGTACCACGTCTTCGTATTCGTCCTGAGCGTGGCCGAAGACATTGCAAAACAGGACGATGTCGTTGATCTTGCGCAGCAAGGGCAGCTTTTCAGTAAGAAACGCCTGTACACCGATGTTCTGCAGGCCGATGGCGTTGAGCATGCCGGCGGCGGTCTCGAACAGCCGCGGCGGAGGATTGCCCGGCATCGGCTTTCGCGACAGTCCCTTCACCACGAAGCCGCCCAGCCGGTCGAGCGTCACCACGTCTTCAAACTCGACGCCGTAGCCGAAAGTTCCGCTGGCCGCGATGACCGGGTTCTTGAGCTCGATGCTGCCCACGGAGACGCTCATGTCGAGTGCCGGCTTCGTGACCGGCGTCATGGACGCGCCTCGGCTGGGCGTCGCGGCGAGCGAGAGGGCCCTTCAACCTCAACGCGCGCGGCGATCGCATCAGTCAGCGGATGTCCCGTCGCGTTCGTAGGCTTGTTGATGCCGAGCATGACGGCCAGCGTCGGCGCGATGTCGATGGGCTGCACCTGTTCGCGATACACTCCGGGTTTGAATCCCATTCCATAAAATGCCAACGGTACATGCTGGTCATAGCTGTAAGCCACGCCGTGCTCAGCCATGTCCTTCGTCGAGAGAGTGAACGGCGGCGGAAAGCCCATCACCCACCAGCCGCCGTAGGGTGAGTAACTGTTGGTGTACATGCGGCCTACTGCGGTTGGTGGAACTTCGCCATTGGCCAGCTGTGCTTTGGTGAAAGCACTCACGAAGCCCATGTCACGCATGGCGTCGGCTACATATTCTTCGTCGTCCGCTTCGTTGTCCTTATCGGCGAAGGCGTCGTTGTTTACGTACACAATGGGAAACGATACCGAGCGCACATAGTCGCCTGGCTTGCGCAGCCTTGTTGCGAGCGCCTTGTTGAGCTCCGCCTCGATGTCCTTATTCGCGGTGACCGCGGCTGGAATCCTGAGCGATAGCGCGGTCGCATTCGTTGGAGCGACGCCGTGATCAGCGGTCAGCACCACCCAGAACTTGTTGCCGTACTGCTGCTGCAGAAAGCCGAAGAACTCGCTGATCTGTTTATCGAGCGCCAGCGCCATGGCGTGAATCTGCGGCGAATCAGGGCCGTAGGCGTGTCCCACCAGGTCGTTGGCCGAAAGGCTGAGCACGAGCAAATCCGTAACCGTGCCCTGTCCCAGCTTCTCCTGCTGAATCAGCTCGCGGGCAAACTCGAATTCAAAGTCATTGCCGAACGGCGTTCGCCCGACCAGCTCGTAATAGTCGATCGGCTTTCCATCAGGTCCGTCGTGGGGAGCCGTCGAGCCCAGCACGTCGCCATTCGCATCCTTCCATTCCTGATTCAGATACTTCTGCGCGTGCTGCTGGCTATTGAAGTTGGTTAGCCAGCGCGGTGCTTCATTCATGTAGTAGGTGGAGCTGACCCATGCTCCGGTGGCATGATCGATCCAGAAGGCGCCGTTTGCGCTGAACCCCGAAGGCAGAATCGCAGCGCGATCTTTTAGCGCGACGCCGTACACCCGCGAGTTGCCCTGGGTGGCGAGCCGGAGCTCGTCGCCCAGCGTATCGGCCAGCAGGTTGTGGGGCGACGCGCCCATGGCATCGCCTTCGATGCCGATGATCTTCGTGGCCGGGTCATCGACACTGCTCAGGACCTTCTTGGCCGAAGGAGCCCACCACTCGTTCGCGAGAATTCCATGCCCGGAAGTGTAAGTGCCCGTTCCGATCGTCGCATGTCCCGGCGCCGTGCGGGTGTTGGCGTAGTCGTAGTAGCAGGCTGGGAAGTACGCGCCACGGTCGGTGAACATCCTGAAGCCCGACGGCCCAAACTCTTCGTGGTAGCGCTCGAGGTAGTCACCACGAAACTGGTCGATCACCAGGATGACCACCAGCTTGGGATTGGCTTGGTACGCCGAGCCGAAGGCGGCCGTTGCCAGTACGAGGAATGTCAGAATTGCGGCCAACTTCATGCGAATCATGTCCGCAACAGTTTATCAATGCACGAGGGCGGGCCGAGGAACCCGAGATGGCGGGCTTAGCGACTTGCAGTTACCGGCTGCTTCACCGTGGCTGTGCGCTCAAGCTTGTCCCATGCGAACGACCCACCCTCCATGGCACGCTTCAGGGTCTTAAACAGCACGATGGAAAACAGCTGGCGGTAGGCAAACCGCTGCAGCCAGACGTGGCCCAGCAGCGGGAAGTCGCGACGGCGCCCCGGCTGTTGCCGTTCCAGCGCAAAAGCGATGGCCGAGGCGATGAAGTCGATGATCATGAAGAGCGCGAAATAGATCACCAGGCGCTGGAAGTCGGCCGGATTCGCCGATTCGGGATGGAAATACTTGTTGACGAAATATGAGATCGCGCCAACCACGAACATGATGTCGATAAACGGCGACACGAGCGGCAACAGGATCTGGAAGATGATGACGTTGGGCAGCGCGACCCAGCCCAGCGCTCCCTTCTCCCGCAGCGCCGCTTTGTGCTTCCAAACGGCCTGCATAATGCCGAAAGACCAGCGGAAGCGCTGCCGCATCAAACCATGCGCCTTCGTCGGCGCTTCGGTGTAAGCCAGCGCGCGGTCTTCGTAGTTAACCTTGTAGCCGGCTTGAAGCAGAGCCATAGTGAGGTCGGCGTCTTCGGCGACCGTGTCGTGGTGGTACCCGCCCGCGGCGCGCACTGCGGCCGCACGCCATGCGCCAATGGCACCCGGCACAACGCTCACCGCGTTCAGTGTATTCAGTGCTCGCCGCTCGAAGTTCTGGCTGGTGATGTACTCCAGCGCCTGCCAGCGGGTCCACAGGCTCACCCGATTTCCGACTTTCGCATTGCCGGCCATGGCTGCTACTCTCGGATCGCGGAAGTGCGGCACCAGGTACGAGATTGCATTGGGCGCGATGACGGTATCGGCGTCAATGCCGACGAACAACTCCTCAGTCACCTGTTCCAGCGCGCAGTTCAGAGCGTCGGCTTTACCCGAGTTGGGTTTGGTCAGCACCGTGACGCGACCCTCGGCAATTTCTTTTGCAAATGCCGCGCGCGTGACTGCCACTGTCCCATCTTTCGAGCCGTCATCGATAACGATGGCACGCAGGTTGGGATAATCCGAGTCGAGCACCGAGCGCACCGTGCGTTCAATGACCAATTCCTCGTTGTAGGCCGGAATCAGCACCGCTACATTCGGGCGATAGTCCGGATGCTTGGCATCATCGCGGCGGCGGAAGCGGTCGAAGACAGCCAGCGCGCCAACCAGAATCAGTCGAGCGCTCATCAGCACGTCGCCCACGAAGAACACGAAGATGATGAACGATTGCACGCCGAGGAACAGCGAGAAATTCAAACCATCGATCCACGATGCCCAGCGTTCAGTACCGGAAAGCGGCGGCATCACGTCGGCGCGCGTCTTGCCCAGCAGACCCGAAACCGGCACGATCTCGTATCCTTTGGCGCGTATTCCGTCGATGATTTCCGGCAGCGCCTGCAGGGTGTCACTGCGGTTTCCGCCGCCGTCGTGCAGCAGGATGATGTTCCCGCATGTGAGGTTTCCCGGAGCGCACGGCGGCAGGTTCCGCAGCACGTCAGAAACAATTTCGCTAGCCGGACGCCTCGGATTATCGCGCCAGTCGTTGGGGTCGATCTTGTCGCCAATCGTGATGTAGCCCAACTGCTGCGCCAGCTCCAGCGGACGGACCTGATCTGCCGTATCCGGCTCCTGGTCGATGGAGTACGGAGGCCGGAACAGGACCGGCTTCACCCCCAGCTTGCCTTCGAAGAAGCGCTCGGTCAGGTTGAGCTCCACTTCGAAGTACCTCTTGCTTATGTTGCTTATGTCGGGATGTGTGAAGGTATGGTTCCCGATCTCGTGCCCTTCCCTGAAAATGCGCTTGGTGAGCTTCGGATACTTCTCGGCCTCCACGCCGATCAGGAAGAAAGTCGCCTTGACACCTTTCTGCTTGAGCACGTCGAGGATTTTCGGCGTCCATTGCGGGTCGGGACCGTCATCGAACGTGATGGCGATCTTGTTCTTCGAGCTGCCATACATGTCGACGGTGTAGGGCGCCGGAAGCGACTTGAAAATCTCGTCGGTGACCAGGTTCGTCTTGGGATCGACGGTGATTTCGCGCTCGCCGGGTGTCGGCTTCGACTGGATATGCAGGATCTCTCCCTGGCCTTCGATGTCCACGTCCTGGCCCGGCGGCACAACATTCAACTTCGTCGTCGCCATGGCGTCGCCCGGTTTGTCCCAAATCGCCCACAGTGAGCGGTCCTCCGAACCCAAGCGCCACAGTGCGAAGGTACTGATCCCGAGCGATTGTGCGCCCCGCATCTGGTTCAGTGCGGTAACGCCATCCAGAAACCACACGTCGTGCCGGACATTGTTCTCGTCGAGGTAGGCGATGTGGGTATTCATGGCGTCACCGTCGAAATCCACGTCGGTCTCGGCCTCTTCCGCCTCAAGCCACGCATCCTGCACCGAGACGTTATGTACCATCTCCGGCGGAGTGCCTTTCTTCTGTCCCACCTTGCGCGCCCAGTCGTATCCGTAGTTGCCGATCGCCGCGATGACCTTCTCTTTCGGAATTACTTTCAGCGCCTCCTGGAGATTCTTCACGAACCACTCCTGGCTGGCGATGGGGCCGGGGTCGCCGCCGGGGAAGTGTTCGTCGTAGTTCATCAGGATCAGCCCGTCCGATACGGCGGCGATGCCGCCGTAATCGAACTGCCTGTCATTCACCGGGACGGCGATGTAGAGCTTCAGCCCGCGCGACTGCAGGTCGCCGTAAAGCTCCGTAACCAGTTGCTTGTAGTCGTCTCGCGAGCTGTCGGGAAACGCCTCAATGTCGAGCGTCACACCCTTGTACTGGTCGGTCGCCAGAAACTTCAGCAGCTCGCCGCGGAACCGCTGTCGCGCATCCGCGTCCGCCAGGAAACGTGCCGTTACCTCCGGCTGCCACTGGTTTGAAATCGGGTCAAAGTTGTTCACCAGAGGCAGTACTTCCGTCTGCGCTTTCTCTGATTTGAGGAACGGCATCACCTTCTCGTCCACCGGACGTGGGTTGCCTTTGTCGTCCATCAGGTCGAACAGGGTGTTGGCTTCCGTCACCGCTTGCAGCTTGCCGTCTGCCGTCAGGACGTGCAGCCACTCGGGAAACAATAGGTCAATCTGCGGGTAGTAATCCGCTAGCGACGAAAAACTCGCCGCGTCCCACTGCACATAAAACGCGCCACGAATGCCCTCCTGCGAGTTCAACGTCACTTGCGTTGCAGGCTTCTTGGTCCTGCGATGCTGGTTGGCCTGGCGCGTTTGCTTCCGCTTTTGTGTCTCCTTTAACGCGTGGTAGGGCTTTTTGACCTCGGGCAACTCCACGCCCGGGACTGATGACCCGCGGAAGATGGTGACCACGAAGAACACCACCAGCAGCGTGACGACGATCACACTCGCGTCGAGCACTCGCCGCAGGCGTCGCCGGCGCTTGCCTTCGGGATCAAAAAATATGGGCTTGGGGCCGGGCATGGTGTGGGGACCTAACTATCGTAGCTTTACAGAAAAGTTGGGGCAATGGCGGGCTGCTGATCGTTACCAGCTATGACACAACTATGAACCCGACCCGGTCGGAAAGCACTCGTTCACCGAGAGTAATCCCTTGCTGACAGGTGCTATATTCGCGTCGTGGCGGACGCGGGCCCATCTCCCTCGACTCTTTCTCGGCCGCTGCCGTTGTCGCGCGTCATTCTGGAGCACCGCAAGTGGTTCTTTTGGTTCACCTTGGCAGCGCTGGCGCTACGCCTGGCTTTCTACTTCCTGTTTCCGCATGTCACCGGCGACTCCCTCATCTATGGCGACATTGCCAAGAACTGGCTCGATCACGGCGTCTTCGGACTGACTCGAGCAGAAGGCATACGCCCGACCTGGATCCGCCTCCCTGGCTACCCGGCTTTTCTCGTAGTCTGCTTCCAGCTCTTCGGACGCGAACACTACCATGCTGTGCTGCTCGTCCAGATCGTCATCGACGTCATAACCTGCTTCGTCGTCTCGGACCTGGCTCGCCGCACGGTCTCGTCGAGAGCGGCGCGGTGGGCCTTCGCGGTCGCAGCACTTTGCCCGTTCACCGCTAACTACACCGTCGCACCGCTCGCCGAGACCCTCAGCATCTTCTTTGCCGCCATCGCCATCGACGCCGCAGTAGCCGCATTCATGCACCTCGACTTTGGGTCTGCGCCTTGGAGGGCCTGGATCGTTTGCGGCGTCGCCCTTTCGGCGGGAATCCAGTTGCGTCCGGACGGCGGGATTCTTCTCGCGGCTATCGGCCTCTACCTGATTTGGCACCTCCTAAACGACTCTGGCCACCGTTGGCAACTCTTTTGGGTCGGCGCGTTGCTGCTGGCGATCTCCATCGCGCCCATGGTCCCATGGACGATCCGCAACTGGCGCGAGTTCCATCAGTTCGAGCCTCTTGCTCCCCGCTATGCGAGCGACCCCGACGAATTCGTCCCCACCGGCTTCGACCGCTGGGCCAAGACGTGGATCGCGGACTACACCTCAACCGAAGACATCTACTGGCAGGTTCCCGGTAGCAACGTGGACACCAGCCTCTTGCCGGACCGCGCTTTTGACAGCGAAGAGGAGCGCCAACAGACGCAGGCCATCTTCGAAGAGTACACGAAGTCCCACTTTGTAGGACCCGAGCTGAATGCGCACTTCGAGCAGGTGGCGGAACGACGCATCCAGCGCCATCCGCTGCGCTACTATGTGTGGCTGCCGGCCCTCCGCATTGTTGACATGTGGCTGCGCCCGCGCACCGAAATGTTGCCGCTCAACTCCCGTTGGTGGGAATACTCCGACGACACCCAGGACTGTGTGCTGGCTTCGCTCTATGGATTGCTCAATTTGCTGTTGCTCTTCGCTGCCGTGATGGGAGTCATTCGCGGCCCGCGGCCGCTCTACCTCTGCCTGATGATGCTGTTCGTCGCGCTTAGGTCGGCGTTCCTGGGCACGCTGGAAAACCCAGAACCGCGGTATACCCTGGAGATGTATCCTGTTGTTCTGTTGCTGGCGGGAGCATGGATCTCCGGCTGGCGATGATGGAATCGAGTTGCGCCATAGCGGTTGCCGCTCTACAGCAGCAGATTGTCAATCAAGCGCGTTGTCCCTACCCACGCCGCCACGGCCACCAGCGTTCCCTTCGTTACCTTCTCGACGGGCTGCAGCGTATCGGGATCGACTACGGCGAAATAGTCCAGCTTGGCTGCCGGCTCTGAGGCAATTACGCCGCGCCCGATCTCCGCCAGCTTTACGGCATTCGTCTCGCCCGCCTCCGCCGCCTCCCGCACCTTCTGGAGCGAACGGTTCAGCACCAGTGCCCGCTTTCGCTGTTCGGTGCTCAGGTACGCGTTGCGCGAGCTAAGTGCCAACCCATCGGGCTCGCGCACGATCGGACATACCACTATCCTTACATCCATGTCGAGATCGCGTACCATCGTGCGCAGCAGCGCCACTTGTGCGGCGTCTTTCTGCCCGAAGTAGGCCCGGTTCGGCCGCACAATTTCGAACAATTTGCAGACCACCGTGGCCACGCCGCGAAAATGCCGCGGCCGCGAGCCACCATCCAGTTTGCTGCTCAGATCGGCTACGTCCACATACGTCTGCGCGCCCGCGGGATACATCTCCGCCACCCCAGGCACAAACACCAGCTCGACTCCGGCCTGTGTGAGTAGCTCTTTGTCGTGCTCCAGCGTCCGGGGATACTTGTCCAGGTCCTCGGTCGGCCCGAACTGCAGTGGGTTGACGAAAATCGACACCGCTGTTACGTCACACTGCGCACGCGACGAGCGCACCAGCGACATGTGTCCTTCATGAAGCGCTCCCATGGTTGGGACCAGCCCAAGACTTTTGCCGGAACGCGTC
>Ga0335070_10009479_pt1 | contig 11408 bp, 5 predicted proteins | sample Lox_Sample_13_FD_206722 | JGI IMG/M metagenome (GOLD analysis project Ga0335070, IMG submission 206722) | Soil microbial communities from Loxahatchee National Wildlife Refuge, Florida, United States - Lox_Sample_1.3 | ecosystem: Environmental > Terrestrial > Soil > Wetlands | place: USA: Florida... | reverse complement strand
ATCCGGAGGGAACCGAGTCGCGAAAAAACGTGATCATTACGGCGCGCGAGGGTAAGCGATATACGTTCGATTACGGCGGCGGACTCGAGTTTCAAACCGGACAGCCGGCGGTGGGCACGAACCAGCCGTTGGGTCAGACTGGAGTGAGCCCGCGGGCGTTGTTCGCGATTAATCGCACGAATGTTGGCGGACGCGACCAGACCTTTACGTTCAAGGGGAACGTTGGACGGCTACAACAAAGAGCGACGATTAATTACGACATTCCGAAGCTGGCGAACCGGGAGGATCTGCACCTGTCGTTTACGGTGTTTTACGACCACACCGTCGATGTGGCGACGTTTACATCGAAGCGACTTGAGGCAAGCCTGAAAAACCTCCAGGTACTTTACCGGCACAACGACCGCGACCTGACGACAATTTCTTACGGGTTTACCTACCGCCGGGTGGAAGCGTCAAACATTGAAGTGGAAGTAGCCTTGATCAACCTGCTGTCAAAACCGACGCGGGTGGGCTCGCCGAACTTTCTTTACGTGCGAAATCGGAGAGACAACGATCTGGAGACAACCCATGGCAACTACACCTCAATTGAAGGCGGAGTTGCGGCATCATATTTTGGTTCGGAGGCAGACTTCAGCCGGCTGTTGATGAAGAATTCGACGTACTACTCGTTCGGCAGGAATTCCATTACGGGGCGGAAATTCGTCTTTGCGAGGTCGACGACTGTCGGACTTGAGAATCCGTTTGGGGGCACAATTGTGCAGGACCCGCAATTCGATCCGACCACGACGCATTCTCTGGTCCCGTTGCCCGAGCGTTTTTATAGCGGCGGCGGCAACTCTCATCGCGGATTCGGGTTAAACCAAGCTGGGCCTCGCGACCCGATCACGGGATTTCCGGTAGGGGGAAGCGCGGTACTTCTGAACAATCTGGAACTGCGCTTTCCCGGAGTGACGTTGCCTTATCTTCACGACAGCATCGGCTTTACGGTTTTTCACGATATGGGCAATGTGTTTGCGCGTCCGCAGGAGATGTTGTCCAGCCTGGGACGCTTCCACCAGCCCGCTCGTGACCTCTGTTTCCAGCCGGTGCCACAGTTTCAATTGTCGGGATGCCAGTACAACTACGTCTCGCATGCGGTGGGAGTGGGGGTGCGTTACCAGACTCCCATTGGTCCATTGACGTTCGACTTCGGATACAATCTAAACCCGCCGGCCTTTCCGAGCTACACTAACATCACGATCAACAAAATTAACGGTAAAGAAACCGGTATCTGGGGCGTTCAGACAGCTTCACATTTCAACTTCTCCTTTAACGTAGGACAGTCTTTCTAATGAAACGCGGGCAGGCAATCCGGCGAGGATTTTATTGGTGGGGACGCGGGAGTGTGCTGGCGCTAGCGCTTAGTCTTCTGCCGGGTGCGGCGCTGGCCGGTCCGATTGTCGATCGGGTCGTCGCCAACGTAAACGGCCACGTCGTGTTGCAAAGCGATTGGGAGGAAGAGGTCAGCTTCGAAGCCTTTGAAGACGGCAAGGATCCCTCTGTCCTTACTGATGTCGAGCGGAAGGCGGCCCTCGATCGCCTGATCGATCAGGAACTGTTGCGCGAGCAGGTTCGCCCCTCACAGCCAGCGCCCGCCGACCAGGTTGCCGAGCGCATGGCGGAAGTCCGAAAGCTGCATCCGAATGCCGCAACCGACGACGGGTGGCGGGCAGCCTTGCACCGTTGCGGCCTCACGGAGAAAGCGCTTGAGACGCGTCTGAGTGACCAGATCCAGTTGATGAAGCTTGTTGAAGACCGGTTGCGTCCATCCATTCATATCGATCAGCAGGCGGTTGAGAGTTATTACCATGATCGGTTGGTGCCAGAACTGCAGAAGGCGGGAACCCAGGCCAAGCCATTGACCGAAATGTATGGCCGAATCAGGACGCTGCTGGCGGAGCAGAAGTTAAACGAGTTGCTGACTGGCTGGCTGGCAAGTTTACGGTCGGAGGGCCACATTCTAATGCCCGACTCGAAGTCCGGAGTGCAGAATCGGTGAGCGAGCAGCCCGCTCCGCGCGTGCGTCGACGAATCCTCAGAAACCTCCTGCTGTCGTTTCTCGCCTTCTGCGTGGCCGGTTTTGCCGTGATCGGCTGGTGGGTGACCACCGATTCGTTTCAGCAGCGGGTGCGGCGACGGGTGGTTGCGGCTCTGGAGGAAGCGACTGGAGGCCGCGTCGAACTTGGCGAACTGCATACCATTCCATTCCGACTTCGAGTCGATGGACGCAACCTTACGATTCACGGGCGGGAGGCGGCTGGGGAAGTTCCCTTCGTGCAGGTAGAGCGGGTGCAGGCAGAGCTGAAGATCATCTCATTGTTCGAGAAGTCGATTGGCCTGCATTCCCTGCAACTGGATCGGCCGGTTGTCCACATCATTGCCTATGCGGACGGAACCACGAATATGCCGGGGCCCGCCGTCAAGCTCACTTCGGACCGCACCGCAATCGAACGCCTTGTGTCGATGTCCGTGGCGCACATCGAAGCACATGACGGGAGATTGCTGTGGCAGGAACAGAGTGTCCCGTTCGATTTTGCGGCCCAGGACGTTGCGGTGCACCTCGACTTCTCGTTGCTGCGCCAGCATTATGAGACTCGCGTAACGGTGGGCGCAGCTGATACCCGCTGGGCGAAGTACGGTGAGTTTTCCTGGAGTGCAGATGCCGCGTTCGTGCTCGCCCGCCATCACGTCGACATTCAGGACGTGACTCTGAAGTCTGGGCATTCCGAGCTGAAGTTCACCGGACGGCTCGAAAATTACCGCGACCCGCAAATCAGCGGCGAATATCGTGGCACGCTGGCGATGGCTGAGCTGGCGACCATTGTGGGCGAGCCACGGTTGCGGCAGGGGACAACGCAGTTTGCGGGGAAGGGTTCGTGGAACCTGCGCACGTTTTCATTCGAGGGGACGCTGGATGCGAAGGAATTGGAATGGCTCGACGGCAAGAAAGTCTCGTTTCGCAACGGACGCGTACAATCTGCGTTCGGTGTCGATCCGATGCGGGTGCGTATTCCGACGCTGAAGGCGAGCCTGCTTGGGGGAAATGTTGCGGGGGATATTGACGTCACGAACTGGCGAAGTTCGGTGGAGACATCTGCAGCGGGTGCAGTGCGCCGCGCGAATGCGCGGGCAGCCGTCGTTAATCTGCAGCGCGGTACGGTTCGATTGCAACTGTCTGGATTTCCGATCGGTCCAGCGCTTGTTTACTTGAGCAGTACAAGAATTCCGCTCGATCGCCTGAGTATGGCTGGAAACACGAGCGGTTCGGTTGAACTAGCCTGGGTGGGCTCGATTCAAGACGCGGATGCGAAAATAAAGCTGGACATTAACGGTCCGGCACGCCCAGGCGCGAACGAAGTCGCGTTAACGGGGAAGATTGACGGGACGTATCGCGGGGCGCGCGACGAAATAGAGTTAAGCGCCCTTCGCTTGAACACGAACGCTTCGGAGATTCAGGCTTCGGGCAGTCTCTCGGCGAATTCCTCACTTCACTTTTCAGTCACGTCGCACAACGTCAGAGAGTGGTATCCGCTATTGGAAGCGGCTTCCGGGTCGCTGGACTTGCCGTTTGCGGTACATGGATTTGCGACGCTCACCGGGAACGTGAGCGGCCGGCTTTCGGCGCCGTCGCTCAACGGAAATCTCGAGGTTTATGATTTTGAGACTGTTCTGCCCGCGACGCGCCGAACCCCGGCTCAAACCGTGCACTGGGACGCCCTAACGGCGGCGCTACAGTATTCCAACAACAGCGTGGCAGCGCGGAACGGCTCTGTGATCCATGGCAAGGCATTGGTCCATTTCGATGCGAGCGCATCGTTGACGGACGGCGAACTGGGCGCAAATTCTCCATTCACGCTTCACGTCGATCTCGTAAACGGCGACCTGGCCGAGCTTACAAAAATGGCTGACGTCCATTGGCCGGTCACGGGCAGTGCGGGCCTCACTATTAATCTGTCGGGGACGCGCGCGAATCCCCACGGCGACGGCCATTTTGAGGTGCACGATAGCATGGTCTACGGCGTTTTGATCCCATCAGCCCGAGGCGATCTCCGACTGTCTCACGATGAAATGCAGTTCAACAACGTGGAGGCCCGGGCGTACGACGCATCGCTCGCCGGTAGCGGAGGGGTCAGCATTACAGGCGATCAATTCCACTTGAACCTTGCCGGACGCAACATCAATCTCAATCACTTTCCGCGGCTGCAATCGACACGCTTCACCATGGATGGTGTGGCTGACTTTTCCGCGCGCATCAGTGGAACGCCCGAGTTGCCGGTAATTGAAGCTCACCTGCGGCTTAAGGATCTGGCGCTCGATCAGCAGCGGGCCGGTGATTTCTACATTGATGCAACTACCAGCGGGCGGCAACTTGATATCAAGGCGCATTCGGATTTCGAAAAGTCGGACTTGAAGGTTGCAGGCACGGTCGGCCTCGAAAAAGACTTTCCTGCCGATCTTAAGCTTGAGTTCCAAGAGCTCGACGTCGTGTCGCTGCTCAGCATTTATCTGCCGGGGAAAATTACCGGCCGGTCGCCGATCAATGGAAATATGCAATTGCGCGGGCCGCTGCGCATCTCGCGACAACTGAAGGCATCCGCCGAGGTGAGTTCATTCGGCATGGAGGTGGAGAAGGTCGCGGTGCAAAGCGTTGGGCCCGTGCGCTTCGAGGTAGTGGATCAGAGCTTGATCATCGAGAATTTCCACATCGCGGGGAGCGGTACGGATTTCGTCGCGCATGGGCGTGCGCACCTCGCGGGCGGGCAAGAGATGGATGTCGGGCTCGACGGCACAATTAATATGGCATTGTTCCAGTCACTGAACCCGAAGATCCTGGCGCGCGGCACGCTGGGCGTGAGCTTGAGCGCTACGGGCAGCATGCAAGACCCGATTCTGCAAGGACGGTTGGACGTGAAGAATACGTTCATCAGCCACAACGATTTTCCGAGCGGCTTGAGCGATCTGAACGGTGTCCTGCTCTTCGATCGCAATCGAGTACAGATTCAAAATTTGAGCGGCACTACCGGCGGGGGCACGATTGCACTTAGCGGATCGGCCACTTATGAGCGTGGCGTGGCGCAGCTTGACGTGGGAGCGACCGCACAGGGCGTGCGGTTACGATATCCGCCGGGAGTGAGTTCGACCGCCAACGCCAACTTGCGGCTGACTGGGACCTCGAACGCGGCGGTGTTGAGCGGTGACGTTGTTGTGACGAAGCTGGCGATCACACCGGGTTTCGATTTTGGAGCCTACTTCGCGAGCAGCGGGCAGACGATCACATTCACGCAGGCGGACAGCCTAGCGGCGCGGCTGCGGCTGGATGTGCACGTAACCACGACAGCGGAATTGCAGATGCAAACTGCGATTGCGCGGCTTTCGGGCAATGCCGACCTGCGCCTGCGCGGAACCGCCGACCGACCGGTGATTGTGGGCCGGGCGGAGGTGCTTGAGGGCGAGATTTCGTTCAACGGAAACAAGTACCAACTGGAACGCGGAGATGTTACGTTCGCCAACCCGGCCAAGACGCAACCCGTGATTGATCTGCAAGCGAGCACGCGGGTGCGGGACTATGACATCACTGTCCGCTTTCGAGGCGACGCCAGCAGTCCCAGCGGTCTGAAAATCACCTGGCAGTCAGAGCCGCAGCTTCCCGAGGCCGATGTGATTGCGCTCCTCGCGCTCGGGCGTACGCAGGAGGAAGCGGCGTACGCGCAGCAGACGGGCGGGTCGCTCGGTTTTGGCGGGGACGCTACGAATCTCCTGCTTAACGAAGCTCTCAACACAAGTGTCAGCAGCCGGGTGCAAAAATTGTTCGGGGTGAGCCGGATCAAGATCGACCCACAGGGCCTAAACAGCGAGACGAGCGTGTACCGTGGGGTGCAGGGACCACAACTCACGGTTGAACAGCAGGTGGTGAGCAACCTGACGGTTACGTATAGCACCAACGTATCGGTGGCAAATCAGCAAATCATCCAAGGCGAATACAACATTACCCGGAACATCTCGATTGTCGCGCTGCGCGACCAGAACGGCGTGGTCAGCTTCGATTTAAAGATTCGCCACCGGAAAAAGTGAAATTCGGGAGTCGAGTGCGCCGCAGGGCCGATACAAGACAATTTTCGCCAGCACCCCACTAAAGTTCGTCTTGACATAACTCGCCAAACCAGCAACCCTAGTTGTTTTTCACTTCCGCTCGTTTTGGGGGCGGCATGAGGAAAATATTTTGCGAGTTCGGGTGTTTTATCACGACAAGTGTTTCGACGGTGCCTGTTCGGCGGCGCTGTTCAGCCGCTTTTACCGCGAGCGGGTGCGCAGCGACGTCGAGTTTATCTACTCCGGCCTGTTGCACCGCGCCGGCGCGCTCTTTGACGAGAAGCAGTTCGACGGGGACGAGAACGCCATCGTCGACTTTAAGTATTCCAGTTCGCCGCAAATTACGTGGTGGTTCGACCATCACGAGAGCGCGTTCCTCACGCCCGCGGACGCCGCGCATTTCGAGCAGGACCAGAGCAACCGAAAGTTTTATGATCCCGCGTTCCGGTCCTGTACAAGCTTTATTGCGATGATCGCCGAGAAACGCTTTGGCTTCGATCCGCGTCCTATTGCCGAACTGGTGCGATGGGCGGATGTTGTCGATGGAGCCATGTATGAAGACGCGAAGTCGGCGGTGGAGATGCGGGCGCCGGCAATGAAGTTGACCATGGCGATCGAGGCTTCGACGGAGCGCGATTTTGTGAAGACGCTGATTCCGCTGCTGGCGTACAAGCCGCTCGCAGAACTTCTGGAAGAGCCGTTCGTCGCGGCCGTTTTGCCCCCACTGCTGGAACGTCATCGCCGCTCGATCGACATTTTGCGCGAGTATACATCGGAAAGCGACGGGACAATTTTCTTCGATATCAGCCGGTACGACCTGGAGGGCTATAACAAGTTCATTCCTTACTACCTGCATCCGGAGTCGATTTATAGCGTGGGGGTGAGCAAGAGTTCTTTTCGCGTGAAGGTATCGGTCGGATCCAATCCCTGGTCGAGGCGCGAGCCGACGGTCAATCTCGCTAAAGTTTGCGAGCGGTATGGCGGAGGCGGGCACGCGCGCGTGGGCGCCATTTCATTTGATGTAACCAAGAGCGAAGAGGCGCACAAAGCGGCGCAAGAGATCGTCGAGGAGTTGCGCGCCACTGTGCGCGACCGGCAGTGAAGACTCCGCCGCTCATGCACGGCAAGTTGCCCCACCCGGTGGTCCGGGATCCCAAGCACATAAAAGGCGTCCGCAGCGTGGCCACGGTGGAATTCACGAAGGGGGTCATCGTGATGCTGGCCGGACTCGGCCTGCTCACCATGCGGCACAGGAGCATCTGGGGAGTCGCCGAGAGCCTGCTCGAATTCCTGCACGTGAATCCCTATCACCACTTTGTGGGTGTGTTTATCGACCTGATTTCCAAACTGAGCGACGTACGCCTTTGGAAGCTTGCCGTGATCGCCAGTGTCTACGTGATCATCCGGTTTATCGAGGCTTATGGACTCTGGTACACGCTGCCGTGGGCGGAATGGATGGCGGCTATTACGGGTGCGATCTATGTTCCGTTTGAGGCGGATGACTTTTTCCGTAAACCGTCATGGTTTCGGTTCGCCGTTCTTTTTATCAACCTGCTGATTGTCTTCTACATGCTTTATTTGCGGTTCGATGCAGAGCGAAAGAAGGTGGCGGCCCGCAGATCGTAATCTGGGCTTATTCGTTCAGGGTGCAACCGCAGTCGGCAGGCGGGACGTGAGCAATGAGAAAATCGGCGACTCGTTTGTAGGCATCGATCTGATTTTCCACGCGCGAAAAGCCGTGACCCTCGTTTTCGTAAATCTTGACTTCGGCTATGCCGCCACGTTTGTGTACCGCGTCGACTACCTGCTGCGTCTCTTCTTTCGGGCAACGCGGATCGTTGCCTCCGGCGAGCAGATAAAGAGGCGCTCTAATCTGGTCGACGAAGTTGATGGGCGAGCGATCCTGGTAGCGGGCTTTATTGGTTTCGAGGTCTCCCATGGTGGCTAGATCGGACTGCTGAAGGATCGGGTCTTCGTGCTGGATTTCGGTGAACCAGTTTACGAAGGGAACAATTGGAATGCCTGCGGCCCAGAGATCGGGGGCTTTGGTGACGCCCATCATCGTGAGATAACCGCCGTAGCTGCCACCCATAAGAATCAACTTCTTTGGATCGACGTAGCCGGTTTGCTTGATCCATTCGGCGGCGGCGAGTACGTCGTGCAGATCGCCTCCGCCCATGTCGAAGAGGTTGGCCTGCTGGAACTCCTTGCCGTAACCAGTTGAGCCGCGATAGTTGGGCGCGATCACGAGATAGCCTTGATTGGCCATGTATTGCACGAAGCGGTTGAAACTGTTGACCGTTTGCGCGGCGGGGCCGCCGTGCACGTAGACGATGGCCGGATGCTGATTGTTGCGGGGAAGATTGTACGGGACGTAGACGAGAGCCGAGATCGTCCACTTGCCGTCTTTGCTAGGGAAGTGGACGAGGTGTGGCTCGACCATGTCTTCGGCGCGGACGCCTCCGACGAGCGAGTGCGTGAGCTGGCGCGACTTGCTGTCGGCTGTGGTGTAGACCCAGAGATCGCCTGGTGCTGTAGCGCCTGCGTGGCCGTAGAGAAAGCGTAGTCCATCACGAGTGAACGGAGAAGGCCGGCCACTCGGCGCGTTGAGGCCTTTGGGTAGCGGCAGTGCGCGCGATTTCCCGGTGGCTAGATCGCAGGAGTAGATTTCGTAGTTGCCATCGACGTTCGCGGTGTAAAGGAGCGACTTGCCGTCGGGCGCAAAGTTCTCGCCCGCGATCTCCCATTTATCCTGCGTGAGCCAGTGGATTTTTTTCGTCTGAATGTCGAGAAGACCGGCATTGTCGTAGCCGTTGCCCGCGTTCGAAGTGACTAGGACGTACTTGCCATCCGGCGAGATGTCATTGGCACTGTGTAGCTTTTCGCCTTCATGCGGAGTGAGGAGCGTGCTCTCGCCGGTGGCGAGGTCAGCCAGGAAGATGTTCGAATCCGTGCCCTTTGCCTGTTCCTGGGTGTAGACGATGAACTTCCCGTCTGACGACCAGATGGGACTTACGTTCATGCGGTCTTTCGCGGTGCCTGTGGTGATGTGCTTTACGTCGCGGAGGGCGGTGTCATAGACGTCGATCTCGAAGACCGAGGATGTTTTCGGCTTGACCATATAGGCGAGATAGCGGCCGTCGGGCGACCACACGGGGCTTTCTTCCGCGATTTCGCGCGTGTTGGTGACGTTCACGACCTGGCCGTTTTTCGGCGAGACGAGGAAGATATCCCATTGCTCGTCCCCGTCGTAGTCGGACATGTAAGCGATCCACTTGCCGTCGGGCGACCAGGTGGGCGCAGTCTGGCGCTGGTCGCTGACTGTAAGCTGCATCGGCCATCCGCCGTCCGAGGGGACGGTCCAGATATTGTTGCGGCCGCTTATGTTGCTGACGAAGGCGACGGTTTTGCCGTCGGGCGACCACGTGGCGCCGCCGACCTGGCGCGTCATGTATAGCTTTTCGATAGTGAGGTTCTTTTCAACGCGCGCGTCGGGCCTCGAGGTGATTTGCTTCGGGTCGGTGATGGCTTGGGGAGAGGGAAGAGTTTCGGCCTGAACGAATGCGGTCATTATCACGACGATAGCAAAGGCACAAAAGATACGCATGCGGTCCTCGGGGAAAAGGAGAGTCTAGCAAATGTGGTGGAGTCCGCGGCTTGCGCTCTATGCGTAGCGCCGGTGTGCCGCGGGCTGTCGCAAGGGGCGTCTCACCCTCGCGCCCAAAGTGGGAACCGCAGCCGCGACTTCTCCATGGGTCAAGGCTTGAATTATCCTTGGCGCATCCATGAACTTCAGCATTCTTGACTGGTCGGCGATCGCCGCTTATCTCCTCATCACACTTGGCCTTGGTCTTTACTTCCGTCGGCGTTCTGGCAAAAGCGTCGATGACTATTTCGTTTCTGGACGGAGCGTGAGTTGGTGGCTGGCGGGAACTTCGATGGTGGCGACTACGTTTGCCGCCGACACGCCCCTTGTTGTTACCGGACTCGTTTATTCGCAGGGCATTGCTGGGAACTGGCTGTGGTGGTCGTTCCTTCTTTCCGGGATGATGACCGTGTTTCTCTTCGCGCGGTTGTGGCGGAGATCGGGATTGCTAACCGATGTGCAGTTTGCCGAGATGCGGTATTCCGGGAAGCCGGCGGCGTTTTTGCGTGGATTCCGCGCGCTTTATCTCGGGCTATTGATGAACTGCCTGATTCTGGGATGGGTCACGAAGGCGATGACTACGATTGTTGCGACGACGCTCGGACTCAGCGATCGCGGCGCTTTGATGGTATGCGTCTTCTTCCTTATCCCGTTCACGGGACTCTACGTCGCGCTAGGCGGGCTTTGGGGCGTGCTGTGGACCGACCTCTTTCAGTTTGTGCTGAAGATGTCGATCGTTATCGGCGTGGCTTATTTTGCTGTGCGCGCTTGTGGGGGTATGGGTTCGCTGCTTTCGCAACTTGCGGCTTTGCGGGCGGCGACTCCGAATGCGGGCGACGCGACGTCGTTCTTTCCGGATTTTTCGCGGCCTTTAAGTTCAGAAGCTTTGTGGACTCTGCCGGCGCTTACATTTCTTGTCAATCTCGGATTGCAATGGTGGGCGTTCTGGTATCCGGGCGCGGAGCCCGGAGGCGGAGGCTACATTGCGCAGCGTATTTTCAGCGCGAAGGATGAGCGTCATGGGTTGCTTTCGGTGCTGTGGTTCAACATCGCTCACTATGCTGTGCGGCCCTGGCCATGGATTCTGACTGCGCTCTCGGTGATTGTGCTCTATCCGAGGCTTGAGCATCCCGAGGCTGGATACATGATGGTCGTGACGCAGCATGTGCCGCCTGCGCTGCGCGGGATCGTTGTTGCCGGCTTCATGGCCGCGTTCATGTCTACATTTGCCACGCAGTTGAATTGGGGAGCTTCGTACCTGGTCGCAGATTTTTATCGGCGGTTTTTGAAGAAAGATGGCAACGATGCGCATTATGTGAATGCGTCACGGCTCGCAACTGTGTTGCTGGTGATCGTCTCGGCTTATGTATCCGCGCAGCTCGCATCGATCCGGTCGGGATGGGAGTTTGTGCTGGAAGTGGGGGCGGGTACCGGAGGCGTTTATCTTTTGCGCTGGTACTGGTGGCGCATCAATGCGTGGAGCGAGATTTCTGCCATGGCTACCGCCCTCGCCTCGACGCTGGCGCTGCGGTGGTGGTCGCCATTTTCGGGCAATGCACCGGTCCTGTTTGCGAAGACTGCTCTCGCCACGACTGCTGTGACTACCCTCGTCTGGATCGCCGTGACTTTCTTG
>Ga0335070_10009478_pt1 | contig 11409 bp, 7 predicted proteins | sample Lox_Sample_13_FD_206722 | JGI IMG/M metagenome (GOLD analysis project Ga0335070, IMG submission 206722) | Soil microbial communities from Loxahatchee National Wildlife Refuge, Florida, United States - Lox_Sample_1.3 | ecosystem: Environmental > Terrestrial > Soil > Wetlands | place: USA: Florida... | reverse complement strand
GAGCTCGCTCCAGACCGACCAGGCCATGCGTGATAATTTTGTGCGGCGCAATGTCCTGCAGACAGACCAGTATCCTGACGCCGTCTTTGTGCCGACCCAGGTCAGCGGGCTTCCCGCTACTATCCCTCAGTCCGGCAGCGTGAACTTCCAGGTGACCGGCAATTTGACAATTCGTGACGTTACCAAACCGGTCACTTGGGACGTGACCGGGTCAATCGCCAACGGCGAGGCAACCGGTATGGCGACGACCAGCTTCACCTTCGAGGATTTTAACCTTACTCAGCCGCACGTTTCGGTTGTATTGAGCGTGGTGGACAAGATTACGCTAACGGTAAAGGTCGACCTGCAAGTTTCCGGGAGTTAACTTTTATTTTGCGAATCGATCCCTGGCGGTTCACAGATCCGCCAGGAGCGGTTTTAGGAATCACTCCGCCGGGGCCTTCGCGAAGCGCCCTGTAAAGTGGTGACCCCGGCGCTGTCAGGTCACAATATTTCCCGCAGGTACTGGCCTGTGTACGAGCCGGCGGTCTCGGCGATCTGTTCGGGGGTCCCCTCGGCGATCAGCCTGCCGCCGCCGGCGCCGCCTTCCGGCCCAAGGTCGATGACCCAATCGGCTGCCTTCACAAATTCCAGGTTGTGTTCCACCACAACCACCGTGTTGCCTGTGTCCACCAGGCGCTGGAGCACGCCCAGCAAACGAGCGGCGTCGGCCAGGTGCAGCCCGGTGGTGGGCTCGTCGAGCAAGTAAAGGATGCGGCCAGTAACCCGGCGGCCCAGCTCCTTCGCCAGCTTGACGCGTTGAGCCTCGCCGCCCGAAAGGGTAGTGGCAGGCTGACCTAGCTGCAGATAGCCCAGGCCGACGTCGGACAGTACCTGCAGGCGCGAATGGGCGGCTCGAACGTCCCCGAACAGGGCCAGGGCTTCCTCCACGGTCAGGTCGAGCGCCTGGGAGATATCGTGATCCCGGTATTGCACGGCGAGCGTCTCGGGGGTGAAGCGGCGCCCGTGGCAGGCGGGGCAGCGCACTTCTACGTCAGGCAGGAGCTGCATTTTGACGGTCAGGACGCCGGCGCCCTCGCAACGCTCGCAGCGCCCGCCCGGGACGTTGAACGAGAAGTGCCGGGTGGATAACCCTCGCCGGCGAGCTTCTGTCGTAGATGCAAAGGCAGCGCGGATGGCGGTAAACGTATCTGAATAAGTAGCGGTATTCGAGCGCGGGATGCGCCCAATGTGCTCCTGGTCGATGGTTATGATTTTATCGAGATATTCGATTCCCTCGATTGAGTCGTGCTCGCCAGGAGTCTCGCTCGTAGCGCCGTACAGGCGGCGGCGAACGGCGCGGTCGAGGATGTCGAATACCAGCGAAGACTTTCCGGACCCGGATACACCCGTCACTGCTACCAGCAATCCCAATGGGAAGCGCACAGTGACGTTCTGAAGGTTGTGCTGGCGCGCCCCGTGGATCGTCAGGGCCATGCCGCTTTGGACGCGGCGGCTGGATGGGATGGGGATGGATGCCCGCCGGGCCAGGTAATCGCCGGTGAGCGAGCCGGGTTGCCCCATTATTTCAAAAGGCGATCCAACCGCGACGATCTGTCCGCCGTGCTTGCCGGCGCCAGGGCCGAAATCTACCACGTAATCTGCGGCGGCGATCATTTCCAGGTCATGCTCGATGACGAGGATAGTGTTGCCAAGATCACGCAGGCGGCGCAAGACGCCGATCAGGCGACGAGTGTCGCGCTGGTGCAGCCCGATCGTCGGCTCATCAAAGACGTACAGGACGCCGCTCAGCCCCGAACCGAGCAGCGAAGCCAGGCGCAGCCGCTGGGCTTCGCCTGCGGAGAGGGATGGCGAAGAACGTTCCAACGCCAGGTAACCCGCTCCGACTTCGACCAGGCGCTCGATCCGCTCGTTCAGATCGATCAGAACGGGCCCGGCCATGAGGTTTTCTTCCGGGCTGAAACTGGCGGGAAGGCCACCCAGCCAGGCGCCAAGCTCGTCGAGCGGCAGGCGCGAAGCAGCGATGATGGTCTGCCCGGCGACGGTCACGGCCCGGCTTTCCGGGCGCAGGCGTGTGCCGGCGCAGTCGGGGCAAGCTTGCGAGACAAGGAAATCTTCCAGCCTGTCGCGGTAGTCTGCCTCGTGCACGTGTTCTTGGACGTGTTCGGCATAGCGGCGCAGCAGGTTGGTGGTAATGCCTTCGAAGCGTCCCTGGTGGACGGTGGCCGGCGGCTCAACTAAGGGAAAGTGACGGCGAAAGCGAGGACTTTCGACACCGTAGAACAGCAGGTCGCGCTGCGGCGGGGTGAAGTCCTTGACCGCACGTGAGAAATCGAAATTAAACCCGTAATAAGATGCGCCGGCCTGTAAGATAGGGGTGTAGTACTTAATGTGAAAAGGATCCCAGCCCGTAACGGCGCCATTCGGAATGCTCTTTTGCTCGTCGACCAGGCGGCTGAGGTCGGCCTGGTGGACGGTGCCCAGCCCGGTGCAGGTCGGGCAGGCCCCGGCGGGTTTATTGAACGAAAAATTCGCCATGTTGATCACTGGAATGGGAGCGCCGCAATGCGGGCAAGGGAAGGTTTCTTCCGGAGCCGAGGTCTCGTCGTCCGCGCTGGATTCAGTTTCCCAATCGGCGCCGTATGGGTCTGAGAGAGGCGGAACGTCCTTTCCGCAGGCCGGGCAGGGGCGGTGCCCCAGGCGAGCAAACAGAACGCGCAGGTAGGTGTATACATCGGTCGTAGTGCCGACGGTGGAACGCGGGCTGCGGTTGGTGAGATGCTGATCCACACTGATGGAAGGAGAAAGCCCGGTGATGGCGTCGACCGGGGCTTTCGCCAGCCCGAAGGCTACCATGCCGAGCGATTCCATGTATTGGCGCTGGCCTTCTTTGAGCAGGATATCGAACCCGAGGGTGGATTTGCCCGAGCCAGACACGCCGGTGAAGACGACGAGCTGGTTCTTGGGGATCGAAAGGGTGATGTTTTTCAGGTTGTGCAGCCGGGCGCCGTGAATGGTGATCTGGTCAGCCATATGCCCTCTGAAGGATTACATTCGAAGCGCTGTGATTACACGGTCGATTGGGAAGGATTCGCGTATGCGGATAGCTCTCAGGCCGAGGCTCAATGGCCAGCCGGGCGATCGGATATCCTTGCCAAGCTCCGCCACAACCCGGTCGTGGGCAGATATCTCTTGCTCGAACTGCTCCGGTTCCATTTTTGCCAATCGCTCGGCCGCGCTCCAGGCCAGGTCGCGCGCCTCAGCGATCGCAAAAGCGCAGATCACCTCATCCGTGCGGCCTCCCAGGTGGTCGAGGATCCGGATCCAGGGAGAGACGTACTCTATCCGGTGCTGGACGTCGCGTATCATCTCATGCAGCAGGACCGTGATTTCAAAAAAATCGCGCTTCAGACCTGGCAATTTCTCGCCGGGTGCCACCTGGACTGCCGCAATGGCCAGGTCCAGGTTGATGTGGGCGTTCATGCCGAGCAGGAGGTGCTGAAGGATGATCGGCTGGCGTTTGTGTGCCGAATGAAAAGCGACTGCCCAGCTTGCGGTTGGCTTCTTGCCGGCCCAGTGACACTCCAGGGCATCGAAATAGCGGTTGGCAAAGATCACGTCCAGGCGTTCCATGCGCAGGCCGTCCTCAAACCGACCGGTCTCTATACCCTTGCGCACCTGGACAGTGACGTCGCGATATAAAGTCGCAAAATAGCCCAGCCGGCTGTGTTCCTGGGCGCAGCGCGCAATGATTTGATCCAGAAAGGCAATGACCTCATCTATCGTTTGGCAGGGACCCATTTCAGCCACCATCCTTGATTTTATTATAGTGCTATAATTTCTTCACCTGAAAAAAGTAATAAATTTTATAGGATTGGCCGTAGTTTTTTATGGACCAATATATGGATCTGATTAAGCATAGCCTCGTTGACCGGCTCACGGGCCAGTTGTATGCTTTGACCGAAGTCTCGAAGACATTATCCTTATCCTTCGAGCTGCCCAAGCTTTTAAACCTGGCCCTGGAGAAAATTTCCAAAGTTCTGCCGCCGGCTGAAGTTGGAATCCTGATGCTCCGGGATGACTCATCCGGGCTCTTTCGCCCGTTTGCCTCCTACGGTTTCGACCAGGAGATCATCAAGCAGTTGGCGCTGCGGGCCGGGGAATCGATTACCGGAAAAGTGTACGAGAGTGGAAAATCGATCGTGCTGAATGAGCCGCACCAGGTTAACCAGTTCATTGCAGATATTCGGCCGGCCAATTTGTCCACCCTGGCGCGCTCTTTAAAACGAGAGTACATGCCAAAATGCGTTCTGGCTTCTCCAGTATCTGCTGGCACCCGGCATTACGGCACGCTGATCCTGGAGACGATTGATGGCCCAGAAATCTTTACGGAAAACGACCTGCCTTTCATCCAATCCCTGGCAGATTTGATCGGGCTGGCGATCGACCGGGCCGAGTTACAGGCCAAGGCGGACGCCATTCGCCAGGCCAACGAAGCTGAACAAACCCGGCTCGAGCTGACCGCCACGTTATCACACGAGCTGCGCATGCCTTTGACTTCCATCAAGGGGTATACCACGGCCTTAATGCTGGGCGACGTTCAATGGGACGCAGCCAAGCAATTAGAGTTTTTAAAACGGATCGAAGAAGAAAGCGTAACGATGGAGGTAATGATCCGCGACATCCTTGACACGTCGCTGGTCAGCGTAAACCACCTGAATATCGAGCTGGAGCCGGTCCGCCTGCAGAATCTCGTGCGCGATCTGGTCGTCGAAGCCCAGCGGAAGACCGAGATCCACCAGCTTGTGGAGGAATTCCCGCCCGATTTTCCGATTGTAATGGCCGATCTGCGCTGGATCAAGCAGGTTTTTCGGAACCTGCTGGACAACGCCATGAAGTATTCGCCGGAGGGGGGGCTGGTGGTGGTGCGCGGCGAGGTTCGCCAGAACGACGTGGTCATCAGCATCGCCGACCAGGGCATCGGAATCTCGCCCGAGGACCAGATCCCGCTGTTTGAAAGGTTTTACCGGGTCAAGAGCAACTCGATAAACCGCTTTCCCGGCACGGGCCTGGGACTGCCGGCGGCGCGCGCTGTGATCGAAGCCAACGGCGGGCGTATTTGGGTGGAAAGCAAATTGAACCAGGGCACAACGGTCTATTTCTCACTGCCCAAGAGCCCGGAATTGTTGTCTGAGGAAGAATAGCTCTTGTTGATCTAAAACCCCGCCAGTTCGGAGGAAAGCCAGGCATCCATGACCATTAAAGGCCGAATCCTGATCGTTGAGGACGAACCAAAAGTCATCCAGCTTTTGCGCGAAGTGCTGATTCCTGCCGGATATGAAGTTTCGGCCGTCCTCAATGGCGAGCATGCCATCGAGCGAGTGGCTCTTGAAAAGCCAGACCTGGTGCTGCTGGATATTCGCCTGCCGGGCTCAATCGATGGGTATGGCGTCTCACGCCGCCTGCGTGAGTTCAGCGAAATTCCGATCATCATGCTGACCGGCAAGGCCAAAGAGGGTGACATGCTGCAAGGATTCGAGGTGGGGGCCGACGATTACATTACCAAGCCCTTCAACTCACGCGAGCTGCTGATGCGCATCGGGGCGGTTCTGCGGCGCACACAGCATGGCTCACTTATCGCGGTGAACGAATCCGAAATCGTATGCGACGCCTTGGTGATCGACCTGGCGCGGCGGAGGGTTACTGTTCACGGGCGTGAGGTTCACCTGACGCCGACAGAATACAACCTGCTGCACGAGTTGGCGGTTCACAATAACCAGGTGCTGCTGCACGAACAACTCCTGACAGCGGTGTGGGGCGCAGAATATCAAAATGACGTGGACTACCTGCGCGCCTATATCCATACCCTGCGCCAGAAGATAGAGGTCGATCCGAATAACCCAAAAATCATCCAACGCTGCCCGGGGGTGGGGTATATCCTGGTTTGTAACGAAGAGGCGAGCTGCGAGTAATTCGATCGTGATATTTTTCACGTTATCTTAACGTACTCGAGCCTGATTTTCTGTTTTCTTTCACACAAGTGGCACAAAATAATATAGGACGTTGATACCGGCAAGCTGCACTGCCGTCGGATTTAATTCGTTTTCTCAACAACAGGAGGGCACTATGGCTACCGTGCACCTCGATCACGCCTTGGCCGATGAACTGGTCAACAAGGCTGTCCGTTCCTGTGCGGACATTCATTCCCACGGCGAATCCCAAAGGATCATCCAGGAATTGCAAAATGGCAACTGCGAAGTCTGCGGTTCGCTCTCGAACTGCCTGGCCCGCCAGGTAGGGATTTACCTGGGGCAGGTGGACCGGACGATCAAGGCCGTATATCGCTACGAGCCCGAGTATTCCGTCCCCCGACCGGTGCTTGGGAACGGCGGCACGCCGCTGCGCAGGGGTGGGATCAATCTGGTCGCCTGGGTCGGGCGCAAGAGCGCAGCCTCAACTTCGCTCGGAGCCATGCTCGAGAGCGTTCTGGCGGAACGGCGCAAGAAATTATTGTGCAAGAACGCCACCCCGGCCTGCAACGTCCTGGACATCCAGATGGTCGAAGAAAAGGATGTGCTGGAAAGCCGGAGCCAGGCCATGATGGTAAACTGCATGTTCTTGCGGTCCGTTCAGGTCTGGAAGCGATCTGGGGTCGAACCTCCGCCCGCGTCGGTCCGCCCAGAAGGGATCATACGCGATCTGCAAGCCCAGATAGCTGCCGGCGATTGCGAATCGGCTACGGATGAAGTCCTGTTCAGCCAGGCCCAGGCGATTGAAAAACTGCCGTTGGCGGACCGGCGCGCTTTTGAGCCGCGCCTGCAGGAGATTAAAGTGACCCTGATCCGCCGCCTGCTGAGCGACCAGCCGGTTTACATCGAGGTCGCCAAGAATTGGCTGACTATTTCGGACCTGTCGGAGGTTTCTCGCCGCCGGATCGGCTTCGGGCGGGTGGGGGGCGAAGCCGCCGGGTTGGTGCTGGCAGCTCGCATCCTCAAGAACGAGCTCGAAGAACCCCTGCGCAGCAGCGTACTGGTGCCGGATTCTTTTTACCTGGGGGCGGACCTGCTTTATTCCTTCATGGCGATGAACCGGCTGATGCGCTGGAACTCCCAGAAGTACAAGCCGGAGGACCAGATCCGAAGCGATTACCCTCTGATCCACGAGAATTTCCTGTCCGGCGAGTTCCCCCCTGAAATCATGGAAGAGCTGCGCGCCTTGCTGCGCAAAATTGGCCACAGGCCGTTGATCGCGCGCTCCTCCAGCCTGCTGGAGGACAGCTTCGGCTCGGCTTTTGCCGGGAAATACGAGTTCGTGATTTGCCCCAACCAGGCGACCCCGGAAGAAAATTTGAAAGAGCTGACGCGCGCCATTGCCAGGATTTACGCAAGCACGCTTTCACCGGAAGCGCTCCTGTATCGCCAGATCCGCGGCCTGCGTGATTACGACGAGCGCATGGGTATCTTGATCCAACCGGTCCAGGGCGAAAGTTTCGGAAAATATTTCCTCCCGACAGGGGCGGGTGTGGCTCTAAGTCGCAACCTCTACCGCTGGTCTCCCAAGATTCGCCTGGAGGATGGCTTCGTACGGCTTGTATGGGGTTTGGGGACGAGCGCGGTGGAACGAGCCAGCAATAACCCGCCTCGCCTGGTAGCGCTAAGCCACCCGACCCTCCAGCCGTCTCTTTCGGACCACCCGGATTGGTCGTTCAGCCAGCAATTCGTCGACGTGATCGACCTGGAAGCGAATGAGTTTAAGACTCTCCCGGTGACGGACGTGATTTCGCCGCTCTACCCATCGATCCGCCTGATCGCCCAGCACCGTGAAAACGAATTCTTCACCTCTATCCACGGGCGCGTCCTGCAGGCTGACGTTTCCGACCTTGCTGTCACCTTCGACGATTTTCTGAGGAGGACGGAATTTGCGCCAACCCTGATCAAGGTGCTGCGCACACTCGAAACCCAATTCCGCGCCCCCGTAGACCTGGGATTCACCGTCCAGGTGCTCGACCCGGAGGAACAGCAGCCTGACATCCGCATTTCGCTGCTGCACTGCCGCCGTCAGGATTTCATGACGTCAAGGCGGTCCGGCACCGTTCCAACCAGCCTGCCGGCGACGAGCCTGATCTTCAAGACCAATTTTATGGTGCCGCGTGGCTGCGCTGAAGGGATCCGGCACGTGGTGTTTGTGTCACCAGATGCATACGACCGCCTGCCCGACGCGGACTCCCGCAATGAGCTGCGACTGGCAATCTATCATCTGAACAACATGCTGGGCGAAAAGAAATTCATTTGCGTAGGGCCAGGGCAGTGGGGCGCCAACAACCCGCGCCAGGGAGTTTATATCAGCTATGCCGACGTCCACAATGCCGCGGCCCTGGTCGAGCTGTACAAAAAGGGCTCCGGCACCAGGCCCGACCCGGCCCTGGGCACGTACCCATTCCAGGATTTGATGGAAGCTCGTATCTTCCCGCTCACGATCAACCTGGACCTGTCCGGATCTTATTTGAACAGGGCTTTCTTTTTCGAAACGCCGAACAAGATCGAGGATTATTTCCAACCTGCTCCAGTGCTGGAGGAATGCCTGCGGCTGATCGAAGTAGCAGATTTCGCTCCAGGCTGCCACCTGTCGATCAGCATGGATGATGAACGCGGCCAAGCCGTGGCCTACGTTCAGGCGGATTGATTAAGGCGCCGGTTCAGACAGGCGGATTATCGCATTCGAGCTGCTAGATTTACAAAGAGGTGAACAAATGGCAGGAGTTGAAACCGACAGCCAACTTTCCATGAGCGCCAGCGAGCCAATTGCTGTGATCGGGAACGACGAACAACTGCGTCACTGCATCCAGTGCGGCATGTGCAGTGGAGTGTGCCCGCTCGGATACCTGATGGATTTTCCCCCGACCCGCATGATCGCTGCCCTGCGCTCGCGTACCTTTGAACGGGTGGTCAGAAGCGATACGATCTGGCTGTGTGTGGCCTGTTCGGCCTGCACTACCGTTTGCCCTACCCAGATCCCGCTCACCCGCAACCTGATGACCTGGACCAAAGAAGAGCGGGTTTTGAACGGCGAGATTCCGGAGGAGCTGCAGGCAGCCCTGGAAAATTCGCAGCGCTATGGCAACCCGCAGGGCGAATCGCCTCGTAAACGCACGGATTGGTCGCGCGGCATTGAATCGCTGGTGCCTGTTATGGGACGAGATACGCGCCAGGCAGATATCCTGTGGTTCGTAGGGGATTATGCCTCGTATCACCAGCGCGTCCAGCCTGCCACACGCACCCTGGCACTGCTGATGTACCGGCTGGGTGTCAATTTCGCCATCCTGGGACCTGAGGAGAGCAGCGACGGCGACTCGCAGCGCCTGGCGGGGGAACGTGGCCTGTTCGAGCTGCTGGCGGAGAAAAACGGGCGCGCCATGCGCAAGTACAAATTCCGGGAGATCCTTACGACCGACCCGCACGCCTACAATGCCTTGAAGAACGAATACCCGCAGCTTGGCATCAGCTACCCGGTCAGGCATTACACCGAGTTCCTGGCCGAACGCCTGGATGCGATCCGCCCCCGGCTGGTCCGTCCGCTGAAGGCCAAAGTGACGTATCACGACCCGTGCTACCTGGGACGGGTCAATGGCATTTACGATGCACCCCGCCAGCTCTTGCAGGCTATCCCAGAGCTGGAGCTGGTCGAAATGCCCCACCACCGGCAAACCAGCCTGTGCTGCGGGGGCGGAGGCGGGGGGATGTGGCTGGATGGATTCCAATGGGAAAAAGCTCACGTGCGCCTGTCGGAATGGCGTGTGCGTGAGGCGGTCAACACGGGCGCTGAAATCCTGGCCGTGGCCTGTCCGTACGAAGCTTCCCGCTTCGAGGATGCAACCAAAACGGTCAAAAATGCTGAAAGCTTGCTGGTGCGCGACGTCATTGAGCTGTTTGCAGATGCAATCGAGCCCTTAAAAGGAGGCGAGTTATGAAAATCATTGTGCCGGTTCAATTCGTGCCTGACCTGGTGGAGGAGCTGGTGGTCGATGAACGCGGCGACCGCCTCGATCCATACACGATTCGATGGAAGCTGAACGAGTTCGATGACCACGCCATTGAAGAAGCAATCCTGATCAAAGAAAAATACGGCGGCGAGGTGACCGTGGCTGCGCCCGATTTCGAAGGTGTGGAAGACGCGCTGTACGGCGCAGCAGCCAAGGGGGCGGACCGCCTGGTGCGTCTGGGAGCGGATTTCGAGGATGGCGCCAACGCTCATGCCCTGGCGTGCCTGTTTTTGCCGGTGATCAATGAATTCAAACCTGACCTGGTGTTGACGGGAGTCCAGGCTTACAACCACCTGGACGGCAGCCTGGGAGCCCTGCTGGCAGCCCACCTGGATTGGCCGTACGTCGGGTACATTTCTGGAGTCCAGCCGGGCAGTCAGAGCGTTTCGGTACGCAAAGAATATCCCGGCGGGCTGACGGCTGTGTTTGAAGCGGCTCTGCCGGCCGTGCTGGGAATCCAGGCGGCGGAAACCCCGCCCCGCTATGTGCCGATCGCGAAAATCCGGCAGGTTATGAAAACCAGCCGGATCGAGGAACGCGAGGGCGCCTTGGAAAGAGCGGGCGGCATCGCCCCAACCCGCCTGGTTCCGCCAGAAACCGGCTCCAAAGCTACCATGCTGGCGGGCGATATTGACCAGGTGGCCGATCAACTGATTACGATCCTGCGCCAGCAGGGCTTGGTCTGAGAGGAGGCGAGCGATGACCCAGGATATTCTTGTTGTTGTCGAGCATTTACGCGGCCAGTTGGCCGAGATTACTTATACCCTGCTGGCTCAAGCCCAGGCGATAGTCCACGAGACCGGTGGAAAGGTGGAAGCTCTGCTGCTCGGGCACGAGGCGGAAAGCCTGAGCCGCGACCTGGCAGCGGACGTGGTCTGGTACGTCGATCATCCAGCCCTGGCCGAGTTCACTGGAGAAACGTATGCCCGGGCGACCAGTGAATTGATTGCAGAGCGCAAGCCGCGCCTGGTTCTGTTGGGTGATACCAGTGTGGGCTCCGACGTCGCCGGGCTGCTCTCGATCCGGCTGAGGCTGCCCCTGTTGAGCTGCTGCCGATCGATCGCGGCCGGCCCGGAAGGGTTGAAATTCACCAGCCAGATCTGCGGAGGCAAGCTGATGGCCGAAGGCTTAATGCCCGCTGAAACAACGCTGGTTACCATGCTGCCGGGCGGGTTTCGGGTGGAACAGGGTAAAGCCCAACAGCCGCCGGTTGTCAGCAAGCACGGGGCTCCCAACCTGGATAAGCTTACGGTCACCTTGAAACAGTATGTGGAACCCGCCGGCGACGACGTTGACATCACGCGCGAGCCGCTCCTGGTAGCCATCGGTCGCGGCATCCAGCGCGAGGACAACCTGGAGGACGTGCAGGA
>Ga0335070_10009477_pt1 | contig 11412 bp, 7 predicted proteins | sample Lox_Sample_13_FD_206722 | JGI IMG/M metagenome (GOLD analysis project Ga0335070, IMG submission 206722) | Soil microbial communities from Loxahatchee National Wildlife Refuge, Florida, United States - Lox_Sample_1.3 | ecosystem: Environmental > Terrestrial > Soil > Wetlands | place: USA: Florida... | reverse complement strand
CCGCACCATGCGCTCGAGCTCGATGAGCGGGCGCTCGAGCGGCTGCGGTCGCTGGCCGCCGACCCGGCCGTGGTCGCGATCGGCGAGTGCGGGCTCGACTACTTCCGCGACTACTCGCCGCGGCCGGCGCAGCGCGCCGCGTTCGAGCGCCAGCTCGCGCTCGCGATCGAGACCGGCAAGCCGCTGTTCCTGCACCAGCGCGACGCGCACGCCGACTTCGTCGCGGCGCTCAGGGCCTGCGGCGCGCGCCTGCCGCGGGCGGTCGCGCACTGCTTCACCGGCACGCGCGCCGAGGCCGAGGAATACCTCGCCCTCGGGCTCGCGATCGGCATCACCGGCTGGATCTGCGACGAGCGCCGCGGCCGCCACCTCGTCGAGGTGGTGCGCGCGATCCCGGCGGAGCGCCTGATGCTCGAGACCGACGGGCCGTACCTGCTGCCGCGCACGCTGCGGCCGAAGCCCGCCACGCGCCGCAACGAACCGATGTACCTTGCCGAGGTCTGCCGCGCGGTCGCCGAGGCGCGCGGCGAGAGCGTCGCCGCGCTCGCGCTCGCGACCTCGCGCACCGCGGCGCGGTTCTTCGGGCTAGAGCTTGCCGCCCTCGAGCGATAATCTGCGTGATGAACGTCTCTTAAGTCACTGATAACTATAACGTATACCAAGACCGGGAGAGCCCATGGACGCCGCCGCCGCCGCCCGCCGCATCGACCTCGAATGGTCCGGGAGCATCCTGTCGAGCCTCGAGTCCTACATCCGGGTGCCGAACAAGTCGCCGCTGTTCGACCCCGACTGGGAGGCGCACGGCCACATGGAGCGCGCCGCGGCGCTGCTCGTCGACTGGTGCCGCCGCCAGCCGGTGGCGGGGCTCAAGGTCGAGATCGTGCGCCTGCCCGGCCGCACGCCGGTGATCTTCGCCGAGGTGCCGGGCACGGCGCCCGGCGAGGTGCTCTTGTACGGACACTTCGACAAGCAGCCGGAGTTCACCGGCTGGGGCGCCGGCCTCGACCCCTGGACGCCGGTGGTGCGCGAGGGGCGGCTGTACGGTCGCGGCGGCGCCGACGACGGCTACGCGCTCTACGCGAGCCTGCTCGCGATCCGCGCGCTCCAGGAGCAGGGGCTGGCGCACGCGCGCTGCGCGATCCTGATCGAGGGCTGCGAGGAGAGCGGCAGCGTCGACCTGCCCTTCTACGTCGAGCACCTCGGCGCCCGGCTCGGCACGCCCGACCTCGTGATCTGCCTCGACGCCGAATGCGGCAGCTACGACACCTTCTGGCTGACGAGCTCCCTGCGCGGCAACCTCGTCGGCACGCTGAGCGCCGAGGTGCTGACCGAGGGCGTGCATTCCGGCATGGCCACCGGCATCGCGCCCTCGCCCTTCCGGATCCTGCGCGGCCTCCTCGAGCGCATCGAGAACGTGCACACCGGCGACGTCGCGCTCGAGGAGCTGCACGTCGCGACGCCGCCGCACCGCGTCGCCGAGGCGCGCGCCGCGGCCGAGGTGCTGGGCGCGGGCGTCGCCGGCAAGCTGCCGTGGGCCGCGGGCGTGAGGCCCGTCAGCAACGACCCGACCGAGCTGCTGCTCAACTCCACCTGGAAGCCGACGCTCGCGGTCACCGGCGCCGAGGGGCTGCCGGCGCTCGGCAGCGCCGGCAACACGCTCTTGCCGCGGCTCGCGCTCAAGCTGAGCCTCAGGCTGCCACCGACGCTCGACGCCGGCCTCGCCGCCGAGCGCGTGCGCGCCGCGCTCGAGCGCGACCCGCCGTACGGGGCGCGGGTGAGCTTCGAGGTCGGCTCGAGCCTCGCCGGCTGGGATGCGCCGCCGCTCGCGCCCTGGCTCGCGCGCGCGGTCGAGGAGGCCTCGCAGTCCTTCTTCGGCCGGCCGGCGCTCGCGATGGGCACCGGCGGCAGCATCCCGTTCATCGGCATGCTCGCGGCGCGCTACCCCGGGACGCAGTTCCTGGTGACCGGCGTGCTCGGGCCGCAGTCGAACGCGCACGGGCCGAACGAGTTCCTGCACCTCGGCTGCGTGCGGCGCGTGACCGGCTGCGTCGCCGCCGTGCTCGCCGCGCACGCGCGCCGCGCCTAGCCTGCCGCGGCGGCCGGGCTCAGCGGCGTCGCAGCGGGCTCGGGCTCGCGGCCGCCTTGACCTGCTCCCACGCGGGCCTGAGCCGCGCCAGCAGCTCCTCGCGCCCGGCGACGCCGAGCGGCGGGATCTCGGTGGCGAGCGAGGCGAGCCGCGTCACCGGCCGCGGGTGGCCCTTCGGGAAGGTGCCGCGGTCGGTGAACACGACCCGGCCGTCCACCGGCACGCTCTCCCCGACCAGCGCGCGCACCACCGCCATGCGGTCGTAGAGCGGCCCGAGCGGGTTCGGGAAGGTGTAGCGGCGGTGCTTCTGCATCACGGTCCACTCGGTCATCTGCTCGCTGCCGAAGATCACGCCCGGCAGGTCGCGCAGGTCGACCACGATCAGGCCCATGCCGGTCAGCAGCAGGAAGTCGACGTGGAACCAGCCGCCGGCGCCGTCCGGCAGCAGCACGTCCTGCAGGTACTCGGCGGCCACCGACTCGATGCGGTCGAGGAGCGCGCGGCGCGCACGGTGGCGTCGCCAGAGCCAGAGCCCGGCGGCGCCGGCGGCGATCGCGGCGAGCGCCGCGGCGCCGCCCAGGAGCCAGTCGAGCGGCACGTCGGCGAGCGTCACGGCAGCACCGCCGCGAGCGCCGCGAGCGTCGCCGGGATCTCGGTGACCTGGCGCGGCAGCGCGAGCAGCCGCGCGAGCGCCGGCGGCACCGGCACGGCGCGGCCGATCAGGGGCTCGACGGTCTCGGGGAACTTGGCCGGATGCGCGGTCGCGACCAGCACCCAGGGCCCCGCGGCGCGCTGCGCGGCCGTCAGCCCCGCGTAGGCCTCGGCCGCGGTCGCCGTGTGCGGGCACCAGACCTCGCCGAGCCGCGCCGCATCGCCCGCGATGCGGGCGCGGATCGCCTGGTCGCTGACGCTGACCGCGCTGACGGCGCCGGCCAGCTCGCGCCACTCCGGATGCAGGTGCCGCAGGCGCTCCATGTTGCTCGGGTTGCCGACGTCCATCGCCGAGGCCAGCGTCGCGACCGAGGCGCGCGGCCGCCACTCGCCGCTCGCGAGGAAGTCGGGCACCGTGCGGTTGGCGTTGAAGGCGAGCACGAGCTCGCCGATCGGCAGGCCCACGCGCCGCGCCCAGACGCAGGCGAGCACGTTGCCGAGGTTGCCCGAGGGCACGATGAAGTTGGCCGCGCGGCCGGTGCGGCGCCAGGTCGCGAGGCTCGCCTCGGCGTAGTAGCAGGCCTGCGGCAGCAGCCGGCCGACGTTGATGCTGTTGGCCGAGGACAGCACGCGCCGCGCCGCGAGCGCGGGATCGGCGAAGGCCGCCTTGACCAGCCGCTGGCAGTCGTCGAAGGTGCCGGCCACCGACAGCGAGCGGACGTTGCCGCCCCAGCAGGTCAGCTGCTGCTCCTGGCGCGGCGAGACGAGCCCGCGCGGGTAGAGCACCACGACCTCGATGCCCGGCCGGCCGTGGAAGGCGGCCGCCACCGCGCCACCGGTGTCGCCCGAGGTCGCGACCAGGATGGTCAGCGTGCGCCCCGGGTCGCGCTGCAGGCGGCCGAGGCAGGCGGCGAGGAAGCGCGCGCCGAAGTCCTTGAAGGCCGCGGTCGGCCCGTGGAAGAGCTCGAGCACGGCCGCGTCGTCCGTCACCCGCAGCGGCACCAGCGGCACGTCGAAGTCGAAGGCCTCGGCGACGATCGCGCCGAGCTCGGGCGCGAGCGCATCGCCCGCGAAGAACGGCGCGAGGAACCGTGCGGCGACCGCGCCGAGCCCGGCGGCGCCCTCGAAGTCCGCGGCCGCGAGCGCCGGGAAGCGCTCCGGGACGTACAGGCCGCCGTCCGGGGCGAGGCCGCGGCCGAGGGCCTCGGACAGCGAGGCGCGATGGCCCGCGTCGCGGGTCGAGACGTAGCGCATCAGTCGATCACCCGCGCGCCGGTCGGCTCGATCGCGGAGATCCAGCGGTCGCACTCGAGCCCGTGCGCGCCGAAGGCATCGGCCATCGCCGCCTGGATGCGCTCGGCGTCGGCGGCGAGGCACCACGCGAAGGTGGTCGGGCCCGCGCCCGAGATCGAGCAGCCGAGCGCGCCGTGCGACATCGCCGCCTGCTTGACGGCCTTGAAGCCCGGGATCAGCGCCTGGCGCTGCGGCTCGACGACGACGTCGAGGAAGGCGTCGCGGATCATGTCGAGGTCGTTGGTGTAGCAGGCCGAGATGAAGCCGGCGAGGTTGGCGCACTGCCAGACCAGGTCCGAGAGGCTGACGGTCCGCGACAGGATGCGCCGCGCCTCCTTGGTCGACAGGAACATGTGCGGGTGCACCAGCACGCAGCGGATGCCGGGCGGCACCGGGATCTGCTTGGTGCGCGGGTGGTCGATGCCGACCGTCAGCACCAGGCCGCCGAACAGGCTCGGCGCGATGTTGTCGACGTGCACCGAGCCGGAGGCCACCGCCTCGCCCTGCATCGCGAACTTCAGCAGCTCGAGCTTCGGCAGCGGCGTCGACAGCAGCGCATTGCCGGCGACCACCGCCGCCACCGCCGAGGCCGCCGAGCCGCCGAGGCCGGAGCCGAGCGGGATCCCCTTGACGATCGACATCTCGAAGCCGTGATCGAGCGCCGTGGCCTCGGCGAGGCTCAGCAGCGCCTGCCCGGCGGTGTTGCGCGCCGCCTCGAGCGGCAGCTCCGTGGCGACGCCCTCGATCGCGCGGATCCGCACGCCGCGCTCGGCGCTGCGGGTCACCGTGACCCGGTCGCCGATCGCCTCGACCGTGTGGCCGAGGATGTCGAAGCCGATGCCGACGTTGCCGACGGTGGCCGGCGCGAACGCGGTGGCGCTGTGACGCAAGGGCTGCACTCCGGCGGGCGCGCTCAGATCTTGGCGCCGAGGTAGGCGCACAGGCGCAGCAGGTCGCCGAACACCCCGCCCGCGGTCACTTCCGGCCCGGCGCCCGGGCCCTGCACGATCAGCGGGTTGTCGCAGTAGCGGCGGGTCTCGAAGCGCACCACGTTGTCGGTCAGCGCGATGTTGGCGAACGGGTGGCGGCGCTCGAGGCGCATCAGCCCGACCTGGGCGCGCCCGGCGGCGGCGTCGAGGCGCCCGACGTAGCGCAGCACCTCGCCGGCGGCGGTCGCCTCGGCGTGGCGCGCGGCGATCGCGGCGTCGAACTCGGGCAGGCGCTTCAGGAACTCCTCCACCGTGCAGTCGGCGAGCGCCGCCGGCACCAGGCTCTCGATCGCGACGTCGCTGAGCTCGAGCTTGAGGCCGACCTCGCGCGCCAGGATGATCAGCTTGCGCGCGACGTCGGTGCCCGACAGGTCGTCGCGCGGGTCGGGCTCGGTGTAGCCCTTCTGCTTGGCGGCGCGCACGATCGCCGAGAACGGCTGCGTGCCGTCGTAGACGTTGAAGAGGTAGGCGAGCGTGCCCGAGAAGATGCCCTCGATCGAGCGCACCTCGTCGCCGGTCTCGCGCAGGTCGTAGAGCGTCTGGATCACCGGCAGGCCGGCGCCGACCGTCGCCTCGTACAGGTAGTGCGTGCCGCCGGCGCGGCGCGCCTCCTTCAGCGACTCGTAGTAGTCGAGCGCGCCGCTGTTGGCCTTCTTATTGGGCGTCACGACGTGGATGCCGGCCGCGAGCCAGTCGCGGTAGTGGCGCGCGACCTCGGCGTTCGCCGAGCAGTCGATGATCACCGCGTGCGGCAGGTGCTCGGCGTGCACGTGGCGCGTGAACGCGGCGAGGTCGGCCGGCCGGGCGTGCGCCTGGAAGGCCTCGCGCCAGGCGCCGGGGTCGATCTGGCGGTCGGCGAGCAGCATCTCGCGCGAGGCGAGGATGCCGCGCACCCGCAGGTCGAGCTGCGCGTCGCGCCTCAGGCGCTCGAGCTGCGAGGCGAGCTGCCCGAGCAGCGCGCCGCCGACGTGGCCGCGGCCGATCAGGCCGATCGAGAGCGTGTGCGGCGACAGGTAGAAGCCGGCGTGCACCGCGCGCAGCGCGCGCGTCGAGTGCTTGGCCTCGATGACCACCGAGATGTTGCGCTCCGAGGCGCCCTGCGCGATCGCGCGCACGTTGACCGCGGCGTCGGCCAGCGTGCCGAAGACCTTGGCGGCGATGCCGTGGCTGCCGGCCATGCCGTCGCCGACCACCGCCAGGATCGCGCAGTCCTTGCTGACCTCGACGCGCTGGATCTGGCCGTCGCGCAGCTCGGTCGCGAAGGCGCGGCGCACGACGCCCTCGGCCGCCGCCGCCTCGCGGTCCGGCACCGCGCAGCAGATCGAGTGCTCGCTCGAGCCCTGCGAGATCAGGATCACCGAGATGCCGGCCTCGTTGAGCGCGCCGAACAGCCGCTGCGCCGTGCCCGGCACGCCGATCATGCCGGCGCCCTCGAGGTTGACGAGCGCGACCGCATCGATGGTGGTGATGCCCTTGACCTTCAGCGTCGAGGTCGGGCGCGCGCAGATCAGCGTCCCCGGCCGGTCGGCGGCGAAGGTGTTCTTGATCAGGATCGGGATCTCGCGCGACACGGCCGGCGCCATGGTCTGCGGGTGGATCACCTTGGCGCCGAAGTAGGCGAGCTCCATCGCCTCGCTGTAGGACAGCGAGTCGATGACCTTGGCGTCCGGGACGCGGCGCGGGTCGGCCGACAGCACGCCGTCGACGTCGGTCCAGATCACGATCTCGCGCGCACCCAAGAGCGCGCCGAAGATCGACGCCGAGAAGTCGCTGCCGTTGCGGCCGAGCGTGGTCTGCACGCCGTTCTTCTTGGCGGCGACGAAGCCGGTGATCACGAGCGTGCCGCCGAAGTCGGCAGGCACCAGCGCATCGAGCGCGGCCTGCGACTCGCGCCACTGCACCGCCGGGCCGAGCGGCCCCCACTCCACCACCACCGCCTTGCGGGCGTCGATCCAGTGCACCGGCGGCGGCGTCGCCGAGCGCTCGGCAAGCAGCGCCGCGAAGATCCGCGTCGACCAGATCTCGCCGTAGCCGGCGACCAGGTCCCGGATGTTGTGCGCGGCCAGGCGGATCAGGCTGACGGTGTGCAGGATGCCGGCGATGTCGGTGCAGTCGGCCTCGAGCTGCGCGATGAAGGGGTTCGCGGCGGCGGCCCGCGGCAGGAGCGCGTTGGCGATCGCCGTGTGGCGGGTGCGAAGCGCCGCGAGCCGCTGCAGGTAGGTCGCGTCCTGGGCCTCGGCGAGCGCGACCAGCTCGAGGAGCGCGTCCGTCACGCCCTTGCAGGCCGACAGCACCACCGCGACGCGCGGGTTCGGGTCCGCCTCGATGATGCCGGCGACGCGCGCGATGCACTCGGCGTCGGCCACCGAGGAGCCGCCGAACTTGTGGACGATCCAGCGCCGGTCGCGCGCGGCGGTCGTGGTCTTCGGACGCGTCATGAACCCTGAGCCTCTTTGGTTGCGGCGCACAATCTACTGGCGCCTGCCGGCCCGGGGCAAGCGCCAGGTGCCGGATGCGCGCTCAGTCGCGGCTGCGGCGCGCGTGCCACAGGGTCAGCAGCCGGACGGCCCCGGGCACCCGCACCAGCCACACCAGCAGCCGCCCCACCAGCCGCTCGCGCCCCGACAGCCGAAAGCGCGCCAGCAGCGGGTCGTAGAGCCCCGGCCTGGGCTCGTGGACGGGCACCTCGGCGCTCACCGCTTGCGCCCGGCCACCGGCCGGGGCGGGAGCCCCGTGTGCTGGGTCGCGAAGCGCCCGTCCCGGCCACGGCCACCGGCGCGCGGCGCCGCCGCGCCCGCGGCCGGCGCACCGCCCGTGCCGGCCGGCTGCCAGGCCGGCACCAGCTGCTGGCGGCCGCTGCCGATCAGGTCCGCGCGGCCCATGCGCTTCAGGGCCTCGCGCAGCAGCGGCCAGTTGTTGGCGTCGTGGTAGCGCAGGAAGGCCTTGTGCAGGCGCCGCACCTTGAGCCCCTTCGGCACCCGCACCTCCTCGCTGGTGCGCGTCACGCGCCGCAGCGGGTTCTTGCCCGAATGCCACATCGCGGTCGCGGTCGCCATCGGCGAGGGCAGGAAGGCCTGCACCTGGTCGGCGCGAAAGCCGTTTCGCTTCAGCCACAGCGCGAGCTCGAGCATGTCCTCGTCGCTGGTGCCGGGGTGCGCGGCGATGAAGTACGGGATCAGGTACTGCTCCTTGCCGGCTTCGCGCGAGTAGCGGTCGAAGAGCTCCTTGAAGCGGTCGTAGCTGCCGATGCCGGGCTTCATCATCTTCGACAGCGGCCCCTCGGCGATCGCCTCCGGCGCGATCTTGAGGTAGCCGCCGACGTGGTGCTGGGCGAGCTCGCGGACGTACTCCGGCGACTCGACCGCGAGGTCGTAGCGCACCCCCGAGGCGATCAGCACCTTCTTGACGCCGGGCAGCTCGCGGGCGCGGCGGTAGAGCCGCACCAGCGGCGCGTGGTCGGTGTCGAGGTTCGGGCAGATGCCCGGGTAGACGCACGAGGGCCGCCGGCACGCCGACTCGATGGCCTGCGACTTGCAGTGCAGCCGGTACATGTTGGCGGTCGGGCCGCCGAGGTCGGAGATGACGCCGGTGAAGCCGGGCACGTGGTCGCGCACTTCGCCGATCTCCCTGAGCACCGACTCCTCCGAGCGGCTCTGGATAATCCGGCCCTCGTGCTCGGTGATCGAGCAGAAGGTGCAGCCGCCGAAGCAGCCGCGCTGGATCGTGACCGAGAAGCGGATCATCTTGTAGGCGGGGATCGCGGCCGCGCCGTAGGCCGGGTGCGGCACGCGCCGGTACGGCAGCTCGTAGACCGCGTCCATCTCGCGGGTCGTGAGCGGCAGCGGCGGCGGGTTCAGCCAGACGTCGGTGTCGCCGTGGCGCTGCACCAGGGCGCGCGCGTTGCCGGGGTTGGACTCGGCGTGCAGGATCCGCGAGGCGTGCGCGTACAGCACCGGGTCGTCGCGCACCGCCTCGAAGGGCGGCAGGCGGATCACGCTGCGCGCGCGGTCGGCGTTCCTGACGAGGCGCGCGAAGCGCACCACCGCGACGCCGCTCGCCGCCGGCGCCGGCGGGTTCGCCGCGCGCCGCTCGCCCTCGCTCGCGTACGGGTCGGGCGGCGGGCCGAGCGGACCCGGCTCATCGAGCGTGGTCGAGTCGATCTCGATCGCCTCGGCGGGCGGTGCGCGGCGCACGAACGCCGTGCCGCGGATGTCGGTGAGCGCCGCGGGCGCCTCGCCGGCCGCGAGGCGGTGCGCGATCTCGACGATCTGCCGCTCGCCGTTGCCGTACACCAAGAGGTCCGCGCGCGCGTCGAGCAGCACCGAGCGGCGCACCTTCTCCGACCAGTAGTCGAAGTGCGCGATGCGCCTGAGCGAGGCCTCGATGCCGCCGATCACGAGCGGCACCGCGGGGAAGGCCTCGCGCAGGCGCTGCGCGTAGACGATCACCGAGCGGTCCGGCCGCCGCCCGCCCGCGCCGCCCGGCGTGTAGGCGTCGTCGCTGCGCACGCGCCGCTCCGCGGTGTAGCGGTTGACCATCGAGTCCATGTTGCCGGCGGTCACGCCGAAGAACAGGTTCGGCGCGCCGAGCGCCTCGAAGGCGGCGGTGCTGCGCCAGTCGGGCTGGGCGATCATCCCGACCCGAAAGCCCTGCGCCTCGAGCAGCCGGCCGACGATCGCCATGCCGAAGCTCGGGTGGTCGACGTAGGCGTCGCCGGTGACGACGATGACGTCGCAGGAGTCCCAGCCGAGCGCTTCCATTTCGGCGCGCGACATCGGCAGGAAGGGCGCCGTGCCGAAGCGGTGCGCCCAGTGCTTGCGGCGGCCGAAGAGGTCGGGGGGCGGCGGGGCGAGGGCTTGCGGCATGTGCGCATTCTCGCCGATCGCGGGTCGCGCTGCCCGCCGGCGCGAGCCGGGCGCAGGCGGCGCCCAGGCACGGGCCGGGGCGCGCCGCCAGAGCGGGCCGGCCGCAGGCACGGGACGCCGCCCGGCGGCAACTCCCTACTGAATACGCAATTGGCCGGCTGGGTATTGCCGATCCGGCCGGTTAGCTTTTGCGCGACTTCGAAGCGATGGGCGATGCTGCTTAAGGAGCGGAAATGAACCTCGATCGTCATTGGGCTCGACTGGCAGCCCGGCTACTGGTCCCGGTCCTCGTCGTGCTGGCCGCTCCCGCGGCGGAGGCCGTGCCGAGCTTCGCCCGGCAGACCGGCATGGCCTGCGAGGCCTGCCACACGGTCTGGCCGGAGCTGACGCACTTCGGCCGGGTGTTCAAGGCGAACGGCTACATCCTCGACAACCTCAAGCAGGTCCGCGGCGTCACCGCGCAGAAGGAGGAGATGCTCTCGCTCGCGAGCCTGCCGCCGCTGTCGCTGATGGTGCAGGTCTCCTTCACCCAGCTCGCGACGCCGCTGCCGGACGACTCGGGCACCGGCCAGTCGCAGAACGGCACGGTCGCCTTCCCGCAGCAGGTGAGCCTCTTCTACGCCGGCAAGATCGCGCCGCACCTCGGCGCGTTCCTGCAGCTCACCTACGGCAACGACTCGGGCACGATCGGCATCGACAACACCGACATCCGCTTCACCGACCTCAAGGTGCTGCCGGGCGACAAGAGCCTGATCTACGGCCTGTCGCTCAACAACAACCCGACGGTCCAGGACCTGTGGAACACGACGCCGGCCTTCGGCTTCCCGTACGCGGCCTCCAACAGCGCGCCCGGGGTCCCCTACGGCACGATGATCGACGGCGCGCTCGGCCAGGACGTGGCCGGGCTCACGGGCTACGTGTTCTGGAACGAGTCGCTGTACGCCGAGCTCGGCCTCTATCGCACCGCGCGCCAGGGCACGGCCGGGCCGCTCGACAGCACGCAGACCGCGGCGGTGGTCTCGGGCAGCGCGCCGTACTGGCGCCTCGCCTACGAGCACAACTGGGGCCGGCACTCGATCGAGGGCGGACTCTACGGCGCGACCTTCAAGATGCTGCCGGCCAACGGCGCGCCGCTCAGCGGCCCGACCGACCAGTTCCAGGACGTCGCCGAGGACGTGCAGTACCAGTACGCGGGCGACCAGCACCTCGTCAGCTTCACCGCGACGCGGATCCACGAGAAGCAGACGCTGGATGCGACCTACGCCGGCGGCGAGGGCGGCTCGGCCAACGCGAGCGACGACCTGACCACGATCCGCGGCTTCGCGACCTACTACTACAAGCGCAAGATCGGCGGCACGATCGGCTACTTCCACACGACCGGCAGCGCCGACGCCGGGCTCTACGGCGGCAACGGCAACACGACGCCGGACACGGACGGCTGGGTCGCCGAGCTCAACTACATGCCGTGGCTGAACACGAAGTTCTCGATCCAGTACACGGGCTACAACAAGTACAACGGCGGCAGCAG